>FTBE01000078.1_pt1 | contig 50632 bp, 51 predicted proteins | sample 1639291 | NCBI WGS metagenome assembly FTBE01 (sample SAMEA3914864, study PRJEB12502) | metagenome | biome: forest; material: soil | place: USA | collected 2012-03-12 | depth 0.3 m | reverse complement strand
CTTCGCGCCAACCCACTGTGCGGCGCTGTGCTCACCGCCCACTTTGCTCGCGTCGATCTCCACGTCGGCAGCGCTGACAGTGTCGAGCGGCTTCTTCTTCGCGCCCATGATCGCCTTCAGCGATGGGTAGCGCGGCTCGTTGATCGCGTCGCCGACGGAGATCACAGCGGGCAGCTTGATCTGCACCGTGTCGTATCCGTACTCGGCCTGGCGCTCGCAACGCAGCGCCTCTGCATCGACGTCCATCTTGATCACCTGCGTCAGCGAGGGCATGCTCAGGTGCTCGGCCACGACAGCGCCGATCGTGTAGCACTCGCCGTCATCTGACTGCTGCCCGAGCAGCACCAGGTCAGGGCTCTCGCGCTGGAGCGTCTTGGCGAGGGCATAGCCGGTAGCGGCAACGTCTGAGCCTGCGACAGCCTCGTCGGCGAGGTGCACTGAGCGGTCAGCGCCCAGCGAAACGGCCTTGTGCAGCGCACGCACGGCGCTTTCAGGGCCCATCGTCACAGCGACGATCTCCTCGACCGGGACGGCGCCGCCCTCCTTGATCTGCATCGCAGCCTCAATGGCGTGCGTGTCATACGGGTTGAGGTTCTTCTCCCCGCTGCGGTCCATTCGCCCCGTCGAAGGGTTGATTTTCTTTTCGACGGCGGCGTCCGGAACCTCCTTCACCAGGACGCATATCTTCATTTCTCAGCTAACTCCTTGGGGTCTGTTGAGCGGGATTCTACCTGTTCAGCCGGTTGACTGACGAGTCAATCAAGCACGGGCGGCGGTCGCCTCGCGGATGAAATCCACGATCGCCTGCGTTGGCGCGCCGGGAGTGAAGACCTCGGCCACGCCCAGCTGCTTCAGCTCTGGGATGTCCTCTGCCGGGATCGTTCCGCCGACGGTGACGACGACGTCGTCGATGTCCTGCGCCCGCAGCAGCTCGACGACACGCGGCACGAGCGTCATGTGTGCACCAGAGAGAATCGAGAGGCCGACTGCGTCGGCGTCCTCTTGGATCACCGTCTCGACGATCTGTTCAGGCGTTTGATGCAAGCCGGTGTAGATCACCTCCATGCCTGCGTCACGCAGCGCACGGGCGATGATCTTCGCACCGCGGTCGTGCCCATCGAGGCCAGGCTTGGCCACGACAACACGGATCTTGCCTTGGGTCTGGGTGGACATCGCTTCCTTTCAGCCTATGCGCGCGAGCCGCCGCGCGTTGCCACGTTGACTGCTGCGGGCGCTGCGCGGGCCGCGCACAGCGCGTCCGAGACCACCCAGCGCAGCGACTGCACCGAGCGCGGCGAGCACCTTCAGCCGCTGCCCGAGCCGGTCGAGATGCAGCACCTCCCAACCCTCTTGCGCGGCGATCTTGCGCAGCTCGGCATCGGGATTGACGACAACCGGCTGCCCCACTGCGCGCAGCATCGGCAGGTCTGACTCCGAGTCGGAGTAGGCGTAGGAGGCGGCGAGGTCGATCCCCTCTCGCTCAGCGAGCTCGGTCATCGAGGAGACCTTGCCCTCGCGATAGTTGAACGGGCCTGCGGGGCGGCCCGTGTAGCGCCCGTCGACAATCTCAGAGCGCGAGCCAAGGCCGCCGTCGAAGGCGAGCACATGCGCGAGCAGGTCAGCCATCTCCTGCGAGGCAGCTGTGAGGATGTAGACGGGCTCGCCAGCGTCCTGATGGGCATACGCGCGCTGCAGCATCTGCGGATACAGCCGCGGCAACACGCCGGCGAGCACGCGTGGCGAGAGCCGCTGCAGGTCACGCACGGGCACGCCGGCGATCATCTCCCCCACGCGCTTGCGCACATCGTCAGCGCGATCGTCGGTCGAGCCACGCAGGCGGAAGCGAATGTTTTCGTAGACGTCCTTCAGCAGCCGCGAGCGCGAGATCATCCCCGTCTCATAGGCAGCGCGGGCGAAGAACACGCCAGACGAACCCGCCATCAGCGTCTTGTCGAGGTCGAAGAAGGCCGCCGCGCGGCCCGGCGCGACGCCATTGGTGTCAGCCATCAGCGCTCGAGATCGTTGTGAGTCGAGCCATCCAAGGACGCAGTGAGCGCGGCGTGCTCTGCACGCGAGCGAGCGAGGGCGCCGGAGGACGAAGCGCTCACGGCAGTCTCAGACCTTCAAGATCACGGCGTCGCCCTGCCCGCCGCCGGAGCAGATCGCGGCACAGCCGTAGCCGCCGCCACGCCGACGCAGCTCGTGCACGAGCGCGCCGAGGATGCGCGCGCCAGAGGCGCCGATCGGGTGACCGAGCGCGACGGCGCCGCCGTTGACGTTGACGCGCTCCTCGTCGATGCCGAGCATGCGGATCGAGTTGAGCGTGACCGAGGCAAACGCCTCGTTGATCTCCCACAGGTCGATGTCGCCAGGCTGCAGGCCGGCCTTCTCGAGCGCCTTCTTGGCGGCGCTGGCAGGCGTCGTAGCGAGATAGGCGAAGTCGTTCGCGCTCTGCGCGTGCGCGACGATCTCGGCGAGCGCCTCCTTGCCGTTGGCCTGCGCCCACTCGTCTGAGGAGAGCACGAGCGCACCGCCGCCGTCGTTGACGCCAGGCGAGTTGCCTGCTGTGTGCGAGCCCTCCTTGCCGACTAGCCCTGGCAGCTTGGCGAGCGCCTCGAGCGAGCTTTCGCGGCGCGGTCCCTCGTCGACCTCGACGACGGTGTCTCCCTTACGGCCTTTGATCGTCACTGAGACGGTCTCATCGGCCATCCGCCCCTCGTCGATCGCGGCGAGCGCGCGCTCGTGCGAGCGCAGCGCCCAGCGGTCGAGGTCTGCGCGCGTGATCTCGAGCTCCTCGCCGACCTCAGTCGCCTCGACGAACATCTGCTTGCCTGAGAACGGGTTCGTCAGACCATCGTGAACCATCGCGTCGAGCATCTTGGCGTCGCCCATGCGATAGCCGAAGCGACCCTGCGGCACGAGGTAGGGCGCCTTCGACATCGACTCCATGCCACCGCCGACGCCAACCTCGACGTCGCCCGCGCGGATCGCCTGATCGAGCAGCACCGAGGCACGCAGACCGGATGCGCAGACCTTGTTGATCGTCTCCGAAGAGACCTCCTTGGGGATGCCCGCTTTGATCTGCGCCTGGCGCGACGGGATCTGGCCCTGACCGGCTTGCAGCACTTGGCCCATGATCACGTGCTGGACCTGCTCTGGCTCGACAGCGGCGCGCTCGAGCGCAGCCTCTACCGCTGTGGCGCCGAGCTCAGTGGCGTCGAGCGTCGAAAGTCCACCGCCCATCTTCCCGATCGGGGTGCGCGCGCTGCCGAGGATCACGGTCTTGGGCATTTGGAAACGGCTCTCCAGTCTTCGATGGGGAATCTCTCTTGTGAGCGGACGAGAATGCTAGCGATCCGGCTATCGTGCTCGGCCGATGCACGTATCAGCCACATCTGGGCAGGGTGGCGAGAGCGGCGCCGACACGATCGTCGTCGGCGTGCTCGATGGCGCGCTGGCGAGCGCAGATGCGCCGGCTGAGGCTGCCGCACTGCTGAGCAGCGGCGAGGCGCGTGATTCGTTCAAGTCGCTGGCGCTTGCGCACGCAGACGGAAAGCGCTGGCTGCTCATCGGGCTGGGCAAGCGCGGCGAGCTGACGCCAGAGCGAGCCCGCGTCGCTGCGGCTGCGGTGCGCGAGCGCGCGCGTGAGCTCGCGACGAAGACGCTCTGCTGGGAGCTGCCTGAGGAATACGGCGAGGAAGTGGCTGCTGCACTCGTCGAGGGCACGATGCTCGCCGACTACCGCTTCGAGCGGCACAAGTCGGCGCCTGCCGGCGATGGCGAGGGACCGCCGAAGCACCTCGACTCGCTGATCGTGCAGTCAGCGCGCGATCTGTCGAGCACGGTCGCAGAGGCGGCTGTCGTGACTGAGGCGGTGAACGCAGCACGCGACCTGCAGAACCGTCCAGGCAACGACTTGACGCCAAGCGCGCTCGCTGCATACGCCGAGTCGCTTGCCGCTGAGATCGATGGGCTGTCGGTCGAGACGGAGGGACGCGAGGGGATCGTCGCTCGCGGCATGGGGGCATTTGCTGCGGTTGCGCAAGGCTCAGAGCAGGAGCCCGCGCTGATCACGATGCGCTACGAAGGGCCTGGCGCGAGCGGTCCGCTGCTCGGCTTCGTCGGCAAGGCGGTCACGTTCGACAGCGGCGGCATCTCGCTGAAGCCAGGGCCGAAGATGTCAGAGATGAAGTTCGACATGTCTGGCGGCGCGGCAGTCGTCGAGGCCGTCGCAGCCATCGCCAGACTGCAGCTGCCGGTCAAGCTGCTCGCGATCGTCGGCGCGACGGAGAACTTGCCGAGCGGCCACGCTGTCAAGCCGGGGGACATCGTCAAGGCGTCGAACGGCAAAACGATCGAGGTCAACAACACTGACGCTGAGGGCCGACTCGTGCTCGCCGACTGCCTTTGCCACGCAGTCGCCCAAGGCGCCGAGCGGATCATCGATCTGGCGACGCTGACAGGCGCGGTGATCATCGCGCTCGGCTCGACGTACGCAGGGCTGATGAGCAACGACGACGAGTTCGCCGAGCAGATCACAGACGCAGGCGAGCGCACTGGCGAGATCGTCTGGCGGCTGCCGTTGCACGAGGAGTACGAAGAGCAGATCAAGGGCGCCTACGCCGACCTCGACAACGCGCCAGAGGCGCGCAAGGCGGGCACGATCATCGGTGCGACGTTCCTCTCGAACTTCGTCGGCGAGACGCCTTGGGCGCACCTCGACATCGCCGGCTCTGCGTGGGACCTCGGTCGCGCGTACGTCGGCCAGGGCGCGTCGGGCTACGGCGTGCGCCTGCTCGTCGAGCTGGCGCGCTCGTTCAGCTCGTAGCGACCGCGCGCCGGCTCTCCGCCTGCGTGGGCGGCTGCTCCAGCCAGGCGATGACCGGTGCCCAAGCTGCGCCGCGCGGGTCGATGAACGCCCTGTGCTCCCCGGCCTCGCCCTCGATCTCCACCAGCTCGACCTCGCCGCCGGCCGCCAGCGCCGCCTCGGCGTAGGCGCGACTGAGCTTCACCGACACGGTCTGGTCGACGATGCCGTGAACGAGCAGGACAGGCATCGCGAGCGGCACTCGCCGCAGCGGGTCAGCCGCCTCGTAGCGCTCGGGCAGACGCTCGGGCGAGCCGCCCATCAGCGCCCGCACGGCGCCACCGCGCCAGAGGACGTAGGCGCCCGTCAGATCGCACACGCCGGCGAGCGAGATCGCGCGCCGCAGCGGCACGCGGGCGCGCCCGGCGTAGGCTCCTGGCGCCCCTGGCGGCAGTCCGCCGCGCCCAGCGGCCCACAGCGCGAGGTGCCCGCCGGCCGAGTGCCCGAGCACGTCCACGCGGCTCAGGTCCAGAGCGGGATGCAGCCCGTCGAGATGGTCGATCGCAGTGGCCACGTCGGCGAACGTCTCCGGCCAGCCGCCGCCATTGCCAATCCGGCGGTACTCGATGTTCCAAACGGCCCAGCCGCGCATCACGAGGGCAGCGGCGACAGCGCGCATCACTGCGCGCCCGTAGCGCTTCTGCCAGGAGCCGCCGTGGATCAGCACGATCACCGGATGGGGGCCGTCTCCGCGCGGCAGGTGCAGGTCGCCGACCTGCGAGCCGTCAGCGCCATAGCGGTGCGTGCGACCGCGAGTGAACAGATAGTGGGCGACCCAGCGCGCTTTGCTCATGCTGGGCCATGCTAGAGCGCTCGAAGCTGTGAGAATGCGCGCCGATGGACTTCGACCTCTCGCCAGACCACGAGCTGATCCGCCGCACGGTGCGCGAATTCGCTGAGGGCGAGGTAGCGCCTGTCGCGGAGGAGCTCGACCGGACGAAGTCGTTCCCATACGAGATCGTCAAGCAGCTCGGCGCGCTCAACCTGATGGGCATCCCGTTCCCAGAGGAGTACGGCGGTGGCGGTGGCGACACGCTCGCCTACGCGCTGGCTGTCGAGGAGCTGACGCGCGTCGACTCCTCAGTGGCGATCACGCTTTGCGCCCACACCTCCCTGGGCACGCAGCCGATCTACCTGTTCGGCACAGAGGAGCAGAAGCGCGAGTGGCTGCCGAAGCTCTGCTCAGGCGAGCAGCTCGGGGCGTTCGGTCTGACAGAGCCTGAAGCGGGCTCTGACGCCGGCAACACGCGCACACGGGCGAAGCTCGACGGCGACGAATGGGTGATCGACGGCGCGAAGCAGTTCATCACGAACGCAGGAACGGACATCTCTGGCGTCGTCTGCATCACAGCTGTAACGGCGAACGGAAGCGGTGGAGATATCGATCAGGAAATCTCGAAAGAGATTTCCAACATAATCGTCCCCAACGGGACTGCCGGCTACACGCAAGGTGAGCCGTACCGCAAGATGGGTTGGAACGCGTCTGACACGCGTCCTTTGACGTTCGAGGAATGTCGCGTGCCAGAGGCGAACCTGCTCGGCCCGCGCGGTGCAGGCTTCAAGCAGTTCCTGCACATCCTCGACATCGGCCGCATCGGCGTCGCGTCGATGGGCGTCGGGCTCGCGCAAGGCGCGCTCGATGAGGCGCTGAAGTACGCCAAAGAGCGCAAGGCGTTTGGCAAGCCGATCTCGAAGTTTCAGGCGATCCAAGCGAAGCTCGCCGACATGGCGACTGAGATCGAGGCAGCGAGGCTGCTCGTCTACAAGGCGGCCCGCGAGAAGGACGCAAAGCGCAACTTCACGCTGACGGCTGCGCAGGCGAAGCTGAAGACTGGCCGCCTCGCCGTGCGCTGTGCCGAGGAGGCTGTGCAGATTCACGGCGGCTACGGCTACATCGAGGAGTACCCCGTCTGCCGCTTCTACCGCGACGCCAAGATCCTCACGATCGGCGAGGGCACAGACGAGGTGCAGCAGATGGTCATCGCCCGCGCGCTCGGCGCTTAGCGGACCTCCGGGCGATCGCTTCCCGAAGACCCTTCAAGAGCTCGTCGAGCAGACCCACGTCTCAGCTGCGCGGTTCGAGCACGACGAGCGGGATCTCGCGCTCTGTGCGCTTGCGGTAGTCCTCGTAGCCGCCGTACACGCCGACCATCAGCGCCCACAGCCGCGTGCGTTCCTCGCCCTCGGCCACGCGTGCGTGCACGTTCAGATGCTGCGGGCCGACCTGGATCGTCGTATCTGGGTGCGCCTTGAGGTTGTGGAACCACGCCGGGTGCTTCGGAAAGCCGCCCTTGGAGGCGACGAGCACGTAGTTCGCGCCGTCGCGGCCGTAGACGAGCGGGCTCGTGCGCTCGAGGAGGCTCTTCGCGCCGACGTGGTCGAGCAGCAGCGTCGGAGGCAGCCCTGGCGTGCGGTGGCCGATCAGCCCGTTCGTCGCGCGGTAGATCGCCGTGTGCCCGCCCATCACGCGGCGCAGCAGCGGCCAAGTGCGGTCGGCGAGGTCGAGGTAGCCCATCGCAGGCGAGCCTACTGCCTGATGCGCTCGCGTTCGAGCAGCGTCGCTGCTGCGCTCGCCGGATCGAGCCGGCGCTCGACGACCTGGTCGATCAGCGACTGAAAGGCAGCGTCCTCGGCCAGCTCCTCCTCGAGCTTCCTGCGCATCCGCGCAGTGGCGATCGCGAGCACCTCGTTGCGCAGGTTGCGCGCGCGCCGCTCAGCCAGCTGGCCGGCTTGCAGGATGTGCGCGCGGTGCTCGTCGAGGCGCTCTACCAGCTCGCCGATGCCCTTGCCGTGCGCCGCCTCGGTCTTGATGATCGGCACGCGCCAGCGACCGCGCACTTCCTCAGGCGAGCGATCGAGGTTGGCGAGCGAGAGCACGCCGCGGATCTCGCGCACCATCGTGTCTGTCAACGGATGGTCTGCCTTGTTGATCACGATCACGTCAGGGATCTCCATCACGCCCGCCTTGAGCGCTTGGATCGAGTCGCCAGAGCCAGGCATCAGCACGAGCACGATCGTGTCAGCGTGATCGATGATGTCGATCTCCGCCTGCCCGACTCCGACGGTCTCGACGAACACGTCCTCGCGCCCAGCTGCATCGAGCAGCAGCGCCGCCTGCAAGGCCGCCTCAGAGAGGCCGCCGAGCGCGCCGCGATTGGCCATCGAGCGGATGAACACGCCCTGGTCGAGGAAGTGCTCAGTGAGGCGGATGCGGTCGCCGAGCAGCGCGCCCTGGGTGAACGGCGAGGATGGGTCGATCGAGAGCACGCCGACTGAGTGGCCAGCTTCACGCCGTGCCTTCGTCAGCGCGCCGATCAGCGTCGACTTGCCGACGCCTGGCGGTCCAGTGAAGCCGACAACGGCAGCTTTGCCTGTGTGCGGGTAGACCTCGCTGACGAGCTCCCAGCCCTCTGGCCTGTCGTCCTCGACGAGCGAGATTGCCCGGGCGAGCGCGCGCCGGTCGCCGTCGAGCAGGCGCTGTGCGAGGTTTGGGTCGGGCTTGCGGTCGGCCATCGGGGGCGCATCATCGCAGGGCAATACGATTCCTCCGCGATGGAGATGCTCGCCGACGCACCGACGACGGACCCGCCAGAGGCAATCGCTGAGGCGCTGCGCGGTGCGCCAGAGCCCCTCCACGGCGGCCCGCTGGCGCTGCTGCGCTTCATGCGCGCCAACCACATGCTGAACTTCGACTACGCGAAGCTGATCGCCCGCTGGCTTTTGCTGAAGGCTCGCTACCGCGGGCGCCTGCAGACCGATGGGCTGTGCTTCATCTGCCCAGAAGTCAAGCTCGAGATCGGGCGTCGAGCGACGCTGCGCATCGGACGCTGGGCATGGATCGGCCACGGCTGCAAGATCCGCGTGCACGAGGGCGAAGTCGAGATCGGCGCGAAGACAGTGATGGGCCAGGAGTGCACGATCTCTGCCTACCAGCACGTCTCGATCGGGCGCGAGTGCATCCTCGCTGACCGCGTGATGCTGATCGACTTCGACCACGGGGTGACCGAGGTCGAGCGCCCGATCCGCCTGCAAGGCATCTACAAGCGCAACGTGCGCGTCGGGCACAACGTGTGGATCGGCTACGGCGCGTGTGTGCTGCGCGGCGTCACCGTCGGCGAGAACAGCGTCGTCGGCACAAACGCTGTCGTGCCCAAGGACGTGCCCGCCAATGCAGTCGTCGGCGGCGTGCCGGCCCGCGTGATCCGCATGCGCGATGCGCCGCGCGCGATGCGCTGGCAGTAGCCGACCTGGGGCGGCTCAAACGCCGAGCAGCGAGCCTGTGCGCACGCACGCAGCGAGGTTGCGCAGCGGCGCAGCGTCCGCTTCTGCGCCTTCTAGCAGTGCCTGCGAGAGCGCCGCGCGGTGCCCGTCGAAGCGCTCGCGCGCATAGACAGCAGCGATCTCGCGCGAGACCATGAACGGCCAGTCGCTCGCCTGCAGCGCGAGCAGCTCGCGCACTGCCGCAGCTCCTGCATCGGCTCCAGCGCTCAGCACTTCGAGCTCAGCGGCACGCGCAGCGAATGTCAGCTCTGCAACTGCAGTCCCCGACCACGTCGACAGGTCGTAGTCCTGCCCCCACGTGATCGCGCGCTCCCCCCGTTCGTCGAGCCCTCGCCACCCATCCCGATCGGACGCTGCATCGCCGAGCGTCGCCCACGGCGCCGGCTCGATCCGCTCGAGCGCATCATCGAGACGCAGCAGCTCGAGCCCTTGGCGCGAGCACTCCTCGACGACAGCCGCCAACCAGGCGACACCCTCGTACCACCAGTGCCCGAACAGCTCTGTGTCGACGGCGAACACAGCCAGCCCGCCGCCTGGCAGACCAGCGCCGTCGCGCTGCAGGCGGGCGATCGTGCGCGCGACGAAATCGGCAGCGTGCTCGCGCGCTCGGGCCAGTGCACGCTCGTGGTCGTAGTCGCTGCCGTCGTTGTTCCACGGGTTGTGGTGGTGAACGGTGTGGTGGTGGTAGTCGCGGTAGACGCCGTCCGCTGGGTAGCCACGGTCGCTCCAGGCGAGCGCGATGCTCGCGCGGTCGATCGGCACGAGAACGAGCCCAGCATCGCCGAGCAGCGGCTGCAGATGAGCAGGGGCGCCCTGCGGCACGATCCCTGTCAGCTCGATGCAGGTCGCACGCACGCCGAGGTCCTTCAGCAGCGGCTCGAGGCGCGGTAGATACGCGCACTCAGGCAGCCAGAAGCCGCCGCGCCAGCCTCTGCCCTTCGGCGCGTCCTCACCGAAGCGTTCACGGTGGGCCTCGATGCCACCTTGCACCTGCAAGCGCGCACCGGCGTCGCTCGCGAGCAACGGCAGCACGGCGTGCGTCGCGGAAGACGTCCACTGGGCGTGCGGCGAAAAGGCATCGAGCATGTCGCCGCGTCGCCGCTCAAACGCGCGCAGCGCGCCCTCGTAGTCCTGCCATGAGCGCTCGAGCTCGCGCGCCAGCGTCTCGTGCCCCCCGGCGCGCAGCCCGGCTGCATCCTCAGCGTGCGTGTGCGAGCGCACCTGCTCGACAAAGGCAGTGAAGCGCGTTGCGATGCCAGGCGCTTCGAGCTGGTCGCACAGCACAGGCGTCAGCGAGAGCGTCAGCGGCGCGCCCCTGTCGAGCAACTCGAGCAGCGGGACGTAGCTGCCGACGATCGCCTCCCACAGCCACTCCTCGCCGAACGGCCACGTGCCGAAGCCCTCGACGTAGGGCATATGCGTGTGCAGCACGATCGACAACGCACCGCGATCGCCTCCCCGCTTGCGCTGCGGCATGGCTAGGACCGACACACGGCGATGAAGTCCAGCGCCGCATCCATCCGCGCCTGCCCGATCGGACGGATCGCGAAGTCTGCTGCGCCGATAGCCGGCGTGAACCAGTCATAGAAGCGCTTGGTCACGCCGAGACGCGGGTGCAGCGAGTCCCAGCCAGCGCGGATCGCAAGCTCGTGCACGCGCAGCTTGCGCGCGTGGAACAGTCCAAACATGCGCACCTCTGCAAAGTGCGCGCGACAGAGCTCGTCGAACTCCTCGACGCGGTACTCGTGCACGTGCCACGGGTTGCCCGAGCGCTCGGCACCTGCCGGCGCGAGCGTGAGCACGTTCGGCGTCGAGACGATCACTGTCCCTGGTGCCACCGCCTCACCTCGAGCGTCGGTTCCTGTGGCCCTCTGCTCAGCACGAGCAGCGCTGACGAGCGAGCTGAAGTGGTCAAGCGCCGCGCCGGGATCGGTCAAGTGCTCGATCGTCTGCAGGAACGTGACGACGTCGGTGGGCTCAGAGAACGTCTCGACGAGGTCGCGCTCGAAGCGCAGGTTGGCGCTGCTGTAGCGCAGCCGCGCGTGCTCGTGCGCCTCTGGATTGGCGTCGACGCCGACGACGGCACGTGCGTTGCGCGACAGCACTGCGGCGCCGTAGCCCTCGCCGCAGGCCATGTCGACGACGCGTAGGCCGCCTACGCGCGCGGCGATCCACTCGTAGACGACGAGGTGGCGGCGGAACCAATAGTTCTCCTCTGGCACGTCTGGCAGCGTCCGCTCGCCAGTCAGCGCGAGCGGAGGCACGCCCTCTGGCTGATCGCGCTGCTCAAAGTGGGCTGAGGTCAAGAAATCACCTCAGATGCGGCTGTCAAGCCGCGGGTGTAAGGCGAAAGCACGGCGCGCGAGTATATGGTGCCCCACCGTGCCACCCAGCCTGAGCCCCGACGAGATCCGTGACGTCAACACGCGCTACCACGATGTGGCGGCGAACCACTACGACTCGAAGTGGGGAATCGACTTCGGCGAGATTGGCCACGAGCAGGTGCTCGCCAAGGTCGACAAGGCGATCGGCCACCACCCCGACGGATGGGCCCGCTCGCTGGAGATCGGCGCGGGCACGGGCTACTTCTCGCTGAACCTGCTGCGGGCAGGGATGATCGGCGAGGCGACTTGCAGCGATATATCGCCGGGCATGCTCGCAACGCTGCGTGCCAACGCCGAGCGGCTCGGGCTCGACGTGCACACAGAGCAGGTCGACGCCGAGCATCTGCCGTTCGCGGACGAAAGCTTCGATCTCGTGCTCGGGCACGCAGTGCTCCACCACATCCCCGACTTGCAACGCGCTTTCAGTGAGTTCGCACGCGTACTCACCCCAGGCGGAACGGTGCTGTTCGCCGGCGAGCCTTCTCGCTACGGCGACCGCTTGGCGCGCGTGCCCAAGCGCGCCGCCGGCGCGCTCGCACCACTGTGGCGTCGCGCGCTAGGCGCCAGGCGCGCGAGCGCGCACTCCGAAGAAGAGCCAGACGCGGCGCTCGAGGGCTTCGTCGACGTGCACGCCTTCGCCCCTGGGGAACTGGCGCGCGCGGCGCGCGGCGCGGGCTTTGGCGACGTGCGCATCACCGGCGAGGAGCTGCTCGCGAACTGGTTCGGCTGGACCAACCGCACGCTCGAGGCGACAGCTGAGCCAGAAGACGTCCCGTGGGCTTGGCGCCAGTACGCCTACCGCGGCTACTTGATGCTGCAGGGCATGGATCGCAAGCTGCTCGAGTCACGGCTGCCGCCTGCGATCTTCTACAACCTGCTGATCTCAGCGCGCAAGCCGCGCACTAGCTGACGGGCAGAGTCGGCGCTTAGACTCCAGGCATGCCGGATCGGGGCGTGCCAGAGCAGATCTCACGGGGGTTCCCACTGTTCCCCCTGGGGATCGTTGCGGTTCCTGGCGAGAGCATCCCGCTGCACGTCTTCGAGGATCGCTACAAGCGCATGATCGAGCAGTGCCTACGCGCTGAGCCGGGAACGCTTCAGAGCGAATTCGGCATCGTCTGGCTCTCCGACGAGGAGCTGAAGGAGGTCGGCTGCGCGTGCACGATCGAGCGCGTGCTCGAGCGGATGGACGACGGTCGCTTGAACATCCTCGCGCGCGGCACGCGCCCCTTCCGCCTGCTCGAGCGCCAAGACGAGCTCGCCTACCCAGCGGGCGTCGTCGAGTTTCTCGATGACGAGGACGAGCCGAGCGCGCTCGACGAGGCCGACGAGGTGGCCGGCGCGAGCGCCCGCGAGCTCTACGCTGAGCTGCTCGAGCAGGCAACCGACCGTGAGCTGAGCGAGCAGGAGCTCGCGCAGATGGACGCTTACGAGATGGCGGGCACAGTCGAATTCGGCACGGACGCCAAGCAGGAGCTGCTCGAGCTGCGCTCCGAGCGGGCGCGACTGCGGCTGCTCGCACTGCTGCTGAAGGCGGCGATCAAGCGACTCGAGCTGATCGACAGAGCGCAGGCACGCGCGCGCTCGAACGGGAAGGTCCGCTTCGGCTAGGGACGCGCGGCAGCGATCGATCTTCAGCCAGAGGCGAGCGCCGGCGACTGACTATTCAGGCAGGCCACAAACCTGCTGAGCGGTCTGCAAGACGAACAGCGCCAGTTCGTGCAGAACCTTCGGCTGGCCGGCAGAGTTGTCGCTGAACCGCACTGAGCCCTTTTCCTCGCGCACGCTGTAGCTCAGCACCGAGCCACTGCGGGGGGCGAGTGAGAGATGCTTGGAGGCAGGTTCTTCGAGGTCTTCCTCGATCGCGCGCGCTTGCACGAGCGCTGCGTCGCTCAGTTTCAACTTGTGCCCGCTGCGCGTGGCGAGGCCATTGCAGCGCACCCCACCTTCTTCGTTGACGAGCAGCGTGAGCCGCGCATGCGGCCCGCTGCCGCTGCGCTGGACGATGAACAGGTCAGGGGCGGCAATGCCGCCGCAGGCGAGCAGCGTCAGCAGTGCGCTTACGAGCACGCCGGCAGTGGATGCGCGCACGAGCAGCCTCATGCGCTGACGGCGACGCCGCCGCGACGTGGATCGCCGGCGCCGGTCAGCGAGCCGCTGCGCCGGCGCACGGCCTGGACGCCGCCAAAGAACAGGTTGCGCTCAGCAAAGCGCACGATCTCGAGCTCGTCCTCGCCGTCGCGATCGCCCGCGATCGCGCCGAGCTCGACGCCTGGCTCGACGTAGAGCACGTCGCCCTCGAAGTGCACGCGCGGCGCGTCGACAGCGGCTCGTACGTCGAGTTCGTGGTCGACGACCCCGACGATCGTCTGCAGCAGCGCTGAACGAATCCGGTTTGAGCCGGCGCTGCCGAGCACCAGCTCGACTTCGCCGCTGCGCGTGACGACGGTCGGCGCCATCATGCTCGGCATTCGCCTGCCCGTCGGATGAAGGTGAAAGCCAAACGGGTTGAGATCCTCCTCGCCCATCACATTGTTCAAGTGCATCCCAGTGCCTGGCACGACGACGCCTGAGCCCTCGCCGTTCGTGCACGTGACGCTGCAGGCGCGGCCATCTGCATCGAGCACGGAGATATGCGTGGTGGCGCCTAGACGACTGCTGAGGAACGAGTCGAGGAACCCTGGCTCGCTGAGGCCGTCGAGGAACTGTGGCGTGCGCTCCTCTTGGGCAGCCCGCATCGCAGCGACGACACCCGGCAGCGGCGGTGGCGAGGGTTCGCGATCGAGCAGCGCAAGCGCATAGGCGATCAGCGTGCCTCCCGCTGAAGGCGGCGGATTGGTCAGCACCTCGCGGTCGCGGTATGCGACGCGAACGGGCTCACGCTCGACGGCCTCATAGCCGGCAAGGTCTGCGGCGGTTAGCCAGCCGCCCCGCTCGCGCAGCCAGCCGGCCACTGCGGCAGCGATGTCGCCGCCGTAGAAAGGCTCGGGCCCCTCCGCGCCAAGCCGCTCGAGCGCATCGCCAAGCTCGGGATTGCTGAGCATCTCCCCCTCGCGCAGAATGCTTCCCGTAGGTGCCCACAGTGCGGCGCACTCGGGCGTCGAGGTCAACAGATCACCGAGGATCTCGGCGATGTAGGCCTGGCCGTGATTGAGCGCGACGCCGTCGCGCGCCAGTCGCGCGGCCGGTGCGGCCAGCTCGGCCAGCGGCACGCTCCCCCACCGCCGTGCCGCCTCGCAGACGCCGGCGGGCGCGCCGTAGGCACCACAGGAAGCAGGGCCGATGTAGAACACCTGCGCTGCATCGCCGAACGAGACGTCGACGGCATGGAGCTCGGCGACCGGCTGCTCGCTGCCGCGCGGATCGCTGGGCGCCTGCACGAAGAAATCGAGCAGCAAAGGCTCGTCCTCGCCACCGGCAACGAGCATGTGACCACCTGCACCCAAACCGGTGAGCAACGGCTCGGCGACGAACGACGTCAGCATCGCTGCAAGCGCGGCATCGACCGCATTGCCCCCTTCGCGCAGCACCTGTGCGCCGGCCTCCGCCGTCAGCGGATGCCCAGCAGCAACGATCCCCTTCTCGCCCTCAGCCATGGGAGGCAGTAGACCAGGCTTCAGCCGGCTGTGTGGCGAGAGGACGCCGCTAACGACTTGGCATGAACTCAGGCACGTCGAGCTCATCAAGCGAGTTTCGACGCGCGGGGCGCGGCGGCGAGGCGCGGTGCACCTTCGGCTCGCCAGCGGGTTCTCCCATCATCTTCACGCTCTTGCGCCGTCCCTCGTCGCCGTAACCGGTGGCGACGACGGTGACCCACACCTGGTCGTCGAGCTTCTCGTCGACCATCGCGCCAAAGATGATGTTGGCATCTGGGTGAGCGGCCTCTGAGACGGCCTTGGCGGCCTCGTTGACCTCCCACAGGGAGAGGTTCTCACCGCCCGTGATCGACAGCAGGATCGAGCGAGCGCCCTCCATCGAGGTTTCGAGCAGCGGCGAGGACACCGCCTGCATGGCGGCCTCGGTGGCGCGATTCTCACCAACGCCCATGCCGATCCCGAGCAGCGCGTTGCCTGCGTCGCTCATGATCGTGCGCACGTCTGCGAAATCGAGGTTGATCAGCCCAGGCAGCGTGACGAGGTCTGAGACGCCCTGCACGCCTTGGCGCAGCACGTCATCAGCAACGCGGAAAGCCTCGACCATCGCGGTCTGCTTGTCGAGCACTGACAGCAGCCGGTTGTTGGGCACGACGATCAGCGTGTCGACCTCTTCTGCGAGTGCGCTCACGCCCTGCTCGGCGGCCTGGCCGCGCCGTGAGCCCTCGAAGCCGAACGGCTTCGTCACGATCGCCACGGTCAGCGCGCCAACTTCGCGTGAGATGCGCGCGACGATCGGCGCGGCTCCAGTTCCTGTGCCGCCACCTGCGCCGGCAGTGATGAAGATCATGTCGGAGCCCTTCAGCAGAGCCTTCAGCCGATCGTAATCCTCCATCGCCGACTGACGTCCGACGTTTGCATCTGAGCCGGCACCGAGACCACGCGTCAGCTCAGCGCCGATGTGCAGCGTGATGTCGGCAGTGGACTGCTGCAGCGACTGCACGTCGGTGTTGACGGCGAGGAACTCGACGCCCTCGACCTCGGCCTCGACCATCCGGTTGACGGCGTTGACGCCGGCGCCGCCGACGCCGACGACGCGGATCACCGGCTGACCGGTTGGGCCGGCGGTGCCTGGCGCATCGTGGTACGACCGCGCGTAGTCATCCATCACCGGGCGAGTGGGAGCCGGCTCCATGACGTTCTCGGGAATCTCTGAGGAGAAAGCGTGGCGCAGGCGCTCTTGCGGGCTTGGAATGCGGGGAGACTCGGCGGGCGACTGCTCGGCGGCACCGAGCGCGGGGTGTGGCAGGCCACTCTCACGCGGGTGCGACGCAGCGGGCGTCTGCGGCTCGCTGCTCGCGCGAGGCGGCTCGGCTGACCTTGCGGCGGGCTGCTCGGGGGCGCTCGCTTCGGCCTCGGCCTCGACAGGCTCGCCCTCGATGCCTTCTGTCTTGCGAAAGAGCGCCGCGAGCGGGCCTTCACGCATGCTTGCGCGCTTAGCGTTTGCCATGGTCGAGAACCTCCTGCGCAAGTTGTCGATAGGACTGGGCGGCAACGCCATCCGGCTCGTACTTGAGCACCGACATGCCCTTCACGGGCGCCTCGGCGAAGCGGACGGTCTTGCGGATGCGCGAAGCAAATACCCGGTCTCCGAAGTTTTCCTCGAGAATCTCGATCGCCTCCTTGGCGTGGATCGTTCGAGAGTCCACCAGAGTCGGCAGGATGCCCTCGATGTCGACGCCAGGGTTGAGGTTCTCGCGGATCATCGCGAGAGTGTTCTGCAGTTGGATCAGCCCGCGCATCGACAGATACTCGCATTGCACGGGGACGATCACCTTGTCGGCGGCAGTGAGCGCGTTGATCGTCAGCAGCCCGAGGCTCGGTGGCGTGTCGATGCAAATGAAGTCGTAGTCGTCGAGGATCGGTTCGAAGGCCTTCTGCAGGGTCCGCTCGCGCCCGATCATCGTCGACATGGCGATCTCCGCACCGGCGAGATCGATCGAGGCGCACGCGACGTCGATCTCGCGGCGGCGGATGATCTCGCGAATCGAGACCTTGTGCACGAGCACGTCGTACATCGATTTGTCGAGCGTGTCGGGGTCGATGCCCTGCGACATGGTGAGGTTGCCCTGCGGGTCCATGTCGACGCACAGCACCCGATGCCCCTCCTCCGCAAAGGCGGCAGCGAGGTTCAGCGTCGTTGTCGTCTTTGCCACGCCGCCCTTCTGATTGGCGAACGCGATGACCTTGGCCTTACCGTCCACGGTGGGCTCCGATACTCGATTTGCTGGGGATGCCGTCCGGTGGGTATTCGCATGCGGCTGGGTGATTCCTGCACGGGAACTACGATCCGGCGATGGCCACGCGCGATGCCCAGCCCAAGCGCACCGCCAAACGTCGGCGCACAGGCGCCTCGATGGACGTCGATGGGCTCGCTGCACGCCTAGGAGGCAAGCGAGTGTGCATCTGCCTCGGCGCTGGCGGCGTAGGCAAGACGACGACCTCTGCGGCGATCGCGCTCGGCCTGGCGGCGCGCGGGCAGAAGGTCGCAGTGGTCACGATCGATCCAGCCGCGCGACTTGCCTCGGCACTCGGCCTGGAGCGGCTATCGGGCGAGCCACGTCGGATCGACGCTGCGCTGCTCGCCAAGCACGGCGGGGATGGCAAGGGCGAGCTGTGGGCGATGATGCTCGACAGCAAGGGGACATTCGACGAGATCGTCGCCCGACTGTCGCCAGACGAGCGCGAGCGCGAGCAGATCCTTGCCAACCCGATCTACCGCGAGCTGTCTTCGGCAGTCGCCGGCTCACAGGAGCTGAGCGCGATGGCAAAGCTGTACGAGTTGCGCCACGAACGTGACTTCGATGTGATCGTGCTCGACACTCCGCCCTCGCGCAACGCAGTCGACTTCCTCGAGACGCCAGGGCGACTCCTGGGCTTCCTCGAAGGCCGCGCGCTGAAGGTGTTCCTCTCCCCCGGAGGCCTGGCGGCGCGCGTGTTCGGCCGCTCGACTGGAATCGTCTTTGCGATCTTCGCGCGCGTCACGGGCGTGGACATGCTCAGCGACCTGTCGACTTTCTTTCGCGCGTTGTCGGGCATCCTCGAGGGCTTTGGTGAGCGCACGCGAGGAGTCTCAGAGCTGCTGCGCGACGCTTCGACGAGCTTCCTGATCATCACCTCGCCTGAGCCAGAGCCGGCGCAGGAGGCGTCCTTTCTCGCACAGCGACTGTCTGAGAAGGGCATGTCGCTCGACGGACTGATCGTCAACCGCGTCCACTTCGACGGGCTGGGCAAGAACTCAGTGGAACAGGTGCAAGAGCTGCTCGAAGACGAACTCGGCGAGCGCCTGGCCCACAAGGTGGCATCGAACCTGGCGGACTTCGACGTCCTCGTGCGCCGCGACCGCGAGACGATCGCACGCCTCTCGGAGCAGCTCGACCAACGAGACCCGATCCTCGTGCCGCACTTCGACGAGGAGGTGCGAGACCTGGACGGACTCGCGCGGCTCTCAGCGCACCTGTTCGGCGCCGGCTCGCTCAGCTGAACGTCGAGACGACGCCGTCGATCGGCAGCGAGGTCTGTGTGGCATCTGCAGGCTCAGACCCGTCTACAAGGTCGAGCTCGGCGGCCAGATCGTCGGCGCCGACGAAGTCCTCGTCGTCGAGCAGCTCGTCGACTGGCCACTCCTCGACGGGTCGCGCCTGAAGCGGCTCCTCGCGCACGCGTCGCGGTCGAACCTCGACTTCAGGCGCCTGCGCGGAGACAGTCGCAACTGGGATCGCGGGTCCAGACGGCAGCGACTGACTCGGAGCAGCAGCGGACGAGGGCTCGAGCTGAGGGTCCCTGTCGGCGTCCTCGTCGACGTGCAGCAACTCGTCCGGTTCGAGCAGCTCGTCGGCGATCACAGCAAGGTCGGGGTCGAGATGACCGCAGATCACGTCGCGCAACAGCGAGCGAAGGTGGTTGGCAACCCCTTCTGCGAGATCCTGGCTGGCGGCATTCTTTGCCGCTGTGCCGGCAATCAGCGAGCGCTCGAGCGCGATTGCGCGAACCGTTCGCTCGGTCAGCTCAGCGCGCTGCTCGGCAGTGGCGCAGAGCGCGGCGAGCCTGCCGGCGAGACGCCCGCTCGCGGGGCCCTCTGGCTCGAGCAGCGCACGCAGTGCCAACAGGTTGTCGGTCAGGCCTTCGTACGGGGTCTCACGCTCACAGGCCAGCTCGAAGCGGCGCAGCGCCCAGGCCAAGTCGTTGTCGTGCGGCGCGCGACGCGAGACGAGGTTGCAGAAGGCACGCAGCTCATCCTCCTGCTCGCTCGTGATCACGAGCATCCCGTGTGGACGACCGCCGCTGCCAAGCGCCAGCGGCGTCCACGGGCCGCTGCCAACGCGCGCCCAGGCGAGCGCGCCGAGCGTGACGCGCCCGTCGCCGAACAAGCGCAGTGCTGAGAGCAGATCCTCGAGCACAGCGCGTCCAGCGCGCAATCCTTCGACTGGAGCGTCTGGCTCAGTCGTGTAGAGCACGATCAGCGGGTTCTCGACGAGCTCGCCCTCGAACGCAGGCATGGCCCCGTCGGGCAGCTCAGCCAGCGCGTCGCGCTGGACGATCCGCAATCCCTTCGTCAACGGCAGCTCCTCGGAGGCGATCGTCACGCCGTGCAGGCTGGCCACGAGCGCAAGCTCGCCGGCCTTGGCGAGCGCCGACCCCTGCAGTCGCTCGAGCGTCGCCTGGACACGCTCAGGGCGCAGCTCGAAATCTGACTGCTCGTCAAAGACTTCGTCGAGCAGCGCCTTTACAGCGACGGATGCGCGCGCACGACCTTTGGCTTGGGCGGCGTCGCCACCGACGCTTGCCAAGTAGCGATCGAGGCCATCGAAGTGCTCGAGCAGCTTGGTCGACTCGACATGGGCGGGCAAGCGCTTCAGCGCAGGCTCGCGCTCGGCGATGAACTCGCCGGTCAACGCGCGGTAGCAGTAGAGCGTCGTCGGCGATCCCCCACGCCGTGCCTTCTGTGCACCAAGCTCGAAGGGAACCTCGGCACCAGCGGCGAGCTCGCCACGCAGGTAGGAGCCTGCTGCGGTGAAGAGATCCGTCAAGGACGTCTCGAGCTGTCGTGAGCGCATCGTCTGGCAGACTTCGTGCCGCTTCACCACGGTCCTGCTGGACGCAGGGCTTCTTGCAGGCGCTACGCGAGCGCGAGCGCGTCAGCGCGGGACGCTTCTGCGTCGATCGGCCGACACAGCCATTCTTCGCCGTACTCGCGCATGCCATCGATGATCGGCAGCAACGCGCGGCCCCGCTCGGTCAGCGCATACTCCACGCGCGGCGGCACCTCGGGGTAGGTCTGGCGCTCGACGATCGCCTCTTCCTCGAGCGCACGCAGGCGCAGCGAGAGCGTCCGCGGGCTGATTCCGGCCAGCGCTCGTTCGAGCTCGCAAAAACGCGATGTGCCTTCGGCCAGTTCACGCACGAGCAGCAGTGTCCACTTGCCACAGACGATCTCAGCAGTCCTGCATACCGGGCATGTCTCATCAACGGCCATCTCTACCTTTACTTTACCAAATGAAGTGGCTCTGAAGCCGGTCCAGAGGCCGTCAGCACGGGTGTATCGTGTCCCACTTGCTCGTCCTCGCGTCTGCAGGTCCAGTCCTGGTGGTAGTCGTGATCGTCGTCGCGCTCGTGCTCATCGCGGTGCTCGTTCGCGGCGCCTGAGCGGAGCGAGCATGCTCGCCAGGCTGCGTTAGGCTGCTCGCCGATGGAGGGGGCAGCGGATCAGGGGCAAGCTGGCGGAGCAAGGGAGGCGAACGCCAGTGCTGTGGGCAGGCTGCCCGACTTCTTCGTGGTTGGCCACCCAAAGAGCGGCACTACGGCGATGCACGTCATGCTGGCGCAGCATCCGCAGATCTTCGTCGGCGCCAAGGAGCCGCGCTACTTCGTGCCCGAGATGCGTCTTCGCGACTTCCGTCGCACGAACGAAACGCCGAAAGACCTGGCTGAGTACGAAGCGTGGTTCGCCGGCGCCACGCCGGAGCAGATCGTCGGCGACATAACGCCGACATACCTGTGGTCCAAACACGCGGCAGCGCTGATCGCAGAGACGTGCCCGCAGGCGCGCATCATCGCGCTCCTGCGCGAGCCGGCAAGCTTCCTGCGATCGCTGCACATGCAGTGGCTTCAGAGCTACGTCGAGGTCGAGAGCGACTTCAAGCAGGCGCTCGCGCTGGAGGAGCCGCGCCGCAGGGGCGAGCAGATGCCGCGCGACACCTACTGGCCGAACACGCTTTTCTACTCCGAGTACATCCGCTACGTCGAGCAGCTGCGCCGCCTCTACGAGCACTTTCCGCGCGAGCGCGTGTTGCTGCTCATCTACGACGACTATCAACGCGACAACGAGGCGACGGTGCGTAAGGTGCTGCGCTTTCTCGAAGTCGAGGAGATGCCGCTCAGCATCCGCCGAGCGAAACCGACCGTCGAGGTGCGTACGCCGCGCGTCAACAGCGTGCTGCGCCAGCTGACGGTCGCCGATCGCGGCGTGCCTGGGGCGCTGCGCAAGTCGATCAAGGCGCTCACGCCGATGCAAGCCCGCCAAAGCCTGCTGCACTTCATCCGAAAACGCATCGTCTACGCCAAGCCAGGGGCACCAGACGAGGCGTTCATGGCAGAACTGCGACGGCGTTTGAAGCCTGAGGTGGTCGCGCTCAGCGAGTACCTCGACCGCGACTTCGTCAGCCTGTGGGGCTACGACAAAATCGGGGCAAGCTCGCGGACCGACGGAGATGCGTGGACTGCCCGATGGCCACCACCCGCTCCCTGATCGCAGTCGAGTCATCGCCTTGTCTGAGCCAGCCACAGACCCGACAGACGCACTCGAGGCGATACGTGCGCCTGTGGGCATCATGTACTCGTGCTTCGGCGAGAAGTACATCGCTGAAGCGGCACAAGCGGCTCGCTCGTCGCGGCGGCACAACGACGTCCCGCATCTGATCTTCGCCGCGGGCGAGCTGCGCGACCCGCCGCCAGGCGTGACAGTCGTCGGCTTCGAGCAGAAATCGAGCGCGCCGTTCGTCGATCGAATCGCGAACATGCGTCGCTCGCCGTTCGAGCGCACGCTCTGCCTCGACACGGATACGTTCGTCGTGGAGCAGATAATGGATGTCTTCGAGCTGCTCGATCACTACGACCTGGCACTGGCACAGGCACCCGCCTACCGTGGCCTCGACGACCCAGAGGTCCCAGACGCATTTCCCGAGTTCAACTGCGGCGTCGTCGCGTGGCGCTCGAGCGAGAGGGCGGCTGCGTTCCTGCGCAGCTGGGAAGAGACCTATCGCGCATGGCTGGTCGAGGATGTGCTCCCTGGGATCGACGGCGGCGCGCATCCGAGCCGCACGGAGATCGGCGATCAGCCAGCGTTCCGACGCTGCGCGTGGCAGCACGGAATGAAGGTGGCGACGCTGCCTCCTGAGTACAACTTGCGCCTCGGGATTCAGACCACCGTCGTGGACCGCGTACGCCTGTTGCATGGGCGCACAGACAAGCCTGAGATGGTCGCGGGGCACTACAACGGCAAGATCGGCCCACGCACTTATCCACAGGGAGGTCTCGCTCGGCGAATCTACAGCCGACTCAGCGGCAAGCCCCGATGAAGCTCGTGCCGCCGGCCTGCGCTCAGCGCGCGGACTAACGAACGCTTGCGGGCTGCCCGACGGGCGGTGGCCCAGCCATCGGCGGCGACGCAGGCTCGGCGCGGCGCTCCTCGGCGGAGGCGAGGTCGTCCATCGTCGTACCCTGCCGTCCTTCAGCTTGCATCAACAGCTTGAAGTCGTGCGGGCTGGAGGCGACACGCATGGCGTCCTCGAAGGTCACGCGGCCGGCCTGGACGTGGCCGAACAGAGCCTGATCGAAAGTCTGCATGCCGTAGTAGCCGCCAGAAGCAATCACTTCGACGAGCTTGCCAGTCTGCGTTGGGTCGAGGATCATGTCGCGTACGCGCCCCGTCATCCGCAAGATCTCGCAGACTGCGACGCGGCCACCCTCGGCTCCGGGCACGAGCCGCTGGGAGATGACGCCCTTGATCGTTCCGGCGATCATGCTGCGTGCCTGCTGATGCTGGTGGGGCGGGAAGAAGTCGAGCATGCGGTTGATCGACTCGGTCGCATCGACAGTGTGGATCGTCGAGAGCACGAGGTGACCCGTCTCGGCAGCTGAGAGCGCCGCCTGCACGGTCTCCTCGTCGCGCATCTCCCCGATCAGGATCACGTCGGGGTCCTGACGCAGAACGCGCCGCAGCGCGCGCTTGAACGACGCCGTGTCCATGCCGACTTCGCGCTGGTTGATCGCCGAGCGTTTGTCTGTGTGGACGAACTCGATCGGATCCTCGATCGTGACGATGTGCTTGCTCGTCGTGTAGTTCATGTGATCGATCATCGCCGCCAGCGTCGTCGACTTTCCTGAGCCTGTCGTGCCGGTGAGCAGCACGATCCCGCGCTCCTCGTCGGCGAGTTCGCTGACGACCTGAGGCAGTGAGAGCTCTTCGATCGTCGAGATCTTGTGCGGGATCGCACGGCAGGCCATCGAGATCGTGCCACGCTGCAGGAAGGCGTTGATCCTGTAGCGCGCGACACCCTCGATTTCGAAGGAGAAGTCGACCTCGTGCTCCTGGGCGAATTCGTCGAGCTTGCCGTCGTCGTCGAGCAGCTGTTTGAGCGCGCGCTCGGTGTCCTCTGCGGTGAGCTTCTCCATGCTCTCACCCGGGGCGAGCTCGCCATTCACGCGGAACAGCGGCGCGGCGTCGACCTTCAGGTGCAGGTCGGAGCCCTCTCGCTCCACGAGTTGGCGCAGCGCCTGCTTGACGTCGAACATGGGAACTGATCGGCAGACGGGGGCTGCGGCTTGAGCGGCCCGGTGCGCGATGGACAATCCCTGCTCCGCCGCCGAGTGATCATCCGGGGAGTGTTCATCCGGGGAGATGTGGGGCGGCGGGCATACGGACGGTCATGGAAATCGCATCGAGCGATGGCGATGGCATATCTGCCGTACATACCATGGCTATCAATCGACAGAAAATGACACTCCCTCCCCACCTCCTGGAAGGAGTCGGGGATGGAGAGGCTCAGTGATTTGGCGCACGCACCCGCGCACGCCGTGCCGTGCCTTCTCTCGACCGAGTCGTCCGCGTCAGGCTACGTCGCGGAGCTTTTGCGCCTCCGCGAGTGACTGCAGCTTCTTCAGCGACTGGTTCTCGATCTGACGAATGCGCTCGCGCGTGACGTTGAACGTACGCCCGACCTCATCGAGCGTGCGCGGGTGCTCGCCACCGAGCCCGTAGCGCAACTCGAGCACGCGACGTTCGCGATAGGAGAGGTTCTCGAGCGCCTCGCGCAGCGCCTCCTTGGTCAGGATCTCGGCGGCGCGCTCGTATGGCGACTCGGCGCGCTCGTCAGCGATGAACTGCCCGAACTCGGACTCCTCCTCGTCGCCGACGGGCTTCTCCAGCGAGACAGGTGCCTGCGCGGAGCGCTTGATCGAGTCGACCTCCTCGGGGTCGATGCCGGTGACCTCGGCGATCTCGTCAGCCGTCGGCTCGCGGCCGAGCTCGGTGACGAGCTTGCGCTCGGCGCGGCCGATCTTGTTCAGCTTCTCGACGACGTGCACCGGGATGCGGATCGTGCGGGCCTTGTCGGCGAGCGCGCGGGCGATCGCCTGGCGGATCCACCAGGTGGCGTAGGTCGAGAACTTGAAGCCCTTGCGGTAGTCGAACTTCTCCGCGGCGCGGACGAGCCCGAGCGTCCCCTCCTGGATCAGGTCGAGGAACGGCAAGCCCTGGTTGCGGTAGTTCTTTGCGATCGAAACGACGAGCCTGAGGTTCGACTCGACCATCTTCTGCTTGGCGTCGAGGTCGCCACGCTCGATCCGCTTGGCCAGATCGACCTCCTCCTGCGCCGTCAGCAGCCGCACCTTGCCGATGTCCTTGAGGAACAGCTGCAGCGAGTCGGTCGTCATGTCCGGCTTCAGGTCGAGCGCGGTTTTCGCTTTGCGTCGCCCGCGTTTGTCGGGTGCGCGCTCGATTTGCGAGGCTGCAGTCGAAGCTGGGTCGATGTCCTCGACGAGCTCGATCTCAGCTTTCTCGAGGAAGCCGTGCAGCTCTTCGACGTCGGACTCGTCGAGGTCGAGCTCGGACATCGCCTTGGTTATCTCCGCGAAGGAGAGCACTCCGACCTGCTGCCCCTTGGCGAGCAGTCCCTTGACCTCATCCAGCTCCTGCAGCTCGACTACTGACATCTGCTCCCGTTTCTTCCGTCGGTCGACAACCAGCGGCCATCGCCAGTCCCTTCGGCTACCGGCTGAGGACAGCCTCTCCATGGGACGTACGGCTGAGGGCCGCCCAACGTTACAAATCGATGCGTCTGTGCGCCCCATGCTAACGCGTCACCCCGGTGCTTCTCAACGGTTGGGCGCACGACTTGCACGATCTTGCGCAGATCGGCCCAGCGTTGCGCGCCGATCGAGCCTGGCAGCCGATGCGGGGACCCAACGATGTTCTGCTGGCGGGCTTAAGCAATGATGTGCCGATGGCGGACACCGGCACGAGCGGACAAGACGAAGAGGACGCACGCACGCAGAGCAGCGTGCTCGGGAACCTCCCTCGCACACGTCCGCAGCGCTCGACGGCACGTCGTGCGGCAGCGCGCGGTGCGGGAACGTCGAACGGACGTGCTGCGGCCGGCGCCGGCGCAAAGACGGTGACAAAGCCGGCACGCAAACAGACGCGGGCGAAAGCGTCGGCGACCAAGCGCCGCCAGACCGTGAGCGCGCCCCGTCAGACCGTGAGCGCGCCGAAAAAAGAGACGGTGCGGAAATCTTCGGCGACGAGCGGGCCTACGGCGACGACCGACTCGGCCGCCTCTGCTGAGGCGAAGGCCTCGAGCGAGTCGAGCTTGCGGCCATCCAGCGCAGTACGCGCTCGACGCGCACGCACCGCAAAGCGCCCGACCACACCGCTACGTCCGTTCCTCTCCGAGGAACCGGCACCACGACAGGGCTTCGAGTGCGAGAGCGAGCGGACGGACGGACCGGTTCATCCGCCAGGCGGAGCCGAGCTCGTCGCTTCAGCGACGGAGATCGTGGGCGAGCTGGCCAAGGCTGGGCTGTCAGCGGGCGAGCGCCTCTTCAGAGACGTGTTTTCGCGGCTGCCGGGCAACTGAGCCCACGACTGCCGTTTCGAGGACCTGCGCAAAGCTCGTCAAAGGTCTTCTGTATACTTGCGGCCACGCCGAGCTCCTGTGACTCAGGTTGCAGGAGACGGGGGATCCATTGCGAGCCGGACGTCTTGGCTCGCTGGGGCGAATCGACCATCTGAGGTCGTAGCGCCGGCAGTGTGGCGCGAGCCCGTCAGCTCACCCCGTAGGCAAGACACTGATGCGCAGACCGTTTTTGAAGATATCGATGATTGCCGTGCTGATTGCGAGCGCGTGCGCCGGCTGTCTAGCCGCGAGCGCTGCTGCGACGACGGGCGGCTCGACCGCGCCTGGTACGACCGTGCCTGCGCCGTCTGTGCACAAGGCCTCGCTTGCGACATGGTTTGGACCGGGCTTCTACGGCCAGGAAACGGCTTGCGGGCAAATGCTCACGCCGGCTGTCGTCGGCGTTGCCAACCGAACACTGCCATGTGGGACGTTGGTCAAGTTCAGCTACAAAGGTCACACGGCAACTGTCCCTGTGATCGATCGGGGTCCGTACGCGCACAACGGTGCGCAATGGGATCTGACGAGCGGCGCGGCAGCGGCGCTCGGCATGAGCGACACGGCCCGCCTCAGCACGCGAGTGGTGGGCAGCGTGCCGAACACGCCAACGCTTGGCCTGCCCCCTGGCGCAGCCAGCGAAGCGGCAGCAGCTAACGCTGCCGGCGGCGCAGCCGCCGCTCCTTCCTCCTGAGCAAGGCCTCGGTCGAGCTGGTGAGCTAGCGGCCTCGGTCGACTGACGCCCCGTGACCGCGCGAAATGCGCATCACGGGATCCTGCTCATGTGTTTGCGACGGCTCGTGCGCAGGCCCCTCGGGTGCCGGCCCGGAGGAGAACTCGAGGGGCGTATCCCAGGGCAAGGGGCGCGGGGCCGTGCGCGCAGCATCCTCCAGAGTCGACTCGACTGCCTGCGGCTCATCGGCCATCCCACTCGCCCTAGGGCGAACATCCTGCTGGGACGTTGCGGAGGCGCGCTCATCCTCGCGACGGCGGAACGTCGCAGGTGACTGCGCTTCTTGCGCAGTCTCGAGCTCATCGATCAACACTGCCGCGGACTGCCCTGGGGCACTTGCCGGTGCGCTGAACAGGATCTGCTCGCCCGGCGCTGTGCCCGCGAGGTCCGCGACCTGCGGTGCCTGCTCGGCAAGGGCATCGGCAAGCACGGTCGCACAGACGAAGGCGAGCCGGTCGGACAGATCGACGAGCAGTCGTGGGGAGGGACCACGCAGCTCCTCGAGTGCGGCCTCCCAGAGCACGCCGCGCAGAGCCTCGACATGGAGCGCGCTCGCCGCGGCTCCCCACTGGCCGACGAGCAGGACGAGCCCTGCGGGCGCGCCATCGGCTGGGTGCGTGCCCCCGAGCTCGCGATCGCCCGAGCTGGCCGCATACAGAGCGAGCTCCTTTTCAGAGCGAAGTGCGTTCGCGATCGAGATACACAGCTCAGGGGCGACGAGCGTGATCTCCTCGAGCGGCACCGTCGCCATCTCAGCCGGCGGGCGGTCGAGGATCAGCGCTATCGCCCAGCGCTGGGTGAGTTCCTCGGCGCGCGCGACAAGCGCCTCGACGGGGGCGTCGGCGACGGGTCGAGCGCGTGCTGGGGTCGATCCAGGTCGCTCGTTGGTCATTCCATGTGAATATCAGCAAGCGAGGACACGAGCGCCGCCGGGCGGCTAGCCTGCCCACTTATGACCGGCACCCTGGTCGCAGTGGTGGCGGTGGCCGCCGTCGCCATCGTCGCGCTGACGGTGGCGCTTTGGCGTGCCCTGCGTGGCGGACGCCGGCTCCCAGGAGCAGTGATCGGCGAGGCCCACAGCCTGACCTCGCTCGACGACGCGACTGGCGCCGTGCGCTCGGTCCAGAGCGCCGAGGTCTCGCTGCCCACTGAGGCGCTCGAGCAGATCTGGGCGCCAGAAAACCTCGAGCGCCTGGCGCGAACCTATTGGCGCTTCCTCTCGCGCGTCACGCTCGGCTTGATCCATGTCGCCTACAGCGAGCACGACCGCTCGATCGTGCTGCTCGCCCCACCGCTGAAGCTACTGACCTTCCATGCGCCTGAATACGAGATGAGCGAGGAACGCGGCCTGGTCCGCTGGCGTATCGCGCGAGGACTGCTCGTCTCCAAGCCTGGCCACGACGGCGACGGCTACCTGCAGATCGAGGTCCGCCGCGGGGCGCCGGCGCCCGACGGACAGGCGCAGCTGCACGTCGCCGTCGAGGTCGCCAACTTCTACCCCTCAATCGCGTCACGTCTCAGCCGCCGCTTCTATGACGCGACGCAATCGCGCATCCACGTGATCGTGACCAACCGCTTCCTGCGCTCGCTGCAGCGCCTCGACCTCGCCGAGTCACGCGTCGGGCGCTACCGCGCCTGACTTCTGCGCGCAGCGCACAGGCCGCCGCGGCGACGGGCGCCAACTGCGACTACTCGACTGGCTGGCGCTGCAGCGTCGTGCGGCTGCCGTCGGGGGCGATCACAACGGCAGGTGCGCTGACGACGCTGCACCCAGGTGGCACGTCGGCGCTGACGACAGCACCGGCGCCAATCCGCGCCCCGCGACCGATCGTCAGGTCGCTGCGGTGTGGCGAGATGATCACGGCGTTCGCGCCGATCAGCACGTTGTCCTCGATCACGATGCGGTAAGGCGACTTCGATCCAGAGCGCATCGCGATCGTCACGTTGTGGTAGATCTTCACGCCGCGCCCGATCACGACGTTCGTGTGAATCACGGTGCCGAAGCCGTGATGGCCAAAGCGCAGATCGGGGCTGACGGTCGCACCTGGCGGCAGTGAGTTGTGGTACAGCGCCGAGTTGACGTACTTGACGAGGGCCGCAAGCGGCCGCAGACCGCGCTTTTGCAGCCTGATCGACAGCTGCCACAGTCGTTCAGGGCTCGGCCCCAGCGATCTTCGTCGGGCACGCTTGACCGGAGTGGACACAACGCCATTGTTGCAGCGAGGCGCCCGGCGAGCCGGCCGCCACTGGAGCCAGATGAAGGCTTGTGAGCTAGAAGCGCTCGCCGCCGACCGCGCGCAGCTTGGCGCGGTCGTGCGTCGCCCTGATACGCCTGATCGTCCCCGACCGCGTGCGCATCACGAGCGACTCGGTCGTCGCGCCACCGGCGCTTGGGTAGCGCACCCCCTGCAGCACGTCGCCGTCGGTGACGCCAGTAGCGGAGAAGAACACGTCCTCGCCCTGGATCAGGTCATCGCGTGTGAGCACGCGCTCGAGGTCATAGCCGGCTTCCCGCGCAGCGGTGCGCTCAGTCTCGTCGCGCGGCCACAGCCGCCCGAGCAGCTGCCCGCCGAGACACTTCACGGCGGCTGCTGAAATCACACCCTCGGGCGTTCCGCCGATGCCCCACAGCAGGTCGACGGGTGAGCGCTCGGTCACGGCGAGCAGCGCCGCCGAGACGTCGCCGTGCGCGATCAGCCGCACGCGTGCACCTGCCTCGCGAATCTCGCGGATGCCCTGCTCGTGACGCGGCCTGTCGAGCACGACGACGATCACGTCGCCAATCGGCACCTCCCTGCGCTTGGCGACCAAGGCGACGGTCTCGGCGAGCGGTCGATCCAGATCGAGCAGGTCGGCGACTTCTGGAGAGCCGGCCATCTTTTCCATGTAGACGCACGGCCCTGGGTCGAACATCGTGCCGCGACTGGAGAGCGCGATCACAGCGAGTGCGCTGGGCATGCCGTGGGCGGCGAGCGTCGTGCCCTCGAGCGGATCGACTGCGATGTCGACGGCCGGTGGCGAGCCGTCGCCGATCTGCTCGCCGTTGTAGAGCATCGGCGCCTCGTCCTTCTCGCCCTCGCCGATCACGACGACGCCGTCCATCTGCACGGACTGCAGCATGTAGCGCATGCCGTCCACGGCAGCTTGGTCGGCGGCCTCCTTGTCGCCGAGCCCGACGAGGGGGGCAGCTGCGAGCGCGGCGGCCTCGGTCACGCGCACGAGCTCGAGCGCGAGGTTCCTGTCGGGGCGTTGATGGCTTGGATCGGGCAAGTGATGACCGTGTAGCGAGTGGCTGCGCGATGGGTCTGGCGCGCCCGTAGTCCAGCACAACACGACCCCCCGGTGCCGCGCGGCACTCCGACTCGCAGCTAAGAAGGCGTTTGGTCCGGGACCGCCTCGGCCTCTGCAGCGGACCCCTCCGCCAGCAGCACGCGTGGAGCGACAGCGACAACGCGCGCCCCGGCAGGTACGTCTTGAGTCACCACCGTGCCAGCGCCAATCCGTGCGCCGCGACCGATCCGCAGGCGCCGGCCGCGCGGTGAGATGACGATCGCGCGATTGCCGATCACAACGCCCTCCTCGATCACGATCTCACCTGCAGGCACCTCAGCCCGGTCCTCCTGTCCACGACGCGCGCGACGCGCGTGCAGCGTCACGTCGTGCCAGATCTGCACGCGCGGCGCGATCACGACGCCGCTGTTGATCACGATCCCGTGGCTGTAGTGGCCGAGGCTCACGTCGGGGCTGACTGTCGCGCCGGCGGCCAACGAGTTGTGGTAGAGCCGCGTATTGAGCTGCTTCACCAAGAAAGCCACCCGCCAGTGACCGCTGCGCTGAAGCTTGATCGAGAGGAGCCAAAGCCGTTCCGGGCTGAACAGCCAAAGCCGTTCGAATTTGCGCTTGAACGCCCCGAGCTGTTGCGGGCTGAACGGCTGCGCTGCGCGCGCCTGCGTGCTCATGAGGCGATCGATCGTAGCCGATCGTCGATGCCTCCCCGATCGCCTCGATACGATCGTCGCGTGAGCGAAGCCTCAGCCCGGCATGCAAGGTCCGACGTGGCCTCACGCCGCATCTGTGCCACTGCTTCCGTGGCGGCTTGGTCCGCATCGTGAGACCAGATATCGAGGAGGAGCTGTGACGCAGATTGGCTTTGTCGGGCTCGGCAAGATGGGCGGCAACATGGTGCATCGGATCAAGCGCGACTCCGAGCACCAGGTGGTCGCATTCGACTTCGACGCCAAGGCGGTGAAGCAGGCTGAAAAGAACGGCGCGGCAGGCGCGGACTCACTGAAAGCGCTGGTCAAGCAGCTGACGCCCCCGCGAATGGTCTGGATCATGGTGCCGGCGGGCGATCCTACACAGGAGACGGTCGACAAGCTCGCCAAGCTGCTCGACCGCGGCGACACGATCATCGACGGAGGCAACTCGCGTTGGAGCGATGACAAGCTGCGCGCCAAAGAGCTCAAACGCGACGGCATCGAATACGTCGACGTGGGCGTCTCGGGCGGCGTATGGGGCCTGGAAGTGGGCTACTGCATGATGGTTGGCGGGCCGCCCAAAGCGGTCAAACGGCTTTCGCCGATTCTCGACGTGCTGGCGCCGGAGACCAACGAGCAGAGCATCGCGTCGATCGGCAAGCGCGGCTGGATGCATTTCGGCCCATCAGGCGCTGGGCACTACGTGAAGATGGTCCACAACGGCGTCGAGTACGGCTTGATGCAGGCGTACGCCGAGGGCTTTGACCTGTTCGACAAGTGCGAGTATGAGCTCGACAACGCGAAGATCGCGCACCTCTGGGGCCAGGGCTCGGTGGTTCGCTCGTGGCTGTGCGAACTGGCGGCGCGTGCATTCGAAGAGGACGGCAATGAACTGCAGGCGATCGAGGGCTATACCGAGGACTCTGGCGAGGGTCGCTGGACGATCGCCGACGCGACCGACCACGACGTACCTACGCCGGTGATCACCGCCTCGCTTTACGCGCGCTTTCGCTCGCGCGGCAACGGCGACTTTGGCGATCGCGTGCTGGCAGCGCTGCGCAACCAGTTCGGCGGTCACGCCGTCAAGAGTGCGCCGAGCACAAGCAAAGCCACTGCCAAGCGCGGAGGTCGCTGAGCGGTGGCGGCCCAGCCAGGCCAGCCGACGGCAGAGCCGCAACCGGGAAACCCACTCACGGCTGGGCTCGAGCGCCTGCCGGTCGCACCGACGACGCTCGTCATCTTCGGCGCCACGGGTGACCTGGCCAAGCGCAAACTGCTGCCGGCGCTTTACAACCTCGCGCACGACGGTGCGCTCCCCGACCGCTTTCACCTCGTCGGCGTCTCGCGTAAAGAAAAGGCACGCGAGCGCTACCGCGCTGAGTGCGAAGAAGCGATCCGCAAATACTCCCGTCGCACACCTGACGATGCGGTCCTGAAAAAGCTGCTCCAGCACGTCCGCTACGTGCCTGGCGTGTTCGACGACGAGCATGTCTATGCCGAGCTCGGCAAGGTGCTCGACGGCTTCGACCAGCAGGCGGGCGAACCGTTGAACCGAGCTTTCTACCTGTCGACGGCGCCCGAGTTCTTCCCGGTGATCGTCGAGCAACTTGGCCACGCGAAGCTCGAGTGCCACGACGACGCAGAGGTCCGCGTGGTGATCGAGAAGCCGTTCGGCACGACGCTGAACGAGGCGCGCGAACTCAACCGGCGGGTGTTGGCGATCTTCGACGAGGCCCAGGTCTTCCGCATCGACCACTACCTCGGCAAGGAGACCGTGCAAAACCTGCTCGCGTTCCGCTTCGCCAACGGCATGTTCGAGCCGCTGTGGAACCGTAACTACATCGACAGCGTGCAGATCACTGCGGCTGAGGACCTCGGCATCGGCACGCGCGCGGGCTACTACGACCATGCAGGCGCATTGCGCGACCTGATTCAGAACCACATGCTGCAGTTGCTCTGCCACGTTGCAATGGAGCCGCCGGGCAGCTTCACGGCGGAAGAGGTGCGCAACGAGAAGGTCAAGGTGCTGCACGCGATCCACGCGCCGCAGGCGGCCGAGATCCCAGAGATGTCGGTGCGCGCGCAGTACGCGGCGGGACACGAGGGCGGCGAGGATGTGCCGGGCTATCTCGAGGAGGACGGCGTCCCTGCGGACTCGACGACGGAGACCTACGCCGCGCTGCGCCTGGAAGTCGACAACTGGCGTTGGGCAGGCGTGCCGTTCTACATCCGCACGGGCAAGCGCCTCGCGCGCAAGGTGACCGAGATTGCGGTGACGCTCAAGCCTGTCCCCCACCTCGCGTTCAGCCAAGACGGCTCGCTGGGCGTCCGCCCGAACCAGCTCGTGATGACGGTGCAGCCGAACGAGGGTGTGTCGCTCAGTCTCGGCGCGTAGATCCCTGGGACGCGCATGATCATCCGGCCGGTCAACATGGAGTTCCTCTACAACACGGCGTTCCTCTCGCAGTCGCCGGAGGCTTACGAGCGATTGATCACCGACGCGATGCGCGGCGACGCGACGCTGTTCACACGTAACGACGAGGTCGAGGCGCAGTGGCAGATCTGCGATCCGATCGTCGCTGCCTGGGCGCAAGATCGAGGCCCGGTGGCGAAATACGAAGCCGGCACGCAAGGTCCAGAAGAGGCCGAGCGACTGCTGCTCGACGGGCAGCACTGGCGCGCGATCTGATGAGCCGCAGCGATGCCGTATGGAGCGCCGAGGGCACGACGCCCGACGCGATCGAAGCGGCGCTGCGGAACCTGCTCGGCAAACGCCACGCAGAAAGCGGCAGCTACGTCGCCGCACGCGTGCTGAACATGATCGCGTTCGTCGACGATGAATGGAGCGGCGAGATCGCCAACCGCCTGCGCTCCGTCGGACGCTATGCAGCATCGCGCCTGATCGTGCTCTCCTACGAGCCTGGCCGCGAACGGCTCGACGCCCGCGCGAGCATCGCCTCCGACAGCGACCCGGCCCCTGGTGAGCTGGCGCTGCTGCGCGAGACGGTGATCGTCAGGCTCGGCGAGCGCCACTTCGATGATCTGCTGACGATCGCTGACCCACTCGTCGTCACCGACCTGCCGACACTGCTGTGGTCGCCGCACGGACACCCAGAGGCGGTCGACGCGCTGATCAGCCTCGCCCAGGCGACGCTGCTCGACTCGATCGAGCAGCCAGACCAACGCGCGGCGATCGACCGTGCCTACGAGCTCTCCCAGCGGCTCTACGTCGTCGATCTCGCGTGGCTTCGCTCGACGCCGTGGCGAGAGCGCCTGGCGACCGTTTTCGACCCTCCTGCGATGCGCAGAGAACTGCACGACCTGTGCACTGTCAAGGTGCGCCACCACCCCGTCTCGGGTGTCGCAGCGCTGCTGTTCATCGGTTGGCTGGCCTCGCGCCTTGGCTGGTCGCTCGCCGATGCAAAGCTGACACCCGACGGCGCGGACGGCACGCAGCGCGCCAGTGCCAGCTCGAGCAGCGGCGGCGAGATCCAGCTGAAGCTCTCGCACGCACCTGAGCAGCAGGTTCCAGGGCTTGCAGGCGTCGAGCTGACGAGCAACTCGGGCCTGCGGGTGCGCCTCGACCGCGAGCCGGGCGGCCTGCGCGCCCGTCGACGTGACCCTGGTGGCCGCGAACGCACGTGGACGCTGCTCGGCGCCTCACGCGGCGAGGGTGGCATCCTCGGCGAGGGCATCCGCCAGGCGCTACTGCGCGACCCGACGTATGGCGCGGCACTGGAGGCGACGAAGGGCATGCTGTCGCAGGGAGCACCTGCGGTCGCATGACGAGCCTGACGACATGCGTCGACGCGGAGGCAGCGGCCAAGCGCGCTGCGACGGAGATCGTGCGGCGCCTGCAAAGCGCCAGGCGCGAGCGCGGTACGGCGCATCTCGCGCTGAGTGGCGGCACGACGCCTGCTCGCACGTATGAGCTGCTTGCGCAGGAGCTCGACGACTGGCAACAGATCGATGTGTGGTTCGCCGATGAGCGCTGTGTCGACCCGAACGACGAGGAAAGCAACTACAAGCTCGCGCGCGAGACGTTGCTCGACGCTGCGCCCGGCCTCGAGTCATCGAGGGTCCATCGGATGGAGGGCGAGCTCGGCCCTGAGCAGGGCGCCGAGCGCTATGCACAGGCGCTGCGCGCGCACGCGCCGATCGAGGAAGGGCTGGCTGTGCTCGACGTGATCGTGCTCGGGATCGGGCCAGACGGCCATATCGCCTCGCTGTTTCCAGGGGCGCCGACGCTCGACGTGCAAGCGCCTGGTCTGTGCCTCGGCGTGCACGACTCGCCAAAGCCCCCGCCAGAGCGGATCACGCTGACGCTGCCGGTACTGCGAGCAGCGCAGCGTTGCGTGCTGCTGGCGACGGGCGCGAGCAAGGCCGATGCGGTCGACGCAATGCTCGCTGAGCCGAGTCACCACGTCCCCGCAAGCCTCTTGCGACGCGGGCGATTGAGCGTGATCGTCGACGACGCCGCCTCGCCTGAAGCACCCAAAGAGCAGGGTCGCGCGAGCTAACCGAGCAAGCTTGCACTGACCCGGCGCCGCGAGCGCCTACAGTGGGAGCGCTCAAGCGATGGCAACCGACGCACTGAACAGCAGTCGCGCCTCCGCCGGGGTGGCGCAGGTACTGGATGGGCTCGAATATGCCCGCGCGCGGACGTTCGCGCTCGTCGCGCACCTCGACGACGAGCAGCTCGAGCGGGTGTACTCGCCGATCATGAGCCCGCTCGTGTGGGACCTTGGCCACATCGCTGCTTATGAGGATCTGTGGCTCGCCCACCGACTCGGCGGTCTCGAGCTGCTGCGTCCAGATCTGGCGGCGCTGTATGACGCGTTCGAGACACCACGTGCCGTTCGCGGGGACATCGAGACGCTCGCCCCGGCGCAGGCGCGCGACTACCTCGCCGAAGTCCGCGCGCGCACGACGCAGGCGCTCACCGAGCGCGGGGTCGACGACGGCATCGTGTGCGAGATGGTGATCCGCCACGAGCTGCAGCACGGCGAGACGATGCGCCAGACGATGGTCCTCGCGGGACTGCTGAGCGAGTCCGACGCAAACGCAGGCGACCGTCCACTGGAGCAGGCTGGCGCGGAGGAGTGGCTCGACGTCGCGGCAGGCCCGTTCACGATGGGAGCATCAGCGGAGGGCTTCGCCTACGACAACGAGCGTCCGCAGCATGAGGTGCATACAGACGCTTTTCAGATCGCCCGTTTGCCGGCGACGAACGCGGCGCTTGTGCGCTTCGCCGAACAGGGCGGCTACGAGCGACGTGAGCTGTGGTCACAGGCAGGCTGGGACTGGCTGCAGGAGCAGGAGCAGCAGCTGGACCCAGCGGTAGCAGCCGGCCATCCAGAGGCAGTGGCATGTCACGTGAGCTGGTACGAGGCAGAGGCGTTTGCAGCCGCCAACGACGCACGCCTGCCGAGTGAGGCAGAGTGGGAGAAGGCAGCGACGATGCAAGGATCGCCGCTCTGCGGAGTCGGCAGGGCATGGGAGTGGACGGCAAGCAATTTCAGTGGCTATCCAGACTTCGTGGCGCATCCATATCGCGAGTACTCGGAGGTGTTCTTTGGCGAGGGCTATCGCGTGCTGCGTGGGGGCTCATGGGCGACCGACGAGCGCGTCGCCGATCGGCGCTTCCGCAACTGGGACCTACCCCAGCGCCGACAGATCTTCGCCGGCGTGCGCTTGGCGCGGAACGCGGATGATCTGCGATAGCGTTCGGCTCCTCGGGAACTGCTGATGGCCTCGCGAACCCCACCGGAGCCCGTCCTGGAGACGGCCATCCGCATCGACTCCCACCTGGATGGCACGAGCGAGCGTTCGCTCGCTGACGATGTTCTCGACGGCCTCACGCGCCCGTTCAAGGAACTGCCGCCAAAGCACTTCTACGACGCGCGCGGCGCTGAGCTGTTTGACCGCATTTGCGAGCTGCCTGAGTACTACCCGACGCGCGCTGAGCGCGCGATCCTCGAGCAGAACGCGAGCGAGCTGGCGCTGCTGACAGGAGCAGCGGAGCTCGTCGAGCTCGGCTCGGGCACAGCGAGCAAGACGCGTGTGCTGCTCGATGCGCTGCATGCGGCGGGCACGCTCGCGCGCTACGTCCCTGTGGACGTGACGGAGAGCATGGTGCGCGAAAGCGCAGCGCAGCTGACGGAGGAGTACCCAGGCTTGCAGGTACATGGCGTGATCGGCGACTTCGAGCGTCACCTCGGCGAGGTGCCGGCGTCGGTGGGCCCACGCATCGTCGCCTTCCTCGGCGGCACGATCGGCAACTTCCCGCCTGGCAGCCGCCGACGCGTGTTGCGCGAGATCTCGGCGCTGCTCAGCACGGGCGACCATCTGCTGCTGGGGACCGACCTCGTCAAGGACCCAGCGGTGCTCGAAGCTGCCTACGACGACTCACAGGGCGTCACGGCTGAATTCAACCGCAACGTGCTACGCGTGCTCAACCGCGAGCTCGATGCTGACTTCGAGCCGGACGACTTCGACCACGTAGCGCTGTTCGACGCCGAGCACGAGTGGATCGAGATGCGCCTGCGCGCCCGCCATGAGCACACGACGCTCGTGCGGGAGCTCGATCTGCCGGTGCACTTCGACGCGGGTGAGGAGATCCGCACAGAGATCAGTGCGAAGTTCACTGCGGAGCGCCTGCAGGGGGACCTTGCGGCAGCTGGCCTGGAGCTCGTCCGCTGGTTCACCGATCCGGATGAGCTGTTCGCGCTGACGCTTGCTCGCGTGCGCGCGGACGCGCCTTCCCAGCCCGCCGGTTAGAGTTCGCCAAATGCAGATCGACGGCAGGGGAGCGCTTGTGGCGGGCGGCGCCTCAGGGCTGGGCGAGGCGACCGTGCGCGCGCTGCACGAGCGCGGTGCGCTCGTGACGATCGCCGACGTCAATGCCGAGAAGGGCGAGGCGCTCGCGACTGAGCTCGGCTTGCAGTTCGTCTCGTGCGACGTGCGCGAGGAGGAGCAGGTGCAGGCTGCCGTCGAGCAAGCGGCGACGGCGGATGGTGGACTGCGCATCTGCGTGTGCTGCGCGGGAACGGGCTGGGCCCAGAAGATCGCCGGCTCGAAGGGCCCGCACCCGCTGCTGCCGTTCGAGACGATCATCTCGATCAACCTGATCGGGACGTTCAACGTGCTGCGCTTTGCCTCGGCCGCGATGATCGTCGTCGAGCCGCTCGACGACGGCGAACGCGGCGTGTGCATCAACACCGCTTCGATTGCCGCATTCGATGGCCAGGTCGGCCAAGTCGCCTATGCGGCGTCAAAGGGTGGCGTCGTCGGGATGACGCTGCCGACGGCACGCGATCTCGCGCAGTACGGCATTCGCGTGAACACGATCGCGCCAGGTCTGTTCGACACGCCGCTGCTCGCAGCGCTGCCAGAGGAGGCCCGGCAGGCGCTCGGCGCGGGCATCCCCTTCCCACAGCGCCTCGGCATGCCGAAGGAGTACGCGCAGCTCGCCTGCCAGATCGTCGAGAACACAATGCTCAACGGCGAGACGATCCGGCTCGACGGCGCGCTGCGAATGCCGCCACGCTAGACGCGCAAGCCTGCCGCATGCGAGTCGGGCTGTAGACAGCGCGGCGTTAGACTCTCAAACATGACAGGGCGGGGGCAGGCATCGGCATCCGCTGCTGCGATTCAGCACAGGATCCCTGACTTCTTCATCGTCGGCCATCCGAAGAGCGGCACCTCTGCGCTCTATCAGATGCTGCGCACCTACCCGCAGATCCACATGCCACGCAAGGAGCCGTCGTTCTTCGTCCCTGAGCTGTGGCCGCCGCACTGGCAGAAGTACGCCAACGGCATCGACGACTACCGCGCCTTCTACAGCGAGGCCGGCGAGGACCAGCTGATCGGCGAGGCGACGACGTCATACCTGTGGTCGCATGGCGCGGCACAGCGGATCGCAGACATCCAACCGCGCGCACGGATCGTCGCGATCCTGCGCGAGCCTGCGAGCTTCCTGCGCTCGCTGCACCTGCAGTTCATCCGCTCGAACGTGGAGACGGAGCCCGACCTGCGCACGGCGATCGAGCTCGACTCGCAGCGCGCGGAAGGCATGCGGCTGCCGCCCAACTCGACGCGCCCAAAGGCGCTCGTGTACTCCGAGCACGTCCGCTACGTCGAGCAGCTGCGCCGCTACCATGCCGCCTTCCCTCGCGAGCAGGTGCTCGTGCTGATCTATGAGGACTTCCGCGCCGACAACGAGGCGATCATCGGCGAGGTGCTCGACTTCCTTGGGCTCGAGGACGCACCACCACCCGAGCTGATCGAGGCCAACCACGCCTCTGGCTTGCGCTCACCGCGGGTCCACGACCTGGTTCGCTCGCTGTACATGGGGCGCTCTGGCGCCGCTCGGCCGGCGAAGGCAGCGATCAAGGCGCTCACGCCCCAGCGCCTGCGCAAGCGCGCGGTTGGAACGGTCGCACGGATGCAGCGCAGCGAGCCGCCCGCTGTCGACGAGCAGTTGATGCACGAGCTGCGCGTCCGCTTCAAGGGAGAAGTGCAAGCGCTCAGCGATTACCTTGGCCGCGACATGACGGCTCGTTGGGGCTATGACAGGATCGAGAGCGAGCGATGACGAGCTCGAGTGAGACGATCGCTGACATGCCGGCGACGGCGCGCAAGCTGCCCGATTTTTTCATCGTCGGTCACCCCAAGAGCGGCACTACTGCGCTCTACGAAATGCTCCGCAGCCACTCGGAGATCTACATGCCTGATCTCAAGGAGACGCTGTTCTTCGCCCGCGAGCTGCATCCTGGACTGAAGCCTGAGGGCCCTCAGCCGGACACGCTCGAGGAGTACCTGCAGCTGTTCGCGCCGGCGCGACCCGACCAGCGTGCGGGCGAGGCTTCGCCGTCATACCTGCGTTCACGCGAGGCGGCGAAGCGGATCGCGGCTGTGCAGCCGGACGCACGGATCATCGCGATCCTGCGCGAGCCGGCGAGCTTCTTGCGCTCGATGCACCTGGAGCTGCTGAAGGACCACGTGGAGACTGAGAAGGACTTTCGCAAGGCGATCGCCCGTGAGCGGGAGCACGGGACACACAAGCCTGTGCTCTGGTACTCGCACGAACGGGTCGAATACGTCGAGCAGCTGCGTCGCTACCACGAGGCGTTCGGTCCTGAGCGAGTGCTCGTGCTGATCTACGACGACTTCCGCTCGGACAACGACGCGACCGTGCATCGTGTGCTCCGCTTCCTGGGCGTCGACGAGACGGCGCCGATCGCTCCCTCTGAAGCCAACCAGACGGTGCTCGTGCGCTCGCCAAAGGCTTATGACATGGTGCGCTCGCTCTACCTCGGACGGGGTCCGGCGGCGAGTGCTGCAAAGGCCGCGATCAAGGCCGTCACGCCGCAGCATCTGCGTCACCAGGGAATGCGCAAGCTGCGCGATCAGGTGCTCTACGGCAGACCACCAGCCCCCGACGAGGAACTGATGCTCGAGCTGCGCAGAAGCTACAAGGGCGAGGTCGAGGCGCTGAGCGACTACCTGCAGCGCGATCTCGTCGGCCTCTGGGGCTATGACCGCATCGAGTGAGTCGACCGCTGCGCAGGCTGCGGCGGCGGCCACTCGCGAGGGCGCTCATGCCACTGGGCGCGCGCCGGACTTCTACATCGTCGGACATCCCAAGAGCGGCACGACAGCGCTGTACGAGATGCTGCGGGTCCATCCGCAGATCTACATGCCAGAGCTGAAGGAGCCGTGGTTCTTCGCCACCGACATGCGTCCGCGCTTTCAGCCGGCTCGCACCGGAGCGGTGCCTGAGACGCTGGCGAGCTACACGACGCTGTTCGACGCTGCCGCACCCGAGCAGCTCGCTGGCGAGGCATCCTCCTCCTACCTGCGATCCGAGCGCGCGGCGGCTGGAATCGCGAGATTGCGTGCCGATGCGCGAATCATCGCGATCTTGCGCGAGCCGGCAAGCTTCTTGCGCTCATTGCACCACCAGATGCTGCGCGACCACATCGAGACTGAGCAAGACCTGCGCACGGCGATCGCGCTCGAGCAGCCCAGGCGCAAAGGGCAGCAGATCCCAAGCCGCTCGCATCTGCCGCAGATGCTCCTGTATTCCGATCACGTCCGCTACGTCGAGCAGCTCCGTCGCTACCACGACGCGTTCGGAGCAGAGCAGGTGCTCGTGCTGATCTACGACGACTTCCGCTCGGACAACGTCGGCACGCTGCGCCGCGTGCAGCGGTTCCTCGGCGTCGCCGACGACACCCCCGTACAAGCGCTCGACGCGAACACGACGAGCAAACGGATGCGCTCACAGCAGCTCGACGAGCTCGTCAACGCGCTGAGCGTCGGTCGCGGACCGGTCACACGGGCGCTCAAGGCAGGCGTCAAGGCGCTGACCCCAAGCGACTTGCGCAGCAAAGCCCTGCGCGCAACGCGGCGCAAGGTCATCTACGGCAAGCCGCACCCGCCCGATGAGCAGCTGATGCGCGAGCTGCGCGTGCGCTTCAAGGGGGAGGTCGAGTCGCTGGGCGCATATCTCGACCGCGACCTGATCGGCCTGTGGGGCTACGACGAGCTCGACTGAGGCGCGCCGTCAGCCGCGCGCGCCGGCAGCGTCCCCCTGCGAGCGCAGCCTGCGCAAAAGCCGCCTGAAGCGCGCGCCCAGCGAACGGGGTTTGGGCCAGATGCGCGGCCCGCGCAGCTCGTTGACGCGCGCGGCAAGCGCCTCGTAGTCAGGGTGGCGACCGTGGATCACGCGAACTCGCTCGACGACGACAGTCGGCTCCCCGAGGCGCAGGTTGTACTCAGGCCCAAGCACGAGCAAGCTCAGCCCGTGCTGCCACGCACAGCGACGGAAGGCCGGTTGGTCGGCGGCGCCACCGAGCGACTGAGTCCGACCCGTCGCCTGACTGCGAGCGATCCGCCGGGCGCTCGCTTTGCCGGCGCCTGCAAACGGCTCGTCGTGCAGCCACGCTTCATAAGTCTCTTGCCAGTCGCGCATGAAGGCCTCGAAGCGCTCGCTGGCGCGCCAGGCGAGCACGCCGGTGTTCAACTCGTAGAAAGCAGTTGGGACCTCAGGGTCGGCTAGGCCGCGATAACCCGACGCCTGGGCCGCAGCGAGCTCGTAGTTGTCGAGCAGCGCCAGCAAGTGGACGATCTGATCGACGACGAACGTGTCTGTGTCGAGGTAGATCGTGCGCTGAAACGGTGAGCGGCGCATGTTGGCGATCTTGTCGACATATGGGTTCTCAGAAGGCTCGAAGCGGACGACCGACAGGCCGGGCTCGTCCTCGACAGCGGCCGTTGTGAACAGCAGGTGCGGAATCGGGTTGTGCGCCAGCGAGGAGCGCGCCGAGCGCAACGCCTCCTCGACGTATGCATCGCCGGAGCACGAGTAGACGATCCCCTCGGGAGCCGATGCCAGCCCTGAGGGAATCGTCTCGTTCACCGCGAAGAGGTGCGCACTAGCGCGGCCGGGGCGAGTGGTCCTCGACCGCGCGCAGTGGCTAGGACAGCCGCTCGACGAGCATCGCCATGCCCATGCCGCCGGCGGCGCACATCGACTCGATGCCGTAGGTCTTGTCGAGCGTCTCGAGGTCGTTGAGCAGCGTCGTCATGATTCGCGCGCCGGTCATCCCGAACGGGTGGCCGAGGGCGATCGCGCCACCGAACGGGTTGAGCTTGTCGTCGTCGATGCCGAGGTCTTCCTTGCACGGCACGATCTGCGCGGCGAATGCCTCGTTGATCTCGACGACGTCGATGTCGTTCATCGTCATTTTCGTCTGCTCGAGCAGTTTCTGAATCGCAGGAATCGGACCGAGGCCCATGATCTCTGGGCGCAGACCGGCAACGGAGGAGGCGACGATCCGCGCGCGCGGCTTCATCCCGAGCTCCTTGGCGCGCTCAGCCGACATGATCAGCAGCGCCGCTGCGCCGTCGTTCAGCGGACAGGCGTTGCCGGCAGTGACCGTGCCGCCCTCTTTGAACACTGGCTGCAGTCCGGAGAGCTTCTCCATCGTCGTGCCTGGGCGCGGGCCGTCGTCCCTGGTGACGACCGTCTCGGGCACGTCGATCTCGTTGCCTTCCTTGTCCTTGTCTTTGTGCGCGGGCACGGTGACGGGCACGATCTCCTTGTCGAAGTGCCCGCTCTGCACCGCCTCGACAGCGCGGTTCTGAGAGATGACGGCCCATTCGTCCTGGGACTCGCGGCTGACTTTGCAGCGGTCGGCGACGTTCTCGGCGGTCATTCCCATCGGGATGTAGACGTCGTAGGCAGAGCCCTCAGAGCCGTCGACGGCGTGGTTGAACTCGAACGGTGCACCGCCACCAGCGCGCGAGACGGCCTCGACGCCGGCGGCGATGTACGTGTCGCCCTCGCCGGCCTCGATCGCGTGCGCAGCCATTCTCGCCGTCTGCAGCGAGGAGGCGCAGAAGCGGTTGACGGTAGTCGCGGGCACGTGGTGATCGATGCCCGACAGCAGGCCGGCGACGCGGCCGATGTTGTAGCCCTGCTCGCCCTCGCAGAAGCCGCAGCCCATCATGATGTCGACGATCGTCGACGGGTCGAGCTCGGGGTTGCGCTCGACGAGCGCGCGCAGCGGGATAGCGGCGAGGTCGTCGGCGCGAACGCTCTTCAGCGAGCCCTTTCCGGCGCGGCCGATCGGGGTCCTGATGGCGTCGACGATGACTGCTTCGGGCACTTCTGTCTCCTTGATCGGTGGCTACGGTCGCGCTGCTGCAGCCACCTGAGGGCGGCGTGCGCGTTGACACTAACGCAAGTCGTGCGCTCAGTCCTGAGCGACGATCGACGCTCGATAGCCCCACTCGAGCAGCAGATCGCGTCCTAGATGCTGGGCGAGCGCAGCCACCTCGGGCTCAAAACGCTCGCGCAGCTCGGCTGTGAGCCGCTCGTCGAGCGGCTGCGGCGGTGCGTACGTCGCCCGTCGCGCGGCCGTTTCGAGCCAGCGCGGCGTAAGCGCATCGAGCACACGCAAAGGCGCAGGAGCGGAGTCAGGCCAGCGCCGTGCGCGTTTGAGCGCGATCGCCAGCCGGTGCAGCGGCGCATTGCGCACGGCCTTGCGCCGACGACCAGAGGAATTGGAGATGTCGAGCGCCAATCTCTCGTCGACACCGAGAAAGCGCAGCGCAGCGCGCGCTGTGCGCTCGTTCTCGCGGCGTAGATCGTCGTAGACGATCACGTGGAGGTGTTCTGGCGAAAGCGCGCGCTCGAAGCGGCGTAGCTGCTCGACATAGCGGACGTGCTCTGAATAGAGCAGCCGCCCTGGAGCGCGGCAACCAGGCGGAATGTGCCTGCCTTCACGGCGCTCAGACTCGAGCTCGAGTGCCCTACGGAAATCGCGCTCGTCCTCGAGCCCGCCCCGCACGCAGGCCAAGTGGAACGAGCGAAGGAAGCTGACAGGCTCGCGCAGGATCGCGATCGCACGCGCTTGCGGAGAGACTTCGGCGATCCGTGCGGCAGCCGTCTCGGAGCGGATGTACTGCGGTGACGCCTCGCCGGCGACTTGGTCTGGACCTGCGTCAGCGAACAGGGCGAGGTAGTCGGCGAGCGTGCGCGGCAATACGCCTGCCCCTCCCCCAGCCGGCGTCGCGTCGGGATCGCGCACGAACCAGCGCGGCTCCTTCAGCTCTGGCATGAACACCTGCGGGTGGCTGCTGAGGATCCGGTACAGCGCTGTCGTGCCGCACTTTTCGTGCCCGATGATGAAGAAGTCGGGGACGCGCGCTGGCCCCTCAGTCGAACTCGTCATAGCTCGTCATAGCCCCACTCGTGCACGAGGTCGCGGTCGAGGTACTCGCTGATCGCCTCGACCTCTCCCCTGCAGCGCACGCGCAGTTCGCGCATCAACGCTTGGTCGACTGGAGCTTGCGGCGCGAACAGAGCTCGCCGCCATGCCAGAGCAAGCGCGCGGCGCGGACGAGCGAGCCGTACGGGCGGAGGCGAATCGGCATCGCGAGGAGGAGTGCTGGCGTTGCTGCCTACGACAGCCCTGCGCCCACGCCTGACCTTCTGTTTGACGATCCCGAGCCCACGGGTCAGCGCATACAACCGCGGCGAGCGCACGGCCGGCAGCTGACCGGTCATCACGGGCTCGATCGCAACTGTCTCGTCTACACCTAGGAAGCGCAGCACGTGGCGCAGGACGGCAGCGTTGTCACGGCGGAAGTCGTCGTAGATCAGGACGAGCACCTGCTCGGCTGGAAAGGCTTCGTGAAAGCGGCGCAGCTGCTCGACGTAGCGGACGTGCTCGGAGTACATCAGCGCCTGCGGGGACTGGGAATAGAAGGGGATCTTGCGCCCTTCGCGGCGCGCAGGCTCGAGCGCAAGCGCCTTGGCGAAGTCGGTCTCTGTCTCGTTCAGGTTGTGCAGCGCCTGCAAGTGGAAGGAGCGCAGGAAGCTCGCCGGCTCGCGCAGGACAGCGATGATCCGCGCATCTGGATCGACGCGCGCGATGCGCTCGGCTACGGCAAGCGAGCGCAGGTACTGCGGCGATGCCTCGCCAAGCAGCTGTCCAGGGCTCGCGCCATCGAACAGCGCCATGTACTGCTCAGGCGTCAGCGGCAGCTTTTCGGGACCGAGGCGACGAAAGCGCGAGCGCAGCTCCTGTGCGAAGAAGCGCGGCTCCTTCAGCGGCATGTGGATCTGCGGATGGCGACGAAGCATCTCGTGCAGCGCCGTTGTGCCGCACTTCGGATGCCCGACGATGAAGAAATCAGGCATCCGTCGAGATGGTTCGCTCGACTCGCGCTCGACGGCCTGCGTGCCCTCAGCGGCCGGCGACTGCAGCCAGGCCGCCTCCGACGTCCGCGGCTGGCCCGGCACGGTCATGGCTTGAGATTCTATCCGCCGGTGTCCTACAGATCCAGGCGGCTGACGCCGAGCTCGTCGAAGCCGACGTGGTGGGCGAGCTCGTGACGCACAGTGCGCGTGACCTGGTCGCGCAGCAGCTCTGGGTCGTGGCCGAAGTCGCGCCGCAGTGTGTCGCGGAACACGATGATCCGGTCGTGCGCGTCATCGCGCGTGGCGCCATCGCCCTGATACAGGCCGTACGCACCCCGGCGACGACCACCGTCGGAGATCACAACGGCAACGTGCTCTAGCGCGTTGCGCAGCAGATCTGGCAGGTCGTCGAGCGCGTCGCGCACGAGCTCCTCGAAGTCCTCGTCGTCGAGCGGATCGAGCTCCATGAACTCGCTTTCCTCTGGGTCGACGACAAGCCCTTCGCGCGCAAGCGTCTCGGAGTGGCGGACGATCTCGTCGAACTCGCTCTCTGACTCGGGATCGCGCCAGCCGGCCATCCGCACTGCGATGAAGGCGGCAGCGCCCATCAGCACGGCGGCGACGATCACGCCGAGCGCGACGTCCTCGAGCGCGCGCACGGCGCCGATCGTGCTGAAGCCCTGTCCGACGACGATCGTCACCAGGCCCAGCGAGAGCGCGATCAGCGCGGCCATGCCGACGCGGCGGAGGTGGCCTGAGGCACTCGCTGGCGGCCTCGACGATCGCATTACGTCCCTATTTGAGCGTGCGGCCGATCACGAGCCGCTGAATCTCGTTCGTGCCCTCGTAGATCTGTGTGATCTTGGCGTCTCGCATCATCCGCTCCACTGGATACTCCTTGACGTAACCGTACCCACCAAGGACCTGCACCGCGTCAATTGTCACGGCCATCGCTGTGTCAGAGCAGAAGACCTTGGCCATCGAGGAGTACTTCGCAGCCTGCGGATGCCCTTGATCGGCCATCGCGCACGCCTTGTACAAGAGCTCGCGCGCGGCAGCTGTCTGTGTTTCCATGTCGGCGAGCTTGAACTGAATCCCTTGGAACTCGTTGATGGCCTTGCCGAACTGCTTGCGTTCACGCGCGTAGGCGACGGCGTAGTCGGTGGCCCCCTGGGCGATGCCGACTGCCTGGGCGGCGGCGCCGAGACGTGTGCGCTCGAGCGTCCCCAGCGCCACGGACAAACCGCGGCCGACCTCGCCGATCACGTTCTCCTCTGGCACGCGCACTTCGTCGAAGATCGGCTGTCCTGTGGGCGAGGCGCGGATGCCGAGCTTGTGCTCGAGCTTGCCGACGCTGAAGCCCGGTCGATCGGCCTCGATGACGAAAGCGGTCAACCGGCGCGTCTCACGGTCGCTGACGGCAAACGTGATGTAGAAGTCGGCGATCCCGAGGTTGGAGATCCAGTTCTTCGTGCCGTTGATCACCCACTCCGAGCCGTCTTTGACGGCTGTCGTGATCATTCCGGCAGGGTCCGATCCAGCCTCGGGCTCGGACAGCGCGAACGCCGGCGACCACTCGCCGGTGGCGCACTTGGGCAAGAAGCGCTCCTTCAGCTCATCGGAGCCAAACAGCTGAATCGGCAGCGTGCCGAGCTCTTGCACCATCAGGATCAGGGCGCATGCGGCATCGACCTTGGCGATCTCCTCGACGGCCATGTTGAGCACGAGCGTGCCTGTGCCGGTGCCGCCGTACTCCGTTGGGAACGGCAGGCCGAGGATGTCCTGCTCTGAGAGCAGCTTGCGCACATCCCATGGGTATTCGGCCTTCTCATCGATCTCGGCTGAGCGCGGCGCAATTCGCTCGCGCGCGATCTGGCCGATCGTCGAGCAGAAGTCGAGGTGCTCCTGGGGAATGGTGTAAACGTCGCTGACTGCCTCCATGGCCGGTGATCCTAGTGATCGAGCGCGCGCTGCGGCGCGGGAAGCGGACGAGCGTTTGGCGGACGCTGCCGGAACGGGGCTCAGCGGGGGCGCTGATAGCTTGGACGCGTGAGCCCTTCACAGAGCAGCGAGATCGGCGTCACGCCCGAGCGCCTGGCGGCTTGGCTGGCTGAAGACCGAACGCTTCAGGTGATCGACGTGCGCGAGCCGTACGAGCGCGACGCGGGACACATCGAGGGCACACGCCACATCGAGCTCAACCGGCTCAGCGAAGAGGCGGCAAGCCTCGACGCTGCACGTCCAATCGTCTTCTACTGCCGCGTCGGCTCGCGCTCGACGATGGCTGCCCAAGCGCTGCGCGCAGCCGGCTTTGAGGCGTACTCGATGGATGGTGGGCTCGTGCGCTGGGCCGAGGAGCAGCGCCCGCTCTCGCCTGAGAACGGCCACGTGGCCAAGCACTGAGTGCCAGCCAACGCGTGAGAAAGCCTCGGCGCATTCGACGCGAGGGTGCAAAGCTAGGGCTCAGCGGCGAGGACAGATTCCACACAGGAGGCGCAGATGGAGGCTTCGACGGATTACCCAGGAGTGAAGACGGGCGACGGCTATGCGGTGGGCAGCCTTGACGATCTCGGCGAGACACCGGGCTTTCGCAAGGTGCGCAAGGGCCTCGGCGTGACGGCGTTCGGCGTCAACGCGATCGTGATGCCGCCAGGCATCGACAGCGGCTTTCACTTTCACGACACTCAAGAGGAGCTGTACTTCGTCCATCGCGGCACGATCGAGATGGAGTTCGGCGACGGCTCTGTGCACACGCTCGCTGAGGGCGGCATGGCACGCGTAGACGCGGCGACGTTGCGCAAGGTTCGCAACGTCGGCGACGTCGATGCTGTGTACCTGTGCGCAGGCGGCAAGGACGGCTACGTCGGGCGCGACGGTCGCCTGCCAGAGGGCGAAGAGGAGCGTGTCCGCGCGCTGCATGGGCTGCGCGACGGACAAGCGCAGTAGCAGGACGGCGCAGACGCAGACGCAGACGGCGACGGAGAAAGACGGACGGAGAAGACCGTGTCAGGCGAGGGCGAGCCCCAGGCAGGTCAGCTGCGCGTGAACGAGCGCTTGGCGATTCCGTTGAGCGAGGTGCTCGTGCGCGCGAGCCGCTCCTCAGGGCCGGGCGGCCAGCATGCCAACGTGACAGCCTCGCGTGTGGAGGCGAGCTTCGATGTGCGCGCCTCGCAGTCGCTCAGCGAGAGTCAGCGTCGCCGGCTGCTCGCGCGCGGTGGGCCACGCTTCGTGGCGATCGCCCAGGACGCCCGCTCGCAGACGCGCAACCGCGAGCTGGCCCTGGCGCGGCTGTCTGAGCGGATCGCCAAGGCACTCGTCGTGCCCAAGCGCAGACGTGCGACGAAGCCTACGGCCGCCTCACGCGAGCGTCGCCTCGCAGCCAAGCGCCGCGCGACGCAACGAAAGCGCGAGCGACGTCCGCCGGGCGACTCCGAGTGACAGGTAGGGACGGCTCCTCGTGCCAGAGCTAAGGGCGCAGACGGTAGGCGGCACTTTCGACGTTCCGATAGCCATCGTATATACGCCCGTACATACCATTGCTATCGCTACTCGACTTTGAGGGAACGCCCCCTCCCTCACCCGGACGCTGTACATACGATTGCTATCGCTACTCGACTTTGAGGGAACGCCCCCCCTCTCTCTCACCCAGACGCTCTCTGTTGCCCAGCTAGTTGAGCAGCTCCTTGACATAGCGCTGATGCAAGCGCCCAATCGACGTTTTCTCAGGATGGAAGTGGATCGCGTTCCATAGCTGACCAGAAGCAGGCGCCCAGGCGATGATCAGATAGGCACCGAGCACAAGGGCGGTGCGACGCAAGCGCACGGAGCTCGACAGAGCTGCCATCGGCAGCACCCACAGCACATACCAAGGCAACACCCAGCTGAGCGTCACGAGCAGCGCGACGCTCGACCAGCCGGCGGCGGTGATCGGCGAGCGTCGCCGCCACGCTTGCAGGCAACACAAAGCGACGGCGATGATCAGCGCGGCGGTGAGCAGCGTATGCAGCCAGTCGGTCTCGCCGCCCTGTCCGAGCGCGAGCCCGATCAGGTTGGGCACGCTGACGCTCGTAACCAACCGGCTCTGCGTGCTCAGGTCGGGGACGTGCAAGCCGAACGCGCTGAGGCTGGCGGCGAGGATGATCAGGAACGAGGCGCCCATGCCAAGCAGCACCTGCGCAAGCCGCCGTGGCATCCGCAGCAGCGCTGCGAGTACGACTGGAATCAAGACGGCGCCTGAGGCCTTGACGGCGACAGCTGCGACGAAGGCGGCGCCTGCGCAAATCTCAGGCCAGGACAGCGGCAGCAGCCACTCGCGCAAGCGCGCACGCAGCGGCACTTCTGCCACAGCAACCCGAACGTCGGCCAACGAGGCGGGCAGCACTGGCGGTGGCGCGGGCGCAAATGGACTGTCCTCGCCCTCGCCGCGAACGCCGTCCTCCTCGAGCGCCTCGTGGTCGCGTTGGCGCGCGCGCAGCAGCAGGTAGAAGCCGAGCACGACGAGGAACACCATCAGGAAGTCGTTGTGGTCGCCGCCGAGTCCCCAGACGAGCACGATCGGGTTGAGCCCGACGAGCACGATCGCCTTGACAGGATCGCGGCCGAGCAGCTTGGCGCATTTCCACACGAGCCAGATCGTCCCGAGGCTGGCTGCCATCAGGAAGCCCTTGAGCACCCAGAATGTGGCGGCGACGCCGAGTGGGACGACGACGAACGTGAGGATCGTGAACAGCGGCCCGTACGGGCTCAGCAGCTGGTGCCAGTTGGAGAGGTCGTAGCTCGGGTCGTTGTGCGGCTCGAGGATCGGGATCGTCGTGTACGGGTTGAGGTGGTGGACGATCTCCATGCGCCCG
>FTBE01000082.1_pt1 | contig 51384 bp, 46 predicted proteins | sample 1639291 | NCBI WGS metagenome assembly FTBE01 (sample SAMEA3914864, study PRJEB12502) | metagenome | biome: forest; material: soil | place: USA | collected 2012-03-12 | depth 0.3 m | reverse complement strand
TGGTCTGAGAGATTCTCGCCGACCTGCGGTTGGTCAAGCAGCACCTCGACTTCGCGCATCGTCAAGTGTTCAGCTGGCCCGATGCCAGAGAGCATCAACAGCTGCGGCGAGTTGTAGGCGCCACCGCAGAGGATTACCTCACGCTCAGCGCGTAGCTGCTGCAGCTGGCCAAGCTGGCTCGCCTCCACGCCAACCGCACGCGTGCCCTCGAACAAGATTTTGTGGACGAGCATGTACGGCATCACCGTCAAGTTCGGTCGCTCTGCCGCTGGGTGCAGATAAGCGACAGCAGCGCTCGCGCGCATGCCCCCACGCTGGGTCACTTGGTACAGGCCGACGCCATCCTGCTCATCGCCGTTGAAGTCAGGATTGCGTGCGAGCCCCGCCTGCTCGCCTGCGTCGACGAACGCGCTCGAGATCTTGTTGTGCGAGCGCTCCTCGCTGACCGGCAGCGGACCGCCTGCGCCGTGCCACTGCGACGCGCCACGCTCGTTGTCCTCCGCCTTGATGAAGTACGGCACGAGGTCCGCCGCGCTCCAGCCGCTCACGCCCCATTCGTCGTAGTCGCGACGGTTGCCGCGGATGTAGACCATCGCGTTGACCGATGACGAGCCGCCCAGCACCCGTCCGCGCGGCAGCGTGATGCGTCGACCGCCGCACTCCTGCTCAGGCGCCGAGTGATAGTCCCAGTCGACCTCCGTCGAGCCGAGCTGCAGGTAGCCAAGCGGCACGTGGATGTTTTCGTTGACATCCGGCGGGCCTGCCTCCAACAGCAGCACCTGCACGTCTGAGTCCTCGCTGAGACGGTTGGCGAGCACACAACCCGCCGATCCTGCACCGACGATCACATAGTCGTACATGGGCTCCCCTTCCCTCGGTCCGTCAACGATACTCCAGGCTGTGAATCGCTCGCTGTCGTGGCCAGTGCGCACGATCCTGCTCCTCGCCACCGTGCTCAGCGTCGCCGCCATATTCGCCGTGTGGGCCAACCGGCAGCTGCTCGACACCAGTTACTGGACGCGCACCAACACGAAGCTGCTCGAGAACCGCGCCGTCCAGGATCAGCTCTCGACGTACCTGACTGAACAGCTGTACGACAACGTCGATCTCGCCGGTCAGCTGCGCGCCGGTCTGCCGAAGGAGCTGAAGCCGCTTGCAGGCCCCGCCACCGGTGGACTGCGCACTGTCGTCGAAGAAGCAATCGTGCTCGCGCTGCAGACGCCGCAGGTGCAGCAGCTGTGGCGGACCGCCAGCGAAGTCAGCCACAGACAGTTCGTGCGCCTGATCGAGAACAGGAGCAGCGTCGTGCGCACGCCAGGCGGCGGCGCTGTCGTGCTCGACTTGCGCCCGATCGTCGCCAACGTCGCCAACCGCTTCGGTACGCCCGCGTCTGTCGTTCAGAAGCTGCGCAGCTCCGTCGGCGAGATCACGCTCGTGCGCTCAAAGACGCTCGAAACGATGCAAGGCGCCGTGCGTGGGCTGCGCGACCTCGCAATCGTGCTTCCCGCGCTCGTCTTGCTGTTGCTGTTGCTGAGCGTCGGGCTCTCCCGCGGAAGGCGCAGCCGCGCGCTTGCTGCCGCTGGGATCGTCGGCATCGCCGCCGGGATCCTCGTGCTGCTCGTGCGCTCGATCGTCGGTGCGCAAGTCGTCGACACGCTCGTCAGAACCGAAGCCGTGCACCCAGCCGCGAGCGCAGCCTGGTCGATCCTCACGAGCGTGCTCGTCGACGTCGCCGTCGGCGCCATCTTCATCGGCGCGCTCGTCGTGCTCGCCGGGCTGATCGCCGGGCACGCCAGGATTGCCGTCGCGCTGCGCCGTGGGCTCGCGCCGTACCTGCGCGACCGACCAGACCTCGTGTTCGGCGCCACCGGCGTCGTGCTGCTGCTGTTCTTCCTCTGGGGGCCGATCGAGGCCGCGCACAAGCTCGTCGGGATCCTGCTGATCGCCTGTTTGACGCTGCTCGGCGTCGAGCTGCTGCGCCGTCAGACCGCCGCCGAGTTCCCTGCCGCGCACTACCTTCCAGAGCGCGACGGCCTGCGCAGTCGCACCGAGGATGTGCGCGAGTCGCTCACCCGTCGCAGCGCACGGCTGCTCGATGGCGTGGCTGCCGTCGGCGAAGGGCACAGGCGCCGTGTCTCACAGGACGCAGACAGCAGCCCGGTCGCTGTCGATGAGATCGAGCGGTTGGCCGCGCTGCATGCGAGCGGGGCGCTGAGCGACGAGGAGTTCACCGCAGCCAAGCGCAAGCTCCTAGCGCTTGGCGAAAGGGCTGGCTAGCTCTCAGCGAGCGCCTGGCGCTTGATCTGATCGAACTCTGCCTGGTTGATCGCGCCTCGACTGAGCAAGTCGTGCGCTTTGGCGATCTTCTCCGTCGGATCGATCTTGCCCGCCACCGACTGCACGTACTTGCCGAATTCGTCTTCCACCGTCTTCTGCTGGCGCTGGGCGCGTTCTGTGATCCCGTTGTGCTGGGTGATCAAGTAGATGAACGTCCCCAAGTAGGGAAGGACGATGATCGCGATGATCCAAGCGACCTTCGCCGCACCGCTCGTGTCGTGCCTGCGAAAGATGTCGCTCAGCACCGTGAACAGGATCATCAGCCAGACGATGAACGCGAAGAAGACGAGGATCGTCCAGAAGATTTCCAGCAGTGGGTAGTCAGTAGCGAGGATCATGGTCGCGAGCATACGCCTGTGTGGCGACGCCAGTCAGCTGCCGCGATCGCGCTTGAAGCCGTATGCCGCTCTGATTACGAAGCCGATAGCGAGCAGGCCCCAGACGAGCGCCACGACCGGTGCATCTTTGATCGCCGCCAAGATCGCCACGATCAGGCACGCGAGCGCCGCGCACAGCGAGAATACGATGTTCGGCACACGGTCGATCGTGGCAGCTGCGCAGCTGTGATGCAGCGGGCTTCAGCATGTAGCCAACCCGAATCCTTGCGCCACCGCGTGCGCAGGTGTATGTTCGAGCAGTCGGAATAATGCTGGCTCACCAGATACCGGGGTGCTCGTTGTCGCTGCCCTTTGCGCATATCGCAGGGATCCCAGTCGAGGAGTCCTTGGGGATGTTCGCGCCAGTCGCCACCGTGACATTCGGCGTCATGGGCGCGTCGCTGCGGCATCGCTGGCAGCGCATCAAGGAGCGCCGCGCCCGCCCCGATGGTTCTGTGAAGCAAAAGTCCGTCAGAGGGCGACGATGAAGACGACGCTGGCACTGATAGTCAGCTCGATCGCAGTGGCAATGCCAGCGGCTGTCTCTGCGCAGCCGTCAGCGACGATCGCCTGCAGCCGCGACGTTCCTGCCGTCATCGGCGGTGTGCACAAGTGCCTCGGCGCAGGCGAGTACTGCGCTACGCGCTATGAGCGCCAGTACGAACGGTACGGCTTCGTCTGCAGCAGTCGCTACACCCCGCCGCGCCTCAGGCGTCGCTAGCCGGCGGCTCCCACCGTCCGCCTCAACCAGCTTTGCCTGCGCCTGATACGAGCCAGTCAGAGCCTGAGCGCACGAGCTTGAGCGGCGCAGCTTTTTCAGCCTGAATTTCCGCTGTTGCGCTCGATTTTGAGAGAAGGCGGATGTGCACGTGGGCGAACTTGTCCAGCCTTTCGCTGCCGCCGTAGTGCTTCAGCGCCAGTTCGACAGCCGCCGGGCATGTGCTTGCACCTGTCTTGCCGCCTGGCAGGCGGCTGGCGATTTCGATGAACCTGCTGCGCCGTTCTGCCGTGCTGAGCTTGCACAGGGTCCTGCCGTCGCCTGCAGCCGTCGCGCGGTACCACTGTTCGCCGACCTGCACCGGCGTCGGTCCCGACGAGCCGCCGCAGCTGGCAAGCAGAAGGGCGGCAAGGGATGCTGCCGTCAACGTTCCGATCGCTTTGATCAAGGTCGCTTCCTCTCGTCGATTATCGCCCGCGGCACGCTCGGCGTCACCGCAAGAGCCGGAGAGGGGTCTCGAACCCCTGACCTCCTGTTTACAAGACAGGTGCTCTACCAACTGAGCTACTCCGGCGTATCTGCGCATCGTACCTTCGCCGCTGCAGCTCACGCCAGGAACGATGGCGTGCTGAGCATCTTCGTCCAGCTGTAACGGCCCCCGCGCAGCCGGTGTATTTCAAGCATGGACAAGCACCACGAGATCAACCTCGATGACTTCCGCGAGCGCTCGCTGAACCGCGGTGTCAACCCAGTCCTCTATTGGGGCCTGCGCGCGCTGCTCGTCCCCGCCTTCCTGATCTACCTGCGCTTGCAGCGGGTAGGACGCGAGCACCTGCCCAAGACAGGGCCGCTGCTGCTTGCTGCCAACCACCGCAGCTTCCTCGACCCGTTCGTGATCGGCACGCTAGTGCGGCGGCCTGTCTACTACATGGCCAAGCGCGAGCTGTTCGAAAAGCGCTGGCAAGCGTGGATCCTCAACGGGCTCGGCGCGTTCCCCGTCGATCGTGGCGCCGGCGACAGCGGCGCGATGGACACCGCGCGCGCGATTCTCGAACGTGGCGACTGCGTCGTCGTCTTCCCAGAGGGCACACGCGTGCGTCGTGGTCCGCTCGGCACGCCCCGCCGCGGCATTGGCCGTCTCGCCCTCGAAACTGGCGTCCCCGTCGCGCCCGTCGCTGTGATCGGCTCTGAAAACGTGCGTCGTGGCTGGCGTATCCGCCCGCGCAAGGTGCGCCTGCGCGTCGGTCGTCCGCTCAACTTCCCCACCGGCGGTACCGCTTCGCCGAAGCTCGCCACAGCCGTCGCCGATCGCATCTGGGCATGCGTGAGCCTGCAGTGGGAGTGGCTCGGCGGCGAGCGTCCCGCCGAGGGTCGCGCCGCCGAGCCCCCATCAGCGCGTGAGCGTAGGCGTGCGCCAAGCACGTTCGTGCGCGGCGCTGAGCAGGCAGCTGCTGCGTCTGCTGCGAGTCGGTCAGACGCCGACGGCGTCTCTGTTGAGTCCAGCCACAGCTCCGATGGAGAGGTCCGCGCCGCCTGAGCAGTCCGTGCCCCGCGATGGGCGATCGGACGGCTGCGGCCGCTGGATAGGGTGTGACATGAGTGACCGAGCCTCTCACGCAGAAGTCGAAGGCGCAGCTCGACGCCGAGTTCTCCGAGCTGTATCGGGCGCATCTGCGCGACGTGTACAGCTATGCCTACTACCGCGTCGGCGACCACCACGACGCAGAGGATCTGACCGAGCAGACCTTCCTGCAGGCGTATCGGCATTTTGCGCGTGCCCAACAGGAGTCAGCCGGCCGGCCATTGCGGCCGTGGCTGATTCGCATCGCTCACAACCTCGCAGCCAATCTCTACCGCGACCGCTCACGCAAGCCTGCCACGCCGATCGACGAGAACAGCAACCTGACCGCGCTGCACACGACAGAGCAGCTCGTCGAGGGGCGCGACGAGCTGAGCCGCGTGTTGGAGGGCGTGCAGCAGTTGCCAGACGATCGTCGCGAGGCGCTGATCATGCGCTTTGCGCTTGGCATGGACAACCGCGAGATCGCACGTGCGATGGACCGCACCGACGGTGCCACCAAGGTGCTGATCCATCGCGCCATCAAACAGCTCGAGGAGCTCGTCGGCGATCCTCGCAAGGAAGGCAGCGATGAGTGAGGCGCTGCCCAACTTCGAGGGACTGCTGCGCGAAGCGCTCGCGCCCGTCGAGCCGCCCGAGGATCTCGTCGAGCGCGTCGAGTCGACGCTGACGTCGATCACCGAACTTGCTGCCGACGAGCTCGAGGCGTGGGAGCTGTCAGCGATGCGCGACCCACGCAACTGGGTTCGCCCAGCAGCTGCGATCGTCGCAGGCAGCGCTGCAGGCGCTGCGCTCGTCGTGCTGCGTGCGCGACGCCGCGCACCTGCGCCGAGCGGGCCGCTTGGCGTGCGCTTGCCGAGTGTCGATCGCTCCGCTGCAGAGCGCGCGCTGAAGGATCTCCGGCGCGAGACGCGCAAGCTGTTCGGCGAGCACTGAGCAGTCCGCTCGCAGCCCCCACCCAGCTAGTCTCTGCCCGGCAAATGGCCACCTGCTACCGCCACCCCTCACGTGAGACAGGGGTTTCGTGCTCCAACTGCGGGAAGCCAATCTGTCCTGACTGCATGACGACGACGCCCGTCGGCATGCGCTGCCCCGATTGCGCCGGCGAACGGACGAAGGTCAAGACCGTGCGCAGCATCTCCAATCGGCCCGAGCTGACACTCGCATTGATCGCAATCAACGTCGTTGCCTTTCTCGCAGAGGGCAACATCACCGTCACCGGGTCGCCGACCGACAAGGTCTACGAAGAAGGCGCGCTGTTCGGCAGCATCGAAGGATTTGCCACCAAAGGCGTCGCGCACGGACAGTGGTGGCGGATCGTCACCGGTGGCTTCCTGCACGAGAACATCCTGCACATCGGCTTCAACATGTACGTGCTCTACGTCCTCGGGCAGATGCTCGAGCCAGTGCTCGGGCGACTGCGCTTCGGCGTGATCTACGGCGTCTCGCTGCTGGCCGGCTCGCTCGGCGCGCTGATCGTCTCGCCGCATTCGCTGACCGTCGGCGCCTCCGGCGCCGTCTTCGGCGTGATGGGCGCCGCTGCTGTCGAGATGCGCGCGCGCCAGATCCCGATCATGCAGAGCGGCGTCGGCGGGCTGATCCTGATCAACCTCGTGATCAGCTTTACGCTCCCAGGCATCTCCTGGGGTGGACACGTCGGCGGGTTGATTGGCGGCGCGCTCGCAGCCACTGCCCTGCAGCTCGGCAGCCGCTATCGCGCCCAAGCCGTTGCACTGGGCGCTTGCATCGTGCTCGGTGTCGCTTGCTTCGCCGGCTCGATCGCCGTGTCGAAGTCGACCGAAGCCGAAGCAGGTGCTCCTGTGGTCCAGCCCGTCGAACCCGGCGTCTAGCCCTGCTTCGTAGCAGTGCCGTTTGTCGCTGCCGCTCGCGGCAGATCCACCGTCAGTGCCTCATCTGACTGCTCGCCGAACTGCTCAGGATGCAGAATCTGCGCAAGCAGCTCGAGCCCGTCCACCAGGCGAGGGCCAGGTCGTGAGAAGTACGCAGATGCGTTGACTGCCACGATCTTCGCCGCCCCCAGCGCCGCGAGCTCCGTCGCGAACGTAGTCGCCTCTTCATGCGCGCGTGGCGCGTCGTAGCCGCACGGCATCGCCACGACGACCTCCGGCTCACTCGCCGCGACCTGCTCCCACGAGAACACCTGCGAGTGTTCCCCAGGCAGTCCCAAGACGTCATAGCCGCCCGCCAGGTCGATCATCTGCGGCGTCCAGTGCCCCGCCACGTACAACGGGTCGAGCCACTCGATCGCCGCCACGCGTGGTTGCCTGCGACCGCGTACAGCCAGCTTGACCCTGTCGATCCGCGCTGCCGTCCGTGCGATCAGCTCGACTCCCTCGTCACGCCGCCCTGTCGCCTCTGCGAGCGTGCGCACGTCACCAAGCGTCTCCCCGAGTGTCTTCGGATCGAGCGCGATCACCCGTGGCCGTGAAGGCAGCTCCCTGGCGAGCGCTGCAACTTCGTCGTAAGAGACCGCGCACACCGGACACAGCTCTTGCGTGACGATCAAGTCCGGCTTCAGCTCCGCCAGGGTCTCTTTGTCGAGCTCATAGATCGCTGCACCCTCGAGTGTCCGCTCGCGCACAGCAGCATCGATCTCACCCGCGCTCAGCCCAGCCGGCAGCACGTCGCGGGTGACCTTTGGCAGCGCAAGCGCCTGAGGTGGAAAGTCGCACTCATGCGTCACCGCCGCGACCTCCTCGTCGAGGCCGAGCGCGAACAGCAGCTCTGTTGCGTGTGGGACGAGGCTGACGATGCGCATCGACATGACTTTACGAGCAGCGCGCAGCGCCGTCGATATCCTCGACCTGCGCAATGGCATTGCTCAGCGAGGAACAGATCGAGCAGCATCTCCAAGGGAGCGAGTGGCGCCGCGATGGCGAGCAGATCGTGCGCGAGTGGAAGCTCGCCGACTTCGCAGCTGCGATTGAGCGAGTCGACCGCGTAGCCGAGTTGGCCGAGGCGGCCAACCACCATCCAGACATCCTGATTCACGGCTGGAACAAGCTGCAGCTGACGCTTTCGACCCACTCCGAAGGCGGCCTGACAGAGGCCGACTTCGCGCTCGCAGCGCAGATCGACGCACTTGACTGAGCCCCTCGACGCTGTCTTCATCAGCTCAGCTCAAGCGCAGGTCGGCGCGATCGTTTCCGACGCTGCACCTTGCTACCTTTGGCAAGTCGGCAATTGATGAACGACGAAGAAGAACTTCCCCGAAGTAACGCGACCCCCACGGGTCCCGCGCGCCGCAGCCATGAGCAGCGGCTCCGCTATGCCGGGCGCATCAGCCCCGCACAGGTGTCCAGCGCCGCGTGAATGCGCTGAAGATCATCCTCGCCGCCCTTTTGGTGGCGATCAACGCGTTCTTCGTGATCGCTGAGTACGCGCTCGTGCGTTCGCGACGCACCGTGCTCGAGCAGATGCGCGACGAGGGCGTCAAGGGAGCCCGTCTCGCACTTGCCCAGCTGTCGAACATCAACGAATACATCTCTGCCGTGCAGATCGGCGTGACGTTGACCTCGATCGGGATCGGCGCGCTCGGCGAGCCTGCGCTTGCCGACGTGCTCAAAGGCGCACTCGGCAACGCGCTCGCGCATGGCGCAGCCGTCGCCATCTCAGCGATCGTCGCCTTCCTCGTGATCTCCTCCGCACAGCTCGTCGCCGGCGAGATGGTGCCGAAGTTCTACGCCATCGACCGCGCTGAGTCGGTCGCCCGCCGCGTTGCCCGTCCGCTCGAGGCCTTCAGCGTCGTGTTCCATCCGCTCACCGCAGCACTCACCAGCGTCGCCGACCGGATTCTGCGGCTGCTGGGCGTCGACATGAGCGAGGAGCGTCGCGGTGGCTCGCCAGATGAGCTCAAGCGCTTGATCGCCGAGTCCCACGCAGGTGGTCACATCGACCTCGGCGAGGCCGGCATGCTCACCGGCGTCTTTCACCTGCACGAACAAGAGGCGCGTCAGGTAATGACGCCGATCCCCGCCGTGATCACCGTCGACGCATCGCAGGACGTCGAGACCGCGCTGCAGCTGTGCGTCTCCAGCGGCCACACGCGACTCGTCGTGACCGAGGCCGACGACCGCGACCGCGTGCGCGGCATCGTGCACGCCAACACGCTCGTGCAGCAGCTGATGGAGGACGGACCGCACTCGCCGATCGAGCCGCTCGTGCACGACGCTCCGATCGTGCCCGAGACCAAGCCGCTCGACGACCTGCTCGCCGACCTGCAGCGCCAGCGCACCTCGATGGCCGTGATCGTCGACGAGTACGGTCGCGTCGTCGGCATCGTCACCGTCGAGGACATCATCGAGGAGGTTGTCGGCGAGATCTCCGACGAGACCGACCCCGCCGGTGGCGAGATCCGCAAGCTCGCCAACGGCGACTGGTTCGTGCGCGGCCACGTCGCCGTCACCGACCTCGCCGACTACGGCCTCGAGCTGCCCGTCGACACCGACGCCTACAACTCGATCGGCGGCCTAGTCTTCGCCGAGCTCGGCCGTCTCCCGCGCCGCGGCGACACCGTCACCGTCAACGGCTTCTCGATCCGCGTCGAGTCCGTCCGCGACAACCGCATCGAGTCCCTCCGCATCCGCGAGCGCCGCGCCGTCCAGACAGGCGAGCCGCGCAGCGACAGCCACGACGATTGACCGCCTGGCCACGCGTTACGCGGCCGGCGCCGCACGAACGCTAGGCGCAACGCCGCTGCCAGTCGGCTTCGGTGCCACAGAAGCGCGATAAGGGGCGTGACCGCGGCTGCGAGTGCGCTGCCACGGAGCGCGAGGTGATCGGCGGCTGGTGCTTCGCCGTGTGGCCAGCCCGCTCGGGGCGCAACAAATCAGCAGCCGGGCGGCCGAGAGTCAAGCGATCCAAGGACGCAGTGAGCGAAGTGTGCGAGAGCACACGAGCGATCGAGGACACCGGAGCGCGCCGGCTATCGACCGACCGGCGGGTTAAACACGTCCGGCCCGCGGGGGGAGCGGACCGGATCGTGTGCACTGGGAGGAGGCGGGTGTGCGTTGCGACGTTGATGTCGCTGATGTCCAGTATCTCCATCTCGATGAACGCCAGCTAAAACCTTTGTGCACCAATCCTCACAAGCCTTCCGAAGTGCCGAATCTCACAAAGCTAGGCAGCGCAGCCCAGCCAGTCGTTGTCAGCAAGGCGCGCAAGCGCCTCAATAAGAGTGAAAACCGCGCCCGCTCTTGCGACCCAGCGCATCTTCAGAGATCAGCTCCTCGACGCGCGGCGGGATCGGCGCCCCGATCGTCTCGCCGATCGCCTTGCTCACGTCGAGCCCCACGAGGTCGAGCAGCGCCAGCGGCCCCATCGGATGGCCTGCCCCAAGCTTCATGCACGTGTCGATGTCCTCAGCCTGCATACCAGTCTCTTCCTGCAGACGAACCGCACTGAACAAGTACGGGAAAAGCAGGCGATTGACGACGAATCCCGGCACGTCTGGAACCTCGACTGCCGTCTTCTCGAACGTCTCGCTGAGAGTCAGCGCGCGTTCCCGCGTTTCCTGACTTGCTGCCCGCGGAAAGATCAGCTCGATCAGCTGCATCTTCGTCACCGGGTTGAATACGTGCAGGCCCAGAAACCGCTCCGGTCGCCCGCTCGCCAGCGCCAAGCGCTCGATCGACAGCGACGACGTCGTGCTCGCCAGGATCGCGCGCTCGTCGAGGATCGCGTTTAGCTCGCCCAGCAGTGTCGCCTTGACGTCGTGGTCCTCGACGACTGCCTCAACCACGAACGTCGCGTCTGCCAGTCCAGTCGGGTCCGTGATGATCTGCACGTGTTCAGGGTCCACCTCCGCCTTCAAGCGCGCCAGCGTCTTCTCGACGACCGCTCGCGCCCGCTCAGCTGAGCTGTTCGAGCGGGCCAGCAGTTTCACCGGGCCGTGGTGCGCCGCCGTCGCTGCAAGGCCGCACGCGATCGCGCCGCTGCCCGCTACCGCGAGACGTTTTGCCGGGCGTGTCTCATCTGTGTCCGTCTGCGAGTTCACAGCGATTTGCTCTCCCAAGGCGTTGACTGACTAGTCAATCTATAGATGGCTGGACCGCGATAGAGTATGTGCTGTAGGGGCCGGGCACCATCCACGAGCGCTCCCCCAGGTCACGAGCGCCCCGCGTTCCTCCCAATAATCGCCGCGCAACACTCCGTAGGAGGACTGACCAAAATGAGGCAAGCAGAGGGCCGCGAGGTCGTAATCGTCGAGGCTGTGCGCACACCCATCGGGCGCGGGCACAAGGAGAAGGGCTACTACAAGGACACCCATCCCAACACGCTGCTCGGCAAGACCTACTCCGAGGTCATCGCCCGCTCCGGGATCGACCCCGCTGAGGTCGAGGACGTCGTCGCCGGCTGTGTGCAGCAGTTCGGTGAGCAAGGCTTCAACATCGCTCGCAACGCCTGGCTGCAAGAGGGTCTGCCGATCGAGACCCCCGGCACCACCATCGATCGCCAGTGCGGCTCTGCACAGCAGGCCGTCAACTTCTCCGCCGCGCTGATCGCCGCCGGCGTGCACGACGCGATGATCGGCTCAGGCGTCGAGCACATGGGCCACCTGCCCTTCGCTGCCGGGATGAAGACGCAAGAGGACTTCGGCTATGCCTTCACCCCCGAGCTGATGGCCAAGCACAACATCGTCGGTCAAGGTCTCGGCGCCGAGATGATCGCCGACCAATGGGAGATCTCGCGCTCAGAGCTCGACGAGCTCGCTGTGCGCTCGCACAAGCTCGCCCATCAAGCCACCGAGGAGGGTCGCTTCGAGCGTGAGATCGTCACGCTGACCGTCGACGGTCAAGAGATCGTCACCGACCAGGGCATTCGTCCCGGCACCGACCTCGAGACGCTCTCGCAGCTGAAGCCCGCCTTCAAGCCTGACGGCAAGATCACCGCCGGCAACGCTTCGCAGATCTCAGATGGCGCAGCTGCCGTGCTGTTGATGGCTGCCGACAAGGCCAAGGCGCTCGGGCTCACGCCGCGCGCGCGGATCGTCGACCAGACAACCGTCGGCTGTGACCCCGTCAAAATGCTCGAGGGTCCCATTCCCGCCACGCGCAAGATCCTCGAGCGCAACTCGATGTCGATCAACGACATCGACCTGTTCGAGATCAATGAGGCGTTTGCCCCTGTCGTCGCCGCTTGGCGTCGCGAGCTCGACCCCGACATGGATCGCGTCAACGTCAACGGCGGCGCCATGGCGCTCGGTCACCCGCTTGGCTCCACCGGCGCGCGGCTGATCACGACTCTGCTGCACGAGCTCGAGCGCTCCGACAAGGAGATCGGCTTCGTCACCATGTGCTGCGGTGGCGGGCTCGGCACCGGCACGCTGATTCAGCGCGTCTGATCCAATCGGGCGGCCCAGAAGGCCGGATGCCGGTCACTCCGGCCTTAGTTTTCCGGCCCGCCCCCCGTCCAGTCCACCGGGACCGGGGGGAGGGTCAGGAGCACCGCCCACGTCGGCGCTTCTGCCACACCGTTTGCAGTGAGGCCGTGGGAGGCCTGGAAGGCCTTGAGGTTTTCCTGTGTCTGCGAACCGAACAGGCCAGTGATTTCCTGCGACGGGATTGCACTCGCAAGGTGCTCTTGCAGCCACAGCACCTGATCGCCTTTCGAGCTTTTGCTGAGCTCCGGGTAGCCCGTGTTCGGCGCCACGCTCGTCAGTGGCACGAGCGGCGCCGTCAGCGCGCTCCAGCCGCTCGCAGGCGTCTCCTGCCAGTCCCAGAACGAGAAGCCAGTCGCGCCGTAGTCGACCGCCTCCTCGCGGAAGCGCAGCACGTCGCTCGCGCTGACGCCCCCGTACGTCTGGCCGAGCGGGAACAGCGGGCGGCCGTAGATGCGGTTGCCGATGTACGTGTTCGCGTAGACCGTGTCGACCGACGTGCCGATGTCCTTCCAGTACATCTGCGGTGCGTTGTACTGCGCGCCGTTTGGGCCGAGGAACACCGAGTAAGGCAGCGACGGGTGGTAGGAGACGTACGGGAACGACGCCAGGCCGAGCGGATAGGCCGGGCCGATCTTCGCGCGCAAGTCGTTGATGTACGTCTGCGCCGCCGCGTAGTGGCCCTCGTACTCCGCCTCAGCGTCGATCACGAGGCAGTCCGCGCCGTTCGCCACCGCCTCCGCGCCAAGGTTCGCCTCGCCCGCTGGGTTCGTCCCATAGACGTACTGCCACGCGCACGCTTTGATGCCGTTCGCGTGCAGTTCCGCTACGAGCTGTGGCGAGAACTGGCTCCAGTAGTTGCTCGATCCGTCTGAGCTCTTGATGAACACCGTCGTTACGCCAGCTGCATGCGCTTGCGCGACGATCGACGCGACGTTGCCGCCGTTCGATTTGCTCACGTACCAGATCCACATGCCCTGCCCATCGAACGCCGAGCCGCTCACTGCACCGACCGTCGCCGGCAGCGGTTTCGGCGTTGCCGGTGGATGCAGCGCGTGTTTGTAGATGTAGATCGGCCCGTACGAGCTCGAGTGCCGTTCGTGGCTGAGCAGCGCCATGATGTGGCCCGAGTGGGCGTTGTTTGGCACCGTCAGCAAGAGACCTGCGCTCGTCTTGCGCAAGTGCGCCGCTGGTGAGCTGCGCGCGATCCGCGCGCCTGGCTTGCTGGGGAAGGCGATTGTCGAACCCGCCCCGAGTCCTTTGCCCGCGATCAGCAGCGTTCCGTGCGTCGAGACCTGGTGCGGGTTGCCGCTGCACTTCGCCTTCGGCACGCAGCTGACGCTCGTGATGCGAACCGTGAGCACGTGCGGGCTGCTCGCAGAGACGCCGCCGACACCCGCCGCTGTGGCGCACGCAGCAGAGCCGAACAGAACCCCGAGTGAGCACGACGACGCCGCAGCAAGCACTGTGGCGAGACGCCTGATTCGAAGCCCGGATCGCTTGTGAGCGGCTTTGATCGCCAAGACAATCCCTTCTCTTGCGCGGGCAGATTGCTGTGCCCCAGTTAGGCGGCGTCCGACGTTAGCCGCTATGCCTTCGAGAACCAGACAGCGCCACAGAAGTTGCGTCAACCCCAGCGGAAGCCAGTGGCTGAGGGGGCTGGCGCGAGTGGACTCGACGGCAGTCCCTGGGTCGGTTGCGGCAAGTTGAAGCCCGTCGGAGCGACGTCGTTCGGCGCATCGCCGTGAAACAGCGATGCGAGGTATTGGATCTGCTCGCGGCCCACACCCAACTCGAACTGGCCACCGCCGTAGTTCGCGATGTCGCGCTCAGCGCAGTAGTCGTAAGCGTCGAGCAAGTTGCGCAGGCCGCCCAGTCGCGACGGCTTGATGTTGACGCTGCGCGGGGGGTACGGCAGCGCTTCGATGTCCTCGATCGAGTGGATCGGTGCGTCCCACGAGAAGCGCTCGCGGTGGTCTGCCAGCAGCTCGTCGATCTCCGGCGTCAGCTTCGGATCCTCGATCCACGCATGCGGGAACGCCTCCACTACGCGCTTGTAGAGCACTGGGTCCGCCGGCTGGTCGACGATCGTGCCCGTGTAGAGGCCCTTGAAGTCGACCGAGTCGACCGCCCTCGTCGCCTGCAGCTCCGCGATCAGCTGCTCATCCCACGAGCTCGTCGGGTCGAGCTTGAAGCGCAGCGTCGGGTAGAGCGCCAGGCGGCTGCTCACTGGCTCGATCGTTGGCGGCTCGCCCAGCCGCAGGGAGACGACGAAGCGCACCGGCTGCGGCTCGCGCCCGAGCGCCGCATGCAGTGTCGTGCCCGCCTGTCGCAGTGCCAGATCGAGCGCCGCCGACTCGTACGCCCATGTGCGGTAGCGCCGTGAGACGTCGCGCTGCGGTGGCTCCGGGAACGGCTCCAGGCTCGCGAGGTGCTCGCTGAACGAGGCGATCGTCCAGCTGCCCGCCAGCGGCAGCGCCGGGCCCGCTGCCTGCAGGATGTCGTGGTCCTCCGCGTCGTACGTCACGTCCTCGCCGACGCCCTGCTCGCCACCGCCCAGCATCCTGATCACCGTGCTCTTGCGCGTGAAGTCGCTCGACACGTTCGCCTGCAGCGGGTCCAGCGCGTAGTCCTCGATCTGCACTGGCAGGTCAGCAAGCTTCTCCCACGTGCTCATGTGCCGCTCCCCGCTTCGTTCTCCAGTCGACTGACAAGCTCGTCCAGGCGCAGCTCCTCCAGCGCGTCGCCCACCGCGCTCAGCTCGCGCGCGCAAAGCTCGATCAACGTCTTGCCCTCCTTCACCAGTGCGAGCGTTTCGTTCAAGCTCGCCTCGCCCGAGTCCAGCCGACGGATGATCTCCTCCACGCGCGCCGAGGCCTGCTCGTAGCTGAGCATCGGCGCAGCGGCGCCCGTGCCTGTGATGCCTGTCGGCGGCTCTGGTGTGCTCATGACCCGCGTACCTGTGTTTCGACCGTCCCATCCGCGAAGCGCAGTCGCAGATCGCGCGCCGCGCGTGCGCTGGCCGCGCTGCCGAGCGGATCACCCGTCGTGCTCGACTCGACCACTGCATACCCTCGTTCGAGCGTTCGCTGCGGGTCGTGTGCCGCCAGCGCCAGCGCCAGCTGCTCGAGCTCGCGTGGTCGTCGCTGGCGGCAATCCAACAGCGTCGAATCTCCCTTGCGCTGCATGACCAGCGCGCGGCGCGAGTTGACTGCGCGCTCACCGTCCACGCGCCGCCGCGAGCCCGCCCGAATCTCGCGCAGCTGCTGGTGCAGGCGCGTGCGCTGGCGCTCGACGTGTGCCCCAGGCGCGCGCGAGAGCGTCGCCAGCAATCGAGCGCGCGAGAGCACTGCGCGGTGGGCGTTATCCCGCAGCCGTGCCGCTGCCGGGGCAAGCTTCCTCTCCGCCTGCAGCGCCCGCGCCGCGTGGTCGCGCAGCCGTGTCGCGATCCGCGCCTGCTCCAAGCGCGCCGCAGCGCAGTCGATGCCGACAGCCGCCTCCGCAGCGTGCGTCGGCGTCGAGCAGCTCACAGCCGCGACGTCGTCCAGCAGCGTGCGGTCCGTATGGTGGCCTACCGAAGCGATCACAGGCACGCGCATCAGCGCCACCGTACGACACAGCGTCTCGTCGCAGAAGCAGAGCAAGTCGACGAGTGATCCGCCGCCACGCGCGACGATCACGACATCGACATCTGCCATCGCCGTCAAGTCGCCCAGCGCGCGCACGATCGCTGGGGCCGCGTGGCGGTCTTGGACCGGTGCGAAGCCCCACACGAGGCGGCCTGCCCAGCCACGCCTCGTGAGCGCCGCGCGCACGTCGTCGCGTGCCTTGCCCTGCTCTGCAGTGATCACGCCGATCGTGCGCGGCACGAGCGGGCGCTGCAGCAGCTTCTGCGGCTCCAGCAGCCTCTCAGCGTCGAGTTGCTTGCGCAGTCTGTCGATCCTCGCCAGCAGGTCGCCTTCGCCTGCGACACGCATGTCAGTGACTGCGAACGAGAAGCTCGGCGATGAGGTCGCGCTGCCCGCGTAGTAGTCACAGCCGCCTGCGAGCACCACCTGCATGCCCTCGCGCGGCTCGCTGCCCGCACGGGCGACGATCGCGTCCCAGTCAGCGCGCCAGACCGCGCACGGCAGCGCCCCGCCTGCGTCTCGCAGCTCGAAGTACACGCGCGCTCGCGAAGGGCGCAGGTTGACGAGCTCGCCAACGATCTGGACACGCGCGAACGAGCGAAGCTTGTTACGTAGTCCAGCCGCATACTCGCCTACCGCAAAAGGTCCCGCAAACGTGCTCTCAGGGATCCCAGCCGTCGTCGCCGGCGGCTCGATCGAGGGGTCTGTCCGGGCCATCAAGGGCCAGCATAGGCGGTACGATCGACGTCAATGCGCAGCACTCCACCACGGCCCAGCGACGCCTGACGGCGGCCGTCGTGGCGAATCGCAAGAAGGGTGCCCGCGGGCGCTCGCGCAAGCGGCGTTCGAGTGGCGGCCAGGGGGACACGGGCGGCGCCTCAGAGGCCCAAGCGTCGGCGTCGCCTGACTCGACAGCGAAGACCAGGGTCACGTCGCCCGCCAAGGCGCAGGCCCGCAGTGGTCAGAGCGCGCGCCGGCGTGAGCGATCCTCCTCGTCGAAGCCCGACGATGGCTACAGGGCACCAGGCTCCGTCGGCGAGCGCCCGCGCGCGCCTTGGCATCCGTTCCCGCTCGCAGAGCTGTTGATCTTCGTCGGACTGATCGCCGTCGCGATCGGCGCAGCGCGTGGCGAATCCGGCAAACCGCTGCTGTTCGTCGGTATCGGCGTCGTCGTGATCGGGACGCTCGACACGACGATCCGCGAGCACCTCAGCGGCTATCGCTCACACGCAGGACTGCTCGCATCCGTCCCCACTGCGCTGTTTCACGGCGGCGCTGCGCTGTTGCTGTTCGCGTTGGGCGCGCCCAGGGTCACGTGGATTCTCGTGCCGGTCGCGATCGACGTGCCGTTGTTCAGCGTGCTGCTCAAAATGCTGCGCGCGCGGTTCGAGGACGCACGCCGCGAGCGCGTCTTTACGGGCGCTAGCCGCTAGAGCAGCCCTGCAGCACTGTCGTCGAGTGACGGCAGCGTCCGCTCGCCCGGCGCTCCCGGCTCGCCGCGCAGCTCACCCGCGAAGCCGAGTCGCTCCAGGCGCTCGATCTCGCGCTCGCCTTCGACCCGCGCCGGGTGCCCCTCAGGGAGACCTGCGATCAATTTGGCGATCCGCACGCGCAACTGCATCGCGAAGTGCGGTGTCGAGGCGCCCATCAGCTTGCGCACGTCCTCGACCGTCACCTCTCCTGTCTGCTCTTTGAGCAGCGTCTGTGGATTCTCAGCCTGGCTCAATGTGTCCTCATCTGCTTCTGCTCATTCGGTCTGCTCATTCGGCTTCTGCGACCGACTGTTCTCCGGCTGACGGCTGTCGCGGCGCGATCTCGAGCACCGTGTCGAGTTCCGCTTGCGCGAGCGCCGATATCGCCCTTTCGTCGCCGATCAACCAGCCGTGATTGTAGACCTCGCGAACCGGTGGGGCAGCAGCTGTATAGCCCGGCTCGATGTTGCTCAGGTAGTGCGTCAGTGCCGTCGGAACTGAAGCAGCGTGTTCGAGCAGCAGCAGCGGGCCGTAGTCGCCGTGTGCCGAGAGTGGCGCTGCCGCAGGAGCATCGAGTGGGCGTGCGACGTTTGCGAACACGAGCCCGTGACCCGCTTCATGGATGCCCCAGCCAAACGCCCCGTGGGAGAAGCGCGAGACCGAGATCGCGTTCTCGACCGGGTCGTCGCTCGCATGGGCTGCTGCATTTTCGCCAGGACCTGCTTCGCCGCTGACGTGCACAACCGTGCCGAGCCGCGCGAGCGCTGCATACGCCGTCGCGTGCAGCGTCTTCGGCGCGATCACGTAGATCGTCGGATGGCGAAGCGCTTTCAGCGCTTCGCTCGTCGCCGTTGGCACGTCGCTGCTCGTCACGAAGAGGATCGGCGTGCCACCCTCCGCCGCCAGCTCTGCTGCGGGCATCTGCAGAGCCTGCGACGCGTCCGTCGCGACAACGATCACCTCGTGTGGTGGGTGCCCGGCTGCAGCTTGCAGTACGTGAAGCACTTCGACGGCTGTGCTTGCCGCCTGTTCCGCGCCTGCGGCCGTGTTTGTCGCTTGCGCTGAGCCGCTGTGCGTCGAAGCACTCGTGCGGGCGATCGCCTTGACCCTGTAGCCGACGGGTGCGGCGGCGCCAGAGCCGATGCTGAGCACCTGCGCACCGGCAAGTGCGCTCGAGCCGAGCGGGCGCATCGCGTGCAGCGCGGCTTCGCTTGCCTGCGGCAGCGTGTCGCCGTCGGCGTACAGCAGCGGTGCACCGAGCGGTGCCCCCGCCAGCGAAGAGGCGGCGAGCGCCGCCGGCCAGTCGCGTTCGTCGACGAGCGCGACCGTCTGCGGTCGTGTGGCAGGCGTGATCCCTGGGTAGATCGCTTGCGCGACGGCCGCAGCGTCGGCGGCCGGCTCGGCGCCGCCGAGCCGTGTCGTGTTCTTCGTTGAGACGCCGACGACGCCGCGTGCTTCTGGTGGTGGGCTGGAGCCGACGCCCACGTTCGCGTGGCTGAGCTTGTCGCCCTTGCCGCACCCGGCGATCAGGATCGAGGCTGCGCCGAGGAGGACGAGCAGCCGCAGCAGAGAGCCGCGCATGCCCGCGGACACTAGCGACAGGCCCGGAAAGCGCATGCAAAAGCCCCTCGCTGCGGGATTCAGGGGCGGGTGCGGCCATGCGTAGGTTTGAGTAGGCCCCGCATGGGTATCAGAGTCGATTATTTTGCGCGTTTGCAGGCAAAACATGCACATTGACGCTCAGATGCTGCAAGCGTCATTGCAGTTTGCTAGCCTGCCGCGATCACATGCCGAGTCCTTGACTAGATGTCAGGGACCGGGGGACCCGAGTTGTTGGGGCGAATCTCACGATTTCGCGAGAAGCGCAGGCTCTTTCAGCGCTAGCCCGTCAGCTAACCCCGGAGGCCGACGAAAGAGGTTGTTGTCTTGCGGGTGCGAACCCTCAGCAGTTTTCTAGGAAGTTTGACGTTCATGGCCATCGCGGCCGCCCCCGGTCTCGCCGCCACCACTGGTGGTGCGGCAGCCGGCAGCACGGCTCCGGCGACCACGCCGGCTCCGGCGGCGACTGCGCCGGCGATCCACCTCTCCCCGATCGTCTCGAAGTCGCGGCGCCTGACGTACAAAGGTCCGATCTACGAGAAGACGGCGACGGGCGAAGTCGTTCCGTACGTGCCGACAGCGGCGGCGCCTGCGACGCAGCTGACAAGCACTACAGGCGGCAGCGCGACCAGCACGAGCACTGCTACGACTGCTGCCTCGACGAGTCCCAGCGGTGTCACCGAAGTGACCGAGTCGGCAATCACGCCGCAGCCGCAATTGCTCGTCCCCGGCTCAATCGCGCGCTACGTGAACGGCTACGCAGCGGCGCCGATGAATGCTCCTGCGAACGTCCAGCAGGTGATCTGGACGGCGAACGAGATCATCGGACTGCCCTACATCTTCGGCGGCGGCCATGCTTCGTTCATCTCGTCTGGCTATGACTGCTCAGGCACTGTGTCGTTCGCGCTGCACGGCGGCGAACTGCTGAAGACGCCGATGGATTCCTCCGAATTCATGCACTGGGGCTCGCACGGCGCGGGTCGCTGGATCGCGGTGTTCGGCAATGCCGGTCACGCCTACATGGACGTGGCAGGACTGCGTCTGGACACGAGCGCTGCTGACGACCCGTCTGACCAGCAAGGTCCGCGCTGGCGCCCGCTGCGCACGGAAAACAGCGGCTACACAGTGCGCCACCCACTCGGCCTCTAGGCCGCAGCTTGGATCGCTCCCGGTCGGCTAGGCTTGAAAGAGCTGGTCGATCCGGGATCGGCCGCCCCCGCGCAAAGCAATAGGAGGATCAGATGGCCGGCCTCACCGGGCGCATGTCAACCGTCGTAAAGGCGAAGGTCTCGAAACTGCTCGATCGCGCCGAAGACCCGGCCGAGACGCTCGACTACAGCTACCAGAAGCAAGTCGAACAGCTGCAGAACGTGAAGAAGGGCATCGCCGACGTGGTAACCGCCAAGAAGCGTCTGCAGATGCAGGAAAAGACGTTGCAGCAGAGCGTCGTCAAGCTCGACACGCAGGCGCGTCAGGCGCTGTCGTCAGGCAACGAGGAGCTCGCGCGCACAGCGCTCGAGCGCAAGAACGTCGCCCAGACGGAGCTGCAGGGACTCGACACACAGGTGACAGAACTCGAAGCTCAGCAGGAGAAGCTGACCGACTCCGAGCAGAAACTGCGCGCCAAGATCGAGGCCTTCCGCACGAAGAAGGAGGTCATCAAGGCGCAGTACTCAGCCGCCGAGGCGCAAGTGCGCATCTCTGAGGCAGCGACTGGCGTCGGCGAGCAGATGGCCGATGTCGGCCTGGCGATGCAGCGCGCTGTCGACAAGACCGAAAACATGAAAGCTCGTGCCGACGCTGTCTCTGAGCTCGAAGCAGCCGGCACGTTCGACGACATCACGCAGCTAGGCGGCGGCGAAGACGACATCGACCGCCAGCTCAAGCGGCTGTCGAGCACGTCAGCCGTCGACGACGATCTGGCGAAGATGAAGGCCGAACTCGGCGGCAGTGGCGGCGAGGCTGCCCCGCAGATCGCCTCCGGTGGCGACGCCGGCGCCGGCGAGGGCGCGCAGCCGAGCGAGAGCGGGCAAGCATGATCGTGCGCATCTCAGGCGAGGATCAGTACCGGCTCGCCGACGAGAAGAAGGACGGGCTGAACGAGCTCGACAACGCAGTCGTTGCTGCCTGTGAGGGCGGCGATGAGGCCGGTTATGAGAAGTCGTTCGCTGCGCTGCTCGACTACGTGCGCTCGAACGGCGAGCGCGTCGCCGACGATGAGCTGGCGGGCTCGGATCTGATCTTGCCGCCTGCCGATCTCAGCTTCGAGGAGGCCGGTGTGGCGTTTACGGGCGAGGGGCTGATCCCGGACTAGCCGAGGCTAGATCGGGATCCCCCAAAGCGGAAACCAGCGCTCGATCTCAGCCTCGAAGGGCAGCTCTGAGCCAACCTGCGCCTTCAGCTGTAGCTCGCGCTCAGTGGAGCGCTCCTGCGCATTGCCGGGAGCAGGCACGAACGGATACCAAGCACCGCGCTTGTAGTTGTAGATGAAGTAGATGCGCTGCCCTTTGGCGTCGGTGAAGCCAAACACGGCGCACAGCAGGCGTTCGCCGAAGCCAGCTGTCTCGATCGAACTCGAGACGGCGTTGATGCCGACGGCGAGGTCTTCGACGCTCGGCGCGCCTGGCGGGCTGCGCAGGATCATCCAGCGGTAGCCGTAGCTGTCGTCTTCTGTCGTGACGGTCGTGCCGTTGTCGCCACCTGTGGCGGTGACGACTTCTTCCATGTCTTTGATCGTCGATTCGAATTCGCTTGTGGCGAGCGCTTGGAAGACGATCGCAGCGCTGCCTGCAGGCTCGACCTGGTGCTCGGCCTGCAGGTCGACGTAGGCGGTCGTGATCGCAAACAGGCGGTCAGGCGCAGGTCCTTTGACCTGGTGGCGCCCGGTGAGGATGTCGCGCAGGCCCAAGGCTCAGGCGACTCAGGCGTTGGCGGCGCTGAGGCCGCTCTGCAACTGGGACTCGAGGCGCTCGAGCGCGGCGAGGCGCTGCTCGAGCGGCGGGTGGTCGGCGAACAGGTTCATCAGCGACTGCTTGGCGCGTGGCGGGATGATGAAGAAGGCGCTTGAGCCTTCGACGCGGCGCAGGTCCTGGCTGGGAGCGCGTTCGATCGCACCGCTGATCTTGATCAGCGCCGAGGAGAGCGCGCTGGGCCGCCCGGTTAGCACTGCCGAGCCGCGGTCAGCGGCGAACTCGCGGTAGCGCGAGAGCGCACGCAGGAGGATGAACGAGACGACATAGACGACGACTGAGACGAGAATCACGACCATGATCTCGCGCTCCTCTTCGTCAGAGCCGTAGCCGCCGCCGAAGAAGAAGGCGAACTGCAGGATCAGCGACGCGAGCGAGGCGAAGAAGCTAGCGAGCGTCATCACCATCACGTCGCGGTTGATCACATGTGTCAGCTCGTGTGCCATCACGCCTTCGAGCTCGGCTGGCGAGAGCATGTCGAGGATGCCGCGCGTCGCGGCGACGGTCGCCGACCTCTGCGAGCGCCCAAGCGCGCATGCGTTGGGCACCTGGGTCTCGATCACGCAGACGCGCGGTTTGGGCAGGTCGGCCTGCACGCAGAGGCGGTCGATGATGCCGTGCAGCTCGGGCTCTTCCTCAGGCGTGACCTCCTTCAGGCCCATCGCAGCCATCGCGAGCTTGTCGGAGCCGAACAGCTGACCGACGAGCAGCACGACGGCGACGACGATGATCAGCCCAGCTGCGGCGCCGGCGGCGAACAGGGCGCCGACGAAGACGACGTAGAGCAGGCCGAGCAGGAACAGCGTGAGCGCCATCCGTGCTTGCAGTCCGTTGTCCTTGCCGAAGCTCCTACGGTTCGCAGGCATGCGCAGATTGTCGCAGAAGCGGTTACGCGTGCCCTAAAGTTGCGCGCTGACGCCGATGCCTGACTGCGACCAGCCATGAAGCCGGAATTTCATCTGCTCGGCATCTCGATCAAGACGTTCGGCTTGGCGTTCGCCTTTGGCTTCATCGCCTGCGGCGCGGTCGTCGCACGGCGACTGCGCGAGCTGGGCAAGCCAGTGGATTGGGCATACGAGATCACGTTTGCTGCACTCGTTGGCGGTGTAGTGGGTGCGCGCGTTTACTACCTGATCCAGCACTGGAGCACGGCGAAGCACGACCTGCTCGGCAGCATCTTCTCTGGCTCTGGATTGGTCTGGTACGGCGGAGCAATCGGCGGAGCGATCGGCGTGATTGGCTGGATGCGCTGGCGTGGCGTGCTCGAACTGCGAATGCTCGATGCCTGTGCGACGGCGCTCGCGTTGGGCTACGCGATCGGGCGGATCGGGTGTCAGGTCTCGGGCGACGGCGACTACGGCATCCGCTCGAGCCTGCCGTGGGCAATGGGCTATCCACATGGGACGCTACCGACGCCCCCTGGGGTGAAGGTGCAGCCGACGCCGATCTACGAGACGGTCGCGATGTGCCTGCTCGCGTGGGGGCTGTGGCAGATCCGTGACCGTGTGCGTCCAGGCGTGGTGTTTGCGCTGTATCTGCTGCTGAGCGGCTTCGAGCGCTTCCTCGTGGAGTTCATCCGCCGCAACACGGAGGTCGTCGCGGGCCTCACCTCGCCGCAGCTGGAGAGCATCGGCTTGATGGCGATCGGGCTGATCTGGCTTGCACTGATGGCACGCCGCGGGGGAGCGGCTTCGCTGCGAGCATCGCCTGCTTGAGCGGGCACGCGATAATCCGCTGCGATGACGACTGAGGCGATGCTCTCCGACGTGTTCCCCCTGGGCAGCCGGCTGAACGAGGCTGGGCACTTGGAAGTGGGGGGCTGTGACACGCTCGAGCTGGCGCGCGAGTTCGGCACGCCGGCGTACGTCGTTGCAGAGGACGATCTGCGTGCACGGGCCCGCGCCTTTCTCGCCGCCGGTGCGCAGGCAGGTCACGAGGACTTCAACGTCGTGTTCGCATCGAAGGCCTTCCCGTGCACAGCGGTGCTGTCGCTGTTCGCTGAGGAGGGGCTGTGGTGCGACGTCGCCTCTGGTGGCGAGCTCCATTTGGCGCTGAACGCGGGCTTTCCCGCTGAGCGCATCGTGCTGCACGGGAACGCCAAGTCAGAGGATGAGCTTGGCACGGCGCTGGAGCACGGAGTCGGTCTGATCGTGATCGACAACTTTGATGAGATCGAGCGATTGCAGCGGCTCGTGCAGCACCACGGCGGGGCTGGAGCTGCAGCAGGCGGCGAGGGCCAGGCGGTGCTGTTGCGCGTCACCCCAGACGTGCGCGGTGAGACACACGAGAAGATCTCGACTGGCCAGGCAGACTCGAAGTTCGGTTTCTCGATCGCGCGGGCGGCAGAGGCGATCGAGCGCGTGCGCGCAACCCAGGGGTTGTCGTTGTGTGGCCTGCATGCGCACATCGGCTCGCAGCTGCTCGCGCTCGATCCGTTCCAACGCGAGGTGGCTGAGCTGGCGAAGCTCGGCGACTTCTCAACATGGGACTTGGGCGGCGGCTTGGGTGTGCCCTACACAGCCGATCAAGCGCAGCCACCGCCAATCGAGGAATACGTCACGACGCTGCTGACGGCCGCAGCCGAGCAGGGCATGGCTGCGCCTGGCAAGCGACTGCTGATCGAGCCTGGGCGTTCACTTTGTGCAAATGCGTGTGTGACGCTGTACACGGTCGAGTCGGTCAAGCAGAACGTCTCGCGCTGGGTGGCCGTCGACGGTGGCATGTCTGACAACCTGCGGCCGATGCTCTATGGCGCGCGCTACGAAGCCCACGTCGCCGATCGCTTCGACGGCGAGACGAGCTGTGAGCTGGCGGGCAAGCACTGCGAGTCAGGCGACGTGATCGTGCGCGAGGCGCTGCTCGACGACCCACGCCCAGGCGATGTGATCGTCACGCCGGCGACAGGTGCGTACGGTTATGCGATGGCGAACAACTACAACGGCGTGCCGCGGCCGCCGGTGATCTTCTGCAAGGACGGCGACGCGCGCTTGGTGGTCAGGCGCGAGCGCTTCGACGATCTGACTGCGCGCGATGTCGGCTGAGGCGCAAGCGCCTGAAGTGGCCGATGCGGCGGCGCGGGCGGCCGGCGCCCGGGGCCCGTTCCAGGTCGGCCTGCTCGGGCACGGCACGGTCGGCGGCGCGTTTGCTGAACTGCTCGACGAGCGCGCCGATGAGATCGAGCGCTTCAATGGTCGACGCCCAGTGATCTGCGGCGTGCTGACGCGCTCGCGTGGCGACTTCGAGCAGATCCTCGCTGATTCAGACCTGCTGGTCGAGGTGATGGGCGGGCTGGAACCGGCGCGCGAGTACCTGCTGCGCGCGTTGCGGGCCGGCAAACATGTGGTGACGGCGAACAAGCAACTGCTCTCCCATCACGGCGAGGAGCTGTTCGAGACGGCACGAGAACACGACGTGCGGCTGCGCTTCGAGGCGGCTGTGGCGGGTGCTGTGCCGGTTGTGCGCGTGCTCGAGGAATCGCTTTCGGCGACGCCGATCGAGCGCATCCACGGGATCGTCAACGGCACGACCAACTTCATCCTCTCCGAGATGGCGGGCGGCAAGAGCTACGCCGAGGCGCTGGCTGAGGCGCAGCGCGTGGGCTACGCCGAGGCGGACCCTTCAGACGACGTCTCAGGCCGCGACGCCGCGGCGAAGATGGCGATCCTCGCCCGCTTGGCGTTCGGCTCGCCTGTGCACCTCGAGGACGTCCGCTACGAGGGTATCGATCAGCTCGAGGGCGACGACTTGGAGTACGCGCGCGAGCTCGGACTCGGGCTGAAGCTGGTCGGCACGGCTGAGCGCCGCGACGGCGGGCTCTCGGTGCACGTGCACCCGACGTTCCTCTACTCGGGTCATCCGCTGGCGTCTGTCTCGGGGCCGTTCAACGCGGTCACAGTGGAGTCGGACACGATCACCGAGATCACGCTGTCGGGACCGGGTGCGGGTGGCCGGCAGACGGCGAGCGCGGTCCTTGGCGACGTCGTCAGCGTGATGACAGGCGGTGCCCGCCCGCCGGCGCCGCCGCTGCAGCTGGCGTTGATCAAGGACGTCGAGTCGGCTTTCTACTTGCACCTCGACGTTGAAGACGTGCCTGGCGTGCTGGCGGCTGTGACTAGAGTGCTGGGCGAGCACGAGGTCTCGATCAAGTCGGTCGTGCAGCGCGGCGTCGCGGAGCATGCGCGGCTTGTGATGGTGACCCATCCGGTGCTCGAGTCGAGCCTGCGCGCAGCGGTGAAGGAGGTCGACGAGTTCGACTTCATTCGGGCGCCGACGCGGGCGATTCGCGTCATAGAAGAGGAGTTTGGATGAGCAGCAGCATCGCGAAGCGCATCGAGGATCTGCCGCCGGTGCCCCTGCCGCGCGTGGAAGGCGCGGCGTTCACGGGTACGCACGTGCCGCTGATCGAGCGCTACCACGAGCGGCTGCCCTTCGAGGCGGGCGAGAAGCTGGTCAGCTTGCAGGAGGGCTCGACGCCGCTGCTGCGCGCGCCGGTGCTCTCAGAGCTGGTCGGTGCGAACGTGCGGCTGAAGCTCGAGGGCGCGAACCCGACAGGGTCGTTCAAGGATCGCGGGATGACGTGTGCGGTCTCGGCGGCGGTGCGCGACGGCGCGAAGGCGGTGATCTGCGCTTCGACTGGCAACACGGCGGCAAGCGCGGCGGCGTACGCGGCGCGCGCGGGGATCACCTGCGCCGTGATCGTGCCAGACGGCAAGATCGCGCAGGGCAAGATGGCGCAGACGCTCGTGCACGGGGCGCGCGTGATCTCGCTCGCCGGCAACTTCGACCAGGCGTTGACGCTCGTACGTGAGCTGACGGCTACGCACCCGATCATGCTCGTGAACTCGGTCAACGAGTTCCGCATCGAAGGCCAGAAGACGGCGGCGTTCGAGATCCACGAGGCGCTCGACGGAGGCTGCGAAACGCTGTGCATCCCAGTCGGCAACGCGGGCAACATCACCTCCTACTGGCGCGGCTTCCGCGAGGTCGGGGCAGCACCGCGAATGCTTGGCTTCCAGGCCGAAGGCGCAGCGCCACTCGTCGAGGGCCACCCGATCGAGCACCCAGAAACGGTGGCGAGCGCGATCCGCATCGGCAACCCGGTGCGTTGGGAGGATGCGATGGCGGCAGCGACTGACTCGCGCGGGGCGATCCGCGTCGTCAGCGACGCGGAGATCCTGCAGGCTTATCGCCTGCTCGCCTATCGCGAAGGGATGTTCTGCGAGCCGGCCTCAGCGGCCTCAGTGGCTGGCCTGTTGAAGTACGGGGCGGAAGGCGCGGAGCAGATCGTCTGCGTGCTGACAGGTCGCGGGCTGAAGGATCCTGAGACGGCGATCGCGAACAACGACGGGCTGATCATCCAATGCGTCGCGGAGATGTCTGCGATCGAGGAAGCGGTCCTCGGCGAGCAGTGATCGGCGCGCGCACGTGATCCGCAGGCGCTTGGTGCGGGTCCCGGCGTCTTCAGCGAACCTTGGCCCAGGCTTCGACTGCATGGCCGCAGCGCTCGCACTGCATGTCGAGCTCGAGGTGCTCGAGACAGGCGAGTTCGCTGTCGAGACAGAGCTGCCGATCGCGCGGGGGCGCGAGAACCTGTGCGTGCGGGCGTTCGAGCGGCTGCACCCGGCCGATCGCTTCACGTTCAAGATCTCCTCGCAGGTGCCGCTCTCAGGCGGGCTCGGCTCGAGCGCAGCAGCAATCGTGGCAGGGCTGATGGCGGTCGACCACATCTTCGAGCTCGATGCTGATCTGCTGGCGCTGGCGAGCGAGCTCGAGGGGCATCCAGACAACGTGGCGGCTTCTCTGCATGGCGGCTTCGTGATCTGCGCTGACGGCGAGGCGACGCGCTTCGAGCCGCCGACAGGGTTGGAGGCGCTGGCGGTTGTGCCACAGGAGGCGGTTCGCACGAGCGAGGCGCGGGCTGCGCTGGCGAGCGAGATTCCGCTGCAAGACGCCGTCTTCAACGTCGCGCATGGCGCGCTGCTGACACTCGGCCTAGCGCGCGGCGACTGGGACATGCTCGGGCGTGGGCTGCAGGACAGGCTGCACCAGCAGCAACGCTCACACCTGTTCCCACGCTCTTATGAGCTGGCGATGCGCGCGCGCGAGCTGGGAGCGCTCGGAGCGACAATTTCGGGCGCCGGTCCAACTGTGCTCGTCTGGTGCTTCTACGAGCAGACGGGAGCTGTCGCCGAGGCGCTACGCGGCGAGGTCGAGGGCTGGGCGGAGCTGCTGCGCGCGCCGTTCGAGCCGCAGGGCGCTTACGTAACCGAGCTTTAGGTCGCTAGCGCAGCTGCGCCAGTCGCTCAGAGGCGGCACTCAGGCCGGGCAGGCGCGTGAGCACTTCGCCTGCCAGGTCGACGTAATCGGCGCCGAGGTCGGGACGGTGGTCGAGGATCGAGCGGGCGCGCTCGGCGGACTCGGCATAGGCGATCGAAGAGCGCACGGTCGTGTCGAACACGAGCTCGCCAAAGCGCTCCTTCAGCGACGCGAGCGCCTCGCGCGAGTGGATCGTGCGCATATCGGCGAGGTTGAGCAGCACGCCGAGCACGGAGAGCTCAGGGTTGAGCCCGTCACGGGCCAACTCGACGACCTCCATCGCCTGCTCGACGCCCTGCAGCGCGAAGTACTGCGCCTCTGCGGTGATCAGCGCGTGATCGGCGGCGACGAGCGCGTTGACCGTCAGCAGTCCGAGCGACGGCGGGCAGTCGATCAGGATCAGCTCGAATTGCTCTGGCGCCTTGGCGAGCGCGCGTCGGAGCGTCAGCTCGCGCCCCATCTTGCCGCCCAGCATCAGCTCGGCCTCGGCGAGCGTGAGGTTGGCTGGGATCAGATCATCGTGGATCGCAGCGGCGATGTCGGCGCGCCCTGAGAGCACGTCGGCGATCGTCGGCTCGGCCTCGGGCGGAACGTCGAAGTAGTCCGAGAGGTTGCCTTGCGGGTCGAGGTCGACAGCCAGCGTGCGCACGCCGCTGCGGCGGAACGCATCGGTCAGCGTGCGAACGGTCGTCGTCTTGCCCGTGCCCCCCTTCTGGGAGAGCACCGCGATCGTGTCAGCCATCGGTCGATATTACGTATCCGCGCGCTGCCACGCGGATACGTGTGGCCAAATGGCGCTGACCGTCGAGCTCGATCAGGGCGAGACGGCGAGATAGGTCAAGCGGTAGCGTCCGACGACGATCTCGTCGCCGTCTCCCAGCAGACGACCGTCGACTCGCTCGCCATTGACGAACACGCCGTTGAGGCTGCGGTCATCGAGCACGCGAACGCCGTCAGGCTGACGCACGATCAGCGCATGACGGCGCGAGACAGTCGGATCGTCAAAGCGCACGTCAGCCGCCAGGCTGCGTCCGATCCGCGTCCACTCGCGTGTGAGCGCGACCGTCCGCGTCTCCCCGCTCTCTTCGAAGCACACGTACTCGCCAGGCTGCGTGATGCGACTGCGCGCTCGATCGAGCACGGCTTGATGGTCAGGTGGGGGCGGCTCGGAGAGCACGCCCCCATGTCGTGCCGTCTCCTCGCCGCTGATGCCTGAAGAGGCGCTGAAAAGCGACGCGCGCTCGAAATCCTCGCCGCCGCACCCTGGGCAGTCGCTCAACGTGTCGTTGCCGCCGAGCGTCAGCACGTAGCCGCAGTTGCGACAGCAGAACGAGCCGGCTCCGACGAAGGTCCCCTTGCTACTCAGCAGATCCATCTCCTACTCCCTTCCAACTTGGCGCTCCGCAAAGTGCTGCTGGTGCTCCTATCGAGGGAAAGATCGTGGCGATCATAACAAGTTGGCCATCTTGGCCTATCCCGGATTTCCGCATTTTCCGGGAAGGTCAATGTCCTTGTCGTCAACCGCCGCGAACGCCCTGGAGCGCCCACGCAGTGTTCCAATACCCGGGAACCTGCTCGTGCCAAACAGCAGGGCGGGAGGAAGACCTTTTCGGGTGGCGAAAGCAATATGCACGATGACTTCTGTGACTGCCCACGTCGAACAGCTCGAGCGCTTCCTGCTTCGCCGCGGCGTGGGCGAGCTGGAGGCGGGGCGCGAGTGCTGCGTCGATTGTGGACGCACACCACTTACTGGAGAGCACGTGCACCTCTACGATGGGCGCAGCGGGGGTGTCGTTTGCGAGCTGTGCCGCACGTTGCGTCGTGAGCCGCCGGTGGCGAGCGAGATCGTGCGCCATTGCGAGCATGGGCATACGGTGCGCCTCACCGCCCGCGCTGCCTAACGGCGCCACAGGCGGCGCGCTACGGAGCCTCGATCGCGCGCGTGCTCATCGTGCGCCCAGACGATTGCCTGCTGGGCCCGAGAGGGGTGTGCCCCACAGGGGGTACGGCCTTGTATCGCTTGCCTCTTGTGCCGCTACCGCCGGACCGGTGTCCCGCCCTTTAGACTGGCGGGCGTCATGGATCCAGTGACGGTCTCAACAGTGATCTCAGCTCCCCGCGAGCAGGTCTTCGACTACTTGCAGGACATCGCCAACCACAGCGAGTTCACCGACCACTTCATGGTCGATTGGCATCTGACGCGGATCGACTCGGTCGGACGCGGCGCAGGCGCGCGCTTTCGCGTCAAGGCGCCTGGCAATCGCTTCAGTTGGGGTGACGCGACGTTTGTCGAGGTGGATCGTCCGCATCGGATCGTCGAGACGGGGCGCACGGGCAAGAACAACCGCATCCGCACGATCGGCACATATGAGCTGGCGCCTGGCGCCTCAGGCACGACGCGGGTGCGCTTCACGCTCGAGACGGCGCCTGCGACGCTGTCGGACCGGCTGATGGAGTCGCTCGGCGCGCGTGGCTGGCTCAAACGCAAGAACACGCGGGCGATGCGTCGGCTGCGCGCGATCATCGAGCGCGGTGAGCAGCGCGGAGATCGCGTGACGGTCGCCGCCGGATAGACTGCCGCGTCGCATGTCCAGCCGTCTGCGCAAGCTTCCGCTCCTCGGGCTCATCCTGCTCGCAGCCGTCGCCTTCAGTGCGTGCGGCGACTCGCACACGAAGGTCACCACCGGCACGTACGCCGGCGAGTCAGGGCAGAACGCTCCTTATCTCGATGTTGGACCGCTCGTCTACGAGGTCCAGCTCTCGCGCGAGCTCAACCCGTACGACGTCGAGGACGCGCCCTATCTGGAAGGCCTCAGCCCCGAACAGCGCAAGTTGGCGCCAGGGCAGGAGTGGTTTGCGGTGTTCGTGCAGGTCTACAACAACCACTCCCAGCCTTACCCGGCGGCGACGAACCTGAAGATCTCTGACACCCAGGGCAATACCTACCTTCCAATCGTCCCGGCGGCGCACAATTCGTTTGCTTACGGCGGCGGCACGGTCCCAGGCAAAGAACGCCTGCCGGCGCTCAACACGATCTCTTCGGACGGTCCGACACAGGGCGCGATGCTGCTGTTCAAGATCCAGACGGTCTCGCTCGACAACCGGCCGCTGACGCTGAAGATCGTCGACCCAGAAGACGCCGCCGAGACAGCTTCGGCCGAGCTCGACGTCTAAGCCGCTCGGCGCCGCGGCGGGCGCGGTTGGTTCGACTAGTGGCTGGCCTTCAGTCCAGCCTCGAGCACTTCGCGTGCCACCGGTGCGGCCGTGTCGCCGCCTGCCCCGTCTTTGACCAGCAGCACGCCGACGACGATCCGCGGGCGCAGGGCGGGGGCGAAGGAGGCAAACCAGGCGTCGGTGTTGCTGGCTTCGCTGTCTGCGCCGACACAGCCGCCTGAGCCTGATTCCTGACCACTCGATTCTTCGCCTGATCCGGCTTCGTCGCTGCTGCTGCACTCGGACTTCAGTTCGGCCGTGCCAGTCTTGCCGGCGACTGTGACGCCTGGGATCGCGGCGGACGTGCCGGTGCCGTCTTTGACGACGTCGATCATCAGGCGACGCACCGTGCGTGCGACTTCTCCGCTCGTCACTGTCGGGCCCGGCCGCGGGTGCGCAAGCATGAACGTCGGCTGCGGGCGATGCCCACCGTCGGCGATCGTGGCGGCGACGATCGCCATCTGCAGCGCGCTGGCCTGCACTTGGCCTTGGCCGATCGCGGTTGAGCCCACGTCGAGTTCACCCTGGATCCCGCTGGCCGCCGGCAACGTGCTCTCGGCAGCGCCTTCGATCCCTGTGCTGTGGTTGAAGCCGAAGCGTTCTGCGAGAGCGACGAGTCGGGGGGCACCCAGCTTGACGCCGAGCGGTGCGAACACCGAGTTGCACGAGACGGCGAAGGCGAGCGCCAGCGAGCCGCCGCATTCCTCGCCGTTGGCGTTGCTCAGCTTGACGCCGTCGAGCGTCGCATACGTTGCATATGGGTAGGTCGTGTGCGGCGTCGCCACGTGCGCTTCGAGTGCACCGGTGAGCGTGATCATCTTGAACGTCGAGCCTGGCGGTTGCACGCTGTTCAAGGCGATCCCAGAGACAGCTAGAACCTGTCCTGTGGCGGGCTGTAGCGCGACGACGCCGCCGAGACGCGAGCCAAGCGCTTCGACAGCTGCCTCTTGCACGGCCGGCGAGATGCTCGTGCGCACGGCGTGTGCGGCGTGTGGAGCGGCTGTGGCGAGCACACGATGACCGGCGAGCAGCTCGCCGCCAGGCGTCCCGCGCAAGCGCGCGTCGAGCGCGCGCTCGAGACCGCTCGTGCCGACGATCGCATCAGCTGGGACACCTTCAGCTTCAAGTGCTGTGCGCTCTGAGCTGGGAATCGCCCCAACTTCGCCGATCACAGCGCTCGCCGCTTCGCCGAGCGGGGAGCTGCGGGGGCCGGCAGCTTCGGCTGAGCCTTCGGCGAGCACTGAGCCATCGCGCGCGAGCAGCTTGGCCCGATCAGGCAGCGTCGTCTGTCTGGTGAGCTGCTCGCCGGCAAGCATGCCAGGGAACGTCAACGAGCGCGACCACGCGATCACCTTGGCGCCTTCGGCGCCGCTCGCCGTCCGGACATCGACGTTCAGCGTGAGCGTGCCGAACAGACGCGTCGAGACCTTGACTGGCACGGCGATCGAGCCGTTGGCAGCGGCATGCGCCTTGCCGACGACGCGCAGGCTCCTTGCCGTCGCAGTGTTCATCGCTGCGTGGTAAGCGGAGACGAACCCCTCAGCTGACAGCGAGCGACGAGAAGCGTCGTCGATCTCGGCGTACATCGCGGTGTACTGCGCCTTCGACCATTGAGCGACGAATCGTTCAGCCAAAGAGTCTGCCGGCGAGGCCCCTCCGTTGGCACCGACGATCACGCCGATCGCAAAGGCGACAGCAGCGAGCGCGATCACCGGGCGCGCCCGCCGGACCCTACGTGTGTGCTCGTCGCTCAGGGCGCGGTAGAACATGGCAGGTGACGGGGCTCGACTGGATCATCGTCGCGTTTGCGGCAATCCTCGCTGCTTTGGGCTTCCGGCGGGGCTTCATCGTGGGGGTGCTCTCTTTTGGCGGGTTCGCCCTAGGAGCATTCCTCGGAACTCGCTTGGCTCCTCTATTGCTGTCACAGGGATCCTCCTCGCCATACGCGCCTGTCTTCGGGCTCGCAGGCGCCGTGCTGGTCGGCGCGATCTTCGCGAGCGGGGCAGAGGGTCTCGGCTTCGTGCTCAGGCGATCGCTGCTGCTGCCGGGGCTCGGCGTGCTCGACGGCGTGCTCGGCGCGGCGCTCGGGGCAGCGCTCGCTCTCGGCGTCATCTGGATCGTGGCTGCTGTCGTCGCCCAGGCGCCGAACGAGACAAAGCTGCGCGAAGACATCCAGCGCTCGGCGATCCTGCGCGAGCTGAATGTGCTGCTGCCTCCGTCTGGACCGATCCTCAATGCGCTTGCGCGCTTGGATCCGCTGCCCTCGATTTCGGGGCCATCGCCCGATGTGTCCCCGCCGCCGCCGGCGATCGCGCATGCTCCGGGTGTGAGGAGTGCGTCGCGCAGCGTCGTGCGTGTGCTCGGCACTGCTTGCGGGCTGGCGATCGAGGGCTCTGGCTGGGTGGCGGCGCCTGGTGAGGTCGTGACCAACGCGCACGTTGTCGCCGGTGAGCAGGACACGACGATCGAGGTCGGCGGACGCCCACCAAGCTTGGCGGCGCGCCCAGTTGCCTTCGATCCTCGTGACGATGTCGCAGTGCTCGACGTGCCTGCTCTGCAGCTGACGTCGTTGAGCTTCGCGCCTGATTCGCCGTCAGGCGAGCCGGGCGCAATCCTTGGCTATCCGGAGAATGGCCCCTTCGATGTGCGCTCGGCACGGATTGGGCGTACCCAGACGGTGCTGACAAACGACGCCTACGGCAATGGTCCGATCGATCGCCTGCTGACGCCGTTGCGTGGGCTCGTGAGGCCTGGCAATTCAGGCGGACCGCTCGTGAATGGTCAGGGGCAGGTCTTGACGACCGTCTTCGCCGGCACTGTCGGCGGCGGTCCGCATGGCGGCTATGGCGTGGCGAACTCCACCGTCATGGACGTGCTGGCGCAGGCGACCGAGCGCGCCACGGCAGGCGAGACGGTCAGCACAGAGGGCTGCGCCGCGGGCTGAGCGCGGTCGATTGCCGTGCTTCTGGAATCGGGCTAAGGTCTGGAACGAGGCGACTGGGATGATCGCGAGCTTGCCGTCCACAACTCAACGAGGCCAGCCCCCGGCGTTGCTGCTCAAGCGCGTGGCGATGGCTGTGGTGACAGCTGTTGTGACAGTGAACGTATGGACTGGCTGTCCACTGCTCGCCCTGTGGGTCGGATCGCATGCGGTTGCAAGCGAGCTGAGCATGACTGCTGTGGTCGTCGTGCTGATCGTGCTGGGCCTGCTCGAGCTGGCGATGGTGTTCGTGCTCTCGTGGTTGACGAACGTCTACGACGAGATGATCGGACTGCAGCGCCCAGAACAGCAGGCGACGTGGATACGCCGCCTGTGTGCGCCCGAGTCGGCCGGCTTGAACCGCAAGCTTGGGATCAGCTCGCTCGAGGGGATCGTTGTGATCAATGTGTATGTCGCAGTGATCACGCTGCTCGTTTGGTACCTCTTCTTCGCTGTGCATCCGTCGCCGCTCGTCTGTGCGATCCACTGCTGATCGCGACTCGCCGGCCGCTTGACGGGCGGGTCAGGCCCTGCCGGACGAGCCAGGCAAGGTCCGGCTGACGTCTCAGCTCAGCCGCTCGCAGGCGTCTCAGCTCAGCTGGCCGGCGCTGGACGCGTGCTCGGACGGGCGCGAGGCCGCTTTTTCTGCGCGCTGTGCGCCTCTGTCTCGATCGCCTGGCGATCGCGCGCCGGCGCCGGCGCCTCGGGACGCCGTTCGTCGAAATGCTCGTCGATCGCTGCCTGAACGACCATCAGCCGCCGGATCAGGCCGGTGCGAACCTGGGCGAGCTCATCGACGGTGAGCAGCGCAGGGCCGATCCCGCGCCGTGTGCGCGCCGGCGCAGGGGCGATGCCTGGGTGATCCGCTTCGAGCTCGGCGAGCGTTCGCTCGAGCGTCGCGATCTGTCCGCGGAGTGCGTGTCGGCGTTGCGTCTCTGAGGGCCCGGATTGCTCTAGCCCTGCTGCTGGAGGGCGCTGCTCGGCGTCTTCGCTTGCGACATAAAGTGCAGCAGCGACCTCGCGCGGGTCGAGGCCGGTCTCGCGTGCTTCGCGCGCAGCCTGTGCAGCGATCGAGCCGAGCGCCGCCGTCGATTGTGGTGCGTCTGCGACGAACGTGCCGCTGCCGTGCTGGCTCTCGATCAGGCCTTTCTGCTCGAGTCGCCGATAGACGGCACGCACGGTGTTCACGTTGAGGCCGCTCGTCTGTGCCATCTCGCGTAGCGTCGGCAGTTGCTGGCCAGGTGCGAGCCTCCCGTCTCGGATCTGTGCACACAGGGCCCAACCGAGCTGCACGCCGACGGGCACATCGGCCTTGCGGTCGATCGAGATCTGCTCGATGCCTGCCTCCACGTCGGAATGCTGGCTCTTGTCATCTGGTCGGACCATGTCTCCAAGGTACCGCTCGAAAATGTCGTTGCATAGTGTGTTAGTCAACTAGTACACTTGCACAATGCGTGAGGAACGGCGCGATCCTGGGGCTGCAAGCGGAGCGGAGGGGCGCGGCGCTCGATCGTCGTCGGCAGCGGTTGAGCGCCCAGCAGCTACGAGCTTCGTCCCAGGGGTCGTGGGGGGCCGGGCGCTGACACAGCGAGTGTCGAGCTCTCTGCGTGGCGTGCTCGAGGAATTCGGCGACGTCGTGCTGCTGACTGTACGTACGTGCGTGTCGGCCTTGCGCCCGCCGTACCCGTACGGCGGTGAGCTCGTCTCGCAGTTCCTCTTCACGTTGCGGCTCGTCTGGTTTCCGCTGCTCGTGACGACGATCGCGATCAGCTATGGCGCGCCTGGGCTGCAGGCGGCCAACTTCCTCTCGCTGTTCGGCGCGCTCGACCGAGTCGGCGGCATCTTCGTGCTCGCCGCAGTACGCGAAATCGGCCCGTTGATCACTTCGGTCGTAGTGGCCGGCATCGCCGGCACTGCGATCACCGCCGACCTCGGCGCGCGCAAGGTGCGCGAGGAGCTCGACGCGCTGCAGGTGCTCGGCGTCGACCCCGTCAAGAACCTCGTCGTCCCGCGCTTCCTCGCGCTGATGGTCGTCACCGGCCTGTTCGACATCTACGCGCTGCTGTTCGGGATCTTCGGCGGGATCACGGCCGAGCTCGTCAACGGCCAGCCGCTTGGACCGTTCTGGGGGACATTCTTCGCCAATGCCTCGACGACCGACCTCTGGGGCTCGGTGCTCAAGTCGAGCTGCTTCGGCGCGATCATCGCGATCGTCTGCTGTTACAAGGGCATGACCGCCTCCGGCGGCGCCGAGGGCGTCGGGCGCGCCGTCAACGAGGCCGTCGTCGTCTCGTTTCTCGGGATCGGTGCGTTCAACTACGTCTTCACGCAGACGCTGTTGGCGACCCATCCCCAGATCCTGGTGATCAAGTGAACGATCTGCTGATCGGCCCGCGCGAATGGCTGATCACGACGGGCGAACTCGCCCGTTTCGCGGGGCGCATGGTCAGCGATGTGTACGGCCTGCGCGTGTTCCGCTTCTTCGGCGAGTCGCTGCGCCAGGCGGGCATCTTGATCGTCGGCTCGACGCTCGTGATCTGGTCGCTCGTGTTCCTGATGGGCATCGGCGTGTGTGGGATCAGCGGCGCGTACTTCACGCTTTCCACGGGGGCGCCGTCTTACGCCGGCGTGTTCGCCGCCTGGTGCGATCTGCGCGAGGCGGTGCCATATGCGTTCGGCTACATGATGGCCGCCAAGGTCGGCACCGGAATCGTCGCCGAGCTCGGTGCGATGCGGATCTCAGAGGAGATCGACGCGCTCGAGGTGATGGGCATCGACTCGATGGTCTTCCTCTGCGCAACGCGTCTGCTGGCTACGTGGATCGCGCTTCCGTTCATCTATCTCGCCGGAATCGGCGTGGCCTACCTGGGCTCCTACATCGGCGTCGTACAGCAGCTGGGCTTCGTCTCTTCAGGTGGTTACCTGCTGATCTTCTGGCAGTTCCAGAACGCCCCCGATCTGCTGTTCAGCGTGATCAAGGGCATGTCGATGGCGACGGTGATCGTGCTCGTCGCCTGTTACTACGGCTACAACGCCAGCGGCGGTCCGGTCGGCGTGGGCACGGCGACTGCGAAGTCGATGGTGCTCAACCTGGTGTTCGTGACGCTGATCGGGATGCTCGGCACGCAGGTCTTCTGGGGGGCCAATCCGCGGGCGCCGATCGGCGGATAGACGGCTGCATCGCTCGCCACATTTCGTCCACCCGCTACGCTGCCGCCATGTCGAAGACCCTTGTGATCGCAGAGAAGCCCTCGGTGGGGACCGACCTCGCGCGCGTGCTGAAGGGGCCGTTCAAGAAAGGCGAGGGCGTGCTCGAGGGACCTGAGCACGTGATCACATGGGCTGTCGGTCACCTCGTACAGCTCGCAGAACCGGACGAGTACGACCCGAAATTCAAGCGCTGGAAGATGGACGACCTGCCGATCGTGCCCGATCGCTTCAAGCTGATCGTGCGCGACGAGCGCTCGCGCAAGCAGATGTCGGTCGTGACCAAACAGATCGGCCGCGACGACATCGGCGATGTCGTGAACGCCTGCGATGCCGGCCGTGAGGGGGAGCTGATCTTTGCCTACCTCTACGAGAAGGCCAAAGGCAGCAAGCCGGTGCAGCGTCTGTGGTTGAAATCGATGACCAGCGCGGCGATGAAGGAGGCGTTCGCCGAGCTGCGTCCGGCCATCGAGTTCGAGCGCCTCGAGCAGGCCGCGCGCTCGCGCTCGGAGGCGGATTGGATCGTCGGCATGAACGCCACACGGGCAGCGACGATCCGTTTGCGCAGCTCGTTCGACGGCGCCGTCTCGCTCGGGCGTGTGCAGACGCCGACGCTCGCGTTGATCGCACGGCGCGAGGAGGAAATCAAAGCGTTCGTGCCTGAGCCCTACTGGCTAGTCGATGCGGCCTTCGAGGCCGACGGCGGACGCGCCTACGAGGGTCGCTACCACGCGGGTGCAAAGCCGCGCATCGCCAGCGAGGAGGAGGCGAACGCAATCGTCGCTGCCTGTGATGGCAAACCGGGCACGATCACCAAGCTCGAGAAGAAAGAGCAGCGCGAGAAAGCGCCGATGCTTTACGACCTGACGACGCTGCAGCGCGAGGCGAACAATCGCTACGGCTTCTCTGCCAAACGTACGCTGGCGGCTGCGCAGCGCTGCTACGAGGAGCACAAGGCGCTCACGTATCCGCGAACCAACTCGCGCTACCTGCCCAACGACATGGTCGCCGAGATCAAGCCGATCGCTGAGCTCGTCGGCGAACACAAGGAGTACGCCAAGGGCGCTGAATACGTCACGAGCCTCGATCTGCTGCCGCTGGCGCGCGTGGTCAACGACGAGAAGGTCACTGACCACCACGCGATCATCCCGACGCGTTCGCAGCACAAGCTCGAGAAAATGAGCTCTGACGACCTGCGCATATACGACATGGTCACGCGTCGCTTCCTGGCCGTCTTCCACCCGGAGGCCGTGTTCGAGAACACGCGCGTGGAGACGACGATCGGCGAGGGCGAGGATGGGCATGTCTTCCGCACTCGCGGCAAGCTGCTGATCGTTCCCGGCTGGCGTGGCGTCTACGACGAGGTCGCCGCCGACTCCCGCCCGAAGGGCGAGGAGGACGAGGGCGCTGACCAGCAGCTGCCGAAACTGGAGGACGGCGAGCAAGTCGAGACCAAGCGGATTGCAGGCGAGCGCAAGGAAACGAAACCGCCGCGTCGCTACAGCGATGCTTCGCTGCTCGGCGCGATGGAGACGGCGGGCAAGCTGGTCGACGACGAAGAGCTGCGCGAGGCGATGAAGGAGTCGGGCATCGGCACGCCGGCGACGCGCGCCGCGATCATCGAGAGACTGATCACGGTCGGCTACGTCGAGCGCGACGCGCGTGCGCTCGTTGCGACCGAGAAGGGCCTGAACGTGATCCGCCTGCTCGACGCGCACATGCTCACTTCGCCCGAACTGACGGGCAGCTGGGAGCACCGCCTCGGCAAGATCGAGCGCGGCGAGGACTCGCGCGAGAAGTTCATGAGCGACATCGCAGGCTTCGCTGAGCAGACTGTGCACAAGCTCGATGAGACGCTCAAGGACGTGCGCATTCCACGTGCCAAACTCGGTCCGTGCCCGGTTTGCGGCCACGAGATCAACGAGAACCGCAAGGGCTATTCGTGCTGGGCGCGCGAGGATCCCGGCTGCGGGTTCGTCATCTGGAAGGCGAAAGCAGGCAAGACGCTGACCGTGCCGATTGCGCGCGAACTGATCAAGACGGGCTACACAGAGAAGCCGATCACGGGTTTCCGCGGGCGCAGCGGGCGCTCCTTCAGGGCACATCTGGCGATGAGCCAGACGGAGGAGGGGAAATGGCGCGTCGAGTTCGACGAGGAGTGGGCCAAGGAGGGCGCCAAAGCGCCTGAGGCCGAGGCGGACAGCGAGGCGAACGAGCTCGCTGCGGCCAAGTCGAAGTCGAAGAAGAAGACTGCAGCGGTCGGCGAGCGCAGCGCCGCTTAGCGCTCGCGCCTGCAATCGTCGCCGACCGAGCCGCAAGCCGGCGCTGTCGGATCGTTGCGCGAGGATGAGCAGCGATGCCGATCACGCTGATCACCGGCCCCGCGAACGCGGGCAAGGCAGAGCTCGTGCTCGATGCGCTGCGCGGATATCTGGCGCGAGGCATGGAGCCGCTGCTCGTGGTGCCGACGCGCGTCGACGTCGAGCACTACCTGCGTGAGCTCGCCGGTGAACGCGCTGCAGTCGGAGTTCGCGTAGAGCGCTTCGCTGGGTTGGTCGACGAGATGGTGATGCGGGCGGGGGTCGCCGAGTCTGTGCTTGGCGGATTGGCCCGTGAGCGGCTGCTGCTGTCGCTCATGAGCGCTGAAGATCCTGCGCGTGCGCGGGCTGCCGGCCGCGGACTGGCGCGCGCTCTCTCGGACCTGCTGGCCGAGCTGCAGGTCAGGCGCATTTCATCGAGCAGGCTCGCGCGAGCGCTCGAGGACTGGCGTGCGATCGACGGCCTGGAGTCCTCGCCGATCGAGCTGGCGCGCATCTATCGCGGCTATCTCAACGCACTGCGCCGGCTCGGCAGGCTCGACGATGAGCAGCGCGCCCTGCGCGCGCTCGACGTCTTGCGCGAGCGTCCCGCGCTGTGGGGCCGCACGCCGGTGCTGTTCTACGGCTTCGACGACCTGACGACATTGCAACTCGACGCGCTCGAGACCCTTGGCAGGGTCGTCGACGTGCCGGTGACCGTCTCGCTGCCCTATGAGCCGGGTCGCGTGGCCTTCGCCGGCCGAGCGACGACGTTCGAGGCACTCAGGCCGCTGCTTGGAGTCGATGGCGAGCATGGTGAGCACCGCTCACTGCCATCCCGCAGCGAGCATTACGAGCCGCATGCGCGTCGCGCGCTCAGCCATCTCGAGCGCTCGCTGTTCGAGCCTGGTGCAGCACGCGTCGACGCAGGTGCGACGGTGCAGCTGCTCGAGGGTGGCGGCGAACGGGCAGAGCTCGAGCTGGTCGCGCGTGAGATCGGAGTGCTGCTCGAGCAAGGCATGGCAGCGGAGGAGATCGCGGTGCTCGTGCGGCCGTCAGGCGTGTCGATTGAGCTGCTCGAGGAGGTCTTTGCCGCCGCCGGCGTGCCTTTTTCGCTGCAACGCAGGCGCTCGTTCGGCGACGCTGCGATAGGGAAAGCGCTGCTCGGCTTGCTGCGCAGCGTGCCGGAGGAGGGCGTTGCTGGAGCGGTCGGCGGGCTCAGCGATCTGCTCGTTTGGCTGCGTGCTCCTGGTCTGCTCGAGCAGCCAGCGTTGGCCGATCGGCTCGAGCTGCGTGCGCGGCGTGCAGGCGTGCGCGATGCCGCCAGGGCGCGAGCGATGTGGGAAGAGCGGAATTGGCCGCTGGAGACGATCGACCACTTGCAGCAGGCGCAGGAGCGCGGGCCGCTGGCGCTGATCGAGCGGGTCGGCCGGGAGCTCTATTGGCTGTTCTGCGCGCCGCGCCGTGGCGAGGCGGCGATACTTGCGCCCGACGAGCTCGACGAGTCGGCCGCGATGGCTGCAGGGCGTCGCGCACTTGCTGAGCTGCGCGAGCTTGCGAGGATCGCGCCTGAGCTCGCACCACGCTCTGCCGCCGAGCTCGCCGATGCGCTCGCTGAGGTGAGCTTCCTCAGCGGCGAGGGGCCGTTGCCTGGCTCTGTCGCAGTGCTCGACCCGCTGGCGCTGCGCGCGCGGAGGGTGCGCGCGTTGTTCATCTGTGGCCTGCAGGAAGGTGCCTTCCCGGCGCGATCTCGTCCCCAGCCGCTGCTCGCCGAGGAGCAACGGCGGCGGCTGGCTGAAGTGTCAGGTGTGCGGTTGGGCGAGCACGTCGATGGCTCGCCCGCTGATCAGCTCACCGCGGAGCGCTATCTGCTGTACGCCGCCGTGTCGCGTCCCCGTGAGCGCCTTGTGCTCAGTTGGCACAGCTCGGACGACGACGGTCAGGCGACGCCGCGTTCGTTGTTCGTCGATGACGTGTGCGATCTGTTCGCAGACGGATTGCTCGATCGACGCAAGCATCGCGCGCTCGGCGCCGTCGACGATCTCGTGCCGCCAATCGCGGGAGGCTCCAGCCGCGCTTGCGAGCCGCTGAGCGATCCTGGCGTGTTGGCCGAGCTGGCCGCGCGTCCGTGGTCGGCGTCTTCGCTGGAGCGACGCATCGCCTGTCCGGTTGCGTGGTTCGTCGAGCGTGTGCTGCGCCCGGACGAGCTGGAGCCCGATCCGGAGCCGCTGGCGCGCGGGGCGCTGGCACACGCAGTCCTGAAGGACACGCTCGAGGCACTGCGCGAGCAGACGGGCAGTGCCAGGCTGACGCCTGCGAGCTTGGGACGCGCGCGCGAGCTGCTCGACGCAGCGCTGAGCGCAAACGAGGTAGCGCACCAGCTGTCGGTCGTGCCGGAGCGTCGTCTCGCTGTGCGACGCCGCCTGCAGGTGGATCTCGAGCGCTACCTGATGCGGGCAGCTGAGAGCGACAGTCCGCTCGAGCCGAGTGAGCTGGAGCTCGGCTTCGGTTTCGACGGCAGCGACGATCGTGGTGCGGCGACGGCGCTGGGACCGCTGGAGCTGGGCGGCGGCTTCACGCTGCGCGGGAGGATCGACAGGATCGACGTAGGGCCCGGCGGCGAGGCGGTCGTGTACGACTACAAGGGCAAAGATCCGCCGCCGGCAGCGCGCTGGATCAGGGACGGCAAGCTGCAGATAGCGCTCTACATGCGTGCAGCCGAAGAGCTGCTCGGTCTGAGCGTGGTCGGTGGCCTCTATCAGCCGCTTGCCGGCAGCGACCTGCGCGCGCGGGGTGTGCTCGACAGCGACAGTGGTGTCGAGCTCGACTGCGTCTCGACCGACCTGCTCGAGCACGGTGAGGTGCGCGAGCTGCTGGCAGAGGCACTTGCAACGGCGCGGTCGGTCGCTGAACAGACGGCACGCGGGGAGCTCGAGCCGAGGCCGCAGACGTGCGCGTGGCGTGGGGGCTGTATGCACCCGACGATTTGCAGGTGCGAGCGTTGAGGGCGCGAGGCGCACCGCAGGTGGAGACGCTTCCGGGCATGGAGCCGCTGGGTTCGACCGTCACGAGCGGAGGTCTGGCGCTGACGGGCGAGCAGGAGCAGGCGGTTGCGAGGCGCAGCGAGCCGCTGCTCGTCTCGGCAGCTGCGGGCAGCGGCAAGACGTCGGTGCTCGTCGAGCGTTTCGTCCGCGCAGTGCGGGAGGACGGAGTGGCACCTGCACAGATCCTGGCGATCACCTTCACCGAGCGCGCTGCAGGTGAGCTGCGCGAGCGTGTAAGGGCACGGCTGCTGCAACTCGGCGAGCGTCAGGCTGCGCGTGACACCGAGGCCGCGTTTGTCGGCACTTTCCACGGCTTCTGTGCGCGATTGCTGCGTGCTCATCCGCTGGGCGTCGGGCTTGACCCGGACTTCGCGGTGCTCGAGGAGGGCTCGAGTGGACGCTTGCGCGGCCAGGCGTTCGAGCTGGCTCTGCGCGAGCTGCTCGTAGAGCCGCGCGGTGAGCTGACAGATCTGCTCGCCTCTTACTCCGTCGAACGGGTGCGCGTGATGATCGAGCAGGTCTACCTGGAATTGCGCAGTCGCGGCCAGCGGTGGCCGCGACTGCCGGGGGCACGCACAACCGACGATGCGTCGACCGACGATCGAGAGGCTGCCGATGTCTGCCTCCTGCTCGACGAGCTGCTCGAGCGCTTCGGGCGCGTCTATGAAGAGCTCAAGCACGCACGCGCGGCGGTCGACTTCGACGACCTCGAGTTGTTGGCGCAGGCGCTCTTGCTCGAGCAGCCTTCCGTGCAAGCGGCTTGGGCCGAGCGCTTCGAGCTGTTGATGGTCGACGAGTTTCAGGACACCAACCCGCGTCAGCTGGCGATCCTGCGCGCGCTGGATCGAGAGAACCTGTTCACGGTCGGCGACGAGCTGCAGTCGATCTACGGCTTCAGGCATGCAGACGTGAGCCTGTTCCGTGATCGGCGCGTGGCGCTTCAGCAGCGTGACGGAAGCCTCTCGCTCACGCACAACTTCCGCAGTCGCGCGGAGCTTCTGGATGTGGTCAACGCGGTCTTCGACGAGCGGTTCGCCGAGCCGCCGACGCTCGTGGCGGGGCGCGAGGATGTGGAGCAGCACGAGGATCCAGCGGCGGTCGAGCTGCTGATGACCGACACAGCCGGATGGGAGCAGGACGAGCAGCGCGCTTCAGCCGTTGCTGCGGGACTGCCTGCGGCACAGCTGTGGCGCCAGGCAGAGGCGCGGATGCTCGCCCAGCGTGTGCACGAGCTGGTGCACGAGGGCGCCGCGCGGGCAGGTGAGATCGTCGTGCTGCTGCGTGCTTCAGGGGATCTCGAAGTGTTCGAGCGGGCATTGCAGCTACGCGGGCTGCGCACATTGGCAGCGATTGGAACGTTCTGGGGTCATCAGCAGATCACGGACCTGCTCGCATATCTACGCGCGCTCGCCAATCCGCTCGACGAGGAGGCGCTCTACGGAGTGTTTGCCTCGCCGCTCGGCGGCTGCTCGCGTGACTGCTTGGCGCTGCTCGCCGCCGCTGCCAAGCGAAGTCGCGCCGGCGTATGGGAGCTGGCTGAGACGCTGATCGCTGATCGCGACGAGGCTGCGGAGGGCTCTGCGGGCGGTGAGCTCGAGACTTCGCTGGCGGACGCCGATCGCCGCTCGCTCGAAGCTGTGATCGAGCTGCTCGCGCGTGAACGCAGATCGATCTCGCGGCATCCGATCGCTTCGCTGATCGAGCGGGCGATCGACGCAAGTGGATACCGAGCCCACGTGCTCGCGCTGGAGTGGGGCGAGCGTCGGCTCGCAAACGTGCACAAGCTGCTGCGCTTGGCGCGAGACTTCGAGGCACGCGAGGGTCGTGATCTGCGTGCGTTCCTCGATCACGTCGAGTACCTGCAGGGCGCCGCCGCGATCGAGCCGGACGCGCCTGTCGAGGGCACTGAGCCGGATGCTGTTCGCCTGATGACGGTGCATGCGGCAAAGGGGCTCGAGTTCCCGGTCGTGTGCGTGGCGGACCTCGGCCGACAGCCCAACGCGCGCACGCCCGACCTGCTCGTCGATGGCCAACGCATGGGCGTACGTCTGATGCGGCTCGATGGTGCCGCTTCGACGCCGGCGCTCGATTACGACGAGCTCTCAGCGGAGCGTCGCGCAGGCGAAGCGGAGGAGGAGGACAGGATTCTCTACGTCGCAATGACGCGGGCTCGTGAGCGCCTCATCTTGAGCGGCTCGGTCGACTTTGCTCGCGGACCGCGCGCCGGATTCGGTGCGGCGCCGATCTCGTGGCTCGGGCCGGCGATCAGCGAGCGGGTGGCAGAGCTGCTGCTGGCACACGAGCGTGTACCGACCGACCTCGCTGTCGGTGGCGGCGCCCGGGGACAAGTCCGCCTGCGGCTCAACTCGCCGCTCACCGACGCGCTGCGCGAGTTTTCCAGAGGCTCGGTGTCGCCAGAGGGCCCAGCCACAGCTCCTGCGCCTGCGATGCGGCAGCTGGCGCGCTCCTCCACCACCCCGGTGACCGTCGAGCCGCGGTCTCCTGGGTTGCCAGATGCCCAGCTCGCGCAGATCTCGACGCTCAGCTACAGCTCGCTGACGGAGCTCGAGCGCTGTGGATACCGCTACTACCTGGAACGGGTGCTCGGGATCGGCGAGGATCGTGCCGCAGCGCGCTCGGCCGACCGCGAGCATGGTCTGGAGGCGCGCGCCCGCGGAACGCTCGTGCATCGTCTGATGGAGCTGGTCGACTTCGCGCGACCAGTCTTGCCGTCGGCGGCCGACGTGGCGGAGCGTGGGCGCGAGCTCGGACTGCAGGTCTCTGGGTCCGAGCGCGATGAGCTGGCGCAGCTGATCGCCTCGAGCTGTCGCTCGGAGCTGGCGGCGAGGGTCGCTCGGGCGTCGGCGATTCGCCGCGAGCATCCGTTCGCGTTCGCGCTCGCACCAACCGAGCCGTTGATCAACGGCGTGATCGATCTGCTGGCCATCGAGCGAGACGGCGCGAGCCTGGTGCTCGACTACAAGAGCGATCGCGTCGCAGCTGACGTCGACCTTGCTGCGCTCGTCGAGCGCGAGTATGCGGTGCAGCGCTTGCTCTACGCGCTGGCCGTGCTGCGCGACGGCGCCCCTGCGGTGGAGATCGTCCACTGGTTCCTCGAGCTGCGACGGTGGGTGGCGACGCGCTACCTGGCAGCAGACAGGCTCATGCTCGAAGAGCAGCTGGCGCAGCGCCTGGTCGCGGTCGGCGCACGCCCGTTCGTCGTCAGCGAGCGACCTCACAGGGGCCTGTGCCTGACCTGTCCAGGTCGAGCTGGACTGTGCTCGTGGAGCGAGGCAGAGACGCTTCGCGAGCACCCCTGAATCGCACGTTTACAAGCTGCCAGGCACTGCTACGCTTTCTGGCTCAGCCGCAGCCTCAGGTGCCCACCTGCCCGGCCACGGGGGATGCACCGCCCCAAGGGAGCACTTCCATGAATTCGCAAACCAAGCAGCCTCCACAGGCGGTCGGACTGTACGACCCCAGCTTTGAGCATGACGCGTGTGGCGTGGGCATGGTCGCGCGGCTCGACAACGAGCCGACGCATGAGGTCGTCACGCGCGCCATAACGGCACTGGAGAATCTCGAGCACCGTGGCGCCAGTGGCGCGGACCCACGTACGGGCGATGGCGCGGGGATTCTGATGCAGATGCCCGACGAGCTGCTGCGCGGCGTCGTCGACTTCGAGCTGCCGCCGCTCGGGCAGTACGGCGTGCTGATGTGCTTCCTGCCGGCTGACGAGGGCGAGCGGGCGACCGTCGAGCAGCTGCTCGAGCGGGCGGTCGAGGCTGAGGGTCAGCGCCTGCTCGGCTGGCGCGACGTGCCGGTCGACCCGGCCCATGCGGGCGAGGTTGCGGGCGCATGTCGCCCGACGATCAGGCAGCTGTTCGTCGGTGCGGGGTCTGAGCACGCGCAGGACCAAGACGCTTTCGAGCGCAAGCTGTACGTGATCCGCCGCGTGGCTGAGCTGACGGAGGACAGGCCGAGCTTGTATGTCGCATCGAGCTCATCACGCACGATCAACTACAAGGGGATGTTGATCAGCTTCCAGCTGGCGGCGTTCTACCCGGACTTGAAGGACGAGCGCTGCAAGAGCGCGTTGGCGCTCGTGCACTCGCGTTTCTCGACGAACACGTTCCCGAGCTGGGAGCTCGCGCATCCCTATCGCGTGATCTGCCACAACGGCGAGATCAACACTGTCAGGGGCAACGTCAACTGGATGCGCGCCCGCGAGAGCGAGTTGCGCAGCGAGCTGTTTGGTGAGGACCTGCCGAAGATCCTGCCGGTCGTCAGCGCAGGCAACTCGGACTCGGCGACGTTCGACAACGTGCTCGAGCTGCTGATGCTCGGCGGCCGCTCGCTGCCGCACGCAGCGATGATGATGATCCCGGAGGCGTACCGTGGCCGCGACGACCTGCCGGAGGACTTGAAGGGCTTCTACGCCTACCACTCTTGCCTGATGGAGCCGTGGGATGGGCCGGCCTCGGTGGCCTTCACCGACGGTCGCGTGGTGGGCGCGACGCTCGACCGCAACGGCCTGCGTCCAGGGCGCTGGGTTGAGACGACCGATGGCCACGTCGTGCTCGGCTCGGAGATCGGGCTGCTCGACATCCCAGCGGAGCAGATCCGCCGGCTGGGGCGGCTGCAGCCGGGCAAGCTCTTCCTCGTCGACCTCGAGCGCGGGCGGATCGTGGAGGACGAGGAGATCAAGCACGAGGTCGCGACGCGCAGGCCGTACCGCGAGTGGTACGCGAGCAACGCAGTTCCGTTCGCAGAGCTCGACCCGTCGGACCAGGTGACGATCTCAGACCAGCCGCTGCGCACGCGTCAGCGGGCATTCGGCTTCAGCCAAGAGGATCTGCGGGTGCTGCTGACGCCGATGGCGCGCGACGGCGCGGAGCCTGTCGGCTCGATGGGCAACGACCTCTCGTTGGCGGTGCTCTCGGAGCAGGCGCCGCCGCTGTTCTCGTACTTCAAGCAGCTGTTCGCACAGGTCACGAACCCGCCGATCGACCCGATTCGTGAGGAGATCGTGATGAGCCTGTCGACGAGCCTCGGCTCTGAGCGCAACCTGTTCGAAGAGAGCCCGGAGCACGCGCACAAGCTGATCCTCGAGCAGCCGATCCTGCTCAACCGCGAGCTCGAGACGCTCAGACATGTCGACCACGACGTATTCGCGGCACGCACGATCAACACGACGTGGGCGCTCGAGAAGGGCGCTGCAGGGATCGTCGAGGCGCTGGAGCGGATCTGTCGGGAAGCCTCTGAGGCGATCGAGGAACGCGTCAACATCATCGTGCTCTCGGACCGTCTCGTCGGGCCGCGTAGGGTGCCGGTGCCGTCGCTGCTGGCGGTTGCCGCTGTGCACCACCACCTCGTGCGCGAAGGCACGCGCCTGCGGGCGGGGATCATCCTCGAGTCGGGCGAGCCGCGCGAGGTGCACCACTTCGCGACGCTGATCGGCTACGGCGCGGTCGCGATCAACCCGTACCTGATGCTCGAGACGCTCGACGACATGGTCTTCAACCAGGACGCGATCAAACGCGTGCAGGCGGACGGCAGCGAGGTCTCGGTCGGTGCGGTCGAGGCGGCGGACAACGTCGTGAAGGCGCTCGGCAAAGCGCTGCTGAAGACGATCTCGAAGATGGGGATCTCGACGATCCAGTCCTACTGCGGCGCGCAGATCTTCGAGGCGGTTGGGCTGGCGCCGGAGCTGATCGAGCGCTACTTCACGGGCACTGCCTCACGGATCGGCGGCGTCGGCGTCGAAGTGCTGGCGACTGAGGCGCTCGAGCGCCACGCGCGTGCCTACCCGACGCCACAGGACGAGCTGTTGCCGGTCGGCGGCATCTACGCGTGGCGACGCGACGGCGAGCACCACCAGTGGAACCCGGAGACGATCGCGCTCGTGCAGCACGCGGTGCGCGCGGCGAATGGCGACGTCGGCGCGGCCCTGAAGGGCGATGCGCAGGCGCTCGAGTCGGTGCGCGGCAGTGCGGCGTTCGAGAAGTACCGCGAGTACGCGCAGGCGATCAACGAGGACGCTTCACGCAAGGCCACGTTGAGGGGGCTCCTGAAGATAGGTCCCGCCTATGCCGGCGGGACCGATGAGATTCCGCTCGACCAGGTCGAGTCGGCGAGTGAGATCGTCAAGCGCTTCTGCACAGGGGCGATGAGCCTGGGCTCGATCTCGCGCGAGTCGCACGAGACGCTGGCGATCGCGATGAACCGCCTGGGCGGTCGCTCTAATACGGGCGAGGGGGGCGAGGACCCGGTGCGCTTCACGCCAGACGCAAACGGTGACCGCCGACGCTCGGCGATCAAGCAGGTCGCCTCCGGTCGCTTCGGTGTGACGATCCACTACTTGGTCAACGCGGACGAGCTGCAGATCAAGATGGCTCAGGGCGCGAAGCCGGGCGAGGGGGGCCAGCTGCCGGGGCACAAGGTCGACTCGTACATCGGCTCGATCCGCCACACGACGCCGGGCGTTGGTCTGATCTCGCCGCCGCCGCACCACGACATCTACTCGATCGAGGACCTCAAGCAGCTGATCTACGACCTGCGCTGCGGTAATCCGGAGGCGGAGGTGTCGGTCAAGCTCGTCTCGGAGGTCGGCGTCGGCACGGTCGCGGCGGGCGTCTCAAAGGCGAATGCAGACCGTGTGTTGATCGCCGGCTACGACGGGGGCACGGGCGCTTCGCCGCTCTCCTCGATCCAGTCAGCGGGCATTCCGTGGGAGATCGGTCTGGCTGAGACGCAGCAAACGCTGCTGCTGAACGACCTGCGCTCGCGGATCAAGGTGCAGACGGACGGCCAGCTGAAGACGGGTCGCGACGTCGTGATCGCGGCAATGCTCGGTGCCGATGAGATGGGCTTCTCGACGGCACCGTTGATCGCGACGGGCTGCATCATGATGCGCGCCTGCCACTTGAACACCTGCCCAGTGGGCATCGCTACGCAGGACCCTGAGCTGCGCAAGCGCTTCAAGGGCACGCCTGAGCACGTCGTCAACTTCTTCTTCTTCGTCGCTGAGGAAGTCCGCGAGATCCTCGCGTCGCTCGGCCTGCGCTCGCTCGACGAAGCGATCGGGCGCGTCGACCTGCTCTCAGCGCGCGAGGCGATCGACCACTGGAAGGCACGTGGGGTCGACTTGACGCACATCCTCACGCACATCGAGCTGCCTGAGGGCACGCCGCGCTGCCGGGTGGAACCGCCGCCGGCGGTACTCGAGGACGCGCTCGACTGGGAGCTCGTCGAGCGCGCTGCGCCGGCGCTGCGCGAGCACGCGGTGCCGACGATCGGCCAGGGGCGCGTGCAGATCGAGCTGCCGATCCGCAACCGCAACCGCTGCGTGGGCGGCATCCTCTCGAGTCGCATCGCGGCGGAGCGCGGGGCGGATGGTCTGCCAGAGGGCTCGATCACGGTCGAGTTCGAAGGTTCAGCTGGGCAGAGCTTTGGCGGCTGGCTCGCCCCTGGGGTCGAGTTCACGTTGTATGGAGACGCCAACGACTACGCGGGCAAGGGTCTCTCGGGAGGGACGGTCGCGGTGCGCCCGCGCGAGGGCATGCTCGAGCAGTTCGTGGCCGAGCAGAACGTGATCGTCGGCAACACGGTGCTGTACGGCGCGACGCGGGGCAAGGCGTTCTTCCGCGGCCTCGCCGGCGAGCGCTTTGCGGTGCGCAACTCGGGCGCGAGCGCTGTCGTCGAGGGCGTTGGTGACCACTGCTGCGAGTACATGACAGGCGGCCTCGTAGTGGTGCTTGGGCCGACAGGGCGCAACTTCGCGGCAGGAATGAGTGGTGGTGTCGCGTACGTGCTCGACGAGCGCAGCGACTTCGCTGAGCGCTGCAACATGGGCATGGTTGGCTTTGAAGCGCCGTCGGCTGACGACGCGAGCGAGCTGCGTGAGCTGATCGAGGAGCACGCCCGCCGGACTGAGTCGCCGGTCGCTGCACGGGTGCTGGCCGAGTTCGACGGGCTGCTTGCCAAGGGCACGTTCGTGAAGGTGATGCCGCACGACTACAAGCGCGTGCTCGCCGAACGGGCCCAGGAGCAGCTGGCGGTGCCAGCCTGATGGGCAAGCTCGGCGGCTTCCTGCAGATCGAGCGGCACGGGGTTCCCTATCGCGACCCGGCTGAGCGTGCGCACGACTACAAGGAGTTTCTGCTCACGCGGCCTGAGTCGGAGCTGCGCGAGCAGGGGGGGCGCTGCATGGACTGCGGCGTGCCGTTCTGCCACAACGGCTGCCCGCT
>FTBE01000022.1_pt1 | contig 51604 bp, 51 predicted proteins | sample 1639291 | NCBI WGS metagenome assembly FTBE01 (sample SAMEA3914864, study PRJEB12502) | metagenome | biome: forest; material: soil | place: USA | collected 2012-03-12 | depth 0.3 m | reverse complement strand
GTGGGGCTCCGTGCTGAAGACGACGATCTACGGCGCGATCATCGCGATCGTCTGCTGCTACAAGGGCATGACCGCCTCCGGCGGCGCCGAGGGCGTCGGGCGCGCCGTCAACGAGGCCGTCGTGCTCGCCTTCACCGCGATCTTCTCCTTCGACTACGTCTTCACGCAGACGCTTCTGGCGACCCACCCGCAGATCCTGGTGATCAAGTGATCCGGGAGGTGCGTGTGTAATGGGCGAGTTGCTCGCAATGCCGCGCGAATGGCTTGCCGCGACCGGCGAAATCGGCAAGTTCACCGGGCAGATCGTCGGCGACGTCTACGGCCTGCGCGTCTTTCGCTTCTTCGGCGAGTCGCTGCGTCAGGCCGGCATCCTGATCGTCGGCTCGACGACGATCATCTGGACATTGATGTTCATCCTCGGCCTGCAGTGCGGGATCGAGGGCGCCTACTTCACAGCCGCTCAGGGCGCGCCTGCGTACTCAGGCGTGTTCACCGCCTGGTGTGACCTGCGCGAGATCACGCCGTATGCGTTCGGCTACATGATGGCCGCCAAGGTCGGCACCGGGATCGTCGCCGAGCTTGGCGCGATGCGCATCTCCGAGGAGATCGACGCGCTCGAGGTGATGGGGATCAACTCGATGACCTTCCTCTGCGCCACGCGCCTGCTCGCTGCCTGGCTCGTGCTGCCCTTCATGTACCTCGCCGGCATCGGTGCCGCCTTCCTCGCTTCCTATATCGCCGTCGTGCAGCAGATCGGCTACGTCTCCTCAGGCGGATATTTCCTGATCTTCTGGCAGTTCCAGAACCCACCAGATTTCCTCTATAGCCTGATCAAGGCCATGTTCATGGCCACCGCTATCGTGCTCGTAGCGTGCTACTACGGCTACAACGCCAGCGGCGGACCAGTGGGGGTGGGAAGAGCCACTGCCAAGTCGATGGTGCTCAACCTCGTGCTCGTGCATGTGATCGGAATGCTCGGGACGCAAGTCTTCTGGGGCGCCAATCCGCGCGCCCCGATCGGGGGGTGATCTAGCCGATGGCCGAGCAGCCGCCCGGACCGCACGGCGACGCCGATGGTCCCGACGAGTCCTACGAGCCGATCGAGCACCACGACGCCCCGACTGAAACCGGCGGCGAGAGTGACTTTGCGCCTGTCGGTGCCGAGCAGGGACAAGAGTCAGCCGCACCTGCCACCAGCGGCGTGACGTTCAGCGCTCGCGAACGAGAGCGCGAACGCGGTGGTGAGGGCGACGAGTTCGAGTACCACACAGGCACGATCCGGGAGCCCGACTCACCGCCTGCGATCGAGTTCATCGACGTGCACAAGTCGTTCGGTCGCAACCACGTCTTGCGCGGCCTCAACATGGGTCTTCCCGAGGATCAGATCTCGATGATCCTCGGGCCTTCAGGCACAGGCAAGTCGGTGTGCATCAAGCACATCGTCGGGCTGCTCTACCCCGACGAGGGCGACGTGCTCGTGCACGGCGTCTCGATCCCCAGTCTGTCCGATGCCGACCTCTTCGAGACGCGCAAGAAGTTCGGCGTGCTGTTCCAGGACGGCGCGCTGTTCGGCTCGCTCAACCTGTACGACAACGTCGCTTTCCCGCTGCGCCAGCACACCGAGAAGGGCGAGGACGAGATCGCCGAGATCGTCAACCGACGGATGAGCGAGGTCGGTCTCGGTGGCGAGGGCGAGAAGATGCCCAATCAGCTTTCTGGCGGCATGCGCAAGCGCGCAGGGTTCGCGCGAGCGCTCGTGCTCGACCCCGAGATCGTCCTGTTCGACGAGCCCGACTCAGGCCTCGACCCCGTGCGTACAGCGCTGCTGTGCGAGTTGATCAAGGAAATCCATGCCGAGAACGGCGGCTGCTACACGGTGATCACGCACGACATCATGAGCGCGCGCCGCGTCGCTGAACACATCTCTGTGCTGTGGAAGGGGCGGATCGTCGAGTCCGGCCCAGCCGAGGAGCTGTTCGCCTCCGAAAACCCCTTCGTCAGGCAGTTCCTCGCAGGGGAATCGGCAGGCCCGCTCGGCATGGAGTGAGGTCGCTCGAGCGGCAGCACCGCCTGCGCGTCCGATCACCCCACGCAGTTAGCCTTCAGCTGTGAACGCAGCGCGCATTTTCTCCGCGCTCGCCGGCGGCGCTGCTCGCCGACCGCGCTTGATCGTCGGCGTGGCGATCGTGCTCGGTCTCGCTGGAGCAGCGCTTGCGCTGCGGCTGAAGCCGACTGCCGCCACGAGCTCGTTCGTGTCGAGCTCGAGTGCCGAGTACCGCGATACGCAGAGCTTCTACCAGCACTTCGGCGAAGAGCCGATCGAGGTGCTCGTCAAAGGGGATCTGCAGCGGCTCGTGCTGAGCGAAGACATCGATCGCCTCGTCGGGCTCGAGGGTTGCCTCTCCGGCAACGTGCCCGCGTCCGCACTCGGGCAGGAGGGCGGCGTTGACGGGCCGTGCGGCAGGCTCGCTCACGGCCATCCAGTGAAGGTCGTGTTCGGCCCAGGCACGTTCATCAACGAGGCTGCCAACCAGATCGACGAACAGCTCACCCTCCAGAGCAAGCAGGCCGAACAGCAAGCCAAGCAAGCCGAACGTGCGGTGACGCAAGCTGCGCTGCGCAGCGGACGCAGCGCCGAAGAAGCGCACAAGCTCGGACAAGAAGCACACAAGATCACGACAGCCCGCTTTCAAGAGGGGCTCGTCACGCTCGCGCTGCAATACGGGCTGACGTCCAAGCCGAGCCTCGACAACCACGACTTCGTCACGTCACTCGTGTTCGACTCGACCAAGCGCGCAGGCACGCCCAAGCAGCGCTTTGCATACCTGTTCCCGAGCCGCGAAGCTGCGCTGATCTCGATCCGCATGCGCTCCGGTCTCAGCGAGTCCCAGCGCAAGCGCACGATCGAGCTGATCCGCCAAGCCGTCGCAATGCCCCAGTGGCACTTGAAGAACGGCGAGCGCTATCTCGTCACAGGCGTGCCAGTGATCGTCTCCGATCTGACCGACGCGATCACGCATTCGATCGAGTTGCTGTTGATCGCCGTGCTGCTCGTGATGGCCGCTTCGCTTGGGCTCGTCTTCACCGGGCGTCCGCGGCTGCTGCCGCTCGCCGTCGCGCTGCTCGCCGCCGCCTTGACGTTCGGCGCGCTGTCGCTTGCAGGAGCCTCGCTGACCGTCGCCTCGATCGCCGTGCTCCCCGTGCTCGTCGGGCTCGCCGTCGACTACGCCATCCAGTTCCAGTCGCGCGTGCAAGAGGAGTCCGAGCGCGCCGAGCAGGCCGACGGCTCGAGCACGAGCACGCGCGAGACGATCGTCATCCGGGCAGCTGCGCTCGGCGCGCCGACGATCGCCACCGCCGGCGCTGCCAGTGCAGCGGCGATGCTCGTGCTCGTGCTCTCGCCCGTCCCGATGGTGCGCGGCTTCGGGCTGCTGCTCGTGCTCGGCGTCGTGATCGCCTTCGTCTGCGCGCTCAGCGCTGGTGCCGCCGTGCTCACGCTGACTGGCGCCGGCGGGCTCCGTTCGCCCCAGCAGCTCCGTTCTCCTCGACGGCTGGGCGCGCTGCTCGCCGAGCTCGCTGCAGCCTGGCGTGGCGCCGGTGAGCTGCTGCGCGACAACCCATTGACGCGGGCATTCACGCGTGGCGCTCTCGTCGGTGCTGTCGCGCGACCTGGACGCGTGCTGCTCGTCGGGCTGGCGCTCGCAGCGCTCGGTTGGGGGCTCGACACGCAGACGAGCGTCGAGACCGACATCACCAAGCTCGTGCCGCAGAACCTCAGCTCGCTCGAAGGGTTGAATGCGCTCGAGCGCTCAACCGGCGTCGGCGGTGAGATCGACCTGATGGTCAGCTCGAACGCGCTGACCAAGCCGTCCACGATCGAATGGATGAGTGGATACGAGAAACGCGTGCTGCGCCGCTACGGCTACAGCGAGGCGCGCGGTTGCAGCAAAGCACGCCTGTGTCCTGCCTTCTCACTACCTGACCTGTTCTCGACACAGGGGGCGACCGCTGGGCAGATCGTTCCTGAACAGAAAGGCAAAGCGCCCGCTGCTGCCGGCAAAGCGCGCGGCTCGAATGGCGCGACAAGCAAATCAGGCAAGGCCGGGAAAGCGGGCAAAACGGCAACCGAAACAGGCAAGCTCACGCAGGCCGAGGTCAGCGGGCTGCTCGACGCGATTCCGCCGTACTTCTCCCAGGACGTGATCACGCCCGATCGCCATGTGGCGACGCTCGCCTTCGGCATTCGCCTGATGAGCCTGCAGCAACAGCAGCAGCTGATCGAAGGGATGCGGGCGAGTCTGCATCCGCCCGCCGGCGTCAGCGCGCAGCTCGTCGGCCTGCCAGTGCTCGCCGCCAAGTCAGGCACTGAGGTCGCCTCGCCGCTGCGTCGCGTCGAGACGCTGCTCGCGAGCCTCGTGATCGTCGCGCTGATCCTGCTGCTCGCCTTCCGCGGAGATCGCCGTCGCGCGCTCGTGCCGCTCGTGCCGATCGCGCTCGCCAGCGGTTGGTCAGCGTTGATCTTGTACGCAGTGCGCGTGCCGCTCAACCCGATGTCCGTCACGCTCGGCGCGCTCGTGATCGCGATCTCAACCGAGTTCAGCGTGCTGCTCTCAGAGCGTCATCGTCAGGAGCTCGCAGCCGGTCATGGGACGATCGAGGCGCTGCGCCGTGCCTACCGGCGTACTGGCGCCGCCGTCGCAGCGTCTGGCGTGACCGCGATCGCAGGCTTTGCCGTGCTCGCGCTGTCCGACATCCGCATGCTGCGCGACTTCGGCCTCGTCACCTTGATCGACCTGACCGTCTCCCTGCTCGGCGTGCTCGTCGCGCTGCCCGCTGCGCTCGTGCGCTTCGGTGCGGCCGGCGCCGGCTCCAGCACCGCGCAGGACGAGCAGCGAGCGCCGCGCTTGCGCACAGACGAGCCCGTCCATGAGCACGTCTGAGCCGCCCGGTCAGCCAAGTACTCCGCGGCGCACGACGCCTCGCTACGGAGGCTATGTCGGGCTGCTCGCGCTCGTGATCCTTGCGCTGATCACGATCAACACGATCGTCACCAAGCCCAACGGGGTCAAGGGCCTGGCGCCTGGTGAAGCGGTGCCGCCGTTCGCCGTGCCGCTCGCGCAGGGCAACCTCAACGGCGACGCAGACACCGCGACACACGCCAACGACGGGGGTGCAGGGCGCGTGCCTGCCTGCCAGGAGCGAGGCTCGCAGATCCTCAACATCTGCGAGCTCTACGAACATGCGCCTGTCGTGCTCGCGCTGTTCGTCGATGGTGGCTCTTGCCCAGATGTGCTCGACGACATGCAAGCGCTCGCGCCTTCGTTTCCTGCAGTGCGCTTCGCCGGTGTGGCGATCAAGGGATCGCGCGGGAAGCTGCGCAAGCTGATCCGCACGCGTCATCTGTCGCTGCCGCTCGGGATCGACAGCGACGGCGCACTGGCAGCGCTGTACAAGGTCGGCACATGCCCGCAGCTGACGTTCATCCTGCCTGGCGGCCAGGCACAGGGCAACGCGCTGATCAATCGACCCTCGCGTGCGTTGCTGCGCAAACGCCTAGGGAGGCTGCTCAGCGATGCGCGCGCCCGCGGCTGGCGTGGAGGAGCGTGATGAGCGGCGACGCAGGCGAGCTCATCGCAGGTTGGTGCGCGCAGGAGGTCGAGCAGGAGCTGCCTGGACTGCGGCTGCTGAGCGCCGCCGTAGAGGTCACCCGTGAGGACTCGCTCACCGGCCCCTCGCCAGCCGACGTGCTGGCACGTCTCGACGAAAAGGCTAACCAGCTGCGTGGCGCCAATGCGGTAGCTGTGCGCCGCGAACCGGTGCCCTCTGCCTATCGCGTCTTCTTTCGCCACATCGGCCTCGACCCAGAGGTCGCACGCACGCCGATCGAGGCTGCTGTGTTCGAGCGGATGATGCAAGGCGGCCTGCTTTCCCGTGGCCTGCTCGCCGACGTGCTGCTGGTCGGCCTGCTCGATACAGGTGTGCCGCTGTGGGCGCTCGATGCAGAGCAAGTCGTTGGCCCGCTTGGGGTTCGCGCGAGCAGCGCCGGCGAGCGCCTCGGTCGCGCGCTCGATGCGACTGAGCTGCCTGAGGGAAGGCTTGTGATCGCCGACTCCGAGACACCGCTGGCCGTGCTCTTTGGCGAGCTCGCCGCCGCACACGTGCCGACAGCGCACACGAGGCGCCTGCTGCTGTTCGCCGTACAGGTCGCCGGCGTGCCGAGCCTCTATCTCGAAGAGGCTCTGTGGGGTGTCGCCGCCGCTTTGGAGGCGTCATAGACGCGGCTGCGCACTGGTAGAATTCTCGCGTCTTCGCTATCAGGAGGAGTCGGAGGCGTGAGCCAAGCCGAGCAGTTGACGATCAACCGCGTCGCACCGGCTGTCGAGACCCTCGACGAGGCCGCTGCACGTCGCTCGCTGCGCGCTCAGGTGTCGCGGCTCGAGCGTGAGCTGGCAGAGATCGTCGCCGCCGGCTTTCCGCACATCGCGGCAGGCGCAGCTCGCATGCCAGACCGCGAAGCGTTCGGCGGTCCGCGGCTGCTCAGCCTCGAGCAGCTCGAGCGCCAGCGCGATCGCCTCGCTGGGCGCCTGCAAGACGTGCGCAGGCTCGCCCGCGAGCGCGCCGTGCATGAGCTGCGCGCGCACGAGCAGCTCGAGCGGATGAAGCTCGAACCGGGCCGCTACAAGTTCGTCAAGCTGCCCGTGCGCGATCTCGGCGAAGGCGGCTGCGGCGTCTGGGAGGTTCGACCGCGGCTCGGACTGATCGGCATGCTCGCCGGCTGGTGGGAGCTCACGCTCTCGTCGGGCTGTCCGTTAGCCAAGGGGTCGCGCCCCAGGCGCGGCTCCGCTCGGCAGGTGAGCACAGCAGCTCAGCCAAAGTGCGCCGTTGACGGTCGGTCATCGAGCCGATCGTCTTCTTCTCCGACATCGGTATCTGGGCGAGGAACTTGCGGCAGCGCGTCTGACCCCATCGTCGCTGGCTCATCAACAGGTCAGCGACGGCCATGCTGTGCGCCTCCCACGGGCAGGAGAGGATCACCTCGGCCGCATCGAGCTCGTCGACTGAAACCTTGCGCTTGAGCTCCGCGCGGGCCAAGCGGACCTTGTTGGCGCGCTCCAGGGCGCGCATGTACTGCGGAGCGGGGGCGATTGTCGCTGTCGCGTTCATGTAGGACTCTCCCAGTCACGCCCGTAGCGGGCGTGACATCCGTGCTTGATTTTGACGAGTGCGTGCTCGTGAAGACGTCCGGGATCAGCCCTGGGCCGGCAGCATGCGACCCATCAAGAGTTGTCCTGGAGATGACCGATTTGGCGTGAACCGAACGTCATGCAGAGCGCTTCAGCAAGCTATGTCAGGGCGGGGCATCCGGTCAACAAGAATCTTGAACTTCGTACGCTAGAAGCGACCTTTTTCTATCGCTCTCGAACTTGTGAAGATTTGGACAAGTCGTCAAGCGGGTCGGGGTGACGTGGCGACCAAGGGGTAGCTCCTCTGACTACTCGCTACCAGGTGCCGGAAGCGGACCGTGCTCCGCCTCAAACGCTCGCTTGACCCGCGCGAAGGCCTCGAGCGCGCGCTCCAGCGTGGCCTCGTCATGCGTCGCCATCACGCTCGTGCGCAGCAGCGCGCCGCCTGGCGGGACGGCGGGGTGCAGGGCGGTGTTGACGAACACGCCCTCGTCGTACAGCGCACGCCACAGCAGCGCCGCCTTCCAGTCGTCGCCGACGAGCACCGGCACGATCGGCGTGACGATCGTTCGTGCCGAGGCCGGCGCGCCGGTGGCGCCGAGCTGCAGTCCAGGTGCATGCTCCTGCACGTGTCCGCCGTCTGGCAGCGCCTGCGGGCTGACGACAGCGAAGCCAAGCTGTTCGAGCCCGTCGCGCAGGCGTCGAGCGTTCTCGAGCACGCGCGCGAGCAGCGGTGGGCCGTCCTCAGAGCGCAGCACGCGCAGCGCCGCGAGCGCCGCGCCCACAGCCGCAGGGACGGCCGAGGCCGTGAACAGGAATGCGCGTGAGTACAGGCGGAGGTACTCGATGACCTCGTGCGAGCCCGCGACGAAGCCGCCGCACGAGGCGAGCGACTTCGAGAACGTGCCCATCCGCAGGTCGACGCGATCAGCTACGCCGAGCAGTTCCGCTGTGCCTGCGCCGCGTGCGCCGAGCACGCCGGCACCATGCGCCTCATCGACCATCAGCCGTGCGCCGTAGCGCTCGCACAGCTCGCAGATCTCCTGCAGCGGCGCGATGTCGCCCTCCATCGAGAAGACGCCATCGACGACGACGAGCACGCCGCCGCCGTCGTCCTGGGCTCGCTGCAGCATCTTCTCGAGCTTGTCGAGACGGTTGTGGCGGAACGGACGCAGCTTGGCGCGCGAGAGCAGGCAGCCGTCGAGGATCGAGGCGTGGTCGCCCGCGTCGGCGATCACCGTGTCCTGCGGGCCGAGCAGCGTGCCGAGCGTGCCGACGTTCGCCTGGTGCCCAGTCGTGAAGACGATCGCGTCCTCCGTCTGCATCCACTCAGCGATCTCGTGCTCCAGTTCGAGGTGCAGCGGGATCGTGCCGTTGAGCAGGCGCGAGCCCGTTAGACCGGTGCCGTAGCGGTGCAAGGCGTCCTGGGCCCCCTGCATCACGCGCTCATCGCCCGTCAGGCCCAGGTAGTTGTTCGAGCCGAGCATCACCCGCTCCGCTCCCTCCATCTCGACGACAGGCATCGCCGGCGAGGTGAGCAGATGGAAGTACGGCAGGATGTCCGCCTCGCGTGCCGCAGCGAGCAGCTCGGAGCGGTCGTGGTCGCGGACCTTGGCGAAGACGTCGATGGAGGTCTGCATGTAGTGTGCCTCGGCCGTGGGAGTCGAAGTCAGATCAGTTTCAGGCGGCCGAGATCTGAAGCGGTTCATCGACCTCCCGTATCGCCTGCATGCTAACCGCCCGCTGTGGGTGCCACCGCTGAAGCTCGAGCGGCGCTTGTTCTTGAACAGGCGGATGAACGCCTTCTTCACTCATGGCGAGGCCGAGTATTTCGTCGCGCTGCGCGACGGGCAGGTCGTCGGCCGCATCACAGCGCACGTCAATGATGCGTTCAACGACTACCAGAAGAAGAACTGGGGCTGGTTCGGCTTTCTCGAGTTCGAGGACGACCAGGAGGTGCTCGACGCGCTGCTCGACGCCGCTTCGACCTGGTTGCGCGAGCGTGGCAAGGAGCGCATCGTCGGGCCAGCGAGCTTCACGATGAACGACGAGAGCGGCGTGTTGATCGAGGGCTACGAGCTGCGCCCGATGATCGCGCAGCCGTGGAACCCGCCGTACTATCGCGAACGGCTCGAGGCAGCCGGGATGACCAAGGCGATCGACCTGTTGATGTGGAATCTCGAGGTGACCGACCGCGACAAGGTGCTGCCCGTGATCTGGGAGCTTGCCGAGAAGTCACAGACAGAGCACGGCATCCGCGTGCGACCGATGCGGCGCTGGCAGCTGCGCAAAGACATGGACAAGTTCGCCGAGGTCTACAACGCCGCCTGGTCGAAGAACTGGGACTTCGTACCGTTCTCGAAGAAGGACCTCGACGCCTACGCCCAGGAGCTTCACCTCGTGTTCGACAAGCACTGGTTCATGATCGCCGAGCGTGAATCCGATGGCGCTGTCGTCGGCATGGCGATCACCGTCCCCGACGTCAACCAGGTACTCGCGAAAATGAACGGGAAACTGCTGCCGTTCGGCTGGTGGTACTTCCTCAACAAGGGACGTCTGACCAACCGCGTGCGCGTCGGCTTCCTCGGCGTCAAACCTGAGTTTCAGCACACTGGCATCGCAGCACGGCTCTATGAGGCCCACTACGATGCCGCCGAAGTGCGACCGCAGGACGGTGGCGAGATGGGCTGGATCCTCGAGACGAACAAGCCGATGAACCGCGGCATGGAAGCGATGGGCGGCAAGATCGTCAAGCGCTACCGAATGTTCGAGCGCGAGCTGTGAGCTCTCAGCTGTGACCGCAACCGTGAGGTGCGCCGAGTTCTGGCCGCATACTGCGCGATCTAGGTGTGCTGGAGGTCTGGAGGGGTCTTTACACTGCGTCGGATGAGCACTGACGCTCAGCAGAGCGAGTCGATCGAGCAGGCCGACGCGGCGGAGATCGCCGACGCGCTGCCCGTGCTCGCCGAGGAAGCTCGCGTGGTCGACGCTCGGGCGATTCCTCGGGGGGACGTGCAGAAGCGCGACGCGACGATGCCGGCCGTGCAGGCCGCGGCCGTTGCCGCTGGTGGCTTTGTCGCCGGTGCCGCCGTCGTCGGTCTCGTGACACGTCGCCAGCGGCGCTCCAATGCGCTAACGCGTGGGCGGCAGAGCGCTGGGCGCCTCGGTCGCGGACGCCGTCGCAGCTCTGACGCAGGCGAGCTCGTGCAGATCGTCGGCAGTCGCTCGCTGCTGCTCGACGTGCACCTGCTCGGCGGACGCGACTAGCGTCGGGCGGCGAGCCGCAGGGCATGGCCGTCGCGAGTGCCGGGCTTCGGCAGGACGTGCGCGCGGAGCGCAGAGACCGTGCAAGGCCGAGCATCGACGCGCGACCCACTGTCGTCGAGCGGCGCGTCGAGGTGCGCCCTGCTGGCCCGTTCCGGCTGCCGAGTGGCGGCCTCGACGGAATGCTGCGCCGGCGTGGAGGAGTGCTGGAGCGGCTGCTTCACCACGAGCACGAGCCAGTGATCGTGCGCGTCGCGCAGACCGCCCCCGACACCGTCCTGTTTGGCGCCCGCGCCGCGACCCCCACAGCCGCCGACTACGGGATCGAGCGGATGCGCTTTGCGCTCGGCATCGACGACGACCTGCGCGCGTTCCACCGTCGTTTCGCGCGCGATGAGCTGATCGGCCGTTCGCTTGCACGGCGGCCGTGGTTGCGTGTTCGTCGGCGCCCCGAGCCGTTCGAGGCGCTCGCGTGGGCCGTCTGCGAGCAGCTGATCGAGTACGAGCGCGCAGTCGCGATCGAGCGTCGGCTGCTCTCCGTCTTCGGTCGGCGCTGGGTCGGCTGGGACGGCGCCGCCAGCAAGCTGTGTGACATGCCTACGGCAGAGGTCGTTGAAGGTTTGGCGCCGGCTCGGCTGGAGTCCTTTGACCTCGCCGCGTGCCGTGCGATCACGCTCGTACGCGCCGCACGCGAGGTTGCCAAGGGCCGCGTCGATCTGCGTAGCTCAGATCACGAGCGGGCTTGGCGCCGGTTGCGTGCGATCCCTGGCGTCGGGCCGTGGACTTGCGAGATGCTCGCGCTGCACGGCCAGGGACGCTATGACCAGGTGCCTGCCGGCGACGTCGGGCTGCTCAAGCTCGTCGGGCGTCTGCTCAGCGGCGGCGATCCCTACGCGCGCGCGCAGGAACACGAGGTACGCGAGTTCTTCGCTCCTTATGAGGAGTGGGCCGGGCTTGCCGCGATTCACGCTTGGGCGCTCTGAGCGCCTCCAGCTAAGGCACGAGCACAGCGGCGCCCGTAAAGCGCCCAGCTCGCAGGTCGGCCAGGGCCTCGTTGGCCTGCTCGAGCGGGTACTTCGTGATGCGCGTACGCACCGGCACTTGCGGCGCGAGCGGCAGGAACTCACGAGCGTCCTCCCGGGTCAAGTTGGCCACCGATCGCAGCGTGCGCTCTTGCCACAGGGTGCTGTACGGGAACGAGGGGATGTCGCTCATGTGGATGCCCCCGCACACGACAGTGCCGCCAGGCGCCACCGCGGCGAGCGCGAGCGGCACGAGCGCGCCGACCGGGGCGAAGATGATCGCCGCGTCAAGTGGCTCAGGGGGCGTGTCCTCTGAAGCACCCGTCCACACAGCGCCGAGCTCGCGGGCGAACGCCTGCGTCTTCTCATCGCCTGCGCGCGTGAACGCGTAGACCTCGCGGCCTTGCGCGCGGCAGACCTGCGCGAGGATGTGCGCTGAGGCGCCAAACCCGTACAAGCCGACCCGCTGTGCGTCGCCGCACATGCGCAGCGCGCGGTAGCCGATCAGCCCAGCGCACATCAGTGGCGCCGCCTGCTCGTCCGGGTAGCCATCAGGAAGCGGGAAGCAGAAGCGAGCGTCGGCGATGGCGTACTCGGCGTACCCACCGTCGATGTCACAGCCCGTGAAGCGCGCTTGCGGGCAAAGGTTCTCCTGTCCGTTGCGGCACCACTCACAGGTCCCATCTGCCCAGCCAAGCCACGGCACGCCGACGCGATCACCCGACTCGGTCGTGCCGATGATCTGATGTCCAAGGATGCGCGGCGGCTGCTTGATCGCGACCTCGCCGTCGAGCAGGTGCAGATCGGTGCGGCAGACGCCGCAGGCGTGCACCCTGATCAGCAGCTGCCCTTCGCCAGGCGTTGGCAGATCGCGCTCGACCGCCCGCAACGGCTCACCGACGCGCTCGAACACCATTGCCCGCACCGGCGTCTTCCCGCCCGTCTACCCGAAGAACAGCTCGGCCGTCTCGTACAGCGCTGGGTCGAGCAGCTTCGGCTCGCGCAGCGCCTGCGACAGCGGCGTCTCGACTATGTCGGTACCACGCAACCCGACCATCTGTCCGAAACGCCCGCTGAGCACGGCGTCCATTGCCGCCACGCCAAAGCGCGTCGCCAGAACGCGGTCATAAGCCACAGGACTGCCGCCGCGCTGCACGTGTCCGAGGATCGTCACGCGGCTCTCATAGCCTGTCAGCCGTTCCAGCTCGCCCTCGAGCAGCACGCCGATGCCGCCGAGGCGGGCGTGTCCAAAGGCGTCGTTCGGCGAGTCCTTGCGTACCTGCAACGTGCCCTCGAGTGGCGTCGCGCCCTCGGCGACGACGACGATCGAGAAGTTAGGCCCGCGCGCGTGACGCTTGCGCACGTGCTCAGCGACCTGCTCGACGTCGAATGGCCGCTCAGGCACGAGGATCGCATCGGCGCCACCAGCGATCCCTGCGTGCGTCGCGATCCAGCCCGCGTGGCGGCCCATGACCTCAAGCACCATCACGCGGTTGTGCGACTCGGCCGTCGTGTGCAGGCGATCGATCGCCTCCGTCACGATCTGCACAGCCGTCTGGAAGCCGAACGTCACGTCTGTGCCACCGAGGTCGTTGTCGATCGTCTTTGGCACGCCGACGACCGGCACGCCGTCTTCGTGCAGGCGCAGCGCGACGCCGAGCGTGTCCTCGCCGCCGATCGGGATCAGCGCGTCGAGCTCGCGTGCCTGCAGCGTCTCGCGTACGGCTGCCGTGCCGTCACGGCCGTCGGCGAAGGGGTTCGTGCGCGACGTGCCGAGGATCGTGCCGCCGCGGGGCAGGATGCCCGACGTGCTCTTCAGCGTCAGCTCGACGCCCTCGTTCTCGATCACGCCCGCCCAGCCGTGGCTGAAGCCGACGAAGCTGTTGCCCGCCTCGGCCATGCCGCGTCGAACGACAGCGCGGATCACCGCGTTCAATCCTGGGCAGTCGCCGCCGCCCGTCAGCAGTCCGACGCGCATCTGATCAGCCTAGATGGCCAGCGGCTAGATCCCCTGTCCTGGCAGGAACTCGTTCGTGAACGGCTGCCGCGCCGAGTTGGGGTCGTGTTTGAGCAGAGCGTGGTTGAACATCCAGGAGCCAAACGCAGCCCACGCCTTGGGGCTCTGCCAGCCATACGGCTTGCCCGCTTCACTGGGCACCGTCGCCGGCAGCGTCTTTTCCAACGACGGCAGCTGGAGCTTGCGTTCGAGCGACGGGTTCGCCTTGATCAGCAGCGCAGCAGCTCCCGCCGGGTCGGCGCGCGCCTCACGCTCGCCGCGGGTGAGCGCCTGCATGAACGCGCGCAGATCCTGCCCACGCTTGCGCGCCTCGTCTTCGCGTACGACCAGCACGAGCTCGTCGTACGTCGGCACGCCTGCCTGGTCCACCGGGATGATCAGCGGGTGCTTGTGCATCTGCTGCAGCTGCACGCCCTCGACGTTCCAGAAGCCGCCCAGCGTGGCGGCGACCTTGTTCGAGAGCATCGCCTGCACGAGGTTGTAGCCGACGTTGACTTCCTTGACGCCGCCTGGGTCGACGCCCGCCGCCTGCACTGCAGTTTTCAGCTCAGCCGCCTGGTAGGGGATGCCGGCCGTGCCGACCGTCTTGTGGGCGAGATCGGTGACCTTGCTCACGTGCCCGGCAGGCAGCGCGATGATCGACGTCAGCGGGCGCTGCACGAGCGCGCCGATCGAGACCAGCTTCAGCCCTTCGTCCCGGGCGAGCAGCAGCTCTGGCTCATAGGAGATCGCCATGTCCGCCTTGTCCGCTGCGAGCAGCTTCAGCGGTTCTGAAGGATCGGCCGGAGTCTGCGGTTTGACGTCCAGCCCGACGGCGCTGAAGTCGCCATGCGCGATCCCCTCATACAGCGCCGCGTGGTCGGCATTCGGGAAGAAGTCGAGCACGACCGTGAACGGCTTCGTGCCTGTCGGCGAGATCGCGTCCTGCTTGGAGCCGCAGCCGGCAAGCACGAGCAACGTGCCCACAGCCAACAACAGGACGAGCACGCGAGACAGTTGGCGGCGGCGCGGAGCGGGCAGGTCTCTCAAGGCATCTCTCCTCGTGGTCTGTAGGCCCATGGCGCGAGCCTGCGCTCGGCCACGGAAAGGGCATGGAAGCAGACGATCGCGAGCGCAAACAGCACGACCGCTGCTGCATACGCGCGTGGCGTCTGCAGCGCCGTCAAATCGGCGTTGATCTCGTGGCCGAGGCCAGCGTGCGCGCCGCTCGTCGCCGTCTGTGACTCGGCGATGTACGCGCCGATCACGCCAACGGCCAGAGCGATCCGCGCACCGCTCAGCGCTGCAGGCAGCGCTGCCGGCAGCTCAGCGAAGCGGAATGCCTGCCAGCGTGTCGCGTCGAGCGTGCGCAGCAGCTTCAGTTGCTCGCGGTCGATCGCAGCGAGCCCGTCGACCGTCGTCACGAGCACAGGGAAGAAGCAGATCAGCACGACCACGACGAGCTTCGGCAGGATGCCGAAGCCCAACCAGAACACGAGCAGCGGGGCGATCACTGCGATCGGCACGGCCTGCGAGCCGACAGCGAGCGGGTAGACCGCGCGTCGCAGCAGGTCAGAGAAATGGATCAGCACGGCTAGCGAGAAACCGAGCAGCAGCGCGAGCAGCACCCCGAGCACGATCTCCTCAGCCGTCGGGAGGAGGTTCGCTGCGAGCAGGCCCGCGTTGTTCCACAAGGCTGAAGCCACCGAGTGGGGGGCAGGCAGGACGAACGAGCTCGCCGCGCCGCTGTCCGCGTACAGCTCCCACGCGCCAAGCAGCGCGACCACGAGCAGCAGCGGTGGCAGCAGCGAGCGCCTCACGCTGCACCACCAGCCAGCAGCTTCAGCGCGCGCTCGCGCACGGTGATCACGTCGACGTCCGTGCGCCCGCGCGGTCGCAGCGCATCGAGCTCGATCTGCGCGACCACGCGGCCTGGGCGAGGGGAGAGCACGATGACGCGGTCAGCCAGCAGGACGGCCTCCTCGACGTCGTGCGTGACGAGCACGATCGTGCGCGGCTGTTGCACGAACGCGCGCACGAGCCAATCCTGCATCTCGGCGCGAGTGATCGCGTCGAGTGCGCCGAACGGCTCGTCGAGACACAGCACCGGCTTGCCTGAGAGCAGCGTGCGAAGGAAGGCGACGCGCTGGCGCATCCCGCCAGACAGCTCGCTCGGCATCGCATGCTCGAAGCCCTCGAGCCCGAGCTCCACGAACAGCGCCTCTGCTCGCTCACGTGCTTGTGCGCGCGGAACGCGTGCGATGCGCTGAGCGAGCGCCGCATTGTCGAGCGCGCTCAGCCACGGCAGCAGCAGGTCGTGCTGCGGCATCAGCGCTGCTGGGGCGCAAGCCAACGAACCTGTGTCTGGGGTCTGCAGTCCGCAGATCAGCTCGAGCAGCGTCGTCTTGCCACAGCCGCTTGGTCCAACGATCGCGATGAGCTCGTCTGCCGCCACGCGCAGCGAAACGTCGCTCAGCGCATGCACTCGTGCGTCACGACGGCCTGCGAATGTGCGCCCGACGCCGAGCAGCTCGATCACGTCGCCCTGTGCCGTCTCCCGGCCCGGCGCATCCTCGCCGCTGTGCGGCTGTGCGCGGGACTTCAAGTCAGTTGCCACATCGCTCCCTCCGCGGGCATTACCCCACAGGTTCAAAGGGTCGGCGCCGGTGGAATCAGTTCCCGTGCGCCATCTCAGCCGGCCTTCCGCCAGCACCCCTGGTGTTCTCTTCTTGGTGTTGATGCTACCCGCTCGGCTCGGTGGCAAGCACGGCGCAGGCGGTCGCGCTCAGGCCGAAACCACAGGCCGCGTCAACGCCCGCACGAAGTCCTCGAGCTGCCCTGTCGTCCAGCACTCGAACGCCGTGCAGAACTCCTCGTAGGCGGCGATCACAGAGTCGCCGTAGTTCCAGTACAGCCGCGGCTCCGGGTTGAGCCAAAAAGTGCGCCCAGCGCGGGCAGCGATCTGAGCGAAGATGTCAGCGCGCGGGTCGCGCCCGTTCGTGCGCGCATCGCCAAGCACGATCACCGTCGCGCGCGGGTGGAGGTCGTCCTCGACCTGCACGAGGAACTCCGACCACACACGCCCGTAGTCGGTGTAGCCCGAGATGTCAGCGACGCCCGCGTCCGAGCCGATTCGTTCTGAGACGGTCTTGAAGTTGCGCTCGTGTTCGAAGATGTCGGTCACCTCCGAGATCCGCTCGATGAACACGAACGAGCGCATCTTGCGGAACGTGTCGTGCAGCGCGTGCAGCACTGAGAGGAAGAAGACCGACGCCGACGTGACGCTCGTCGAGACGTCACACAGCACGTAGATCTCTGGGCGTTTAGGGCGCTTGGGACGGAACTTCAGCTCCACCGGAACACCACCTGTCTGCAGCGACGCGCGCATCGTGCGGCGCACGTCGACCTGCGCGTGCTTGCGGTGCCCGCGCAGTTGCATGCCCTGCGTCGCGAGGCGACGGCGCAGCTGCATGACGACGCGATGCACTGCCGCGAGGTCGGCGAGCGGCCCTGACGGCAACGCACGATCGAGCTCGCCGAGTGGGCGCGCCGGCGGGAGGTTGCCAGTGCGCTCGATCTGCGCGCGCTCCAGCTCGCGCCGCAGCAGCGCCTCGAAGCGCCGCAGCTGCTCACGCGGCAGACCGTCACGCCGCGGATCCTCCTCGGGCAGGTCGGGCTGTGGCTCGGCGCGCAGACCAAGCGCACGGCGGATGCGCTGGACGTCGACGCCAATCACGCCAGAGCCCTCTTGCCGCCGAGCAAACGCCGCGATCGCCATTCGCGCGAGGTCGCGCATCGCCCCCTCTGATCCGTCGCGCAACGCCTGTGCGATCTCCGCACGTAGCGCGTCGAGCTCATCGTCTGAAAGCTCGCCGAGCATCGCCATGTCCTCCTCGCGCACCCCCTCGCGCGCCGCTGCCAACTCGACTGCACGGAAGAAGAAGCGCTCGAACACGAGCTCGAACACACGCCTGTCCTCTTGGCTCTTGGCCAGCGTCGCAGCGAGCGCCTCGCGGAAATCCCGCTGCGTCGTCCAGCCGATCTCGGCGAGCACCTCGAAGGCGTCGAGCAACTCAGAGGTGCCTACAGCGACGCCCTCGCCGCGGAGCTCCTCGCCGAACTCGAGGATGCGTGCTGGCAGGCCGTCCTGCTGCTCAGGCGACATCGGCGGGCGCGCCCAGCTTCAGCCCGACGCGCTCAGCGACGACGTCCATGTCGGTGCGGTGCTTGACGATCACCGACATCGTTTCCCTGAACGTGTCCGCGTCGATGTCCTCTGCGCCGAGCAGCAGCAGCGCACGTGCCCAGTCGATCGACTCTGCGATCGACGGCGGCTTCTTCAGGTCGAGCGCACGCACCATGCCGACGACCTCGACCAGCCTGCGCGCGACCGTCTCGCTCAGGCCCGGGGTGTGCAGCCGCACGATCTCGAGCTCGTGCTCGAGCTCTGGGTAGTCGAGCCACAGGTAGAGGCAGCGGCGCTTCAGCGCCTCAGTCAGCTCGCGCGAGTTGTTCGACGTCAGCAGCACGATCGGGTGCGTGCGCGACTCGACTCGTCCGAGCTCTGGGATCGAGATCTGGAAGTCTGAGAGCACCTCGAGCAGCATCGCCTCGAACTCCTGATCGGTCTTGTCGATCTCGTCGATCAGCAGCACGACAGGCTGCTCTGAGGCGATCGCCGTCATCAGCGGGCGTGCAAGCAGGAACTCCTCGCCAAAGATGTCCTCCTGCACGGCGTCCCAGCCGGTGCCTGACGCCTCCGCCTGGATGCGCAAGAGCTGCTTGCGGTAGTTCCACTCGTACAGCGCCTTCGCCTCGTCCAGGCCCTCGTAGCACTGCAGGCGCACGAGCTCGCGCCCCAGGTACTTCGCAAGCGCCTTCGCCAGCTCCGTCTTGCCGACGCCCGCTGGACCCTCGACGAGCACGGGCTTGCCGAGCTTCGTCGCCAAATAGGACACGAGCGCTGTCGACTCCCCCGGCAGGTATCCGACCTCGCGCAGGCCTGTGGTGACGTCTTGCACTGAATCTGGCGTCATCGTCAGGCCATGATAGGTGGCCATCCCCCGCTTGCGCCGTCGCGCGCGATCGGCGAGACTGGCGCCATGAAAGGCGTCGTGCACGGTCCGGGGGAGGGTGAGCGCCACGCGGTGGGCGACTCAGAGATCCTGATCAAGGCGACAGGCGCCGACACGGGCGACTCGTTCTTCCTCTCAGAGACGACGATCGCACCTGGCTTTCCCGGGCCGCCGCCGCACGTCCACGACCGCTTGCACGACATGTTCTACGTGCTCGACGGCACGCTCACCGTGCGGCTTGGCGACGACACGCACGAGCTTGGGCCTGGGACGTTCGTGTGCGTGCCGCCAGGTGTCGTGCATACGTTCAGGAACGCTTCTGAGCAGCCAGTGCGTTTCATGAACTTCAACACCCCAGCCGGCTGGGAGAACTACATGCGCGCCCTCGCCGCTGCTGCGAAGGACGGCTCGCTCGACTCGGCGACGATTGGCGAGATCGCCTCGCACTACGACTTCCGCGCCGTCGAGGCGTAGCAGTCCAAGTCGGTCGCGTCGTGGCTATCGAATCGCGCAGACCAGGCGCAGCGATCGCTTGGACGCGGTGCTGACGTCGATGATTTGCTGGCCACATCGCTGAGCCCTGCCTGGGCGTATCGAAATCGTGTAGCCCCCCGGGGGGAGCTTTAGGGCGAAGGCTCCAGTGACCGACACGGGCGCCTTCGCTACGACGCGCTTTGCGGCTTGCGCCCAGACAACGGCGCCGCTGGCGGCTCGTAGACGACGGTCGTCTCGGCGACCGATCCTGCGCAGATAGGCGCGACCGGCCACTGTCCTCGAAATCGACGCTCTCGTTGCAGGCCGTGGTGAGGACGAAATACCGCCGGGGCTCTGGCTCGGCTGTCCCGTGAGGGGCTGCTGTGCGATCGGCACGAATTCTTCTCCCGACACGCCGACGGCTGGCACATTCGCCTCCGTACCCAGCGCGGCGCATTGGCTCGTCGCCGGTTCGTAGTTCCCATCGCCGCCATAGCTGGCCGTGAACAGGAAGGCCGTCGATGGCCCAGACACCGGTAGTGGGAGCTGGAAGAAGTCAGACGTGGCGCTGCCCCCCGACAAGGGGTTCGTCGAGGTGTACGCCGGGGTGCCCGTGCAGCTCGTCGGTCCGAAAGAGAAGGGGTAGACGAAGGGCCCGTATGCGTTGAACGTCACCGTCCCCGTCGGGATTGTGCCCAGCGGTTCGCCAGCCACGGTGGCCGAGGCGTATATCTCGACTGGCGAGCCATTGCCGGCAACCACGGCCGCCCGGGTTGTGACGGTCGATGAATTTAGTGATGCCTTGGCCTCGACGGGCGTCATGGTTGCTGCGAACGCCACGCACACGGCGAGCGGGCGCAGCAACCAAATCGCTGACTCGAATCCTGTCATCTTTCCAACTATTCTGAGGATGCATATAAGCTAAACGAACATGCGTTGTGAATATACGCTGCGCGTGCCAGTTGTCGTTCCCTGATCGATGGGCTAGCGGGCGCTACGTGTCGTCGCCAGGCTCGTCCTCGAGCGACATCTGCCCTGCTGGCCCGGGCGGGTAGCGCGGACGTCCGCGTCGGGACTGGGGTTGAGGTGCGATCGCGACCGTCGCGTCCTCCGATCCGCCTCGTCCACTTGGCCCGATCGGCTCATCTGGCTCAGGCTCGTCCGGCTCGGCTCTCCGCGAACGCGTGAGCGGCGACGCACCGCGTTCGTCCAGTCGCACCCGCCGGCCGCAGTACGCCAGCGCGAGCCCGATCAGCAGCGCGGCAAAGATGCCCCACTGCACGCCGACCTCAGAGACGAAGCGCTGGTCGCTTTGCAAGCTCGGCTTGTCGAACAGCCGGTAGAAGATCAGGATCGCGACCCACGAGCCGGCGATCATCACGATCGTGCCGTCGCCGCCAGGCAGCTGGAAGTCGCGCTGCTCGGCGCGCGCGAACAGCATCGCGAGCACGCCGACGCTGACGAGCAGCACGGCGGCCTCGACGAACGAGAAGGCTTGGAAAGCGTTGAGGCTCTGCGTTCCTGTCCCACCGCCGCGCGTGCGCACGATCACCGTCTTGCTGTACCACGGCAGCAGCATCGTGACGAACAGGCCGAGCGAGGCCAGAGCGGCCCACCGCTGGTCCCGGCCAAGCGCGCCCCACGCGTTGATCAGTCTCGCCATCCCCGTTCAGTCTAGGCGCGCTCCGGCGCGAGCTTGTCTGCTCGTCAGCCGCGCGAGACGACGATCGTGCCTGTCGTCGTGGCGAAGTTGCCGGCTGGATCGGTCGCGCTGACGGTCACGTTGAACGTGCCGCCTTTCGCTGGCGTCGACCACAGCAGCTTCGGCTTGCCGCGGCCGACGTACGCGCTGTTCGTCCAGACAGTCTTCGTCCCCTGGCGCACGGTCAGCCGCACGGTCGAGACCTTCGACAGCGAGACCTGCACGCCCGCGCGCGCTCCCCCCTTGAGCGTCTTCGTCAGCAGTGAGATGACCGGCGGCGTCTTCAGGTACGTCGTGAATTTCTGGGCAGTCGTGCAGTAGATCTGATCGCCAGCGATCGGCGTCAGCGCCGGTTTCGCAGCCGTCGCAGCGGCGTGAGCTGTCGCTGCGCTCGCGCTCGCTGCCGTGCCACCCGACGGCGTCGTAGGCGTCGTGGTCGTCGGTGTCGTTGGCGTCGGGGCTGGTGTTGTGGTCGTCGTCGTGGGCGTCGGTGCCGGCGCCGGCGTAGCTGCGAGCGGCTGGCCTTTGCGTGTCCGTTCGCACAGGTGCTGGAGGAATTCAGTGAGCAGTTCGTGGTAGTTGAGGTTCGATTCTGAGTACTGGTCGTACATCGACCAGGCGCCTGTGTCGTAGTGCGGCGTCTCAGCGCGCGCCTCTGCGTCGCCTGCTTCGAACAGCTTCTGCCCGAGCGGGTCCTGCGTGATCTGCGTGTAGTCGTAGATGCCGACGACCGCCTGGATGAAGCCGTTGAGGATGCGATCGCTCGGTGCGTACGTGTACTCGGCGTACTCAGAGCCTGCTGGCGTCTTGACCTGCACGCCGCTCGATGGTGCCGTCTGGAAGATGCCAAGCGCCTGCTGCGCTGCCGTCAGCAGCGCTGGTTCCTTGAAGCGCGACCACGAACGCGCGAGCACTTGCAGCGCTGTTCCTTGCGACAGTCCGCTCGTCCACGGCGGCTTGCCGCCGTCGAACTGGAACATGTACTCCCACGCGATCCCGCCAGCTCGCTGCGTCGCCAGCGGCAGCACTTCAGAGAGCAGCTGGTGCAGGTTCGCGTTTTCATGGCCAGAGAGGTAGTAGCCGTTGGCCTCGCCAAACGTGCCAAGCCACTGGATCTCGATGCCTTGGCCGCCGTAGTACTCCCAGACGATCTTCGAGCCAGGGAAGCTCACGCGCGTGCCGCTCGCGAGCAGCGGTTCGCTCGTCCACCATTTGCGGTTGCGTTCGAGCGTGAGGAAGATCACTGGCAGGCGCGACGGGATGAAGTAGCCGCCTGCTGCCATCGCCTGCACGTTGGCCATCACCGCGCCCAGTTCTGAGCGGCGCGTGCCGCTGAGCTTGGCGAGCGAGCTTTTGGCGGCTACGTACGCGTTGTAGTACTGCGTGTATTGCACTGGCGTGATGCCGCCGCTGCGCTTGAGCGACTGCAGCGCGCTCGAGACAGACGGTTTTGCCGCTGCCGTCTTCGACTTGCTCGATGCGACGGCCGGCGAAGCAGTGACGAGCGCCAGCAGGGAGAGGATCAGCGCGCCGAGGGCGAGCGCCCGAAGATGCTTTGCGCGCACGGCGGGCATGCTAGGCGCAGTCCACGTCGACGTTGCATGGCGCGTTGCAGTGGGCGAGAGGCACGAGGGGGTAGGGCTCACGGTCACGTGGCTTTCAACACCGTCGCCGCCACTCGAGTTGCGCATGCGTCGCGAAGCTGCCGCCGAGCGACCCTGGGGGTGCGGGCTCAAGAATCAGCCAGCGATAGCAATGGTATGTACGACGCCGTATAGACCATGGCTATCAATGCATGAAAAGCGACTACGCACCCCCCCCCGCCGCCGCCGCCGCCGGCGTCGTCGTCGGAGCGACCAACCCCAGGCAGCTGCTACTCCGGATCGAGCTCCAGATCCTCGTCCGGTTCGAGTTCGTCCTCTTCGTCTTCGATGTCGTCGCCGTCGGACAGCGCTTCGTCGCCGCCTGGTTGATACGTCGTCTGGAACTCCTCGATCAGATCGTCGCGCTTGCCGTCGTCGACAGGCGAGTCGTCAGAGATCAGCACCCAGTCGGTCGAGTCGAAGTCCTCTGACTCGAAGATCTCGTGGTCGACCTCAGGCGAGTCGTCGACGACGATCAGCACCTCTGTCGAGGGGTTGAAGTAGGTCCCTGGGCGAATCGTCAGCTCGTCGAGCTGGAAGCGGCGTGCGTCCTTCATGGGCGCGTTTATACCCCACTTGCGCGCCGATGTGGTTGCGACAGGTGATTACGACGGATCGAGCTCGTCGAGCGTTCGCTTGATCTCAGCCTCGACGTCGAGCGGCTCGAGCCCTTTGCGAGCGCGCCGCTCGTTGCGCGCGATCACGAGCTGGCGCACCTCGCTGATCAGGCCTGGATCGGACCCGCTGCGCTGCGTCGGCGCGAGCAGACGGGCGACCTCAGCGTCGATGTCGAGCGGCTGCTCGCCCCGCCCAACCATGCGCGCGCTGCGGGCGCTGAGCATCTGCCGGACCTCGCGCTCCTGCTCGGCGCGTGCAGCAGGCGATTCGGCCGTCGGCGGCGCCATTTCAGGGCCTGGATCGCGCTCGACGCTGAAGCCGCCGTCGCCGATGTGGTCGAACAGGCTGCCGCGGCTGAAGAGGAAAACGAGCGACATCACGACAGAGACGGCCACGGCGCCGAAGACGACGATCGGGAAAGCGCTCTGCAACACGATGGCGCTGTGAAGCACGTCCATGATTGTTGCCGATCGACGTGCGCTCCGCTACCCTGGATCGTTGGTTGACTGACCAGTCAATCACTGTCCAAGCGCGCCACACGCCCGCTCGGGGCCACCACGCGCCATCACCACCTGTAGGGGGTAATTCCAAGAATGGTCGATTTCACGCTCACAGACGAGCAGAAGAACCTGCGTGAAATGGCGCACGACTTCGCCGTCAAGGAGATCCGCCCAGTTGCCTGGGAGTACGACAAGGACGGCACGTGGCCGCAGGACATCATCGAGAAGGCATGGGAGGTCGGCTTGATGAACTCCCACATCGAGGAGGCCTACGGCGGCGCTGGCGCTGGCTACCTCGACGGCTGCCTGATCGAGGAAGAGCTCTCATGGGGCTGCTCTGGCATCCAGACGTCGCTCGGCTGCAACGGCCTGGCGACGGCGCCGATCGCGCTCGGTGGCTCTGAGGAGACGAAGAAGAAGTACCTCGGCATGCTCACTGAAGCGCCGAAGCTCGCCTCGTTCTGCCTGACCGAGCCAGACGCTGGCTCAGACGTCTCAGGCATGCGCACGACGGCCGTCAAGAAGGGCGACAAGTACGTCATCAACGGCTCGAAGTGCTTCATCACGAACGGCGGCTACGCCGACTACTACACGGTCTACGCAAAGACTGACAAGGAGGCTGGCCACCGCGGCATCTCAGCGTTCGTCGTCGAGCGCGACTGGGGCGTCGTCGTCGACAAGAAGGAGGACAAGCTCGGTCAGCGTGCGTCGAACACGGCGACGATCTCGTTCAACGACGTTGAGGTCCCTGCAGAGAACCTGCTGGGCGAGGAAAACAAGGGCTTCAAGCTCGCGATGATGACGCTCGACCGCACGCGTCCAGGCGTCGCAGCGATGGCCACCGGCATCGCCCGTGCTGCGTTTGAGTTCGCCACTGACTACTCGCGCGAACGCGTCCAGTTCGGCGTGCCGATCGCGATGCACCAGGCAGTCCAGTTCATCATCGCTGACATGGCGACAGAGATCGAAGCTGCACGTCTGCTGACGTGGAAGTCGGCGGCGATGCTCGACGCTGGTGAACGCAACACGCTCATCTCCTCGCACGCCAAGCGCTTTGCGGCGGACACAGCGATGAAGACAGCGACCGAAGCAGTGCAGGTCTACGGCGGCTACGGCTTCATCAAGGAGTACCCAGTCGAGAAGCTGTTCCGCGACGCCAAGATCATGCAGCTGTACGAGGGCACGTCACAGATCCAGCGCCTCGTGATCGCGCGCGAAACGCTGTTGCCGCGCCGCGAAGAGCAGCCGAGTGAAGTTGGCGCTGCCGACACGGTTGCCGTCTAGAGGGCAGCCTTTCTACTCGACCGCGTTCGTTCTTATATGGGGAGCCCCCAATTGGGGGCTCCCTGATCGAAACAAGTTCTGCTCTGGTTGAGATCCGGAACTGATCAGAACCGCTCAGCGGATCAGCAACGGCGTTCCGTAAGCGGAGACGACCGCGCCTGGAGCAACCTTGACGAGCACGCGGTAGGCGCCTTTGCTGACGCGCACGACGCGGCTGAACTGCGAGCTCGACGCGTTCTTCGGCTTCGCCACCGTGCCGCCGGCGAGGATGCCGTGACCCTTGGCGATCCGCAGCACGCCGACCTGTGCGCCATTGACTGCTGGCGTCACCGTGCCGTAGATCCGCGCGAAGCCGCGTCGCTTGACGCGCGCCACGTGGCTGGAGACGCGCACTGCGACGTTCTCGTTGGCGATCGGGCTGATCACAGGCGTGCTCGTCGGCGTGAACACGCGGAACTGCGTGATCGACGTCAGCGCAGGCACTGTGAAGCTGAAGCTGCCAGTTGACGTCGTCAACTCTGGGTTGCCAATGCTCTGGAAGCCTGTAGTAAACGGAAACGCGTTCGCTTGCAGCACTACTGCGCGGTTGGCATTGCTCGTGCCAGAGAGCGTGCCTTGGATCGTCACCGCGCCACCGAACGCCACCGGATTGGGCGATGACAGGATCGCCAGCGACAGCGGCACCTTGTCTGTTTTGAACGCGCGATCGACGCCTGTCGCAACGCCCGCTGCGTTGACCGCAACGAGGCGGTAGTGGTAGACCGTGATCGGCTGCAGGCCCGAGATCGTCAGGCGCACGCCGACGTTGCTCGTTCCAGCGCCTGCGTCAGCGATTGCAGTCTGGCCGCCGTACGCTTTCGTCGGTCCGTACTGGAAGTAGTACGACGTGTTGCTGCCGGCTGGATCGACCGTGCCCGTCAGCGTCGCCGAGCCGTAGCTGATGTCGCGTGCTGTGCCTGTGCTTGCTTTCGGAGCAGCAGCCGCGTGCGCGGCGGCCGGCAGCGCCAGCACAGCGAACGTCGCCGCCCCAGCTGCCAGCCTGCGCCGCCGCGCGTTGAGAACCCGCGACCTGTCACCCCCTGGAAGATTCCTGTGCGCTCTGTCGTAAATGTTCATGCCGTCTCCATACCCGCAGTAGCGATCGCCTCTAACCACATAACCCAGGCGGGTGCTTAGGGATGCGGTCGCATGCTGCAGGACGCTAGGCTCCGGCAACCCTAGCCAGAGAGCCAGAAGGAGAAATCGAAAAGAATGTTCGTGTTCAGAGCAGCAGTCGTCGGCGCCGGGACGATGGGCGGCCAAATCGCCCAGACGATCGCCGCCGCAGGGATCCCAGTCGTGCTGAAGGACATCGACGACGCGCTCGTGCAGGCCGGTCTCGACGAGGCCCGCAATGTGACCACCGGCCAGATCGGCAAACTGGCCGACAAGGGCAAGATCACAGCCGAGCAGGCAGAGCAGCAGATCGCTGCGATCCTCGGCCGGATCGAGGGCACGACTTCCTACGCCGCCTTCGGTGACGTCGACTTCGTCGTCGAGGCTGTGCCCGAGCGGATGGAGATCAAGCAGGCCGTGTTCGCCGAGCTCGACGCCGCCACGCCAGGCCACGCGATCCTCGCGTCGAACACCTCCTCGCTGTCGATCGCCGAGATCGGCGAAGCGACGCTGCGCCCCGACAAGGTCGTCGGCTTCCACTACTTCTACCCAGCTTCGATCATGCCGCTGATCGAGATCGTCGAGGGCGAGGAGACATCCGCTGAGACCGTCAGCGCTGCTGTCACATTTGCCCAAGCGATTCGCAAGCAGCCGATCACGTGCGCTGAGGTTCCTGGCTTCGTCGTCAACCGCATCCTCAACTCCTCTAGCGCCGAGGTCTGGCGCGAGCAGGAGGAGAAGAAGCTTTCGATCAAGAAGATCGACGAGGGGCTCGGCTCAGCCGGCATCCTGCCGCTCGGCCCGTACACGCTGATCAACCTGCTCGGTCTCGACACTGTGCTGCACGTCGCAGAACATCTGATCGAGTCCTACGGCGAGGAACGCTTCTTCGTGCCCAAGGGGATGCAGAAGCTCGTCGCCGAAAAGAAGCTCGGTGCGAAGACGGGCGGCGACGGCTTCTACTCGCCCAGCGGCGAGGCGAACCTCGAGGGCGAGAACGAGCCGAACATCGACGAGCTCGTCGAGCTGCTCTCGCTGAAGACGTTCCACGAGGCGTGTCTCGTGCTCGAGGAGGGCATCGCCAGCCACCGCGACATCGACTTCGGGATGATGGCCGGCGCCGGCCTCGACCCGCGCCGTGGCCTGTTGCCGCCGTTCATGCGCGCCGACGTCGACGGGCTCGACACCGTGCTCGAGCGGATGGAGAACGCGCAGGAGAAGTACGGCGAGCGCTTCACGCCGCCGACGATCCTCCGCCGCCTCGTCGCGCAAGGGCGACTCGGGCAGAAGAGCGGCCAGGGCTTCTACGCCTACCCCCAGCCCGACGCCGAGCAGCCTGCCGAGGTGATCAAGCTCGAGACGCGCGGTGATGGCGTCGCGATCGCGTGGCTCGCCAACGGGCAGATGAACTCGATCTCGCCGCAAGTCGCTGGCGACCTGGCGAAGGTCTGGGAGCAGATCAAGGGCAACGGCGTGCGCGCGCTCGTGATCGCCTCGTCCAACCCGATGCTCTACTCCGCTGGCGCCGACATCAAGGCGTTCACGACGATGGACGCGGCGGCTGGCGAGGAGTTGATCAACGACACGCACGCGCTGTTCAAAGAGCTCGGCGAGGGTCAGATCGCGACGATCGCCGCCGTCAACGGCCTCGCCTTCGGCGGTGGCTGCGAGCTCTCGATGGCGTGCGACGTGCGGATCGCAGCGCGCTCAGCGCTGTTCGGCCAGCCTGAGATCAAGCTCGGGATCATCCCTGGCTTCGGCGGCACGCAGCGACTGCCGCGCCTCGTCGGCTCCAACAAGGCGCTCGAGATGAACCTCGTCGGTGACCCAATGGGAGCTGAGGAAGCGTTCGAGTTCGGCCTCGTCAACCGCGTCGTCGAGGACCACGAACTGCTCGACACAGCGCTCTCGTGGGCAGCGAAGCTCGCCCAGCAGGCGCCGCTTGCGCTCGAGCAGATCAAGCGCATCTCCGCAGCCGGTGATCTCGACGAGGGGATCGAGGCCGAGAAGCGCGCCTTCGCCGAGGTCTTCGCCAGCGCTGACGCCAAGGAGGGCATCGCCGCCTTCCTCGGTAAACGTGCTGCGAAGTTCGAGGGCAAGTGAGCTGGGTCGCTGCCTTGCGGCGTGCAGGGCGTTCGCAGCGCGCAGGTCTGGGTCGGCGCGCGGGGCTGTCTCGGCGCGCGGGGCTGTCTCGGCGCGCGGGGCGGGTGTTCGTTTTGAGGTTGCGATAGCCATGGCTATCAATGTCCAAAAAGTGAATACCCCCACCTCCGCTGCGAGCCCCGCCACCGCGCGCCTCGCCGAGTTGGTTCGCGAGGCACGCTCGGTCGTCGCGCTCACAGGCGCTGGGATCTCGGTGCCGTCAGGCATCCCCGACTTCCGTACGCCGCGCACTGGCCTGTGGCAGCGCGTCAACCCGATGGAGGTCGCGCACATCGACGCCTTCCGCGCCGACCCTGTGCGCTTCTGGCGCTTCTACGGCGAGCGCTTTGCGACGCTCGGCGAGAAGCAGCCCAACGGCGCGCACGCAGCGCTCGTCGAGCTCGAAGCGCGTGGTCTGCTCGACGGCGTCGTCACGCAGAACATCGACATGCTGCACCGCAAGGCCGGCACGCGCGAGCTCGTCGAGGTGCACGGCAGCATCGCCACGTGCTCGTGCCCACGTTGTGGCGGCGAAGTGCCGTTGCACGACGTGCGCGAGCGCTGCAGCAGCGCCGAGGACGGTGTGCCATGTTGCGAGAGCTGCCTCGGGCCGCTGAAGCCTGACGTCGTGCTGTTCGGCGAGCTGCTCTGCGCCGAGACGCTCGAACGCGCTCGTGTGCTGTGCGAGGGGGCAGATCTGCTGCTGTGCGTCGGCTCCTCGCTCGAAGTCCATCCTGTCGCTGGGCTACCCGAGCTGACGCGCGCTGCGGGGGGTGCCGTCGCGATCCTCACGCAGGGGCCGACGCCGCTCGATGAGCTCGCCGACGTGCGCCTGCACGGCGACGTCGTCGACGAGCTGAGCGCCCTGCTCGCCGCGCTCTGAGGCTGCCGTGTCAGAACGTCCGCGCCGGGGCCGCTAGGGCAGCTGAGCGACCGTCAGCAGGTACTCGGCGCGCACGCGCATGCTGCCGTCGTCCGCCTCGTTGGCGTCCTCGTAGAGACCGATCAGCTCGCCGCGCAGCTGCTCCCACTTGCCCTTCGGCTCGAGCACGGCCTTGGCCATGATCGTCGGGCCGAGCACGCGCTCGTTGTAGTCGAACCAGGCTTCTGGCGACTCGGCCTCGTAGGTCACTGTGTGGCGCTCGAACGCGAGCTCAGCGCCGCTGTCGGCGAACAGCTCGCGCACGTGGTCTTCGCTGCCCCATAGGACAGGTGGCTTCAGCTCAGGCGGCGGCGGTTTCATGTAGGAGCCGATCTGCTTGAACATGCGCCCGTTCAGGCCCTCAGGCGTCCACGCCGTCAAGACGATCCGCGCGCCTGGCTTGGCGACCCGCACGAGCTCAGCTGCTGCAACCTCGTGACGCGGGGCGAAGATCACGCCGAAGCACGACGTCACGCGCTCGAACGAGTCGGGCTCGAACGGCAGCTCCTCCGCGTCGCCCTCGACGAACGTGACGTCGAGCCCAGCCGAAGCGGCGCGCCCCCGTGCGACCTCGAGCAGCTTCGGCGTCAGGTCGAGGCCCGTCACCGTCGCGCCACCGAGCGCTGCTGGGATCGCGACGTTGCCGCTGCCTGTCGCCACGTCGAGCAGCGTCTCGCCGGCTGTGGCGTCAGCCCGCTCGACGACGAGCTCCGCGACCTCCTGGATCGTCTGCGCCAGGTCGGGGTAGTCCCCAGCCGTCCACATCTTGCGCTGCCCTTCCTTGATGCCGCTGACGTCGATGCTCATCGTGCCTCCTCCTCAGTGCTGCTGTGGACGGTTGAGTTGACAGGTCGACAACGGTCGGTCAGTCGCCGACCGTCGCGTGCTCCTGCTTGACGAGGTCGCGCTCCGGCGCGATCTGCCAACGCGCTGAAAGCGCTGCGAGCTGATCATCGAGCGGCCAGCGATCAGCGCTTGCTGCTCCCTCGTATTCGGGACTTGCCCCCTTCAGCGTCATGCAGCCCCGGTTGTCGCCGATCGCTGCGATCTCAGCGACTTCCTGCATGCTCAGCGGCGAGCGCGCTGTGACGCCTGCGAGCTCTGCGCGCTTCTGCTCGACCGTGCGCGCATCTGGACCGCTCTCCTGGATCAGCGTCGGCGCCACACACTTGACGGACGCGTGGGCGAGGTTCCACGCGCATGCGAGCTGCAGCATGCTCAGCCCATGACGCTCGGCGAACGGGCGCATCAGCTCGAGCCGTTCGCGGCCCTGCTCGACCCAGCCCTGGGGGCGGAACTTGCGGTGGTCGTACTCGGCGAAAGCGTGTCCTGGCAGCACGTCGTCATGGAACATGCCGCCGTAGTCGACGACGCGCGTGATCAAGCTCACGTCGTGCTTGCCGGCTGCGTCGAGCGTCAGCTCGCCAGGCCACGGCTCGAGCGGGTTGAGGATGATCATCGCCCAGTCGATCAGCTCGCCGAAGCGCTCGAAGCAGTCGATCAAGTCGAGCGTGAAGCCGTTGGCCGGACCTGGTGCCACGCCGAGCATCCGCGTGAGGCCGTCGTCGCGGATCGCCTGCATGCCCTCCCATACGGCTGGGCTCGTGTAGCCGGTGCGATCGGGGTTGTGCAGCAGCAGCAGATCGAAGGACTCTGCGCCTAGGCGCTCCAGGCTGCGCTCGGCGGCCATGCGGATGTAGTCGGCGTAGCCGTCCTCGTCGCGCAGTCGTCGGTCGGTGAAGCGCGGGAAGCCTTTGGCGCCTTCGCGCTCGCCTGCGTAGAAGTCGTGCCCGATCGCGCCGATCAGGCAGTAGTCCTCGCGGGTGCAGCCTGCGAGCGCGCGGCCGAGCAGGCTGTCCGCTTCGCCGGCGCCGTATGCGTCGGCACTGATGACCGTGTCGATGTCATCGCCTGGACGCAGCAGCGCGAGCAGGCGCTGCTCGTCGAGTGGCTCGCCGAAGTGCATGAAGCGTCCGCCGCTCCACGTGCCGATTGCGCTCGCGCTCGGGTCCATGATCACTTCAGCGTAAAGCCAGTCGCCGTGCGTGCACGGAGTGCCGCTTCGAGGCGCCCGAGCGCGTGGCGCACCGTCTCCTCGTCGAGTGGGCCCGACGAGAGCACCGCTTGCGCTTGAGCATCGATTCCTGGTTGCAGCTTGCGCAGCTCGTCGATGCGGATCGCGAGATCCTCGCGTCGCTCCTTCGGCAGTTCATTGAGCGCTGCAGCGTAGGCCCCCTGCAGCTCGATCGCTGCGTGTGCAACGCGGTGCTGCTCGAGGTCGGCGCGCGCGCGCAGGGCGAGCTCCTCGCACACGAGCGCTGCGCCGCGGCCGCCGAGCAGCACAGCGAGGCGCTCCTGTGGTCGCAGCGCTGCTGCGCGATCGCCGATCCGTTTGCGTCGAGCACCGCCGCGTCCGCGCCACGGGAGCTCGACAGCGTGCATCCAGACGCCGTCCGCGACCTGCTCGCCTTCGCCCCAGCCGGCCCGGATCACGAGCGCCTGCTCGGGTGAGACTTCGTGCACGTGTGGGTTGGCAGCGGCAAGCCGGTGAAAGTGCAGCACGCGATTGAGCGCACCGATTGCCGTGTTGATCTCGCGCTCGCCGTCGAGCTCGCCGAGCCAAGCCTTCGCTTGCCGCTCAGCCGACACCGAGATGGGATCGACGATCGTCGCCCGTGCTGTCGCGACTGGCTCTGGCTCGGGCTCGGGCTCGACGGTGCGCGCGCGCTTGCGCGAACCTGCGCGCGTCGCCGCGCTCCACATCGCGCCGCGGTCGGGTGGGCGCCGGCGGGCGCCGTGCGTGCCGAGCACGATCACGTGCTCGGGCTCTGCCTCGGTGTTCGCGCGCATCAAATAGCGTCCGTCGGGCGGTCCCAGCTCCCAGGGAAACTCGAACTGTATGAACAGGAACAAACGCTCAGACATCACTGCACCGTATCCTTCCGCGATGGCGGTGACTGGGTAGCCGCCACAGGCTCGTCGCCTGTTCAATCACGACAGTGGGAGCGCACGGATGTCAGATGCGAGCAACGTCGCCAAGCACCTGCGCGAGCGACTGAGCGTGAACACGGAGGAGCGCTTGGGGAAGGCGCTCTCCGACCTGCTGGAAAACCCGCTGATAACAGGAGCGATCGGCCGGGCGTTCGACGCCCGCGAGAGGGCTTCTCAAGCACAGGAGGTCGCAATGGGAGCGCTGAACATCCCGTCGGCTGCCGACATCGAACGGCTGACGCGGAGGTTGCGGGCGGTATCGCATCGGTTGGAGGGCATCGAGGACGGCGTGCAGCGCCTCGATCGCGCCCTCTCGCCGAGTGCTGTCGAAGCACGGTTGTCGGCGATCGAGGATCAGCTGGGCAACCTCGCAGGAAGACTCAAAGTGGAATCGGGCCGTCCCGCGCGAGCGGCTGCAGCGGCAAAAACAACTCGGAGCAAATCGACCGGGGGCAATGTGACGACCAAAGCAAAAGCAGCAAAACCGGCTAAAGCAAAAGCAGCGAGCAAAGCGAAAGCAGCAACGAAAGCGAAAGCGACGAAAGCAAAAGCGAAAGCGACAGCTGCGAAAGGCAAAGCAAGAGCTGCTGTGAAAGCGAAAGCCAAAGTCGCGACGAAAGCAAAAGCGAAAACGGCTGCGAAAGCAAAAGCTGCCACGAAAAAACCGGTGAGCAAAGCGAAAGCAGGCGCTGCCAAAGCGAAAGCGGCCACGAAAGCGAAAGCCAAAACGGCGACGAAAGCTGCGAGCAAAGCAAAAGCAGCTGCAGGCCGCAGCAAAGCTGCGAGCAAAGCGGGCAAAGCGAAACCGGCAGCCAAAGGTCGCGTGAAAGCAGCCGCCAAACCAAAAGCAGCGGCCGGCGCCAAAAAAGCGGCGCGTAAACCAGCCGCCAAAAAAGCGAAAGCGCGCAGAAGCTGACGCGCCGTCGCTAGCCGAGCGCGGTGAGCGCAAGCGCGCCCATCCGCTCGGCGGCGACACGCAGCTGCTCGCCGTCGATGCGCGTGCGCGCTCCGTCTGCGCCGAAGGTGTCGGTGACGGTCAGCACGCACGCGACGGGCACGCCTTCTGCAGCACCGAGCGCGAACAGCGTCGCTGCCTCCATCTCGACGGCGAGCGCTCCTTTGTGGGCATCCGCTCGCGGCGTTCTGTCGCGCTCGTAGAAGAGGTCGACGCTGACGACCGCCCCGCACGCCGCTTCAGGCGCGTTGCGCGCCAGCGCCTCGTGCAGACCGTCGTCGGCCAGCGTGCGCTCGCCGGCGCCGAGCGCGCGCGAGGTGCCGTCAGCGCAGATCGCTTCGCGCGCGAGCAGCAGGTCGCCGAGTCCCAACGAGCGATCGAGCGCGCCGCACGTGCCGACGCGGATCGCCTGACGCGCGCCCAGCGCGATCAGCTCAGAGAGCACGATCGCCGCCGAGGGGCCGCCCATGCCGGTCGCCTGGATCGTCAACGGAAGCCCGTCTTGCGCCTGACCTGTGTAGCCCCACAGGCCGCGGTTGTGGTTGAACATCAGCGGTTGCTCCAGCAACGACTGGGCGAGTGCGAGCGCGCGACCAGGATCGCCTGGGAGCAATACGCGTTCGGCCAGCGGCGCTGTCGGGTGCAGGTGGATTGCGGCCTCAGGGATCGCTGCGTCACCGCTGCCCGCATCCCCGTCTGCTGTGGTCGCGCTGTCTGACACCGGCGGCGACTTTAGACTGCTCCGCATGGGAAAGCCATTCGCGTCGCACGAGCGTGGCTGAGCCCGCAGCAGCCGGCGCAGACGATCCGGCCGAGCCGACGCTGTCGCAGGTGGCGGCGCACGCAGGCGTTTCGCCGGCGACGGTCACGCGCTGGATCGCGAAGGGGCTCGTGCCAGGCTATGAAGGTCGCTGGACGCCGTCGGCGGTCGCGTACGTGCGCGTCGTCGCACGCTTGCGCGCGCGCGGACACTCGCTCGAGCAGATCAAGCGCGCGAGCGACAACGGTCAACTGGCTGTTGGTCCGCTGGAGAACCTGCTGGCTGGCGCTGAGGGTCGCTACACGGTGCGTGAAGTCGCGCGCGAGACGGGGCTCGAAGAGGCGCTGATCGAGCGCATCCTCAGCGCGATGGGCTTCGGCGGCAGCTCCGCTGAGCTGCTCTCCGAGGAGGACCTCGGAATGATGAAGTACGTCGCTGCTGTCCTCGATGCCGGCTTGCCGGCCGTCGCCTTCCTGCAGCTTGCGCGCGTGTATGGGCAGGCGATCGCGCAGATTGCCGATGCAGAGGTGCGTCTGATTCATCTCTACGTGCACGAGCCGTTGATGCGTGAGGGCATGCCGAACGTCGAGATCGCTGAGGAGATGGAGGGCCTCGCGCGCGAGCTGATCCCGTTCGCAGCGCCGCTCTTGCGCTATGTCCACGACCGTCTGCTCGGGCACTTCGTCGAGCAGGACGTGATCGGTCACATGGAGAACGACCTCGCTGAGAGCTCCTCCGAGGAGGGGCGCGTGCGCGTGGCGATTGTGTTCGCTGACCTCGCCGGCTACGCACGCCTGACGGTCGAGCGCGGCGACGAGGAGGCGCTCGCCGCCGTTGAGCGCTTCGTCGAAGCAGTCGAGCGCACGCTGCCTGCTGAGGCGCGCGTGATCAAGACGTTGGGTGATGAGGTGATGGTCGTCGGTCCTGACGCCAGCGGGCTCGCGCGCTGGGCAGTCGGGTTGCGCTCGGCAGTCGCGCCTGGCGACCCACCGCCGCGAATCGGCATGCACTACGGCGACGCGCTTTATCGCGACGGCGACTACTACGGGCGCGAGATCAACCAGGCGGCGCGGGTCGTGGCCCGCGCAGGGGGCGGCGAGGTGCTCGTCACACGGCCTGTCGTCGACGTCGCCTCCGGTATCGACAGCGTCCGCTTCGAGCGCATCGGCGAGGTCGGCCTGAAGGGCTTCTCTGAGCCGACTGAGCTGTTCATCGCCTCAGCCAAGGAACCGTAGGCGGGAGCATTTGGTGGAGGCTGAGCAGTCGACCGTCGTCGAGCAGGTTCGCGCGTCTGTGCGCGCCGGCGGATTGCTCGATGTCGCCAAGCCGCTCGTGGCGATGCTCTCGGGTGGGCGCGACTCGGTCTGCCTGCTCGACGTCGCCGTCGCGCTGTGCGGCGCGGAGCGCGTCCATGCATTGCATGTCAACTACGGGTTGCGCGACGCGGCCGAGGCGGACGAGCGGCATTGTGTGGCGCTGTGCAGAGCGCTCGGGGTCGAGCTGGCAGTCGTGCGCGCGAGCGACGACTGCGACAGCTCGGTGACAGCTGGTGAGCGGGGCAACTTGCAAGCGTGGGCGCGCGAGCTTCGCTACAGCGCCGCTGAGCAACTTGCAGGCGAGCTCGGCGAGCGTGCGCTGATCGCGACTGGTCATACAGCAAGTGATCAAGTCGAGACGATCCTCTACCGCCTTGCCGCCTCGCCTGGGCGCCGCGCGCTGCTGGGGATGGCAGCTGCCGAAGGACGGGTCGTGCGCCCACTGCTGGGCATCGCTCGCGAGCAGACAGCCGACTACTGCCGCGCGCGCGGACTGGTCTGGCGCGAGGATCAGAGCAACGAGGACGAGCGCTTCGCACGCGCGCGCGTCCGCGCGCGCGTAGTCCCTGCTTTGCGCGCTGTGCACCCTGCGGCGGAAGCCAACGTGCTGCGCACTGCGCGGCTGCTGCGGGAGGAGAAGGAGCTACTCGATGCGCTCGTCGAGCGCGAGCTGGCGGGTCAGACGGAAATCGAGCTTACGCGGCTGCAGGCGCTCGCGCCGGCGCTCGCGCGGCTTGTCGTGATCCGGCTGGCAGAGCAGGCCGCAGGCGGCTACGTGCCGCAGGCAGGCGAGCGCGTGCAGGACCTGCTCGCGCTCGGCCGCCGTGGCGGGCACGCCGAGCTGCACGTCGGCGGTCAGGCGGGGGCGGTGATCGAGGGTGGGCGCTTGAGCATGCGTCGCCTGCCGCCGCGCGAGCAGCCGCCGGGCGGGGACTAGACTCCTCCCAGTGGCAAGTCCGGTGAGTGCTCCAGGTGAGTCTGCTGTCGGCGAGGTGTTGGTCAGCGCTGAGGACGTGCAGCGGCGCGTGGCCGAGCTCGGCGAGCAGATCTCGCACGACTACGCTGGACGCTCGTTGCTCTTGATCGGCGTGCTCAAGGGCGCCGTCTTCTTCCTCTCGGACCTGATGCGCTTCATCGACGTCCCCGTCGAGGTCGATTTCATGGCGGTTGCCTCCTACGGCTCAGCGACTGACTCCTCGGGGGTCGTGCGGATCCTCAAGGATCTCGACGCGGTGATCGAAGGGCGCGACGTGCTGATCGTCGAGGACATCGTCGACTCAGGCCTCACGCTGCAGTACCTGATGCGCAACCTCGGCTCGCGCAACCCGCGCACGCTCGAGGTGTGCGCGCTGCTGACGAAGCCTGAGCGACGCAAGGTCGATCTGCCGACGCGCTACGTCGGCTTTGAGATCCCCAACCGCTTCGTCATCGGCTACGGCCTCGACTATGACGAGCGACATCGCAATCTGCCGTACGTGGCCGCGCTAGAGCGCTCCTGATCCGCTTCGGAGCGTCTCTCGCCGTTTCGAGCGCGCACGAGGCAACCGAGTCGAAGCCTAGACTCGGGCAGCTCATGGCGGTCAAAGAAGCTTCCTTCACGTCTGCGCGTAAAGCGCCGTCGACCAGCCAAGCTCCGGTGGCGGGACCCGCACGGAACGAGACGAACTTCCTCGACAACATGCGGCTGCCCGTTCATCGCTGGTTCCGTTTCTCGGCGGGATTCTCGGCGGCGTGGGTGGAAGGCCTGCTGCGAGAAGCAGGCGATCCATCGTCCGTCACGGTCCTGGACCCATTCGCCGGATCTGGAACGACACTGCTTGCTGCCGAGGCATGTGGAGTGGCCTCGGTTGGCTGGGACAGTCACCCGTTCGTCGCCCGCGTGGCTCGCGCGAAGCTGCGCTGGGACGTGGACCCTCTGCTCTTGCGGAGCAGGGCGGAGCTCCTGCTCGGCAGCTTGCGTCCTGCGCGCTGTGCAGCGGTGCCAGATCTCCTGGAGAAGTGCTACACGCCGGAAGTCCTGGGAGATCTGCTCGGACTGCGTGACGCCGTGCAGAGCATGCCGAGCGACGACGACGTCGGCTCCCTGGTCTGGCTGGCGCTCGTCGCAATCGTGAGGCGGGTGTCGCACGCCGGCACCGCCCAATGGCAGTACGTCCTGCCAAACAAGCGCAAGAGCAGAACGATCAGCGTCCGCCGAGCGTTCCGTGAGCAGATCGAGACGATGGCGAGCGACATCGAAGCGAGGCGGTCGGCCTGTCCGAGCTATCCCCCGGCGGCGTTTCTGACGGCGGATGCGCGCTCAGACACACAGGTCGTCGCCGATTGGGCGACGCACGTGATCTGCTCGCCACCGTACGCCAACAACTACGACTACGCGGACGCCACCCGGCTCGAGCAGACCGTCCTTGGTGAGGTCTCGTCCTGGAGCGAGCTCAGCCCAGTGCGGCAGAAACTGCTGCGCTCGTGTTCGCAGCAGATGGTTGGGTACGACGCGAGCGAGGCGTTCTCGGACGCGCTGCTCGAGCCAATTCACGATGAGCTGCGATCGGTGTACATCGCGCTGGAGGCCCAGCGCGAAAGTCACGGTGGCAGGAAGGCGTATCACAGCATGGCTGTGGCCTATTTCCACGACCTGGCCCGTGTATGGAGCAGTCTGCGCCAAGCGTGCGCCCCAGGCGCGACGGTGTGCTTTGTCGTCGGTGATTCCGCGCCGTATGGCGTGCACCTGCCGGTAGAGCGGTGGCTAGGGGAGCTCGCGCTGTCGGCAGGGTTTTCGTCGTGGAGCTTCGAGAAGGTTCGAGACCGGAACATCAAGTGGAAGAACCGGACGCACACGGTTCCTCTGCACGAAGGGCGACTGTGGGTGCAAGGCTAGATGGCGGAGGCTCCTGGGCATCGTCTTGGCCAGATCATCGGCGACTTGCTGGAGTTGTCGGTCGAGCCGCTGTTGCGTTCGTTCGCGCAAGAGCACGATCTGTATCTCGACCGAAAGGAACTGCGTTCTGCTAGAGCCGGCGTCAAGTGCACCTGGGTGGACAGCCTCGGCAACGCGCACGATCTCGACTTCGTCCTCGAGCGCGGTGGCAGCCCTACCAAGGTTGGCACGCCGGCTGCCTTCATCGAGACTGCCTGGCGGCGATACACCAAGCACTCACGTGCCAAGGCGCAGGAGATACAGGGCGCGATCCTGCCGCTGTTGACCACTCATGCGAATGTGAAGCCGTTCGCCGGCGCGGTCGTAGCCGGACGATGGACGAGCGGCGCGCTTCAGCAGATGCGCACGAGCGGGTTGTCGGTGCTTCAAATCGGCTACGACGACATCGTGCAGTCGTTTCGCACGGTCGGCATGGACATCGACGGCGAGGAAGGTACGCCAGACGCGGACCTTCAGCGGCAGGTAGATGCATGGACTGCGCTGGACGACGAGCAGCGAGCGGCTGTTGGAGAGGCAGTGCGCGCGTGCGCAGCGCCTGAATTCGCAGCGTTTCGCGACGACCTCGCACGCACGATCTCGAGGACGATCGAGGTCGTCAAGGTGCTCCCGTTGCACGGTCTGCCACTGGCGTGCGCGGGTGTCGAGGAGGCAATCGAGACGGTGGGCGCATACGTGCCGCCGGCCGCTGTGCCGGAGTTGGTCCGGTTTGAGATCGGGATCCGGTACACCAATGCGGATCGCATCGATGCGCAGTTCGAGTCGGCGGTTGACGCGATCGCGTTTCTTCGCACGTTCGCCGCATAGCAAGCCTGTCTGGCGTCAACGGCCGCGACCCTGGGTGCCGGCGAACTGCCCGGTGAAGCCCGTCGCCCTTGGTAGTCTTGGGAACTAGCGCCAATTTTCCGACGGCGCCGAAGCACCTCAAATCAGCCCATGAGCCGTTTCTTCAAGAGCGCCGCATTCCCGATCCTGATCGTCGTTGTGCTGGCGTTCCTCGCTGTGAAACTGGTCAACCCAGGCTCCAGCGGACGTCGCTCACACAGCTACCAGACGCTCGTCTCCAAGGAGTTGCCGCAAGGCGAAGTCTCTGAAGTCAAATTCAAGAACAAGGGCAAGTCGCTCGAAGTCAAGCTGAAGAACAAAGAAGAGTACGAAGTCGGCTACATCGACCAGGAGGCGCCTGAACTCTTCAAGGAACTGCGCCAGGCAGGGGTCAAGTACAACGTCGAATCGGAAAAGAGCAGCGTGCTGCTCAGCCTGCTCACGTACATCCTGCCGTTCGCGCTGTTCCTCGGCTTCTGGATCTTCCTGATGAACCAGGTCCAGGGTGGCGGCTCGAAAGTGATGTCGTTCGGCAAGTCGCGCGCGAAGCGCCTGTCGGCTGATTCGCCGAAGATCACTTTCCGCGACGTGGCGGGCGTCGACGAGGCCGTCGAGGAGCTTCACGAGATCAAGGAATTCCTCGAGAACCCAAAGAAGTTCCAAGCGCTTGGCGCACGCATCCCAACTGGCGTGCTCCTGTACGGCCCGCCTGGCACGGGCAAGACACTGCTCGCGCGCGCTGTCGCCGGCGAGGCGGGCGTGCCGTTCTTCTCGATCTCAGGCTCTGACTTCGTCGAGATGTTCGTCGGCGTCGGCGCCTCGCGCGTGCGCGACCTGTTCGAGCAGGCCAAGCAGAACAGCCCGTGCATCATCTTCATGGACGAGATCGACGCTGTCGGTCGTCACCGTGGCGCAGGCCTCGGCGGCGGCCACGACGAGCGCGAGCAGACGCTGAACCAACTGCTCGTCGAGATGGACGGCTTCGAGGCGAAGGACAACATCATCATGATCGCGGCCACGAACAGGCCGGACATCCTCGACCCGGCGCTGCTGCGTCCGGGTCGCTTCGACCGTCAGATCGCGGTCGACCGCCCGGACCGCAAGGGCCGGGCGAAGATCCTCGAGGTGCACACGCGCGGCAAGCCGCTGGCGAAGGTGATCGACATCGACGCGCTCGCTGGGCAGACGCCGGGCTTCACGGGCGCCGACCTGTCGAACCTGATCAACGAGGCGGCGCTGCTCTCGGCGCGTACTGGCAAGCGCGAGATCGGTCAGGACGAGCTCGAGGAGGGGATCATGCGCGTGATCGCAGGCCCCGAGAAGAAGACTCGCGTGATGAGCGAGAAGGAGCGGCTGATCACGGCTTACCACGAGATGGGCCACGCGCTCGTCGCCCACTTCCTCGAGCACTCAGACCCGGTCCACAAGATCTCTGTGATCTCGCGTGGGCAGGCGCTTGGCTACACGATCTCGATGCCGCAGGAGGATCGCTTCCTCACTACGCGCGCGGAGCTCAAGGACACGATGGCGATGACGCTCGGCGGTCGTGCTGCTGAGGAACTGATCTTCGGCGAGATCACGACGGGCGCGTCGAACGACATCGAGAAGGTGACGGCGACGGCGAAGCAGATGGTGATGCGCTTCGGCATGAGCGACAAGCTCGGCCCGCGCGTCTTCGGCCACGATCATGGGCAGCCGTTCCTCGGCCGCGAGTTCTCTTCAGAGCCGGACTACTCCGACGAAATTGCGCGCGAGATCGACGATGAGGTGCGCGGCATCATCGAGGCGGCGCATCAGCGGGCACGCGACATCCTCACTGAGCACCAGCAGGAGCTGACGAAGATCTCTGAGATCCTCGTCAAACGCGAGACGATCGAGAAGGAAGAGTTTCTCGCGCTGCTCGCCGGCAAGAGCGAGGAGGAGGTGTTCGGGGTCGAAGAGGAGACGAAACCAGAGCTGCCTGCACCGCCGGTGTCGGCCGACCGTGGCACGCCTGAGCGTGAAGCGCCGCGCACGATTCCGCGCCCAGGTCTCGCAGGGGGAACGGCCGAGATGCACGGAAGCGATCCCAAAGGCTCCAACCTCACGTAGATGGCTGATCCCGTGGCGGGCTACCGCCTGATGGGGATCGTCAACGTCACGCCGGACTCGTTCTCTGACGGCGGGCGGTTCTTTACGGCGGATGCGGCGATCGAGCAGGGTCTGCTGCTGGCGCAAGAGGGTGCGGCAATCCTCGACGTTGGCGGCGAGTCGACCAGGCCAGGTGCTGAGCCGGTTGGCGCGGAGGAGGAGCTGCGACGCGTGCAGCCAGTAGTCGAGGGGCTCGCTGCTACTGCGTGGCCAGAGGGTGCTCCGCAGATCTCGATCGACACGTCAAAGGCTTCTGTCGCCAGTGCTGCGCTGACGGCGGGTGCGAGCCTTGTCAACGATGTCAGCGCGTTGCGCGCAGACCCTGAGATGGCTGCTGTCGTGGCTGACGCACGGGCAGACTGCTGTCTGATGCACATGCTCGGCGAGCCGCGGACGATGCAGCAGGATCCGCGCTACGACGACGTCGTCGACGAGGTGAAGGCATTTCTGCTCGAGCGGATGGAGTTCGCTGTTGACGCGGGCATCGGCGAGCAGCAACTGCTGCTCGACCCTGGCATCGGCTTTGGCAAGACGGTCGATCACAACCTGCAGTTGCTGCAGCGCCTCGACGAGCTCGTCGCATTGGGCCGCCCGATCGTGATCGGCAGCTCGCGCAAGAGCTTTCTCGGGCGGATCGCTGCCTCGGGGCCCGACTCTGCTCGGCTGGCGGGAACGATTGCGACAAACGTGCTCGCGCTCGAGCGCGGCGCGAGCGTGTTTCGCGTGCACGACGTCGCGCCGCTGCGCGAAGCGCTCGCGCTGGCGGCTGCTACGTTGGCGGGACGATGGACGGGGAGCGCCAAGACGACGACAACGAGGATCTAGACGACGACGAGGCGCGTGAGCCTGGCGAGCGCGAAGAGGCCGCTGAGGCGGTCACAGTCGAGATCACAGGCCTCTCGCTGTATACCCATCACGGTGTCAGCGAGGCCGAGCGCGAGGTCGGTCAGCGACTTGTGCTCGATCTGCGCCTCGACGTCGGTGAGACGGACGCGACGGTGACGGACGCGATCGAGGACACGGTCGACTATGCGGAGGTGTGCCAGCTCGTCGCGCTGATTGCCCAGCAGCGCTCGCACAAGACGCTCGAGCGTCTGTGCAGCACGATCGCGAACCGCTTGCTCGCTGACTATGACCTCGAAGGTGTCTGGGTGAAGGCGACGAAGCCAGAGCCGCCGATTCCGCTGAGCGTCGACGAGGTCTCGGTTGAGGTCTGGCGCGAGGGTGAGGCGTAGAGTTACAGCGATGCGGCGAGCCCACGTGACTGGAGGACGATGAGCACTGCTGGGCGCTTCCGCGAGGTAGTCGAGCGCAAAGACCTCGCTGCTGCAGCTGAGCTGCTTGCGCCAGACGTCGTCTTCCACAGCCCTGTGACGTTCCACCCGTTCGTTGGTCGTGAGACGGTCACGGCGCTGCTTGGCGAGGTCGCGCAGGTCTTCACCGACTTCCGCTACACCGATGAGTTGGAGATGGATGGCGGTCACGCACTGATCTTCCGAGCGGGCGTTGCGGGCACGGATCGGGAGATCGAGGGAATCGACTTGCTGCGCTTCGATGAGCAGGGCCTGATTGCGGACTTCACGGTGATGCTGCGTCCGCTCTCAGCGCTCGTGCCTTTTGCACAGGCAATGGGCGAGCGCGCGCAGGCTGCAGGGCTGACGACGACGCGCGCTTAGGCCTGGGGCGGGCGGGCGGTGCCTTCGCGGATCGGACTGCTTGGCCTTGGCTCGAACGTGGGAGATCGCCGCGCAGAGCTACAGGCGGCGGTGCTCGCGCTGGCTGACGCAGGCGTCGAGCTGCAAGCGAGCTCGTCGACGTACGACACGGACCCTGTCGGCGAGGTGCTCGAGCAGCCGAGCTTTCTCAACGCGTGCGTACGGATCGAGACGGCGCTCGAGCCACTCGAGCTGCTTGACTTGGTCAAGCGCCTGGAGAGCGAGCTCGGACGCAGCGAGGGGGGCGTGCGGCACGGCCCGCGGGCGATCGACATCGACGTGCTGCTGCTCGGCGAGCTCGAGCTGCGCCACGAGCGGATGACGCTGCCACACGAGCAGCTGCTGAGCCGCCGTTTCGTGCTGATCCCGGCGCTCGAGCTCGACTTCGCGCTGACGACGCCAGACGGCCGCCGCCTGTCGGATGCGCTGGCTGCGTTGAGCTTCGACGAGGGCGTGCGCTGGGCTGGGCCTCCGCTCGAGCTTTCTTGATGCCTGGCGTCAGTGGACGACGATCTTGCCCTTCATCCCTTTGCTGACGTGCACGGTGCAGACGTAGGAGAAGGTTCCTGCATTGGGGAAGCGAACGGTCAGCGACCCACTCGAGCCTGTGCGCGAGTGCACGCTGCGGAACGTCACGTTGTGTTCGCTCTTGGGGATGTTCCACGACCATCTGACGCTGTCGCCGCGTTTGATCGTCAGCGTGCTGGGGTGAAAGCTGAAGCCGCTGAGCGAGACGGTGTGGGTTGCAGCTGTGCGCCCTCTCGCCGGTGCTGTCGGCCCGCTCGAGCCGGCGAGTGCGATTGTTGGGACGACGGCGGCTGTCGCAACGAGTGCGAGCACGCCGGCGAGAGAAAGCATTTTTCTGGACATGCCATTGAGACGCCGGTGCGGCGCAGAACTTCCCGCTCTCGACGCTAGGCGCGCACGGAGTGGCGGTCGTCCCAGCTCGCGAGGCGCAGCAGCGTGGCGCCGCTGACGCTGCGCCCTGAGACGACGCACAAGCGTCCGTCGCGCAGCCACGTGACTACGGATGCGCCGTCGATCGTCTGCAGCCGGTAGGGGGTGCCATCGCGGTGGGAGATGACACCGCCGCTGCCTTGCGACGGTGCGTTGCCTGCGACGATCGCATAGCCGATGCGTAGGCCACGGCTGTTGGCGTAAAAGACGGTCTTGACGGTGCGCCCATCGACTTCATCGGTCCGTGAGCCAGTCGAGCGCCAGCCGAAGTGTCCGCCCCAGTATGGAAACGACACGCCGTCGACGGAGGCGCGCAGCTCGGTGCGATCGCTCGCGTTCTCGGTGGGCGCTTGCTCGGTTGCGTGACTGAGGGTCAACGCGGCGGCGTCGTGCACGCTGAGCGTCGATGAGCTTCCGTTCAAGCCGACTGCGAGCGCGAGCGCGATGACGGCGGCTGCGATTGCGCCGATCGCGGCGATCCTGGGCGCGAGGCCAAACGAGCCGGGCGCACGGCGTTGCGTGGCTTGTCGCTTGGCGCGTGTGGAGCGCGAGGCGATCATTGCGTCGACTGAGCGGTGCAGCGAGTCGGGCGCGGGCACGTCGATCGAGTGCAGGAGCTCGACGAGCTCTGTCTCGCTTGTAGGGCGTGGGATCGAGGGCGTGTGGTCTGTCATTGGGAATCCCCGCTTGGAAGGACTCCGCCAGGGCGCATTTGTTCCCGGCGTGTGCTGGCGATCTCGGTACGTGCGGGCTTGGTGGCGCGCGTCAGCGCGCTGCGCTGCTCGCCTGTGGCGGCAGGCTCGATGCGCTGCTTCTGTCCACCGCTGTGGTCCTCGCTGTCCTCGGTCAGGCGCTGAGCGACCTGCTTGCGCGCGCGGAACAGGCGCGTCGTGATCGTCGCCTCGCGCACCCGCAGGGCGCGAGCTGCCTCGCGATAGGAAAGGCCGAGCACGTCGATCGCAACGAGCGCCATGCGGAAGTCCTCGGGGAGCTCTGCGATCGTCGCATAGAGCTCTTGCACTTCGAGCGCCTGCTCGGGTCTGCCCATCGGCTTGGGATCGGCGGTGACGACGTCCTCGAGCGTGGCGACGGTGACTGGTCGGCGCCCAGCTGTCCTGCGGCTCGTCAGGAACGTGTTGCGCAGCACGCGCATCAGGTAGTAGAGCTCCTCGTCGCCGTGCAGCATGCGCGGACGCGAGAGCACGCGGGTGAAGGTCTCCTGGACGAGGTCCTCGGCGTCCTCACGCGAGCCGCACAGACCCCACGCGGCGCGGTAGAGGCGATCGACGTGCTGGCTCAGGGACTCTGGATCGAGAATGCGCATGGCGAAAGGCGTGACAGGGCGAAAGGTCTACCCATTGGCGACTGTAGCGCCGCGCGCCGCTGTCGTGGAGCTTTGGCTCGGCGATGCTCGGTTGCGCTCGACGCGCGCGCTCGGCGGGCGCTCGCGAGGCGCGGGCGCCTGGCGTTGAGCGTTCGGCTGACGTTGACTGCGCCGGGCATGGCACAAGCGACGGTCACACGCAGCATCACGCTGCGCCGCTAGCGGCCGATCTACGCCGTCGCTGCGGGCGCTGGCAGCCACTCGGCAGCGAGCGTACTGGGCGGGACTTCGCCGACGCTGGGTGGGAAGTAGCGCGTCAGGCTGGCTGCGGGGCGTCCTTCGATCAGCGGACGCACGTCGGCAATCGTCAGCAGCAGCCGGATCGTGCTGCCGATCTGCAGATCTGCGGCGTTGGGCTGCTCGCTGCCGAGCAGGCCGTCGGCGATCCATCGGTCGATCCGGTCGAGCTGGGCGGGCAGCGCTGCGAGGTCGGCGCGCACATCGGGCTCGCGCGCCTTGTTGCGCATCGCCATCAGCCGCGCAGTGAGCGGCAGGGCTGGACGCATCAGCCCGACGGGCAGGGGCAGTTTGGCGTCGCCGACGTAGCTGAGCATCGCCTCAGGTCGGCTGAGGAAGCAAAGGTCGAGGATCCGCCTGGGGACGCTTTGAAAAGTCTCATCGCCCCAGCGCTCAGCCTCGAGCACTTGCGCGTAGGTGGGGCTACCGACGGGGGGCAGCAGCGGTGGCTCAGGCGCGAGCTCGTCGAGCCGGCGCATGATCGTGCGCGAGCCGACGAGCCGCTCGCCGTTGCGCCGCATCCCAGGGACGGTCACGCCGCCGTAGCGCAGCGGGCCGATCATCAGCTGGCTCATCGGCAGCAGGTCGACGCGGTCGAAGTCGATCGACTTGAGCTGCATGGCAGCTTCGACGGCGGCGCACGGATGTGATCCTGGCAACGTGTAGAGCTTGGGTGCAGTGCTCGACATGGGCTTGCCGAGCATAATGGTCGCCGATGCTGCTTGTAGTCGATGTAGGGAACACGCAGACGCATTTCGGCGCGTTCAGAGGAGAGGAACTGGTCGAGCACTGGCGCTTTGCGACGGTGCGTCAGTCGACGGCTGACCAGCTGGGAGCAGCGCTGCGCAACCTGATGGAGCTTCGCGGATACGGCTTTGGCGACCTGGAGGCGTCGATTGTCTCCTCGACGGTGCCGCAGCTGGAGCCAGAGTGGACGGCGATGGCGCGCCGCTATCTGCGCCACGAGATGCTGGTCGTCGGTCCGGGCACGAAGACTGGGATGGCGATTCGCTATGACAACCCGCGCGAGATCGGTGCGGACAGGTTGGTCAATGCAGTGGCGATCCGCGAGCGCTTCGAGGGGGCGGCGGTGTGCGTCGACTTTGGCACGGCGACGACGTTCGACGTTGTCTCCAGCGGCGGCGAGTACATGGGTGGCTCGTTGATGACGGGCATCGAGATATCGCTGGAGGCGCTCTCTGAGCGCGGTGCGCGGCTGCCGAAGATCGAGCTGGCGCCACCGAAGAGCGTGATCGGCAAGAACACGATCGATGCGATCCGCTCGGGTGTTGTCTACGGCTATGCGGGGGCGATCGACGCGATTCTTCGACGGCTGTATGACGAGTTGGGGGAACGGCCGCAGGTGATCGCCACGGGCGGACTTGCTGGGCTCGTCGTGCCGTATACGGAGGAGCTCGAGGAGGTCGACGATCTGCTGACGCTTACTGGGTTGCGGTTGTTGCACGAGAAAAACAGCTAGGCGGGTCTCGTCCCCCTTTTTGATGGGCGGCCTTGCGGCCGCTGATGTTGCTGCGCGGTTCGTGTTCTGAGCAGGGCTTGCGAGGACGGGCGCTTGTGAACGGCATCCAGCCTCCTGGGTCGAGCCGGCCTCCGCTCCTTGTTTGAACTAGAGAACGCTCCGGCCGCCACGACTTTTACCGGGCCGGCGGGCACACGGCCGAAGGCTGGGTCGGGCCGGCTCTTGGTTGAGCCGAAGCGCTGTTTGGGCTTGCCCCGTTTGGCCGGGCGCGGGTTGTCCTTGAGCGCTTCGGGGGCTCTGTTCTCTCCGGGCCGCTCGTTTGTTTGCCCAGCGCCTCGAGGCTTCGCCCTTCCGGGCCATAATTGACCTATGACTGAGCAGCGGCTTCTGACTGACCCCTGGATGCTGGGACCGCTTCGCGTGCCCAACCGCGTCCTGCTTGCGCCGTTGGCGGGGATTGGGAACTGGTTCGTGCGGTTGCAGGCCAAGCGCTATGGGGCGGGGATGGCGGTGTCGGAGATGGTCTCGACGCACGCGATCCACTACGGCAACGAGAAGACGTGTGTGGAGATGCTGAGGATCGATCCGCGCGAGCGTGCTGGTGGGCCGGTCTCGATCCAGTTGTTCGGCGAAGACCCGGCGATCATGCGGGAGGCGGCTGCGCATGTGGCTGGGGTGGGGGCGGATGCGATCGACATCAACATGGGCTGCCCTGTGCCGAAGGTCTGCAAGACGGGCGCTGGCGCGGCAATGCTGAGCAACCCCGATCGCGCAGTTGAAGTGGCGAGGGCGGCTGTCGAGGGAGCGGTCGGCGCTGGCGGCAGCCTGCCTGTGACGGTCAAGCTGCGCTCGGGTCTGCGCACTGGCGAGACGAGCGGGTTCGACTTGGCGCATCGCCTCGTCGAAGAGGCGGGCGTCGCTGCGATTGGCTTTCACCCGCGCTCTGCGGCGGTGCAGCACAAGGGTCAGCCGGACTACGCGCTGGCGGCACGACTGGTCGAGTCGCTGCCTGCACCGGTGATCCTGACGGGTGGGATGAGCGATGCAGACAGCGTCCGTGAGGCGTTCGAGCTGACTGGCGCTGAAGCGGTGATGCTCGCGCGTGGAGCGCTGGGCAACCCGTGGCTGTTCGACGAGCTGATCGGCGCGCGGACGGCGTCACCGACGCGAGCGGAGGTGCGCGAGGAGCTCGATTGGACGATCGATTGCGCGGTCGAGCATCTGGGAGAGGCACGCGCGACGCGCTATCTGCGCAAGTTCTATCCGTGGTACGTGAACCGCTTGGAACTGGATGCACATCAGGCCAAGCAGCTGCAGGCTGGACTGCAGCAGTCGGAGACGCTGTCGCAGGTGCGGTTGCTGTTTGAGCGGTCGCAGACGCCGCTTGCGCTCGCGGTCTGAGGCGTTCGCGCGGGGCGCCCAGGCCCCGCTATACTGCTGCGCTCTCTGGGGGCCGATCGCCGTGACAATCCCGCCCAGCAGGCGGGATTTTCTCTCTGCCGGCCTATCTCCGAACTGCGATCGAGGGTCACATGCCGAAGGACGTCATCCTCACTCCTGAAGGGCTGAAGAAGCTGAAGGACGAGCTCGAGCTGCTCTCTACGGAGAAGCGTCGTGAGGTCGCTGAGCGGATCAAGGAGGCACGCGAGTTCGGCGACATCTCGGAGAACTCGGAGTACGACGACGCGAAGAACGAGCAGGCGATGCTCGAGAGTCGCATCGCGCAGCTGCAGGAGAAGCTGCGGATGGCGAGCGTGATCGAGACGAAGGATCTCTCGACTGACATCGTCCAGATTGGCTCGATCGTCCACGTCAAAGACGAAAAGACGGGCAAGTCGGTCAAGTACACGATCGTCGGCTCAGCTGAGGCCAAGCCGGAGGAGCAGAAGCTCTCGAACGAGTCGCCAGTCGGCCGCGCCCTGATCGGCCGCAAGCGCAACGAGACGGTCGCCGTCAAGGTTCCCCGAGGCCCGGCCCGCAAGCTGAAGATCACGAAGATCGACGTCGGCCTCAAGTAGTTCGGCTCGGCCGACTGCTTCGTCCGCTCAGTACCAGCGTGCTCCGGCACAGCCGAGCAGCCACGCAGGCCCATACAGTTAGCCGGCCTGGATGGCCGGCCTCGGTAACTGTCGTGGCGGCCGGAACGGCAAAAGTTGTGACCAGGAAGTGGAGGCCGGCTCGACGAGAAGGCCGGATGCCGCTCACAAACGCGCGATGAACGACACGAGCAACGATCCCGAGCCACGAGAGTCGTCTAAACACGGCCTGCCGGAGCTGATCGCGGAGCGCCGCGCCAAGCGCGAACGTCTGCGCGAGGCCGACCCGACAGCCTTCCCGCATACGTTCGAAGACGTCGAGCCGGTCGAGACGGTGCTGAGCGCGTACGAGCATCTGGAGGCGGGCGAGGAAACGGACGAGCGCCATCGCGTTGCCGGCCGGATCACTGCGCGCCGCGGCTCGGGCAAGGCGGCCTTCCTCGATCTTGTCGACCGCACTGGAAAGATCCAGCTCCACGCGCGCCAGGACGTGCTCGGAGAAGAGCGCTACGCGCTGCTCACGTCGCTCGATCTCGGCGACTTGCTCGGCGTCGACGGCAGCGCGATGCGCAGCCGCCACGGCGAGGTCTCGCTGCGCGTCGAGAGCTTTGAGATCCTCGGCAAGGCGCTGCGCCCGCCGCCTGACAAGCATCACGGCCTGTCAGACGTCGAGACGCGCTACCGCCACCGCGAGCTAGACCTGATCTCCAGCGAGGAGAGCAGGCGGCTGTTCATCGATCGCGCGAAGATCATCTCGGCGGTCCGCGCGTCGCTCGACGGCGATGGCTTCATTGAGGTTGAGACTCCCGTGCTCCAGCCGCTCTACGGCGGGGCGATGGCACGTCCGTTCACGACGCACCACAACGCGCTCGACCGCGACCTGTATCTGCGGATCGCGACCGAGCTGTACCTCAAGCGACTGATCGTCGGCGGGCTCGAGCGTGTCTACGAGCTGGGCAAGGACTTCCGCAACGAGGGCATCTCGCACAAGCACAACCCCGAGTTCACGATGGTCGAGTGGTACGAGGCCTACGCGGGCTACGAGGTCGCGATGGAGCGCACGGAAGCGATCGTGCGCGCGGCGGCTGCGGCGATCGACTACACGGGGCCGCTCGATTTCAAAGCGCCGTGGCTGCGCGTGGGCTTCGTGGAGGCGATTCAGGAGACGACAGGCGTCGATCTGCTCGCCTTCGGAACCGCTGAGGCGCTGGCGGGCGAGATCGAGAAGCGGGGCCTCGCGATCGAGACGCAGCGCAAGGACGTCTCCTGGTTTGGGCTCGCGGACGATCTGATCGGCAAGTACGTCGAGCCGACGCTGACGCGTCCGTCGTTCATCGTGGACTACCCGAAGGAGCTCTCGCCGCTCGCGCGCGAGCGACCCGACCGCCCGGAGATCGTGGAGCGCTTCGAGGCATTCGCCGGGGGGATGGAGATCGCCAACGGCTTCAGCGAGCTGATCGACCCTGACGAGCAGCGAGCTCGCTTCATCGCGCAGGATCGGATCGACGCACAGACCGAGGGCGAGGCGGAGACGATGCCTTACGACGAGGCTTACGTGCAGGCGCTCGAGCAGGGAATGCCGCCGACGGGTGGCGTCGGGCTGGGGATCGATCGTCTCGTGATGTTGCTGACGGGCGGCGACTCGATCCGCGAGGTCGTGCTGTTCCCGGCGATGCGCGACTGAACGCTCGCGCTCCTTTGCTGAATCGACGCGCGTGGCTCAAGCTGCGGCGCTGGATTGACGATTGACCCCCACGGGGCCAGAGGGCCGGTTGGTAGACTGCATTTCAGGCCTGGATCCCGTCTGAACAGGCCAAGACCAGACCACATAGCTCACTTGAGGCGCCGCCCTCGCAGGAAGGAATGAAGCATGTTCGAGCGATTTACAGAACGCGCCAGGCAGGTGGTCGTTCTCGCGCAGGAGGAGGCGCGAACGCTCAAGCACAACTACATCGGCACCGAGCACATCCTGCTCGGGCTGCTGCGTGAGGAGGAGGGGCTGGCGGCCCGCGTCCTCGAGAGCTTGGACATCACCGTCGAGCGTGTGCGCGCACAGGTAGTGCGCATCGTCGGCTCCGGTGAGGAGGTCACGTCCGGTCAGATCCCATTCACCCCGCGCGCCAAGAAGGTGCTCGAGCTGGCCTTGCGCGAGGCGCTGAGCCTTGGGCACAACTACATCGGCACCGAGCACATCCTGCTCGGCCTCGTGCGCGAGAACGAGGGCGTCGCAGCGCGCATCCTGCTCGACTTCGACGCCGATTCGGAGAAGATCCGCAACGAGGTCATCCGCATGCTCTCCGGCCCGGGCGGTCGCCGCCAAGGGCAGTCGAGCAGCTCGGGCTCTGGATCGGGCTCGGCACCGGGAGAGGGCAAGAAGTCGTCGAAGCTGCTCGACCAGTTCGGTCGCAACCTGACGAAGCTCGCTGCTGAAGGCAAGCTCGACCCGTGCGTCGGGCGTGAGACGGAGATCGAGCGGATCATGCAGATCCTCTCGCGGCGCACGAAGAACAACCCAGTGCTCGTCGGTGAGCCGGGCGTTGGCAAGACTGCCGTCGTCGAGGGCTTGGCTCAGCGGATCACGAGCTCGGACGTACCTGAGCTGCTGCGCAACAAGCAGATCTACACGCTCGACCTGGCGGCGCTCGTCGCCGGCTCGAAGTACCGCGGTGAGTTCGAGGAGCGGCTGAAGAAGGTGATGAAGGAGATCACTCAGCGCGGCGACATCATTCTGTTCATCGACGAGCTCCACAACCTCGTCGGCGCCGGCGCTGCAGAGGGCGCGATCGATGCTGCCTCGATCCTCAAGCCTGCGCTTGCGCGTGGCGAGCTGCAGACGATCGGCGCGACGACGCTCGAGGAGTACCGCAAGTACCTCGAGCGCGACTCGGCGCTCGAGCGCCGCTTC
>FTBE01000057.1_pt1 | contig 51691 bp, 41 predicted proteins | sample 1639291 | NCBI WGS metagenome assembly FTBE01 (sample SAMEA3914864, study PRJEB12502) | metagenome | biome: forest; material: soil | place: USA | collected 2012-03-12 | depth 0.3 m | reverse complement strand
TGAAAGTGGACGTCGCGACGCGCGCAGCACTGGCTGCATCGAGATGGGCGAAAGCCGTACGCGAGGCGCGGCGAGCGGCGAATGCCTCCGGCGTGTGACGCTGAGCTTCTGTCTGTGCCAGTTGCTGGTCGGACTCGAGTGGCGATTCAGGGGTGACGAGCGGGTCGCCCAGCAGGGAGCCGGCATCTGAAGGCTTGTCCGCACCGGCAGGCGAGCCCAGGCTCGTGCCGGCTTCCGGAGGCTGCGCGGGCGCACCGGGAGCAAGGTGGGTAGACGGACGAGCCGAGCGCCCTGCGGCGAAGCCCGCCGATGAGCTTTCGGCCAGCCCACCTTGAGCATCGGCAGGCAACGAAGTCAGCGACGCGTCGCCTCGTGAGCGTCGCGCACGAGCGCCTCCCTGCGCAGCCGCCGGCATGCACGCCAGCGCCGAGAAACACAGTAGGCAGACAATGAGTCGTCGAACTGCAAAGCCCACACTGACCCCCTTGCACTCGAATCAAGCCCCACGCTTTAGCTGGGGCTAACCTATGTTTTCCCGACACAACCCGACGAGAGGCGTTTCTGACTGGGCCAAATACTTCCATTTGGGCAAACGGGCTCGCGCGTCCAGCTAGGTAAGAGTCGGGTCGGCCAGGAGATCCGATCTAGCGCTCGGATGGGAACCGCCTCCGCGAAGCGACCAGAGCCAAGCGGTTAAAACGCGGCGCAAGTGAAATGGCGAGACCCGGATTCGAACCGGGGACACCACGATTTTCAGTCGTGTGCTCTACCAACTGAGCTATCTCGCCGCTGGCGATCGGCTCGCTGACCGACCTAAACGGAATCCCCGATCCTACCGGCTCCCAGGCCCACTCGACGGGCCTGGCGGCTCATTTGCCGACCTGTTCCCAGGCTTCGAGATAGGGCAGCGGGTCGATCGTGTGCCCGCCTGGCGCGTACCAACCGCCGACCCACATCTCGAAGTGCAGGTGCGGTGCGGTGGCGTCGCCGGTCTGCCCAGCCAGGCAGAGCTGCGTCCCTGGCGCAACGGCCTGTTCGGCGCTGACAGCGAACGTGGCTGCCTTGCAGTGGTCGAACACGAGATCGAAGCCGATAGCTGTGTGCTCGACTACGTAGTAGCCGGCGCCAGAGGCTTGGTAGGAGGTCGAGGAGATCGTTCCTGCGAGCGGCGCCACGTCGGGCGTGCCTTCGGCGGTGAGGATGTCTTGGCCTTCGTGGGTGTGGTTGCCGCGCGGTGCGCCGTAGCGGTTTTCGGCGTCGCCGAAGTTATGCGGCCCTGCGACTGGGAAGACGGCGCCGTCGGCGACCGTCTGGGCTGGCGTCGGCACGCCCGCTTCGAGCGTCGGCGGGGCGGGGTTGAGCGCAGCAGGGGATGGCGCAGGCGCAGTGACCGTCAGCGTCGCCACGCCAGAGCTGTGAGCTGTGCGCGTCAGGTTGTGCGCATGGTGGTCGTGCGCGCTGACGCTCACGTGATAGCTGCCCGCGGCGAGCGTCGCGCCGTGCGGCCAGCTCACGCGCAGCGTGCGAGCTGTGTGGACCCAGCCGAGCTTGGCGACGACTGCCTGCTTGCGCGTCGTGAGGTCATTGATCGCGACGGTCGCGTCGACCGTGCCGACGTGCGCCTCGTCGATCCGCAGCGTGACCGGCGGCGGAGCACCTGGAGTGGAGGTGCCCGGGACGCTCAGCTTGGTGACGACCGGATGCGGCACGACGGTCGTGACGGCCAAGCCGTACTCGCTGCCCCCAGAGAGCGGCGCAGACGGCGACTGCGCGCCACCGGTTGAACCAGCCTGGGCGACACTGGTGAGCAGCAGCGATGCAACTACGCCGCCGACAGCGGCAGCCGAGCTGAAAACGAGCCTCATGTGCTTAATCTCGGCAGCCCTACGCAAAGCAAGAGCGCATCGGCCAGGACCGGCACATTCGGCTAGCGCTCCTGCTGAAAGCCCTCCACCATTGCCTGATACGTGCGCGCGAGCCCTTCGTCGATCGGCACCTGCGGGCGCCAGCCGAGCTCGCTTTCGGCCAGCGAGATGTCAAGCCGACTGTGCTGCAACTCGCCTGGGCGAAGGTCGGCCAACTCAGGTTCAAGCGCGCCAGGATCAGCAGCTGCGCCAGGCGCATCGGAGCGCTCAGCGGCGCGCTGCAGCTCGCGCCAGATCGTCGCTACGTCGGTCTCGACGCTGGTCGCGACGTTGTACGTGCCGCGCTTGCCGGAGGCGGCCAGCAGGGCACTGACGACGTCGCTGACGTAGACGTAGTCGCGCGTCGGCTTGCCGTGGCCGAACAGCTTCGGCGTCTGCCCGGCGTACAGGTGGTAGGAGAAGATCGCGACGACGCCGGCCTCGCCGTGCGGGCTCTGGCGCGGCCCGTAGACGTTGCCGAGACGGCACACGGCGTGCGGGATCCCAGAGGACAGCGACCACGTCTTCACGTACGCCTCCCCTGCCCACTTCGAGGCGCCGTAAGGCGAGAGCGGTTCGGGGATGCGCTGCTCGGAGGTCGGCATCGGCGCGTCGTCGCCATACAACGCGCCGCCTGTCGAAGTGAACACGACTGGCGCGCCACAGCGCCCAGCGGCCTCTACGACGTTGAGCGTGCCTTGCACGTTGACAGCGCAGTCACGCGCTGGGTTCTCCACGGAGACGACGACGCTCGACTGCGCTGCCAGATGGAAGATCGCCTCTGGGCGACGCTGCTCGACGAGCGCGCCGAGCGCGATGGCGTCGACGATGTCGAGCTCGACGAGCTCAGCCTGCTCGGCCACGCGCGCAGCGTCGCCAGAGGAGAGGTCGTCGACGACGGTCACCTCACAGCCGTCGGCGAGCAGCGCATCGACGACGTGCGAACCGATGAAGCCGGCTCCGCCGGTGACGATCGCGCGCTGCACCGCGCGTAATCTACAGCGACGCTGCCTGCGCGCGCTGAGCGAGCTGTTCCTCGACCGCTTCGACTGCCTCGTCGATGCGCTCGAGCACCCGCATGCCGTTGCGGGAGGGCGGCAACACGCCGCCAACCGCTGCACCACCGAGCACGATCGGGGTGCCAGGGTGCGCAGCGTGCAACTCGGCAACAGCCTCGCTGATCTTCTGGGGGTCTTGGCTGTCAGTCGCGCCGAAGACGATCACCTGCGGTGACTGGCTCGTGACGACAGCCTGCAGGCGCTCGGCTGACAGGTCGGTGTCGAACACCGTCTCATAGCCGGCTGCGGCGATCTGGTCGTGCATCATCTGCAGCTCGAGTGCATGCTCGTCGCCTTCCAGTCCAAGCAGCAGCACACGCTCACGCGTAGGCTCGGTGTTGCCGATCATGTAGCGGTAGAGCGTCGCCAGCACCCGCCTGGTGATGCCCTTGGCGAGCAGCTCGCGCTCGCTGTCGATCTCGCCGGCGCCGCGCAGCTCGCGGATCCGCGAAAGCGCTGGGGCGATCACCTCGCCGTGCAGCGTCGTCGCTGGAATGCCGTCCTCGATCGCCTGTGCGATCGAGCCCTCGGCCGTCTCTGCGTCGCCGCGCTCGAGTGCTGTGCCGTAAGTCTCGAGCGTGCTCTCGACGAGATCGTTCGGATCTGAGCGACGCTCGCGCGCATCTGGTCCAGAGCTGGAGAGCACTTCCATGAACGCGTCGAGCAAAACTGGGTCGAAGTGGCGCCCACGCTGCTCGCGCATCATCTGCACTGCCTCCTCGACAGGGAATGCCTTGCGATAGACGCGATCGCTCGTGAGCGCGTCGAACACATCGGCGATCGCGACGATTCGTCCCTCGATTGGGATCGCCTCGCCGACGAGTCCACGGGGGTAGCCGGTGCCGTCCCACTTCTCCTGGTGGCTCAGTGCGATCACGGTCGCCATCTCGAGGATCGAGGAAGACGACCCGCGCAGCAGGCGATGGCCCTCCTCGGCGTGCGTCTCGACGATCGCGCGCTCCTCAGGCGTCAGCGGGCCTGGCTTCAACAGGATCGCGTCGGGAATCGCCACCTTGCCGACGTCGTGCAGTGGCGCTGCGTGGCTGAGCTGCTCGCAGAACTCGGCATCCATCCCGATCTGTTCGGCGAGCAGCGTCGAGAGGCGTCCGATGCGCTCGATGTGTGCGCCAGTGTCCTCGTCGCGGAACTCGACAGCCATCGACAGGCGGCGGACAGTCTCGGTCTGCGCGAGCTCCAACTCAGAGAGCGCGCGCCGCAGCTCGTCGGAGCGTCCATCGATCTCCTGCTCGAGCGCTGAGCGCCTGCTCTCACCGACGCGCCAGCCGAGCACGATCGCGCCGACGGCGAGCACTGCGAGGCAGAAGATCTGGAACGCTGAGGAATCAGACAGGATCGCGCCAACGGCTGCGATCACGACGACGAGCGCCCACGGCGCCCAGATGAAGACGCGGCTCGTGCGCTGCGGACCGTCCCCTGGCTCGCTGCCCCCAGGCGCCGGGTTTACGGAGTGCGCCACGCGAGCGAGCTTACCCCTCCGTTCCCCGGACAAAACGCCATTGTTCACGGCATCCCGACTGTGCGATTTGCGCGTCGGCGGGACGCCGTCAAGGCGAGTGGATGACGTCCCGCGCTGGGCGGGCCGTCGGAAGCTGACTTGAGTAACTCCGCTCACTGATGGACTTCAGCCAAATCGGGAAACAGTACGTCCGTGCAGTTCGCGTTCGGCGACGCGAGCAGCGTTCTTGATCACCCCCGAAGAGGGTGGACGAATGATCTAGTGCAGCGGTGTGCGCAGCTACTGCTGGCCGGCGTGCTGCAACTGGGCGACGTCGATCGCGTTCGCCGGTGCGGCCAGCGTGACCGTGCCGTTCCAGCGGTCGAACGTGATCTTGCCGCCACCCGACCCGCCCTTGCTGATCTGGATCGGATAAGGCTGGCCGGTGGTGGCGACGTACAGCGTGCCGCCTTTCGACTTGTCGGTGATGCCGACGACCTTCTGTCCCGCGATCGTCGAGGTCCCGATGTTCGTCAGCGTCTTGCCGTGATTGGCGAGCGTCTGATCGACGAGCTGGCGCAGGTCGGTGAGCTGGCCGAGCGAGGCGAAGTCGGAGCTGTTGGCCGGGGCCTTCAGCCACTTCCCCTGCAGCAGCTGCGCCGCGGCGGTGCCGCCGATGTGCTTGTAGAAGGCGGGGCTGCCTTTGATGTAGACCGTTTTGCCGACCGCGATCAGTTCGAACGCGAGACCGCTCTCTGACAATTTTCCGCGCCCGCCCTTGCCTGCGAGCAGGTTCATGTCGAGCGTGATCGGCGAGCCGTCGCTGACGATCGAGCCGGAGACGTGCACCGTGCTGGCACCGTCGGCGGCGACTTTCGTCGCCGTGAGGATGTCGGCGGGCGATTTGCCGGAGACGCCGTTGTCCGACGAGGCCGAGGAAGAAGACGAGGATCCACCGCCGCAGCCGGCGAGCAGCGCGACGAGCAGCAGCACTGCGGCCGCGACCGTCAAGCCTCTGAGTGAGAGTCGGAAACGCATCGAGCGGGGCACTCTACATATACGCGCGGTCGGGTGAGGAAAGATCAGCCGGTCAGGTCCGGGCGGTCAGGCCCGCGTGAGCCGCTCGAGCAGCAGCACGAACGACTCGTATGACTCGCCTGTCGTCTGCGCGAGCGCGATCTCGCACGTGCGGTTGCTGCACAGGTGCTCTGCGCAAGGCTCGTCGGCCAGCTCGAGCGCTGCATCGCGCATCGCGGAAGCTGGCAGCTCTGGGTGCAACAAGCCGCGGTCGCCTGCCATGCCACAGCAGCTCGATGCCGCCGGCACGAGCACGCGCTCGGCGAGCGCGCCTGCAAGCGCTTCGAGCTTGCCTGCGAGGCCGAGCTGCGTCGCAGCGCACGTTGGATGCACTGCTGCACTGGCCACTTTGCCGGTCACGTGCAAGCGCGGCAGCAGCCTGTCGTGCGCCCAGGCAATCGAGTCGAGCACCTCGATCTGCTCGAAGCGCTCGCGCTGCTGCTCTGACAGGCGCGGGGCGAGCTCGTGCACGAGCCCCTGCGCGCAAGAGCTCGCATCGATCACGACGGGCAGCTCACCTTCAACGCTCCAGCGCCACAGCGCGTCGGCCGTCTTTGCAGCCATGTAGTCCTGACCTTGCTGGTAGCCCTTCGAGCTCCACGGCGTCGCGCAGCAGTGCCCAGCGGCATCAGGCGGGATCCACAGCGGCTGCCCAGCGCGCGCGGAGACTTCGACGAGCGCCTGCGGCAGCGTCGGCTGATCTGACGCTGCGCCTGCGGCGTTGCCGAAGATGCGGTTGATGCACGCCGGCAGGTAGACGGCTGCAGCTCCGTCGCGCGCAGTCTCAGGCAGCCGCGCCGGTGCAGCACGCGGCAGGCCTGCCGGCAGTGTGGGCACGAGCTCACTGCTGACGCGACGACGCAGCAGCTCGGGAAGCTTCGCGACTGTCCCGTGGCCGAGCACGCCTGAAGCGGCGCTGGCGCCAGTCAGTCCTGCCCGCGCAGCGCGCTCGACGGCGCCATAGCGGCGCGCGAGCGCGAGCGCGACAGATTCCTCGCGTGACGTGCGCTCACGCCGACGGAGTTCCTTGACCAGCGCCCCTGTGTCGATCGCAACGGGGCACACCTGCTTGCAGCTGCTGTCAGCAGCGCACGTCTGCAACGCGTCGTACTCGTAGTCGGCGAGCAGCGCTTCGTAGACCGGCGAGCCCTCTTCTTGGCGCGCCATCTCACGACGGATCACGATCCGCTGGCGCGGGGTCGTCGTCACGTTGCGACTCGGGCAGACGGGCTCGCAGAAACCGCACTCGACGCAATGCGCGGCGCTCTCCTCGATCAGCGGCTGCGTCTTCAGGTTTTCGAGATGGACATGCGGGTCGCGGTTGAGCACGACCCCTGGATTGAGCACTCCGTGCGGATCGGCGAGCTGCTTGATCTGCCACATCATCGATGTCGCCTTCTCACCCCACTCGCGCTCGACGTATGGCGCCATGTTCACGCCCGTGCCGTGCTCAGCCTTGAGCGAGCCGTCGTACTTGCCGACGATCAACTCGACGAGCTCGCCCATGAACGCCTCGTAGCGCTCGAGGTCCTCTGCCTTGGAGAAGTCAGGCGTGAGCTGAAAGTGCAGGTTGCCGGCGGAGGCGTGCCCGGCGACGCCGACGAGGAAGCCGTGCTTGCCAAGCAGCTCCTGAAGATCTCGTGCGCACTCCGCTATTCGCTCCGGGCGCACGCATACGTCCTCGACGATCAGCGCAGTACCTGGCAAGCGCAAGCGACCGACGAGCCCGAACAACCCCTCGCGCACGCGCCACGTCAGCTCGATGTCCTCCTCCTCGCGCGTGAAGGCGACGGGCATGATCGGCTCGTGCCCGTCGAGCGCACGCACCGCAGCGGCCTCGCCTGCGGCGAGCTCGACCTCGTCGGCGCCACCGAACTCGACGATCAGTGCAGCCGACTCGGGCTGCAGCTCACGCCAGTGCTCAGGGCAACCGTCGAGGTTCCAGGCGGCGGCGATCAACGCTGGTGCGACCATCAGCTCTGTCGCGCGCGCGCCGGCAGCGACGAGCGCGGGAACGGCGTCGGCAGCAGCGTCGATGTTCGCGAAATGCACCCAAGCGAGCGTCGTGCGCGCAGGCTCTGGGCGCGTACGCAGCACGGCCTCAGCGATGAACGCGAGCGTCCCCTCAGAGCCGACGACGAGACGGCGGAAGATCTCGAGCGGCGTCTCACCGTCGAGCAGCGCGCACAAGCGATAGCCGGTGACGTTCTTGATCTCGTACTTGCGGCGCACCCGCGCTGCAAGCTCATCATCTTCCAACAGCTCGTTGCGCAGCTGCATCAGTCCTTGCGCCAGCTCGGGCTCAGCTTGCGCGAAGCGCTGCTCAGCATCGTCAGCTGCCGTATCGATCACAGCGCCAGAGGCGAGCACGAGCGTCATCGACTCGACTGTCGAGTAGGAGTCCCACTGCACGCCGCAGCGCATGCCGCCGGAGTTGTTGGCGATCACGCCACCGATCGTCGCAATGTCTTTGCTCGCTGGATCGGGCCCGAGCTTGTAGCCGTGGCGCGCAAGCAGGCGGTTGGCGAGACCGAGCAGCGTGCCCGGTCCAAGCCTCGCGCGGGCGCCGCCGTCTTCGATCCGCACGCGCGAGAACCAGCGCCGCACGTCGATCATGATCCCGTCGGTCTGCGCCTGGCCGTTGAGGCTCGTCCCGCCGCCGCGGAAGTTGACGGCGAGGTCGCGCTCGCGCGCGTAGGCGATCGTCTTGCCGACGTCCTCTGCATCGTGGGCCATCACGACGACAGCAGGCAGACGCCGATACGGGCTCGCGTCGGAGGCGTAGGCGATCAGGTCGATCGCGCGGTGCAGCACGCGCTCGTGGCCGAGCAAGGCAAACAGCTCATCGCGCAGCGGTTGGGGCGTGCCGCTTGCGAGCGAGTCGGGGGCACGGTCTGGGAACGTCGGACCAGGCGGCCTGCCGATGCGCCGCGTATCGGGAGCGAGCAGCGGCGCGCTCGTCGTCAAACGAGCGCCATCCCAGGGGCGACGTCGACCTGCACGAGCCGCGGTCCGTCCTGCGCGAGCGCGTCGCTGAGCGCAGCATGCAGCTGCTCGCCGCTCTGCTCCCGCGAGCCGCCACCAACGCTGACGGATGGCACGCCGTAGCTCTCAGCTGTGGCGGCGACGTCGAGTGCTGGCAGATCGAGCGCAGGCGCGCCGCTGACGTCCTCGAGCGTCGCGAACCACTTCAGGATCGAGTACTCGCCGTTGCGCAGCACGAGGAACTTGACTGGCACCCCATACGCAGCGGCCGTCCAGAAGGCAGTGATCGCGTACTGCGCAGAGCCCTCACCGAGCACGCACACGACCTGGCGCTCAGGCTGGGCGAGCTGCACGCCGACGGCAGCTGACAGCCCGAAGCCGAGCCCGCCGCTGGCGCTGAAGTAATAAGAGCCTTGGTGTGAGAGTCGCAGCTTGTTGCGCAGCGCAGCGGTGCTCGAAGGCGACTCGAGCACGACGATCCCATCTTGCGGGAACAGCTCGGCGAGCACAGCGTGTACTTCGCCGCCCGAGATCTGCTCGCCTGGCGGGAACGGGTCGATCTCGGTGCGCGCAGGCGGCTGCTCGCGCTGGGCGGCTGGCTCGCTCAGCTCGTCTGCGAGCGCGCGCAGCGTGAGCCCGACGTCGGCGACGATCGCCTCGCCCATCGGGGCGCGTGCCGCCTCGTCGGGGTCGCACGTGATCGCGATCAGCTCGGTGCCCTGCGCGATGAAGTCGCCGGGGATGTTCGGGTAATAAGGGAAGATCGCAGAGCCTGCGACGAGCACGAGGTCGTATGGCGAGAGCGCCTCGCCGAGTGGGCCCACTGCCGGCGGCAGCATCCCTTGGAACGCTGGATGGGACTCTGGAAAGCCGATCCGGCTGCCGTTTGTCGGCGGCGTCGACCACACAGGCAAGCGCTGGGACTCGACGAGCTCGATCGCGGCCTCCCAGCCACCGGGGGAAGCGTCGACGTCAGGGCCGGCGACGAAGGCGGGACGCTCAGCCTTGCGCAAGCGCTCGGCGAGCTCAGCGATCGCCGTCGGCGAGGGCTGCGCGCGTCCACCGGTGTTGCGCGCGATCTGCGTCTCGTAGTCGACAGGCTCGATCTCGCGCAGCCAATCGTCCATCGGGATCGAGACGAATGCGGGCCCGGCTGGTGGCAGCGACGCGTTGTGGATCGCCTGCGCGAGCGCGAACGGGACGTCGGCGGCACGCGGTGGCTCATGGCTGTACTTGACGTAAGGCTTTGGCACCTCGACGGCGTCGCGGTTGGTCAAGTTCGCTTGCAGCGTGATCAGCGAGCGGACCTGCTGACCGGCTGTCACGAGCAGCGGCGCGCGGTTGGCGCGCGCGTTGAAGATCGCGCCAACGCCGTTTCCGACACCGGGCGCTGTGTGCAAGTTGACGTGCGCGACATTGCCGCTCGCTTGCGCGAAGCCGTCGGCCATGCCGACGGCGACTGCCTCTTGCAAGCCGAGCACGTAGCGGAAGTCGTCGGGCAGCGGGCCGAGCATCGGCAGCTCAGTCGAGCCTGGGTTGCCGAAGATCGTCGTCATCCCGTGCTTGCGGAACAACTCGAACGAAGCGTCGCGAACCGTGCTCATCGATGCGCCCTTGAAGCGTTCATCGGGCGCAAGGCTACACGCGTTCACACCGCTGGACGCAGCCGAGCCGCTTGCGCTCGCAGCGGCTCGGCCACGTCCGCGGACGGGAGCAGACCTCTGGGTCAGTCTGCTCCCGTCCCACGGCCCCCCTCAGCGCAGCCGCTTGGCCTGGAGCTTCGATTTGCCCCCGACCGTGTTCGGCGCGTCTGTGACGGTGCCTGTGTTGCCGGTCACCGTCAGGTTCTTGGCGATCGTGTTGCCGACCACCGTTGCGCCACCGGAGTTGCTCGCGACTTTCACCGCACCGGCGAGTTTGTTGTTCTGGACGCTTACCCCTGCCGTGTTGGAGGAGAGGTTCACGCCACCTGCGGCGATCGTGTTACCAGCACATCCTTCAGAGTCGCCGATGACGACGGGCCCTGAGGAGCCGGTGATCTTGATCCCAGCGGTTTTGGCGCCGCAGATGCGGATCACGCTTGCACCAGAGGCTTTGATCGCCTTGGTGGTTGCGCCCTCCACGTCCAGGGAGCCGCCTGGCTGGACTTCGATCGCGCTGGCTTTGGCCGTCGATGTCAGTTCGACAGCTTCGCCTGATTTGACCACGAGGCGGCCTTTGACCTTGCCTGTGATCACGGTCGTGTTGACGACTTCCGTCGTGCACGAAGCGCTTGCGACGTGGCCGACGTTGTCGGTTGCTGTGCGTTCGATCGTCTGTGAGCCTGTTTTGCTCGTGTCGATCGGGACGCTCCCACTCGGGTCTGTTGCCAGGCCCGACTGACCGTCAGAGGCTGAAACGTTTGCGTTTGCGTTTGAGCCCACTGGGGTCGTGGCGGGGCAGGTGACTTCGATGCTCGGTGCGGACGCATCGACCTGCACCGTCAGCGTGCCTGCAGCCGAGACGTTGCCGACGTTGTCGGCCTCCGTGCCGCTCGCTGTGTGCGAGCCGTCGGTGTTGAACGTCTGCGGTCCGCTCAGCGTCGCCAGGTTGGCACCGCTCGGTGAGGAGCCATCGGCCAGCAGCGGATCACCGTTGTCGCTGAACGACACGGTCACGGTGTCCTTGTACCAACCGCCGCCACCGGCGTAGTCGGGCGCACGGTCTGCGCTCGCCGTCGGGGCGACCGGACCTGTGCGGTCGACCTTCACTTCTTCAGAGGCAGCGGAGGCTGGACTGGGCGAGCCTTCGTTGCTCTCCAGCACACGGTACGTCCACGTGCCCTCGCTCTCAGGGTTGCCTGAGCCGAAGGTGTATTCGGTACCGGTGATGCCGCTCGCCACAGTGCTCCAGCCGCCAAGGGCGTTCTGGTGCTGCAGCGTGTACGTCGGTGCAGTTGCTGATTGTGAGGATGCTTCCCACGCGAGTGAGAACTGACCAGCGTTGGGGCTGGCGCCGCTCGAAAGGTGCGGTGCACCTGGAGCCGTCGGCGTCACGTTCAGCGCCAGCGTGTACCCAGTCGGCAGGTACTTCGCCAGCGGTGTCTGGACGAGCCCTTCGGCGCTGCCTGGCGCGTCGCTAGTCGGCACACGCAGTTCGAGGTTCTTCACCTGAACTGAGTGCGGCGATGAGGACGTCCGTGCGTACGTCGAGTCAGCCGTGAGCAGTTCGAGCTTGACGACATGACCAGAGGCGACGTTCCAGGCCTGCGGGTGCAGCTGGAACTCCGTCTTGGTGAAGCCGCCACCTGGGTTGAGCGGACGCAGCGTCGCGCGGCCGATCAACTGCTCGTTTTTGGCTGTCGGGTTTTCGTCATACAGCCGTGCGACGACCTGGTCGTTGGCGCCTGGAGCGGAGAATTCGGCGATCACCGTGGAAGAACCGGCGATCGTGTATCCGCTGGCAGGTGCTGGAGCGACCGAGTACGTCGCCGCCGAGGCGTTGGCCGTGTTGGCTGCCGTCGTGCAGACGGTGCCTGACGTGAACGCGTTCGACGGTGCTGTCGACGGTGCTGCGATCGTCTGTTCAGCAGCGCTGTTCAGGTTGACTTCACCAGGAGCAAGGCTCGCCCAGTTGGGCGCGTCGTACTCCGTGCCTGAGCCACCTGCAGTCTGCGGGCAGAAGCTCGTGATCGCTGTCACGCCACCGTGCGCTTCAGTCGGTTCGGAGCCTTCGCCTTTGACGTAGAACTTGAACCACTTGTTCTGCGCAGTGGCGAGCTTGTTCGAGTCGCCCGTCGAGACGGTGCTCGCCGAACGCGGGTTGTGCCCGAGGTCCATGTAGAACAGCTTCATCGGCTGGTTCGGGTAGACCGAGCGGACCTTGTTGTAGTAGCGCACCGTTTCGTCGACTGGGAACAGGTCGTCGTTCCAGCCGTTCTCCATCAGCGCCGGTGCTGGCGCCTCGTTCAGCGGCGTGTAGTAGGCGCTGTGGAATGGCAGGAACTGTTCCTGCTGGATCGCCAGCGGTTCGCCATCGTATGGGCCGCCTTTGGTGTTGAAGTTGTGCCAGGCGGTGAGGTTCGATTCTGGTTCGCCTTCGGGGCCGTAGTAGCCGAGCAGCTGGCCGGCGAGGTACAGCGTGCCGTTCCAGTTGTTCTTTTCGATCCCGTCACGGAATTCTTTGTTGATCCCGTTGTACGGATCGTTGGCGACGAAGTCGAGGCTCGAGCCGTTCGGCTGGAGTGCCGTGGAGATGTCGCTCCACGGGTATTCCGGCGCGGTGGCAGCGATTTTCATCGGTTTGCCTTCGGGGCTCGTCCACGGGACGAGTTCGCCGTTGAGCAATTCGACGCGGTCCTTCAGCGAGCCGAGCTGCAGCGACATGCCACCGCCGTAGCTACCGCCCGTGGCGCCGATCTGCTGCGGGTTGATCAGGCCTTCGTCGGCCAGTTTGCCGAGCAGGGTCTGCACGTCACGGACTTCGTACTTGCGGCTCATCAAGTGGATGTAGCCGTGTTCGCATGGAGCCGCCTTGACCGTGTTGGCCGGTTTCGACGGCGAGCCACACGATGCCCCCCAACCGCGGTCGGTGATGCTGAAGACCGCGTAGCCCTGGGTGACCCAGCGCTGCATGGCGGCACTCGAAGGAGTGATCTTCGTGCCGCCCCAACCGTGGTAGATGCCCACGACGGGATAGTTGTTGTCCGGCGCCGATTCGGCCGGGAATGCCATCGCTACGTCGATCGGCGTGCCGTCGAAGCTGGCCACTGTGGTGCCCGACGACGTGCCACACCAGCGCTGACCGGCAGTCGCGCCGGCGCCCTGTGTCGCGCAGCTGACGCTGCCGAATATCTGCGAGATCGTGGCGTTCGCTGCCGCTGGGACCATCAGCCCCGCCAGCACGCACGCCAAGACAAGCAGCTTGAACCGCTTGGACATCGTTCTCCCTCCCATGGACATCATGCCCTTTGGAATCCCTCGTCCTTGGCCTCCCTCGTCGTCGGCCAAAGTTGGATGTACGTAAACGTACCCTTGAGTGTACGTCGCCGTACATCCTATAATAAACAGGGTGGACTCTGTCAAGATCAGTGACGAACTGCTCATTCCGGCAGGGCGCCACACGCTGCTGCCAGACGAGGTCTCAGCCCGTCAGCGCGAGCGTTTGCTACGTGCGATGGGCATGTGCGTGAGCTCGCAGGGATACGCGGACACGACGCTTGCCGACGTCGTCCGCGTCGCGCGCACGTCGCGTTCGGTCTTCTACAAGCACTTCGCCGACAAGGAGCAGTGCTTTCTCGAGACCTACCAGCAGATGACGCGGGTGCGGATCGGCGCTTCGCTCTTGGCGGCCGGCGAAGTGGACGCGTGGGATGCAAAGCTCGACGTCGGCATCGCGACGTACTTCCGCTGGATGGCAGAGCACCCAGAGGTGGCAGTGACGACGGTCGTCGAGGTGCACTGCGCAGGTCGTCGGGCGCTTGCGGCGCGCAGCAAAGCGCTCGCCGAGTGGACGCGCACGATTCAGGGTGTCGCTTACCTCGCCCGCGAGGCAGGCGAGGACGTCGAGATCGACGACACGGCTGCAGCGGCGATCATCCTCACCTCAGAGGCTTGCGTGCACGACTATGCGCTGCGCGGGCAGCTCGAGGACGTCGTCGAGCGCACAGCTGACGTTCAGGCGCTTGCGCGATCGCTGTTCGCGATCGGCTCGGGGGCGAAGTCGCCGTTTGGGCGCAAACGCGCTGCGCGCGGCTAAACCGACTCAGAGCGCGACGTACTTCGTCTCGACCTAGGTCGCCAGCGCGACGTACTTCGTCTCGAGGTACTCGTCGATCCCCTCGAAGCCGCCCTCGCGCCCGAACCCAGACTGCTTGACGCCGCCAAACGGCGCGGCTGGGTTCGAGACGACGCCCTGATTGAGCCCGACCATGCCGGTCTCGATCGCCTCGCAGACGCGGAAGGCGCGGTCGAGGTCGCGCGTGTAGACGTAGGCGACGAGCCCGTACTCGGTGCGGTTGGCGGCGGCGATCGCCTGCTCGTCGGTAGAGAACGTCGCGACAGGAGCGACGGGGCCGAAGATCTCCTCGCCGAGCAGGCGCGCGTCGTCGGGGACACGATCGAGCACGGTTGGCGCGTAGAAGTAGCCGCGCTCGCCGACGCGCTCGCCGCCGAGCAGCACGCGAGCGCCGCGCTCGCGGGCATCGTCGACGAGCTCTGTGACCTTCTCGCGCTGCGCTTCGTCGATCAGCGGCCCGACATCGGTGTCTGGCTCGGTGCCGCGACCAACCTTCAGCGCACCCATCCGCTCGGCCATCCGCCGCGCGAACTCCTCGGCGAGCGACTCGTGCACGTGAAAGCGGTTGGCAGCGGTGCACGCCTCGCCGACGTTGCGCATCTTGGCGAGCATCGCGCCGTCGACAGCTGCATCGAGATCGGCGTCGCCGAACACGAGGAAGGGCGCGTTGCCGCCGAGCTCCATCGAGACGCGCAGGATCTGCTCGGCTGACTGCTCGATCAGCCTGCGTCCGACCTCGGTCGAGCCGGTGAACGACAGCTTGCGCGTGCGTGAGTCCTTCAGCAGCGGTTCGATCACTTCGCCAGAGTGCTTGGCGGTGATCACGTTGAGCACGCCGCCTGGCAGCCCAGCGTGCTCGAGGATCTGCGCGAGCGCGAGCATCGACAGCGGCGTCTGCTGTGCAGGCTTGACGACCATCGTGCAGCCAGCGGCGATCGCGGGGGCGATCTTGCGCGTGCCCATCGCGGTGGGGAAGTTCCACGGCGTCACGAACACGCACGGCCCGACAGGTTGGCGCATCGTCAGGATGCGGCCTTTGCCGGTCGTGTTGACCATGTAGCGGCCGTGTATGCGCACGGCCTCCTCGGAGAACCAGCGGAAGAACTCGGCGGCGTAGGAGATCTCGGCGCGCGACTCGGCGAGCGACTTGCCCATCTCGAGCGTCATCAACAGCGCGAGCTCGTCGGTCCGTTGCACGATCTCTTCGTAGGCGCGGCGCAGGATCTCACCGCGCTCACGCGGCGGGTGCACAGCCCACTCGGCCTGCGCAGCGGCTGCAGCGCTCAGGGCAGCGAGCGCATCGTGTGACGTGCCGTCGGCGATCTCGAGCAGCGGCTCGCCTGTCGCAGGGTCCTCGACGGCGAGCGTGCCGGCGCCTTCGGCGTCACGCCACTGACCGCCGATGTAGAGCTGCTTCGGCACGCGCTCGAGCAGGGCACCCTGGTCTGCTGAGAGGTCGGCGCTCAAGCGCCCCACCCGCCTCGACACGCGCCTCGCATGGCGGCGCACGGCGCAGCAAATCTTGCAAGCCTTGGACGAATAGACCCCCGCTGGGCGAGGCGCTCAGGCGAGGGTTGCAGGCCTCCGAATGAGGGTAGGTGCGCGGCGATCGAGCCGTGCACCTGGGCAGTAGGCAGAACTGGCTTACGCGGAGCACGGATGCTCACCATCGAACCAACCTACCACCGCACACTTCGTTCCCTGTCGATTCTCGCCGCGACGCTTGCGGCGACGTTGGCGTGCGCGAGCGCGGCTTTCGGAGCGGAACTCGTGATCGCAGGCGGCGGCTATGGACATGGCGTGGGCATGAGCCAAGAGGGCGCGCTCGGCTATGCAGAACACGGCTTCAACTACAAGCAGATCCTCGCCCACTACTACACGGGCACATCGATCGGCACAGCGCCGGCGAACACACAGGTGCGCGTGCTGATCGGCGGCAAGGTGCACAAGATCGCGCTCGACACGTACGTGCGCGGAGTCGTCTCAGCTGAGGTCTCATCGAGCTGGCCGCTGGCGGCGCTCGAGGCGCAGGCGGTGGCGAGCCGCACGTACGCGCTGACGGCACACGCCGGCGGCTCGAAGTTCGACGTCTACGCGGACACGCGCTCGCAGGTGTACCGCGGCGTGGCAGCACAGACGCCACAGACGAATGCGGCGGTCGCGGACACGGCCGGGCAAATCGTCACGTATGGGGGCAAGCCTGCGATCACGTACTTCTTTGCGAGCTCTGGCGGACGCACTGAAAACATCGAGAACGCGTGGCCTGGCAGCGAACCAGAGCCGTGGCTGCGAGGCGTAGTCGACCAGTATGAGAAAGGCGACGAGCACACGTGGAAGGCGACGCTCAGCTTCGCGTCAGCGGCAGCGAAGCTGCACGGCCTCGTGCGCGGCAGCTTCAAGGGCATCGAAGTGCTCGAGCGCGGCTTCTCGCCGCGCATCCTCACGGCTTACGTGCTCGGCTCGGGCGGGCGCACAGCGATCAGCGGCAACGAACTGGCGGCGCGTCTCGGGCTGTTCAGCACGTGGGCGTACTTCAGCACGCGCGAAGGTCAGACGATCAAGCCAGAGCCAGACCGCAGCGGTTATTCGCCGCTCGCCAGCCCTCCGCCGGCGGCGGCGCCAGGGCCTGCAGGCGAAGGCGGCGGTGTGCCTGCGACGGCCCCTGCTGAAGCTGCCTCGGCAGCGAAAGCGCCGTCAGCTGCGCAGTCGCAGCCGAGCGGCGGCACCTCAGCGCCTTCCTGACCACACGCCGCGCGGCTAACGCTGTCGGCTCGGCACGACGCGACGCACGCGCAATACGCTGCGCAGATGCCTGGCCAAGCACCGCTCCTGACGGCTGACATCCCGTGGCTGCTTTACCGCTCTTACTTCGCGCTGCCCAAATCGATCACGGACGCAGACGGCCATCCGGTCAACGCGCTGCTCGGCACGGTCAATGCGCTGCTCAACGTCGTCGAGGGGCGAAGCTCAGGAGAGGAGATTCGCTGTGTGGTCGTGTGCATGGGCGCCGAGCAAGCGGACTACCGCGTGAAGCTCTACCAGCCGTATCACGCACACCGCCCGCCGATGCCACCGGAGCTCGTGTGGCAGTGGCAGCGCGCACCGGAACTGCTGCAGAGCCTCGGCTGGACGTATGCGACAAGCGAGTCGCTCGAGGCAGACGACGTGATGTTCTCGTTCGCACGTGCTGAGGCACAGTCGGGCGGGCGAGCGCTGCTGATGACGGGCGACCGCGACCTGTACGGTGCAGTCGACGATCATGTGGCGGTGCTCGAGCTGCTGAAGGGTGGGGCGTCAGCTGAACTTGGACCGGCAGAGGTGCGCGAGCGCTACGGCATCGAGCCAGAGCAAGTACCCGACCTGATCGCGCTGCGCGGCGACCCTTCGGACGGCCTGCCTGGAGCGCCTGGCGTCGGCGCGAAGACGGCAGCTGAGCTGCTGCGCGAGCACGGCACGCTCGAGCAGGTTCTCGATGTGGCGCATGCGCTCGAAAACAAGGTTCAGCGCGGAGACGGAAGCATGCGGCCGCGGATCGCGGCTGCACTGCGTGAGCACGACGAGCTGCTGCGCAAGTTCAAGCAGATCGCGACGCTGCAGGAGATCGACGTCGAGCTGCCGCCAGACGGGGCGACGGACTTCGCAGGCGGCGCAGCGTGCGCCAGCGAGCTGGGCATGCGCCGGTTGGCCGAGCGACTCGACACCCTCGCTAAGGCGTGAACTTGACGGAGATGACGTCACCGTCGGCCATCGCGTAGTCGCGGCCCTCTAGCCGCAGCGTGCCGCGCTCGCGCGCACCTGCATAGCCGCCGGCGTCGACGAGCTCGCGCCAGCCGATCACCTCGGCGCGCACGAAACCCTTCTGGATGTCGGTGTGGATCTGGCCGGCAGCGTGCCATGCGGTCAGCCCGTCGCGCAGGTGCCACGACTGCGCCGGCTTGGCCTCGCCGGCGGTGAAGAAGGCGATCAGTCGCAGCAGCGCGAAGGCCTCGCGCACGACGAGCGCCAAACCAGACTCGCTGACACCGAGCTCTGCGCGCATCGCGGCGGCGTCCTCGTCGTCGAGCTCGGCCAGCTCAGCCTCGATCCGCGAAGAGACGGCGACTGCGCGCGCGCCGTGGGACGCCGCGTGCGCACTGATCTCGGCGGGCACGTCCTCGGAGCCCTCGTCGACGTTGGCGACGAACAGCACTGGCTTGGCGGTCAACGAGCCAAGATCGCGCGCGGCGTGCGGCGCGTCCTCGGGCACAGCTACGCCGCGCGCAGGTCGCCCCGCTTGCAGCTCTGCGACGACCTGCTTCAGCCATGCCTCCTCGGCGACGAGCGCACGCTCGCCGCTGCGCGCCTGCCTGGTCAGGCGCTCGAGTCGTCGTTCGGCCTGCTCGAGATCGGCGAGCACGAGCTCTGTCTCGATCGTCTCGATGTCGCGCAGGGCGTCGACGCTGCCCTCGGGATGGATCACGTTTTCGTCGCCATGCGCACGCACGACGTGGACGATCGCGTCGGTCTCGCGGATGTTGGCGAGGAAGCGGTTGCCCAAGCCCTCGCCCTCGTGCGCACCTGCAACGAGCCCAGCGATGTCGTGGAAGTCGATCGTGTCCCAGACGATCTCTGAGGCAGCCACGGTCTGCGCGACCTGTTCGAGGCGCTCGTCGCGCACAGGCACGACGGCGACGTTCGGCTCGATTGTCGTGAAGGGATAGTTGGCAGCCTCGGCGCCCGCTTTGGTGAGCGCGTTGAACAGCGACGACTTGCCCGCGTTGGGCATGCCGACGATGCCGATGCGCGTGCTCACATCGACCCCCCACTGGCGCCGACGGCATGTCCCGGGCCGTGCCCGTTGGAGCTCGACGCGACAGGACCAGAGCCGTTGAGCGAAACGCTCGCCTCGCCACTGCCGCCGACGCCCCCCCGCACGACGCCAACCGCCGTGCCGAGCAGCGCGCCGGCGAGCACGTCAGACGGATAGTGCACGCCGAGATACAGCCGCGAGAGCGAAAGCTTCACAGCGAGTCCGTAGAGCAGCAGACGCGGCGCCCCCAGCTGTGAGTAGGCGTAGGCCCCGGCAAACGCGGTCGACGCGTGCGCGCTGGGAAAGCTCAGCTGCGTCGGCGTCGGCGTCAGCGCCGGCAGGTCAGCAAGCTCCGGTCGCTGACGCCGCACGAGCATCTTCAAGGCAGTGTTCAGCGCATACGTCGCCCCGACGGTCGCTGTCGCTCGGCCCCAGCGCTCGCGCCGCTCAGCGTCGAACGCCCCACCGACGATGCCGATCGCGAACCACACTGCCGCGTGCTCACCGAGTAGCGAGAACCGCGCGACCAGCCGATCGCGGCCGGGCGTGTGTGCGACGGTCCTGAACAGCCGCAGTATCCGTTCGTCGGTCGTCATCGGCGAATTATCGCGCCGGCCGGCGACTTCGAGGCTAGGAAAAGCCTACGCGGAGCTCTGAGCTCTCAGAGCGCACGTAAACGACCTGCCCGAGGTCGAGTCGCACGGGCCCCTCGTCGCTCGTGAGCTCGTGCCAGCCGGTGTTGCCGAGCGCCTTTGTCAACGCCTTCAGCTGGTCGTCGGCGACGCGCAGAGCGAGCACCTGCCCGCCTTGGAAGCCGATGCTGATCTGCTGCTTGCTCGCCGAAGCCATCAGTGTGCCCCTGCCGCTGGCTCGACTATCTCGGTCAGCACGCCGCCGCTGGAGCGTGGGTGCACGAAGGCGACGCGCGAGCCACGGATGCCGATGCGCGGCTGCTCGTCGATCAGCTGCAGACCGGCGCTCTTCAGCGCCTCGAGCGTGGCGTCGATGTCCTGCACCTGGTAGGCGACGTGGTGCATGCCTGGACCGTTCTTGGCGAGGAACTTGCCGACGGGCGTATCTGGCCCGAGCGGCGCAAGCAGCTCGACGTGGTTCTCGCCGACGTCGAGCAACACGGCCTCGACGCCCTGCTCCTCGACGACCTCGCGGTGGGCGAGGCTCAGCTCGAAGCCCTCGCCGTAGAGCGCGAGTGCAGGCTCGAGCTGCTCGACGGCGACGCCGATGTGGTCGATGCGAGAGAACACGACCCGCAGTCTATTCGGACGCACGCGGGGAGGCGGGCTTCGCGTTTGCGCGTTGCGATAGCCATGGTAGATACGGACGCGTATATACAGGGGCTATCGCAACGCGCAAATCACACTAACCCTCCGCCGCCAACCCCCAACGCGACTGTGCGATCTAGCTACCCGTCCCCCCTGCGATCTCGGCTGCGCTTGCAGCGGCAACGACGCGCAGGCCAACTCCAGGCGTGCGCTCCATCCGCGGCGTGCCGTCCATGATCCGATCGATCGCGTCGCGTTCGAGCACCTCGCGCTCGAGCAGCTCGTGGGCGAGCGCGTCGAGCTGCCGGCGGTGCGCGAGGATCAGGCGCTGCGCGGCGCGCCGCGCCTCCTCGATCAAGTCCTGGCGCTCCTCGTCACGAATTCGCAGTGTCGTCTCTGAGAGCTGCACGTCGCCGTCAGGTGAGCGCCCAAGGCCGGCTGTGCCCATCGCGAAGTCGTGCACCATCTGATGGGAGATTGCAGCGACGCGCTTGAGGTCGTCGGAGGCGCCGGTCGTAATCGCACCGAACACGACCTGCTCGGCGACGCGGCCGCCGAGCAGCACGGTCATGTAGTCGAGCAGCTCCTCGCGCGTCTTCAGGTAGCGATCCTCGGCGGGCAAGTTGAGCGTGTACCCGAGCGCCTGCCCACGCGGCACGATCGAGATGCGGTGCACGCGGTCGACGGAGGGCAGCAGCTCGCCGCACAGCGCGTGACCGGCCTCGTGGAAGGCGACGACGTGCTTCTCGTGATCGTTGAGCACACGGCGCGACTGCACGCCGGCGATCACCCGCTCGATCGCTGAGTCGAAGTCGACCATGCCGATCGTGGCTGATTTTCGCCGTGTCGCGAAGATCGCTGCCTCGTTGCAGATGTTGGCGAGGTCGGCGCCTGTCAGCCCGCTCGTCTGCTGCGCGATCAACCCGAGGTCGACGTCGTGCAGGGGCTTGTCGCGCGTGTGCACGTCGAGCACACCTTCGCGGCCACGCACGTCAGGCGGCACGACGAACACCTGCCGATCGAAGCGTCCTGGGCGCAGCAGCGCAGGGTCGAGCTTCTCGAGCAGGTTCGACGCGGCGATCACGACGACGCGCCCGCTCGAAGCGAAGCCGTCCATCTCGACGAGCAGCTGGTTGAGCGTCTGGTCCTTCTCACCAGAGACGTCCATCCCACGCTGGCCACCGACGGCGTCGAGCTCGTCGATGAAGATGATCGCCGGTTCGTGCTTGCGCGCGATCGCAAACAGCCGGCGGATGCGGGCTGCGCCGAGGCCGGCGAACATCTCGACGAACGAAGCTGCGGACTGTGCGAAGAACTGTGCGCCCGATTCGTGGGCGACGGCCTTTGCGAGCAACGTCTTACCGGTGCCGGGCGGACCATGCAGGAGCACGCCCTTGGGCACCTTCGCGCCGCGTTCTTGAAACGGCTTTGGATTGCGCAGGAACTCGACGATCTCCTCGAGCTCGGCCTTCGCCTCGTCGACCCCTGCGATATCGGCAAACGAGACGGACTGGTCGGAAGCGGGCTTGATCTGCTGCGGCTTGACGCGCGGCATCACCTTCAGCGTGCGCCACATCAAGTACAAGAGCGCCGCGAAGAACAGGATCATCACGACGGGCGACCAGTTGTAGGCGGCCGTCTGGATTTCGGTCACGAGCGACGTGCTCGGCGCGGCGCTGGCAGCCGATGCGGCGACCGGCGGACGGAAGCTGGCGAGGATGGTGAACTGATGCGTGCTCTGCGCGTAGTGCGTGAGCGCCGCTTCGAGATGCCTCGGCGGCGCGTCGATTACGCCCCGCACAGTCTCTTGCACCCTGGCTACTGCTCCAGCAATCCCTTCAACCATCCTTGGCATCGTTCAAGTATGGCTAATCAAATATCCGATTGCGAGGGTTACTTCGCTTTTTATCGCAATGACATTTTGGTGAAACCTACGCAACCCTCGGCAAAGCTGAGCAGAGCTTCAGCTAACGCTGCTCCTCAGCAGCTTCCTACCCAAGCGTGCGCGTTGCGAGATCGGTGAAGAAGTCTGTCGCGAACTGCAAATCGCGCACGTCGATCCGCTCATCGGCGCCGTGCACGAGCGGCGCGGCTTCGAGCATCGACTGGTGGCGCTGGGGGAAGAAGCCGTATGCGACACACTCTGGGAAGGCCTCGCGAAAGTGACGTGAATCGGTGAAGCCAGGAAGGATCACTGGGACGACCGTTGCGCCTGCATCGTGCTCGGCGATCCATCGACTGATCGTCTCCATCAAGTCGGAAGCCATCGGCGAACGGTTACCGACGACTTGCTCGGTGAACTCGAAGCGAAAGCCTTGCTCGCCGAGCACTTCAGCGATGCCCTGCCTGACGGCCCGCTCCCCAAGACCAGGCGGAACGCGGCAGTCGACTTTCAGCTCCGCCCTGCTCGGGATCACATTGATCTTCTCTGAAGCTGTGATCCTCGTCGGCGTGAACGTGACGCCGAGCATCGGCTCGAACATCGTCGCGAGCATCGGCTCAGCTGCGCGCAGCCGCTCGATCGAGCCGAGCGGATCGTCGGGGTCCTCGCCGATCCCGCGCAGGAACGCGCTCGGCTCCTCGGTCAGCTGATACGCGGGCTGGCGCGCTGCCAGCCGATCGAGCACTGGCGCCATCTTCAACAGCGCGTTCTCGCCCATCCCGGGCATCGACGCGTGCCCAGCGACGCCGTCGGTGCTGAGCGTGAAGCGGAACACGCCCTTCTCGGCGCAGCACACGCCGTAGAAGCGCCTGCCGTCGTATTCGAAGAACTCGCCGCCGCCCTCGTTGACGAGCATGTCGCAGCGCACCTTCTCGGGGTGCGTCTTGGTGATCCATTCAGCGCCAAGCGCGCCGCCTGTCTCCTCGTCGACGACTGCAGCGATCAACAGCTCGCCGTGCGCAGGGCGCCAGCCGGAGCGCGCGAGCGACGCTGCGGCAGCGATCTCTGCGGCGACTTGTGACTTCATGTCGAGCGCCCCGCGCCCCCACATGCAGCCATCTGCAATCTCACCGGACCACGGGTCGTGCGTCCACTCGTGCGCGTTTGCGAGCACAGTGTCGACGTGGCCGAGGTAACACAGCGTCGGACCCGCGCCAGGCGCACCAGAGGCCGGCATCGGCTCCTCGACGGGCGGCGCGTCAGCTGCGCGCAGACGCGCAAGCAGGTTGGGCCGTCCTTGCTCGGCGCCGAGCAGCTCGCACGCAAAGCCCGCATCGCTGAGGTGCTCGGCGAGGTATTCCTGCGCTGCGCGCTCGTTGCCTGGCGGGTTGACCGTGTCGAACTGAATCAGCCGCGAGAGCAGCTGCTCGGCCTCAGTCGTTGCCGGTGTCGTTGCGCTCATCGCGCAGATCGTACGCCGATCGCTGCGACCTCCTCGCGCGTCAGCGGGAAGTGGCACGCGACATCGGTGCCGGAGCCCTTGTCCTGCAGCGGCGGGTCCTCGATCGAGCAGAGCTCCTGTGCCTTCGGGCAGCGCGTGTGGAAGCGACACGCTTTTGGCGGGTTCGCGGGACTCGGCACGTCACCGCTGAGCAGCTCGCGCTGATCGTCGCGCAGCTCGGGGTCGGGCACGGGAACGGCCGACAGCAGCGCGCCGGTGTAGGGATGGCGCGGGAAGTCATAGAGCTTCTCGCCTGGTCCGATCTCGACGACACGCCCGAGGTACATGACTGCGACGCGATCGCACATGTGACGCACGACTGAGAGGTCGTGCGCAATGAAGATCAACGTCAGTCCAAGCTGCTGCTGCATTTCGAGCAGCAGGTTCAGAACCTGCGCCTGGATCGACACGTCGAGCGCTGAGACAGGCTCATCGGCGATCAGCAGCTTCGGTTTCAGCGCGAGCGCGCGCGCGACGCCGATCCGCTGGCGCTGGCCGCCAGAGAACTCATGCGGGTAGCGGTTGTAGTGCTCAGGGTTCAGCCCGACGGTCTCCATCAGCTCCTGCACGGCGCGCTTGCGCTCGGCCTTGCCGTCGAGCAGTCCGTGGATCACGAACGGCTGGCCGATCGTGGCGCCTACCGTTTTGCGCGGGTTCAGCGACGAGTAGGGGTCTTGGAAGATCATCTGCATGTCGCGCCGCAGCTGCTTCAAGCGCGCGCCCTTCAGCTGCGTGACGTCCTCGCCGTCGAAGCGGATCTCGCCGCTCGTCGCGTCGAGCAGCCGCATGATCAGCCGCGCGGTCGTGCTCTTGCCGCAGCCGGTCTCGCCGACGATCCCGAGCGTCTCCCCTCGAGCCACGTCGAAGCTGACGCCGTCGACAGCCTGCACGGCGCCGACTTTGCGCTGAATCAGCACGCCGCGCGTGATCGGGAAGTGCTTGACGAGATCGCGCACTTCGACGAGCGGCTCGCCGCTCGTCTTCGCTGTCGCAGCGTTGCTTGCCACAGAGGCTTCGGGCCTGTCGGGGGCGCTCACAGGCCAACCTCTGGCATGTCGCCGACAGCGTCTGCGGCGGTTGTCTCGGGTTCCTGAGGCGCGGGCAGGCCGACCGTCGCGCGCGCCTGCTCGGGCGTCTTGCCGTTGCTCAACTCAGCCCACAGGCGCTCGCGCACATTCGCCTCGAGCAGACAGGCTACGTGGTGCTCAGCGGCGTTTGGCAGCGGCTTCAGCTCGGGGTCGATGCGCGCATGGTCGGGTTGCGAGTAGGGGCAGCGCGGGTGGAAGTGGCAGCCAGGCGGACGGTTGATCAGGCTCGGCGGCGAGCCGGGGATCGGCACGAGCTGTTCCTTGCGTGTGCCGGTGAGTGCAGGGATCGATTTGAGCAGGCCCCACGTGTAGGGGTGCTCGGGACCGGCGAAGATCGTCTTTGCAGGTGCGGTCTCGACGATCCGTCCGGCGTACATGACGGCGATGTCGTCGGCCATCTCGGCGACGACGCCGAGGTCGTGCGTGATCATCACGATCGCCATCCCGAGCTCCCGCTGCAGCCGCTGCAGCAGGGCGAGGATCTGCGCCTGCACGGTCACGTCGAGCGCGGTCGTCGGCTCGTCGGCGAACAGCAGCTTCGGCTCGTTGGCGAGGGCCATCGCGATCATCGCGCGCTGGCGCATGCCGCCGGAGAACTCGTGCGGGTAGTTGTCGACGCGGCTGTCCGGGTCGGGTACGCCGACGAGCTTGAGCAACTCGATCGCGCGTTCGCGCGCCTGCTGCTTGTTGACCGAGCGGTGCACGCGGATCGCCTCGACGAGCTGCGAGCCGACCTTGTAGAACGGATGCAGCGAGGAGAGTGGATCCTGGAAGATCATCGCGATCTCGTTGCCGCGGATCGCGCGCAGCTCGGCCTCGGAGAGCGTCAGCAGGTCTTTGCCGTCGAAGATGATCCGCCCCGAAACGCTCGCACCCTGTGTACGCGTCAAGCCGAGCGTCGTCAGCGAGGAGACAGTCTTGCCGGAGCCGGACTCGCCGACGATGCCGAGTGTGCGCCCGGGCTCCACTTGGTAGGTGACGCCATCGACGGCGTGCACGACGCCATCGTCGGTCGGGAACTCGACGCGCAGATCCTCGACGCGCAGCAGTGGCTCACTCATATCTGACCCTCGGATCGAGGAAGGCGTAGACGATGTCGACGACCAGGTTCAAGACCACTACGAACAGCGCGGCGAGCAGCACGGTGCCCTGGATGATCGGGAAGTCGGAGTGCGTGATCGCGATGTAGTTCAGCCGCCCGATCCCGGGTATGTCGAACACGGTTTCGACGAGCACGGAGCTGCCGAGCAGGACGGCGACGTCGACGCCGAGCGCTGAAACGATCGGGTTGATCGCCGAGCGCAGGCCGTGACGCAGCACGACCCTGCGCTCGGACAGTCCCTTGGCCCGCGCGGTGCGAATGTAGTCCTCGCCCATCGTCTCGATCAGGCTGCCGCGGATCAGGCGCGCGTAGATCGCGGCGTAGCTCGCGGCGACCACCAACCACGGCATGATCAGCGAGGTGAACCATTTGCCAGGATCAGTCGTCAACCCGACGTAGCTGCCGGCGCCGGGGAACAAGTGGATTTTGCCGATGTCTGTGGCAAAAAAGAACAGCACCAAGAGGCCGAGCCAGTATTCAGGCGCGGACACGAGCACGAGCGCCGTGCCCATGCTCGCGCGGTCGAGCTTCGAGCCGGCGCGGCGGGCGGAGATGATCCCGACGGAGAGCCCGGCGAACAACCAGATCACAGCGCCGCCGAGCACGAGCGAGAGCGTGGCGGGCAGGCGGTTGAAGATCAGTTCCTTGACTGGCGCGTTCGAGTAGTAGCTGTAGCCGAGGTTGAAGTGCAGAAAGATGCCCTTCATGTACAGCCAAAACTGCGTGATCAGCGGCTTGTCGAGGCCGAGGTCGTGACGGATCTCGGCGATGATCTTCGGGTTCTGCAGGCGCCCCGCCCGAAGCTTGGCCGGGTCGGCCGTCGGCAGGATGCGGAACAGCACGAACGTCAGCGCTGAGACCACGACCAGCAGCAGCAAGCCCCACAGCAGCCTGCGGATGATGTAGCGGCTCATCTTCTGCTGGTGGGCGTCATCGGAGCTCCTCCTGGCGCAGCGTGCGGCGCGCCGGAGACGAGCGCTGGGCTCGTCCCCGGCGACCGCTCGCCGCTATTTCAGGGACGTGAACGAGTAGTCCCAGGTCCCGGAGTTCCAGTAGTCGTTGACGCCGTCGACGTCCTTGGACTCGATGTACGGTTCCTTCGCCCACTGGTAGGGAATGGCGACGGCTTCGGCGACGAGTTCTTCGTCGATCTTCGCCCACGCTTCACCACGGGCCTTCTCGCCGACGACCTTCGACGCGGCTTCCATCGCTGCGTTGATTTTCGGGTGGTTGACGAGACCCCAGTTGGAGTTAGTCCCGTTCTGGACGATCAGGTTGCCGTTGAACGGCACGTCGAGCACGGCCTGCGGGTCACCGAAGTCGGGGATCCAGCCGACATTCGGGCAGACGTCGATCTTTTCGGAGACGACGCCGCAGTACTTCGAGTACATCACGGTGTGCTCTACGAGGTTCAACTTCGTTTTGAAGCCGAGCTTCTGCAGCGTGCTGTTGACGGCTTCAGCGACGTTGTTGGCGGGCGCCGATGAATCGCCGACGACCTGCAGCGTTTCAGAGCCGGTGTATTTCCCGCTCGGGTAGCCGGCGAGCTTCATGTACTTTTCGGCGACGGCCATGTCGCCTTCGCCGTGTTCGTTGTAGTCGACCTTCGGGCCGGTGAAGCCACCTGCTTCTTCGAACCCGGCGACGCCGTCCCAGAGGAAGTGCGTCATCAGGTCGGCGACGGTCTTGCCGCCGCGCAGCCTGTTCAGCGCTTCGCGGTCGGTCGCCGCCCACAGCGCCTTGCGCAGGTTGACGTTCTTGAACGGGCCGTCGCTGTTGTTGACTGCGATGTAGCGGTCTCCCGCGCCACCGCCGCCGGAGATGGTCAGCTGGCTCGGGTGCTGCTGGACGGCGAGCTTGACGATCGGCGCTGCCGGCGCGTCGGACTGAACCATGTTGCTGCCTTCGAGCACCTGACGCCCGATCACGTTCGAGTCGCCGCCGATCGCGATGTTGATCTGGTTCAGGTAGGCAGGGCGGAAGTCAGTGCTCGCCTTCCAGTTGGGGTTGCGTACGAGCGTCGCGGACTTGCCAGGCTGATAGCCGATCCCGAGCACCTTGCCGGCGGAGTTGTTCTTCAACATGTACGGCCCGCTCGCAACTTGGTAGTTGGCGTATTCGCTCGGTTTCTGCGCGTCGTACTTTTTCGCGTATTCCTCAGGCACCGGCGCGGAGTAGGGCAGCACCATCGAGGCGACGACGATCGGCGCCTGCGGTTCGGTCAATTTGAGCTGCAGCGTGTACTTGCCGGTCGCCTTGACGCCCGGGATCTTGCCGCCCTTGGAGTCCTTCATCCCTTCGATCGATTCGAGGTACCCGAGGTAGTACGGGTTGGCGACGTTCGGGTTGGCGACGCGATCGAACGCGTATTCCTCATCTGCGGCAGTGACTTCGCGATTGACGGGCGGACTGAAGTGAACGCCCTTGCGGATGTCGATCGTGATCACCTTGTTGCCGTCGCTGAGTTTCGGTTCGCCTTCGGCCAGGTCTGGGGTCGTCTGCGAGAACGTGTTCGGCTTGTAGGCGTACAGCGAGCGCTGGGTGGAGTTCGTGATCTGGTAATCCAGCTGGAAATACGCCTGGCCCGGGTCGAGATGTTCGAAGTCCTCGTTCTGGACGTCGTTGAGAACCCCGCCCTGTTTGCCCCCCGTCAGAGACTCGGTCTGCGGGTTTTTCACGCCCGCGGGGAGGGCCGAGGCCCCGGAGCCAGAGCTTGCGGTCCCGCTGGAGCTCGAGCTGCTGCTCGAGCCACACGCAACCAGTGCCGTCATCGCCGCCACGGCAAACACCGCAAGCAGAATCGTTCTCAGCGCTCTCATCGAGCCGCCTCCTTTGTTGCTTCGTGTTTAAGACGTGCGCTCACTGCGAAGTCCTTGGGTTGAGCGCGTCGCGCAATCCGTCGCCGAGCAGGTTGAAGGCAAGCACCGTCAACAACAGCGCAGCGCCAGGAAAGACCATGTACCACCAGGCAGTGTTGAACGTGGGGGTCGCTGCGGCGATCATCTGCCCCCAGCTCGCCGTCGGCGGGCGCACGCCGACACCGAGGAACGAGAGCGCTGCCTCGATCAGGATGTTCAACGGGATCTGCAGGGTCGCGTAGACGATGATCGGCGCGACGAGGTTGGGGAGTATCTCGCGGAACATGATCCGCAGATCCGAGGCGCCGAGCGCCCGCGCCGCTTCGACGAACTCGCGCTCGCGCAGCGACAGCACGAGCCCGCGCACGATCCGCGCGAAATACGACCAGGTTCCGAAGGCGATCAGGAAGACGATCACGCCGACGCCGGGCTGGATCGTGCCGCTGAGGCAACCACGCACAGCGCAGGCGGCGCCGATCCCCAGACCGAGCAGCAGCAGCGGGAGCGACAGGGTGACGTTGATCAGGAACGAGATCACGGTGTCGATCCAGCCGCGGTAGTAGCCAGCGACCAGCCCGAGCACGACCCCGATGAAGGTGGCCACGGCAGTGCCGATCAAGCCGATCTCCAGTGAAACGCGCGTACCGTAGATCACGCGCGAGGCGACGTCCTCGCCGAGCGGGTCGACCCCAAACGGATGCGCAGAGTTCGGCCCGAGCGGTTCGCCGAACGAGCCGGTCAGGTTCGGGTTCTGCGTGTACGGGCTCGGCAGCCCGAGCAGTTTGACGACGAGCGGCGCGAAGATCGCGACGAGGATCAGCAGCACGATGAAGACGCCTGCAGCCTGGGCGACACGATCTCGGCGAATGCGGCGCCAGAACAGCTGCAGCGGCGAGCGCGCGGCGATCTCGCCGCCGGACTCGAGCAGCGCGCGGCCAGCGTCAGGTCCAGAGAAGATCTCTGCGGCGCCTGCTCCCATGTCAGCTGGTACGTCGCTCGTTCATACGCTGCATTCCCCTCCACACAAGCATCGGACGTACACGTTCGACACCCACGCCTGGCCAACCTGCTGCTGCAATCCCATCCACACGTGTCCAATCACCGGCGATGCCCCGCTCGGGCGCTGCCGCAGGGCCTCGAAACCTCCGCGCAGCAGCACCGTTTTCCCCTTGCCCGCTTTATCGGGTTGTTATTCGGAGAGCACGCGATACTGGGCTGGTGATGGACAACCAGGCAGACAGCTTGTTCGACGATCCGGCCAACGACGAGGGCCGCCCGCTGGCGGTGCGCATGCGCCCGCGCGGCCTCGATCAGTTCGTCGGGCAGGCCCACCTGCTCGGTGAGGGCTCAGCGCTGCGGACGGCGATCGAGCAGGGCAAGCCGCACTCGATGATCCTCTACGGGCCACCTGGCACGGGCAAGACGACGCTTGCGCGGATGGTTGCCGAGCACTCGCAGGCGGCGTTCGAGGAGCTGAGCGCAGTCGCAGCTGGTCGTGCGGAGGTGCGCGCGGTGATCGAGCGGGCTGAGCACCGGCGCTCGCTCGGCGCCGGCGGCGAGCAGGCGCGGACGGTGCTGTTCCTCGATGAGATCCACCGCTTCAACAAGGCTCAGCAGGACGCGCTGCTGCCAGCGGTCGAGGAGGGCCTGCTGACGCTGATCGGGGCGACGACGGAGAACCCGGCTTTCGAGGTCAACGGCGCGCTGCTCTCGCGCGTACGCGTATATGCACTGCAAGCGCTGACGGCCGAGCAGGTCGGTGAGCTGCTGTGCCGCGCCGCGGACCCGGCCAACCGCGACGATGCCAACACTGCTGACAGCCCCGACGTCGAGCAAGATGCAATCGAGTTCCTGGCGGCGCGCAGCGAAGGCGACGCGCGCACGGCACTGAACGCGCTCGAGCTGGCAATGGCGACGGCTGCGGAGGCGGGCGAAGAGCACGTCACGATGGCGCGCGCAGAGGACGCGCTGCAGCGCCGCGCAGTGCTCTACGACAAAGGCGGCGATCGCCACTACGACTACGCGTCAGCGTGGATCAAGGCGACGCGTGGGTCGGACCCAGATGCGTCGCTCTACTACTTGGCGGTGATGCTCGAGGGCGGCGAGGATCCGCGCTTCATCGTGCGGCGGATGGTGATCCTCGCGTCGGAGGACATCGGCAACGCGGACCCGCAAGCGCTGTCTGTGGCCACTGCGGCAGCGGCGGCGGTCGAGCACGTTGGGCTGCCGGAGGCGACGTACGCGCTGGCGCAGGCGGCGATCTACCTCGCGCTGGCGCCGAAGTCGAATGCGGCGGGCAAGGCGCTCGGCGCAGCGCGAGCGCACGTGCGCGAACACGGTGCACAGCCTGCGCCGGCGTGGCTGCGCTCTGGGCCGCGACCAGGGCAGGACAAGGCGGACTACGACAACCCGCACAACCACCCAGGGCATCTGGGCCCACAGCAGCTGCTGCCAGAGGGCGTCCAGGGCGAGCGCTTCTACACGCCGGACGACGCGGAGGCGGAGCTGGCGCGGCGGCTGCACGAGATTCGCCTCGCGCGGGGGATCGAGCAGCCATAATCGCTGACATGACGCGTGCGGCTGGCGAGCAGGGCAGATGAGCCCGACCGCCTCAGCGGAGGCCGGGGAGGGGCGGGTCCTGCAGGCGCGCGACCCAGCGACGGGCGTGGCGCTCGGCAGCGTGACGGCAGCATCGCCGAACGCGATCCCGCAGCTTGCGGCGGAAGTCGCGAAGGTGCAGCCGCTGTGGGCGCTGTTGCGCGTGCAGGACCGTGCGCGCTACATGCGCCGCATGGCGCAGGCGGTGATCGACGACTTCGACGAGCTCGCTGCAGGGCTCGCGCGCGAGCAGGGGCGTCCTGCGGCGGAGATCGCGGCGCTCGAGCTGCTGCCGGCGATCGACGCGCTGATCTGGATCGCCGATGATGGCGCAGAGCTGCTGGGCGGGCGGCGCGTTGGCATCAGCCGCGGCATGGCACTGGCGAAGCGCGCGCGGGTGGCATACGAGCCGTACGGCGTCGTCGGCGTGATCGGCGCTGGCTCAGCGCCGTTTGCGCAGCCGCTCGGCCAGATCGCAGGCGCGCTGCTGGCGGGCAACGGCGTCGCGTTCAAGCCGGCGGCCAGGGCGGCGCTGGCGGGCGAGCGGATCGGCCGCGTGCTCGCGCGAGCAGGCCTGCCGGAGGGCCTCGTACGGATCGCGCATGGCGGCGCGGACGTCGGCATCGCGCTGGCGAAATCCCCGGTCGAGAAGATCCTCTTCACGGGCTCACCGGCGGTCGGACGCGTCGTCGCGGGCGAGGGCGTCTCGCGTGAGAAGGAGGTGACGGTCGAGCTCGGTGGCAAGGACGCGATGCTCGTGCTGGCGGACGCCAAACTGCCGCAGGCGATCGCTGGTGCGCTGTGGGCTGGATGCGCGGGCGCAGGGCAGGCGCGCGGCGCGATCGAGCGGGTGTACGTGGCGCGCGAGCTGCACGAGCGTTTCGTCGACGGTCTCGTGAAGGCTGCAAGCGCGCTGCGCGTGGGTGATCCTGCCAACCCGAAGACGGACGTCGGTCCACTCGCTTCGCCTCGCCGCCTCGCGCATGTGGAAACGCTCGTCGCGGATGCGCTCGCACAAGGCGCGGAGCAGCTGTGCGGTGGACCGGTCAGCCCGCCAGGGTGCGATGCGGGCTCGTTCTATGCGCCGGCAGTGATCACGGGCGTGACGCACGAGATGGCGCTGATGCGCGAGCCACTCGAGGGTCCGGTCTTGGGCGTGATGGCAGTCGACTCGGTGGCGGAGGCGATCGCGCTGGCGAACGACAGCGACTACGCGCTCGGCGCGTCTGTGTGGAGCGCGGACCGCTACCAGGCGCTGCGCATCGCGCGCGAGCTGCACGCGGGCATGGTGTGGATCAATGACCACCTGCCGTGTCCGACGGTCTCACGCGGGCCGTGGGGGGCGGCGGCGGGCGGCGGGCTTGGTCGCACGCTCGGCGAAGCGGGCTTGCTGGCGTGCGCGCAGGAGAAGCTGATCACGTGGGATCCACCTGGAGCGCGCGGGCTGTGGTGGGGTCCGTATGACGAGCTGAGCACGCAGGCTGCGCGGGCGGTGGCGAAGATGCGCTCGGGGCGCGAGGCAGACCGCGAGCGCGCTTGGCGCAACGGAGCGCTTGCGTTGAGCCGGATCGGTGCGCGGGCTTTCGGGCGCGGGCTGCCGCGCTAGCTGTGGCTAGAGGGTTGGTGCCAAGTGCCCGCCTGGCGTGGGGGGCGCGGTGCTCTCTTTTCGCGTACCGATAGCCATGGCATATACACCGGCAACCGCACGCGTATATGCCATGGCTATCAATTCACGCATTTGAGACATCAGCTCCCACCCAACCACACGGATGTGGGCACATCGGCTGCACTACCCTTGGGAGCATGCCCGCCCAGGCCTATGCAGGTAAGGAGTGCGTCTGCCAGCTGCGCAAGGGGATCTGCGATCAGTCTTGCGTGCAGGGGATGCTCGACACCCCCTTCTACATCGCGTGCTTGAAGCTGAGCGGTCGCAGCTGCGTCGTCGTGGGCGGCGGCGAGATCGGCCTGGAGAAGGTCGAGGGCCTGCTGGCGTGCGACGGCGAGGTGACGCTGATCGCGCCTGAGGCGGAGCCGGCGCTGCAGGACTACGCGCGCGAGGGCTCGATCCGCTGGGAGCAGCGCGAGTACGCGGGCGCGCAAGACCTCGAGGGCGTGTTCATGGCGATCGCGGCGACGAACGACACGGACGTGAACATCGCGGTCTACGACGACGCGGAGCGCCGCGCGATGCTGGTCAACGTGGTGGACGTACCGCCGCTGTGCAACTTCATCTTGCCGGCGATCGTGCGCACGGGGCCGCTGGCGATCGCGATCTCGACGGCGGGCGCCTCGCCGGCGTTGGCGAAGCGGATGAAGCGCGAGATCGAAGGCCAGTTCGGCGAGCCGTACGCACGCTTGGCGGTGCTGTTGAACGAGGTGCGCGGTTGGGCGAAGGCGACGCTGCCTACGTACCAGGATCGCAAGCAGTTTTTTGAGGGGATCGTGGGCGGAGCCCCCGATCCGATCGAGCTGCTGCGTGGCGATGCGCCGGGCACGGTCGGTGGACCGGGCGAGCTGGCGGTGCGCGAGCTGATCAGCGAGGCGCAGGCAGACGCGGCGAGCTCGCTGCAGGCGTCGAGCGCCTGAGCGGATGTCGGCGGCGATCGAGGCCGACGGCCTCGCTCGACACTACGGGGAACGCGAGGCGCTGAGCGGCGTTTCGCTGTCGCTGGCGGAGGGTCAGACGCTCGTCGTGTTCGGCCCGAACGGCGCGGGCAAGACGACGCTGCTGCGAGTTCTGGCGACGCTGCTGCGCCCTCATGCGGGGAGCGTGCAGGTGCTGGGCGAGAGCGTCCCGGAGCGCGCGTGGGCGGTGCGCGGGCGGATCGGCCTGCTGGGCCACGAGCCGCTGCTCTATCGCGAGCTGACAGCGCGCGAGAACTTGAGCTTCCACGCGCGCCTTCACGGCGTGGGGGACGAGCGCGTCGAGCAGGTGCTCGGCTCGATGCAGATGCAGGACCGCGCTGACGAGCCATTGCGCACGCTCTCGCGCGGGATGGTGCAGCGCGTGGCGGTGGCGCGCGCGGTGTTGCACGAGCCGGAGCTGCTGCTGCTGGACGAGCCACGCTCGAACCTCGACCCAGCAGCGGTCGAGCTCGTCGAGCCGCTGATCGGCGCGGCGTCGGGACGCACCAGGGTTGTCTGCAGCCACGACCCGAGCGGCGGGCTGGCGGAGGCGGACGTCGTGCTCGGTCTGCGAGCAGGGCGGGCGACGATGCTGGCGCCTGCATCAGACGTCGACGCAGAGGCAGTCAGGGAGCTCTACCGATGAGCGCAACGCTGCCAGGCACAGGGCCGGCAACGACTGGTCATCCCACGCCGAAGCCGGAGGCGGAGGCAATAAATCGAGATCGCACACCGGAGCCGACACGACGCTCGACGCCGACGCTGGCGGTCGTGCGAGCGCTGCTGCGCAAGGAGCTGCTGGTCGAGCTGCGCACGCTCGAGTCGCTGCCGGGCATGTCGCTGTTCGCGGTGACGACATACGTGGTGTTCCACTTCGCGCTGAACCGCAACTCGATCGACGGCGACCTCGCGGCAGGGATCCTCTGGGTGACGCTGCTGTTCGCGGCGATGCTGGGGATCAACCGCTTGTTCGTTGCCGACGCAGACCAGGGCGGCTTCGACGGCTTCCTGCTGGCGCCAGTCGAGCGCAGCGCGATGCTGTTTGCGAAGGTGCTCGCGCTGCTGGCCTACCTGGTCGTGCTCGAGGTGATCGCGGTACCGGCGTTTGGCCTGCTGCTGCTCGGCCCATCGCTCGGCCACGCGTTGCCGTGGCTGCTCGTCGTGCTCGCGCTCGGCGACTTGGGCGTGGCAGCGATCGGCACGCTGGTTGCGGCACTGGCGGTCCGCACCCGTGCGCGCGACCTGCTGGGGCCGCTGCTGGCGCTGCCGCTGCTCGTGCCGATCGTGATCGGCGCTGCACGCGCGAGCTCGCCGCTGCTGGCGCTGGGGCATGGAGGAGCGCCGGCTGCGCGGTGGCTGTTGATGCTCGGTCTCTATGATCTGGTCTTCGGGCTGATCGCCTACGCGTTGTTCGATTTCCTCTTGGAGGACTAAGGATGTACGGAAAGGGCCTGCGCGCCCTGAGCATTTCGACGGTCGTTGTGATGGCGGTCGCACTGGCCCTGGTGTTCTTCTGGGTTCCGCTCGAAGCAGAACAGGGCTTCTTGCAGAAGATCTTCTACGTGCACGTGCCGTTGGCGATCGTCTCGCTGTGCGGCTTCGTCGTGGGTGGAATCTTTGCGATCCAGCAGCTGCGCACGCGCGAGCAGAAGTGGGACTTCCGCTCCTACGTGGCGATCCACATGAGCTTGATCTTCGGGCTGGCGACGCTGATCACGGGCTCGATCTGGGCGAAGGGCTCGTGGGGACATTGGTGGGTGTGGGACGAGCCGACGCTCGTCTCGTTCTTGATCGTGTTCCTGCTGTATGCGACGTATCAGCCACTGCGCTTTGCGATCGAGGACCCAGAGCGCCAGGCGCGCTACGCGTCGGTGTTCGCAGTCACGGCAGGAGCGTTCGTGCCGTTGAACTTCATCGCAGTGCGAGCTTCGACGGCGTACGTGCACCCGCGCGTGCTGGGCGCGACTTCGAACCTGCCTTGGCAGATGGCGCTGACCTTTCTGATCTCGCTGCTCGGAATCGCGCTGCTGTTCACGACGCTGTGCAAATACGAGCTGACTGTCAAGCACACGCGGATGCAGCTGAAAGCCCTGCGGCGCTTGGCGGAACGACGCGACGGCGAGACGGTCTCGCCGTCGCCGATCCGTCGCGGGCGCAGCGCAGCGCCGAGCATGCACGCGACGGCGATGAGCGCACGCTCGCCTGAGGATGGCCGGCGATGAGTGCCCTCGCGCTGCTCGCAGAGACGCCGGCGCTGCCGCTGCACGAGGCGGGCAAGTACGTGGCAGGCGCATACGTCGTGCTGCTCGCGCTCGTGCTCGTCTACGTGGCGATCATGGCGATGCGCCAGGGTCGGATCGAGCGCGACCTCGCCGAGCTGCTCGCGCGCGAGCAGGCTGCAGCAGAGGCCGAAGCTGAGCCCTCAACGCGGGAGTCTTCGCTCGTATGAGCGCTGAGCTGCTGGCGCTGGGGATCTCGCACAAGACGGCGCCGGTGGCGCTGCGCGAGCGGCTGGCGTTCACGGAGCAGGAGGGCGTCGAGTTCGCCCTGCAGGCGACGGCGACGGAGGAGGTGCGCGAGGCAGTCGTGATCTCGACGTGCAATCGCACTGAGGTCTACCTCGTCGTCGGCGACGCTGTGCGCGCAGAGTCGGACGTGCTTGGCCTACTCGCTGGGCGCGCCTCGATCCGCCCGACAGAGCTCTCAGGTGCGATCTACTCGCCGCGCAACTGCGACGCGGCGCTGCAGCTCTATCGCGTGACTGCTGGCCTCGAGTCGATGATCGTCGGCGAGGCGGAGATCCAGGGGCAGGTCAAGCGCGCTTACGAAGCAGCGATGAGCGCCGGCTGCACGGGGCCGCTGTCGAACAGGCTGTTTGCGGCAGCGCTGACGACGGGCAAGCGCGTGCGCACGGAGACGGAGATCAGCGCGTCGCGCGTGAGCATCCCGTCGGTCGCTGTCGACCTCGCGCTGAGCGTGCTCGACGGCCTGCAGGAGCGCCACGTGGTCGTGCTCGGCGCAGGCGAGACGAGCGAGCTGACGGCGCGCGCGCTGAGCGAGCAGGGGGCGGGCACGATCTTCGTCGCCAACCGTCACGCAGACCGTGCGCTCAGCCTTGCGCAGCGCTTCGGCGGTTCGGTGATCGGTCTCGATGGCTTGCCTGAGCAGCTGCTGCGTGCGGACATCGTGCTCGCTTCAACGGCCTCGCCGCACCCGATCGTCGGTCGCGACGAGCTCGAGCTGGTGATGCGCGAGCGCGAAGGGCGTCCGCTGCTGCTGATCGACATCGCTGTGCCACGCGACATCGACCCAGAGTGCGGACAGCTGCCGGGCGTGAGCTTGTACGACATCGACGACCTGCAAGCTGTCGTCGCGCGCAACTTGAGCACGCGCGAGGGCGAGCTGCCGCGCGCGGAGCAGATCGTCGACGAAGAGATCCACCGCTTTGCGCGCTGGCTCGGCCAGCTCGAGACGCTGCCGACGGTGAGCGCGCTGCGCGAGCACGGCAACGAGCTGGTCGAGCAGGTGCTGGCGGAGAACGCAGGGCGCTGGGAGTCGGCGTCGCCGCGCGATCTGGCGCGCATCGAGGCGGTGGCGCGTGCGGTCATGAGCCGCCTGCTGCACGAGCCGACGATCCGCCTGCGCAGCCTCTCAGAGGAGCGCGGGCATGCAAGCCTCGAGCTCGTGCGCGAGCTGTTTGGCCTGCGCGAGGAGGAGCCAGCGCAGCAGCAGAAACAGCAGGAGCTCGCTGAAGTGCACGACCTGACGGCGCGTGCGCCCGAGGGGGGCGTGCCTGCGAGGGCACGACGCCGACGCGAGGGCTGATGCGGCTGGGAACCCGTGCGAGCGCGCTCGCGCTGGCACAGGCAGAGCTCGTCGCGAAGCTGCTCGAAGCAGCGGCCAGCGGGCAGGGGGCTGCTGAGCAGGGTGTGCGCGGAAGCTCGGTGGAGATCGTCCCGATCGTGACGCGCGGCGATCGCGAGTCGGCTGCCGTCGACGACACGGCAGCCGAACTGACAGGTGAGGGCGCGCCGGGAGAACCGCCGCCGGGTGAGGACAAGTCGCGCTGGGTATCGGAGCTCGAGCGGGCGCTGCTGGCAGGCGAGATCGACGCGGCTGTGCACTCGGCGAAGGACGTCCCGGGAGAGCTTGGCGACGGTCTCGAGCTCGTCGCGGTGCCCGAGCGTGCTGGAGCAGAGGATGTGCTTTGCACGGGCACGCTCGACAGCTCTGCACGCGAGCTTGACGGCGAGACGCTCGGCGGGCTGCCTCCAGGCGCGCGCGTGGGCACGAGCAGCATCCGTCGCATCGCCCAGCTGCGCGCCGCCCGCGAGGACCTCGACCTTGTGACGATGCATGGCAACGTCGACACGCGCCTGCGCAAGCTCGACGAAGGTCAGTTCGACGCGATCGTGCTGGCGCGCGCGGGGCTGCAGCGGCTCGGGCGCGAGTCGGAGGCGAGTGTGGTGCTCGATCCTGCGCGTTTCGTGCCGGCCCCAGGACAGGGCGCATTGGCCCTGCAGGCGCGGGCTGATGACGAGGCGACGCGCGACGCGCTTGCAGCGATCGGCGACCCAGACGCACTTGCGTGCCTGCTGGCAGAGCGCTCGCTCGCTCGGTCACTCGACGCGAGCTGCAACACGCCGCTCGGCGCACATGCGCTCGTGACGGATGACGGGTTGCGCCTGCGCGCGTGGGTCGGGCTGCCCGACGGCTCAGCTTGGATCGAGGATCTGCTGAGCGGCGATCCGACGGGTCCAGAGGCGCTAGGCGAGCGTGTGGGCGAGCGGCTGCTGGCTGCGGGCGCTGCGGAGATTTTGCGGCGGGCGGAGGAGATGGCCGTTTAGAAGCAGGCCAACCTGTGTGCAGCTTGTGTGTTAGCCTGTGGCCATGCGTTTGCACATAAGCCTGGATGACGATCTGGTGCAGCAACTCGACCGCCGCGTAGGACGTCGGCAGAGGAGTACATACATCGGCGAGACAGTCCGCCGTGCGCTCGAAGACGAGCGGCGATGGGACGACATCGAGGCGGGCTTGGGTGCGCTGGCGGGACGAGAGCATGACTGGGACGATGACCCTGCCGGGTGGGTGACGGCGCAGCGTTCCGGCGACCCCGCCCGCGTCGGCTGATCGTTGCCCCTGCTGCTCGACACGACTGTCTTGATCGACGTGTTGCGCGGCCGAGCTGCGGCTGAGCGACTACGCGACCTCCGCAGCACAGCGCATGTCCCGTGGACATGCGCGGTCAACGTCGAGGAGGTGATGCGAGGCGCACATGATGATGAGGAGGAACTGGTCGAGCGCTTCTTGAGCGGACTGCAGCTGGCACCACTCGGTCGCAAAGAGGGTGAGCGGGCGGGGCGCTGGCGCAGGGACTACGCGCGTCGAGGAGTGACTCTGCAGCAGGCCGACTGCCTGATCGCAGCGGCAGCAGTAGGTGTCGATGCGCAGCTTGCAACAGGCAACCCCAAGCACTTCCCGATGCCGGAGCTCGACGTTGTGCACTGGCCGGTCGGCGCATGAGCGGCTGCGTGTACCTCGTCGGCGCAGGCCCTGGCGACCCAGGCCTGCTGACGGCGCGTGCGCTGGAGTTGATTGCAAGCGCGGACGTCGTCCTCTACGACCGCCTGATCCCAATCTCAGCACTCGACGGCGCGCGTGCAGAAGCGGAGCTGCTGTACGTCGGCAAGGAGGGCGGCGGCAAGTCGGTGCCGCAGGAGCAGACCCAGGCGCTGATGGTGGCGCGAGCCGAAGAGGGCAAGACAGTCGTGCGCTTGAAGGGCGGCGACCCGTTCGTCTTTGGGCGCGGCGGCGAGGAGGCGCTGGCGCTGCGCAGCGCGGGCATCGCGTTCGAGGTCGTGCCAGGCGTGACGGCGGGGGTGGCAGCGCTGGCGTATGCGGGCATCCCGGTCACACATCGATCGGTTGCGCGCGCGGTCGCCTTCGTCACTGGGCGCACGGGGGATGAGAGCGAGCTCGACTGGCAAGCGCTGGCGACCTTCCCGGGGACGCTCGTCTTCTACATGGGCGTGCAGCGCCTTGGGCAGATCGCCTCGTCGCTGATCGCAGCAGGGCGCGAGGCGCGGGAGCCTGCGGCGGTGATCGAGGCAGGCACGTTGCCGACGCAGCGGACGGTGCTCGGCACGCTGCAGACGATCGCCGAGCAGGTCGCCGGCGAGCAGGTCGGCTCACCGTCGATCACGGTCGTCGGACCGGTCGCAGCTCTGGCAGAGGAGCTCGCATGGATCGCAACGCCACCCCTGGCGGGCCGTACGGTCGCGGTGACGCGCGCGCGGGCGCAGGCGAGCGGCCTGGCGCACGCGCTGGGAGAGCTGGGCGCGCGGGTCATCCAGGCTCCTGCGATCCGTGTCGAGCCGTTGCAGGGGCCGCCGCTCGACCCGACGCCGTACGACGTCGTGTGCGTGACGAGCGCAAACGCGGCGAGCGTGTTGTTCGAGCGTCTCGCCGCTGGTGGACGCGACGCGCGAGCGCTCGCTGGAGCACGGATCGCGTCGATCGGTCTGGGGACGAGTATGGAGCTGGCTGCGCACGGGATCACCGCCGACATCGTCGCCGAGCGCTCTGTCGGTGAGGGGCTCGCGGAAGCGCTCGCCGACGTTCCGGTGGCACATGCGCTCGTGGCGCGCGCGCGGGGCGGACGCGACGTGCTGCCCGAGGCACTGCGCGAGCGCGGGGCGGAGGTCGACGTGCTCGACCTGTACGAGACGGTTGCGGAACCGCTCGACGCGGACACGGTGAGTGCTGTGAGGGCGGCCGACTACGTGACGTTCACGTCTGCCTCGACAGTGCGCAATCTGCTCGGCGCGATCGGAGCGACGCAGCGTGCAGCCGGCGAGAGCGTCTTCTCGCCGCAGACGCGGATCGTCTCGATTGGTCCAATCACGAGCGAGACGCTGAGCGAGCACGGCCTGCCGATCGACGTCGAGGCGGACAAACACGATGTCGAAGGCATGCTCGAGGCGCTGCTCGCCGACGCGGCATCACGAGCGCAATGAGCCAAGCGGCGGCGCTCGGCTGGCCGCGCGTGCACCTGCGCAGCACGGACTCGACGAACGACTGCGCGCGTGAGCTTGCGCTGACAGGCGCGCCGCACGGCACGCTCGTCACGGCGGCCGAGCAGACGGCTGGGCGCGGGCGCCAGGGCCGGCGCTGGTCGGCGCCGGCGCACAGCGCGCTGTTGATGTCGTTGCTGTTGCGCGAGCCGCCGCAGCTGCTGCCGTTGATTGCCGCTGTGGCGGTGTGTGACGTATGCGATCGGGCTGATGAGCGGGCGATGATCAAGTGGCCGAACGACGTCGTGCTCGTGCGCGAGCAGGGGTTTGCAAAGCTCGCTGGGATCCTCGCTGAAGGGCGTCCGCAGGAGGGCTGGGCGGTGCTTGGGATCGGCCTCAACGTCGCAGTTGAGATCGCGCAGCTGCCGCATGAGCTGCACGACACGGCGGCGACGCTCGGCGGCTCGGCAGAGGACATCGAGCCAACCTTGTGCGCGTTGCTGGCGGCGCTCGAACGACGGCTGGCAGCGCCTGAGGAGCAGACGCTCACGGCTTGGCGCGAGCGTGACGCGCTGCGTGGGCGCACGATCGCGTGGACAGGCGGACAGGGAGTGGCCGATGGCATCGACGGCGCTGGACGACTCGTCGTCGCCCTAGCCGAGGGGGGACGCACGACGCTCGACGCGGGGGAGGTGCACCTCCAGCTGGAGAAGCCGACCTAGAGCTGTCCGCTCTGCAGCTGCGCCGGACAAGCACCGGCGGAGACAGTTGGCTTGGCGGCGTTTTCGCTGGGGACCATCACGGAGTAGCCGATGCTGCCGCCTACGCAGACACTCACCAGATGAGCACCGGCGACGGCTGTCTCGGCGACGGTGCTCGACTGGCCTGCGTATGGGCCGGCGGCAAGCAGCGTGGTGAACAGCGCGCCGGTCCCGACGCGCGTGTCTTCCACCGCCCAGCCAGGCTGCTTGGCGCCGTAGCCATTGGAGTACCACCCCTGGATCGGTTCGATCGTGCCAGAGGCGCTCTGCGTGGTCATTCCTCCAGGATCGGCCTGGCGGATCGTCAACGTCGGTGTACCGCTCGCACTCGTCACGTACGTGTCGCCACCGCTGTTGCGCACGTTCGCGCCAGGTGCCAGGTGCCACGTCTGCGTGTAGTGATGGGAGGCGGAGCTCGCCAGATCGTCGAGCACGAGCGCCAGCCCTTGACGCAAGACGACGATCGTGCGGTGGTGCGTGACGCCGGCATACAACCTGCTCACGCCACTGGCCCACGTCGAGCCGCCGGACGAGCCATAGCTGCCGGCCTGCGCGGAGCCCTGTGCCTGGTCTCCGCCATCGACGACGACGGTGTTGTGCGAGCGGGTGCCGTGGAAGTACTCGAGCCACGGTTCTTCGGTGTAGGTGTAGAGGCCAGACGTGGGAAGCAGCGTGCTGCCGTTGGAGTACATCGTCATGCCCATCGCGTCGAGGTCGGAGTGGCTCGTGCGATACGTCCCGGCGTTGAACGTCACATACGTCTGGTTGGCCAGGTTCGCGGCGGAGCCAAGCGGCGAGCGCATGACGAACTGGCCTGAGACTGGAAACAGCACGGTGCCGTCGGGCGGCGGCGCTCCCTCGGCGCCGCGCGTGAAAGCGAAGTCGAATTCGGGGTCGGCGGTGGCCATTGGGCCGTAGACATCGGGGTCCTGCCCTGGCATGAACGTCGTCGCCGTCGCGCCGAGCATCGGCAGGTAGCCATTGGGCTGGGTGATCTCGGCGGTGTAGCGGAGCATCTTGCTCGCCGCTTCCGCGTAGGGCGCGGCGAGCGTCGGCTCGTAGCGCTTGGCCCACTGAGCTATCTGGTAGACGAGCCCGAGCACATACACCTGGTAGAAGGGCGAGTTCTCAACCTCGACGCCATCGGCGTCGATCGTGTTGACGAGCATCGTTTTCAGACGTTCGAGCGCAAGCGTGCGCCAGCCTGCAGCGCCCTGCATGTGCGGGAAGTTGTCGGCCAGCAGCAGCAGTGCAGCACCCTCGTTGAAGCCGTGGTTGAAGTCGGCCTCGAAGTGCTTCGCTTCAGCGAGAAAGCCACCGAGCTTCTGCAGCGAGCGAGCGAGCCCTTCTTCGAGGTCCTGTGGCAGGGCGTGGGCGATCTTCAGCTTCACATACAGGTTGACGAGCTCCATCGTGCGATAAGCAGAGGTGTGATCGTTGTCGAAGGTGACCCTGTTTTCTGCTCGTGTGCGGTCATAGCTCACATAAGAGCGCAGGATCGCGATCAGCTTTTCGCGGTAAGGCGCATAACCGGTCTTCTCCCACTCATACAGCAGCGTTGCCTCTGGACGCAGTCCGTAGAAGTAAAACTCCCAATAGGCTTCGTGGTAGGGATCCTCTTGCCACGTCAAGGGCCATGCGAGGTATGGCAGCGGGTACCCGCGAGCGGGCCAGACGTTGCCGAGCAGATCCTGCGCGCTCGCTTCTTCACCCTCGTTCATTTCGGCGTAAGCGCTCTCCTCGCCAAACGCCAGCGGCGTTGGGTGCAGCGTTGGGTTCGACACGTGCACCGTCAGTTCACTCACGACTGGCGTCGAGGCGTTCGGACCCCACACCTTCACTGCGACTGCATGGGGTCCGTTGCTCTCTGCAGCGGTGTACCACGTGTACTGGTAAGGAGCCTCACCTGGCTTGGCGTAGCGGTACTGGCCATCAACGTCCCACTCGACACGGTCTGCCGGCAGACCGGCAAGCGTCGCAGTCACTTGCACTGTGCCTGATGTCGTGCCGCCGGCGCTCAGCCCGCCGATGCTCGCCTGCACGTAGTTGCTGTGACCGTCGTCGACGGGAGCGGCACCCTGCGCCTGCACGCTCGCGCTGCCATGTGCGTTGGTCGAGGTAACGGTCACGGACAGCGTGCGACCGAGGTCGGCGAGGACAGGCGTGTACGTCGAGCTGCTCGCACCGGCGATCGCGACACACGGGACGCTCCTCGCCGCTGCATAGTGCGCGGTGACGTGGCTGCGGATCAGCGTGCGTGGGTAGGAGGCGACTTCGTCGATGTCGCCCGAGAAGAAGCCAGACTCAGCGCCGCCGGCGACGCCGATCTCGGTTGGTCCAGCCTCAGCGATCAGCGGCGTCGTCGTTTCGCGCGAGCCGACTTGAGCGCCGTTGACATACAGCCGCATCGTCTGACCGTCGTACGTGGCAGTCACGAGACTCCACGCGCCGAGCTGCAGCCCAGCGGCAAAGTGAACGGTGCTCGCGACGCCGTTGGTCCAGCGCTCGAAGCCGAGCCCGCTGCTCGACAGCCAGATGCCCGTCCCCTGACGCCCTGAGCTCGTCGTCTGCTCGCGTGCGAAGAGGAAGCGATATGTACCGTCGATCGCGTGCGGGCGTGCCCACAGCTCGATCGAGTAAGGCTGGGTGCCAGCGTAGTCAGGGGCGCCGCTCACGCTCATTGCGCTCGTTTTGCCATCGAACGCAGCGGCGGGGTCTTGTTCACCGACGAGCACCCCGTCAGCGACGATGGTGTGTGTACCTGTGAACTTGCCACTCACACCTCCCAGCGAGTCTGCGGCGGTCGCTGTCGTGTCATTCATGCTCCACTCGTCGCTCGCGCCGTCGGCGCGCACGAGCGTCGAATAAGGCAGGCAGCGCTGCCATGCATAGCTCACGCTCGCAGCGGGCGCGCCTTCGACAGGAGGCGCCGGCGGCGCACTTACGGCCCCGCCGAGATGTGCAGGCGCCAGCGTCGCTGCAGCGTCGGCGGCAGCGATCGCCGACGTGAGCAGAACGCAAAAAACGACCAGCAGCCCCCGAGCGCGCACGCTGACGTTTTACAGCGGCGTCGATCGCTTGAACGTCAAACAGACGTATGTCGTACGACGCTTGGGAGCAGGCGGTTCGTCCTAGGCGTCAGCAGCAGACCGTCGCGCAGCGGACTTCTTCGCTGCGCCTTCAGCACTGGCCTGCTCACCGTGACCGTTCGCGCTTGCTGCGCCGTTCGCAGCGGCGCCGTTCGTCGCTGTCTCAACGATTCCCTCGGCGGCCTTTGCGCTCGAGCGCGCGCCGCGTGACTTGCCGGCTGCGCCTCCCTTGCGCCGCCTGCGCGAGTTGCGCGCACGGCGCTTGGGGAAGTTGCGCAACAGCTCGCGCGCGAGCGCAGGTGGCTTGCGCGCCATCCGCGTGCGGGCACCGCGCAGCGCCTCCTCGGCCTCGGGCGTGTGTGCAAGCGCTGCAGCGAGCAGGGCGGCGGCGAGGCGGCGGTCCTGCTTGCGCGCAGCGTGGATCAACCTGCGCGCGTTGCGCGCGTGGGCTCCGCCGGCAGAGTTGACGAGCAAGCCGAGCAGCCGCTTGGTCTCTGGCCAGCGTTGCACGGCGTACTCCTCGTGCACGTCGCGCGTGTACTCGGCTAGGCGCCAGATCCAGGCGTTGGCCTGGTCGCGGCGGCCGATGCGACGCTCGACGAGCGCGCGCAACATGATCTTGCTCGCCTCGCGCCGCTCCTCGCGCGGCCAGCCACCGATGATGTCGATCGCCTCGTCGAACGCGTCGGCATCGCGCAGCGCCGGGATGTCGGCCAGTGCGCGCAGCCGCAGCTGCGCGTTCTTGTTGCGCTTGACGGCCTCGATCAGAAAGCGGCTCTTCAGCTCGCCGCCACGGTCGAAGTGCAGCATCGCGCGCGCGCGACGCCAGCCGTTCGGTGCCACCCGGGCGCCGGCCAGGGCCGCCCACAGGTGCTGCTCGCCGTAGTCGAGATGCTCGACAGCGATCCGCCACAGCTCGCGCTCAAAGACGGCGAAGCGTCGCTCCTCCTCGGCGCACACGGGGAGCACACGGCGCTCGACGCGCATGCGCCGGCCGCGGCCACGGCGCACGGGGCCGACGACGATCGCGCCACCACGGTAGACGTCGCGGTCGAGCAGCGAGTGCAGCGTCACGACTGGATCGTCGTGCTTGGTCGCGGGGTGGACGAAGTCGACGACGAGGCCTGCCTCCTTGCCGGGATGGCGCCGCGTGACGCGCCCGACGCGCTGCTGGTAGATCCGCTTGGAGGCGGTCGGCGCGAGGTGCACGCAGACGGTCGCGCGGGGGCTGTTCCAGCCCTCGGCGAGCAGCTGCGCGTTGATCAGCACGTCGATCTCGCCGCGCTCGTAGCGCGCGAGGATCTCGGCGAGCTCGCGCTTGGGCGTCTCACCGGAGACACCCTGCGCCTTGATCCCCTCGGCGCGGAACGCTTCGGCGAGGTTGTACGCGTGCTGCACGCCGGCCGCGTAGACGACGCCGGGCACGCCGTTGAAGCGCGTCTTGTAGAGGTTCGCAACGGCCATGTTGAACGGCTGCTGGTCGAGCAGTTTGGCGAGCTCGTCCTGATCGAACTCGGTGTCGATCTCGCCGCGGCGCAGCGGCACGTTGGCGATCGTGCGTACGCCGACGCCGGGCGAGATGCGCACGCAGCGAAGCGGCGCGATCACGCCGCGTCGAGCGGCTTGGGCGAGGTCGAAGCGCGAGGTCTGCGTCGGGAACAGATCGGTCACGTGGCGGGCGATCAGCGCGCCAGTGGCGGTCATGCCGATGAAGATCGGCCCTGTCCACTCGCGAATCGCACCGCTCGTCTTCTCACCGAGCGCAGTGTGCGCCTCGTCGCAGATGACGATCGTGTAGGCGCTCGAGATCTTGCCTGCGTTGCGCACGAACCACTGGTAGGTCTCGACGGTGACGGGGCCTTTAGAGGAGTCTTCGCCCTTCAGCAGCGGTTTGCAGATGCGCTTGGAGTAGCCGCGCTCGCGCAGCTCGCCGTTGAACTGATCGACGAGGTTGCGTCGGTGCGTCAGGATCAGCACACCGCCGGTCTGCGAGGCCTCGACGAAGCCGAGCGCGGCGACTGTCTTGCCTGCGCCGGTGGCGTGCTCGAACCAAAAGCGCTTTGCCGCGTTCGGGTCCTCGGGCTGATCGGCGAGCGACTCCTCTTCCTCCTCGCCGTCCTCGACCCAGTCTCGCGGCTCCTCGTCGGACTCGCTCTCGGTCTCGGCGTCGGGCTCCTCCCCGTCGTCGTCCTCGTCCTCGTCGATCTCTACGTCGTCGTCTTCGTCGTCATCGTCGTCATCCTCGTCGGGGGCAGCGCGCTGAACGGGACCCAGCTCGTCGTCGTCGAGCTCATCCTCGTCGTCGTCAGGCTCATCCTCGTCGTCGTCCTCGTCGATCTCGGCCTGCGCATCTGGAACCTCATCGGTGCGCGACGCATCGCCGGCGTCTGGACCTTCGTCGAGGCCAAAGATCTCGGCTGAGGCGAGCAGCTCGGGCGACGCCGACGCGGCCGTGCGTCCGTTGCCGTTGGTCGCCTGTGCAGCGGCAAGCAGCGCGGCGAGCGTGCCCGAGAGGGCGTCGACCTGGTGGGCGGACAGCACGGTGCCGTCAACCAGCTTCGGCTCGTCCTCGGAAAGCAGACGCTCGAGACCGAGCAGCAACGAGAACTCGCGCCGCCAAGCGGTCGATGGATTCTTCTGCTTTGGGTCGGCGGCGAGCTCTGCCAGCGCCTCATCGAGCGCGCGGCGGCGAGGTGAGCCGGGGGCGAGCGCGACAGCGGGGTCCTCGCCGTCGTGCAGGAAACGCTCGCGCACGAGCTTCTCCGCGCGAGAGATTTCGGCGGAACTGGGGATGGGCGCGGCCGCGAGGGCCACTGAGGTGGGCTCGGCCATCAAGAGGCTCTGGACTTCGAGACGGAGCCGGCGCAGAAAGTGGCTTCGACGCGGCTCAAAACTGGCGTCCGGCTGACGCCTTCCGTCGGACGCCTAGGGCAGCCCGACTTCTTTCGTATCTGAAGATATAGCACGTCGCGGAGGCGATGATGTTGTGCGGCGCACAGCGGAGCTGCGGCTGTCGCAGCGGAGACGATCTGCGACCCTTACGCCCGATGCCGCGCAGTCGTTTGTTGATCGTGGCCGCTGTGGTGGCACTCGTGGCGCTGCTCGCCGTAGGGCTCGTGCAGCTCGCTGGGTCATCGCAGTCGCCGACGAAGCGCTCGCGCTTGACGCTCGCGCAGATGCAGACTGCATTGGCGGACTCACCCCCGGCACTTGCTGCGCTGCATGCACAGGCCAGCGAGCTGCTGCCAGGTGGGCTGCCGGCGCTGCGCAAGCGGCTTGCCGCATTGCAAGGGCGGGCAATCGTGATCAACAAGTGGGCCTCTTGGTGTGTGCCTTGTCGTGCCGAGTTCGGCGCTTTCCAGCGGGCTTCCGTGGCGCTCGGCCGTAAGGTGGCGTTCATCGGCATCGACTCTGCAGACACGAGCCACAGCGCGGCAAAGTCGTTCCTGCAGAGCTTTCCTGTGAGCTATCCGAGCTACTACGACAGCAGCGGCGCGGCGGGCAGTGCGATCACGGACTCGACATTCACGCCGGTGACGGTCTTCTACAACAGCAGCGGAGGGCAGTACATTCGCCAGGGCCCGTATCCGAGCGAGGCGAAGCTCGAAGCTGACGTCAGGCGCTACGCGCTCGGTGGCGCGCATGCCTGAGATTCGCATCGACCCGCTGAGCGGCCACCGTACGATCGTCGCCGGCGAGCGCTCGCGACGGCCGGGAGGCGCGCCGACGTTGAGCGAGGCGGAGCGCGTGATCGAGCCGATCGACCCAGAGCGCGATCCGTTTGCGGACGGCCACGAGGACCGCACGCCCCCAGAGCTGTACGCCGTGCGGCCAGGCGGTGGTGTTCCCAACTCGCCAGGCTGGACGGTGCGAGTGGTACCGAACCTGTATCCCGCTTTGGGCGCGCCTGCAGACGGCGAGCAGCAGGACGCGGCGGGCCGAGGGGCAGAGGTTCGCGAGGGTGCCCGCAGCGCAGCGTTGGCAGAGTTGTTCACGTCGCTGCCTGCGACGGGTGCGCATGAGGTGATCATCAATGGACCGCAGCCAGTGCTTTCGCTGGCTGAGCTGCCCGTCGAGCAGGTGGCAGCGGCGATGGATGCTTGGCGCGAGCGGATGCGCTTCCACGATCAGAGCGCGTACGTGCAACTGATCGTCAACGAGCGCCGCCAGGCGGGGGCGTCGCTGCCGCACACGCATGCACAGCTGTACGGCCTCGATTTCGTCCCGGCTGCAGTCGCCCGCGAGCGCGAGCGGGCGGGCGCCTACGCGACACGCACGATGGGCCAGAGCCTGCTCGGCGATCTCGTCGCCGAGGAGGTCCGACTGCGCGAACGGATCGTGGCGATCGACGAGGAGGCTGTGCTGCTCGCGCCGTACGCGTCGCGGCTGCCGTTCCAGCTGATGCTCGCGCCGCGCCGCCCAGTGCCGCGCTTCGAGCAGGACGGCCCAACTGGCGCGGCGTTGCTGCACGACGGGCTCAGGCGGCTCGCGCGCCATCTGGGCGCGAGCCCACCGTTGAACATGTGGGTGCGAACGGCCCCACGTGGGGCCGAGCACTTCTGCTGGCGCATCGACGTGCTGCCCCGGCTGACGCATCTCGCAGGCCTGGAGCTGTCGACCGATCTGAACCTCAACATCGTCGCTCCTGAGCACGCGGCGGCGCTGCTGCGCGCTGCGTGAGAATAGTCTCCGCACGTGCCGCCTGAGGAACGCTTCGTGCCGCGCTTCGTCGCAGAGCCGCCGCAGGAGGAGCTGCCCTACGGCCGCTGGGCGGAGCGGATCGAGCAAGAGCTGCTGAGCGCCTTCGCCGCTCTCGATCCTGGCGAGCAGGAGCTGGGTGAGCCGGGGGAGATCGTCTGGTATCCAGACCGCTCATGGCACGGGCGCACGTATGTGCCGGCGACCGCCCCCACGAGCAGCGGCCTGGAGCTGTTTGGCTACGTCCGCTTCCTGCCGGGCGAGGCGGGCGGAGAGCCGAGCGACTTCTACGCGTATCTCGACTTCACGGAAGAGACCGCTGAGCGCAACCCAGGCTGGGAGATGGACCTGTGCGAGGAGGTGATCGGCGCATGGCGCGGCGAGTCGGGTGCAGTCGCGGCGATGACGCTCGTGTGGGGTCATCCGCTTGTGTCAGGAGGGCGCATCGCGACAGCTGAGCTGGCAGGCCTGGCGGTCGATCAGTGCGTGCTCAAAAGCGAGCGCTTTACGCTGATCGCACCTGACGACTATCGCCACGACCTGCTCGAGATCAAGCTGTTCGGCGGCAAGGGTCAGCAGCTCGCAAGCGAGTCGCTGTACACCGAGGGGGACGACGAGCAGCAGTAGGCGCTGAGCGCGGTGAGGCGCTGAGCGGGGCTCAGCCTACCCGACCGTCGCTGCTAGGGGAGCGCTATTTGCTCTTGCTGCTGCCGGCATGCTTGCAGCCTGCGAGCGCGCGATTCTTCGCTGAGCCCGAGGGCAGAGGCGACGCGTTGACGATTTCGCGGCACGCTTCTTCGGCCGCTTTGCGCGTCGCGTTCGGATCACCGCTGCCGGCCTTGTTGCAAATCTCGACCAACTTCGCACGCGTGCTCGCGCGCAGCGTGGGCAGCTGTTCGACGCCGTGCTTGCACGAAGCGACGGCTGAAGTGACAGCTGGCAGTTTCGCCGTACCCGTGCTCGGTGTCGAAGTTGTCGTCGAGCTCGGTGTCGAGCTTGGTGTCGAGCTTGCAGTTGAGCTCGGTGTCGTATCCGTGCTCGGGTTGGTGGCCGCAGTCGAGCTGGTTGAGCTGCTCGACGAGCTGCCACAGCCAACCAACAAGGCGACAAGGAGGAGTGCTGCAAGCGGACTGAGAAGGCGGAGTCGCGTCATGCCGTAGATCCTATTCTGCGGATTCGTGTTTTGCGCGCCGGTTGAACGCAGCCGCTTCCTGGGCTTCTTCCTTGGCGAACTTTTCGCGCGCAGCCTTTTCAGCTGCGGTTTCCTTGCCGGCAGACCCTTTGCTCTGCTTACTTGGGTGCTTTGTCGTGCGCGTCTTGGTCTTGTGCGCCGAGCTGTGCTGTTTTTTGGCGCGTACGCGGTGCTGCTTCGTGCCACCCGATGCTTCGGCCTTGTGAGCAGCCGCTTCGAGCTTTTCGCGTTTCGCAGCAACTTCAGCTTCTTCGCGCTTGGCTGCTGCTGTTTCGGCAGCGCGACCTTTGGCGCGAGCGGCTTCTTCGCGAGCTTCTTCTCCAGCTGCGGCAGTGCTTTCACGTGCTTCGGCAGCCGAGCCCTTGCCGCCTGCGCTGCCGCCTGAGCCTTCGCTGCAGCCCGCAAGCGCTGCCACCAGCACAACGCCCAACAGCAGCGCGATCAGCGCATGGAGTGCCCGCCGCTGAGCTCGCGGCGATCGGTCTTGGTCTGTGCGCATCGTCGGTGTCCTCATCCGCTTTCGCCTGGCGTCGCCGCTGCTTGCTGCGTCGCGGCGGCATGTTCGGCTTCGGCCTGCTTGCGTTCTGATTCCTGCTTGCGTTCTCGTTCTGCCTGCTGCTTCTTGGCAGCTTCCAGGTGTTCTCTGTCGAGCTTTGCCTTGGCGGCTTCTTCGCTCTTCTTCAACCTTGCTGCGGCTTCCGCTTCACGCTTCTTGGCTTCCTTTTCCGCCTTTTCTTCACGCTTCTTGGCCTTCGCGCGAGCGGTCTTTTCGGTCAGCTTCGCCTGTTCTTCAGCTGCTTCTTCACGGCGCTTGGCTTCAAGCTCGGAGAGCAGTTCACGATTTTTTTCTGTTTCGGAGGCTTCTTCGCGCTTTTCGTTGGCCGCTTCTTCGTTGCTCGATTCAGCTTCTGCTGGAGCCGCTTTCTGCGCAGTTTCGCCACACCCGGCAAGCGGCAGTAC
>FTBE01000096.1_pt1 | contig 52661 bp, 48 predicted proteins | sample 1639291 | NCBI WGS metagenome assembly FTBE01 (sample SAMEA3914864, study PRJEB12502) | metagenome | biome: forest; material: soil | place: USA | collected 2012-03-12 | depth 0.3 m | reverse complement strand
GTTGAAGGGCGCCCTCGACTACTACCGCGCGCTGCCCCTCGGCGGCTCGAAGTTGCTGCAACATCCTGTCGCCGTGCCCAACCTCGCGATCGGCGGTACTGCCGACATCGTGCCTGCTGAGCTGTTCGATGCAACCGCCAAGTTGTTCCCCGCGCCGAGCAGAGCGCTGATCGTGCAGGGCGCAGGCCACTGGCCGCATCGTGAGGGCGAGGCTGACGTGCTGCCGCAGATCGTCAGCTTCGTCGGCGCACTCTGAGCAAGCGTGCTTAGATTATGCGTCCGCGGCGACGCCGTTCGCCGTTGACATAGCAACATGCGCCCGTAGCTCAGTGGTCAACGGTTCTCTTCGGGGAGCCAAAGAGCAGCGGTCTTTCAAGCCGCAGGCCGCGGGTTCGATTCCCGCCGGGCGCACTGCAGGACCTCCACGCGCAGCGCTGTGAAAGGCGTCGCCGCAGCTTTGGCCTCCGCGGGTCAGCCCTTCAGTCCGAACGTCTTCGTCGCGCTCACCGCGGTGCCGCCTCTGGGGGTGAACGCTCCCTTTGCAGTGAGCTTGATCGAGCTGCGGTGCTTGAGCATCTTCACCGCCTTCGTCGTCAGCTTGATCGAGATCGTCTTCGCAGTCGAGCTTGGAAACACTGCTTGGCCGCTTGCGAACAGCACGGGCTTCGGCTTGGGCTTGTGTTTGCCTGTCGTCGACACACGTGCACCCGCGGGGAGGAAGAACCAGTTCAGCTGCAGCGAGCCCGCCTCCAGCGTCTTGAAGCTCTGGACATAGCCCTTGTTCTTCTTCACCTTCGACAGCTTCGCGTTCTTGCCGCTCGGTACGAGTTGCGACAGCAGGCCCGCCTTCAGCTCCGCAGCCGTGAAGATGTGGGTTGCCGCCGTCACCCCTTTGGCGATCGCCGTCGTGGTGCTCCCAAGGATCGTGGGAGGGCCAGGTTTGACTTCAGGCGCCGGTTCCGGCTGGGCGCGCCGCAGGTGGATCAGCGTGCCCGAGGACGAGCCCGTCAGATAGACAGAGCCGCCGCCGGGGCTGACCGCGACCTGCTCGCCCCCTTCCAGCGGCGTGCCCGGCATGTCGGTGCAGCCAGGCATCGCACTGCTCGAGAGGCAGCCCTGGAAGCTCGGCACGCCCGCTGCGTCGAGGCTGAACGACGTAACGGCCGATCGGCCGACGACGTACAGGCTCTTGCCGTCCGGGCTGACTGCGAGGCCACGGGCTTCTTGCAGCGGCGTTCCCGACCCCGGCAGATCGCTGCAGCCGCGCGAGCCGTCGTCGCTGACGCAGCTCTGCCACGCCATCGAGCCGTCGCCGGAGATCGAGAGGTGCGAGACATAGCCTTCGTTCGAGATCGCGTACAGCGAGCGCCCGTCGGGGCTCGCGATCACACCGAGCACCGTGTGCAAGGGGCTCGGTTCCGGTTTGCCCGGCACGGTTGCGCAGGTTTCAGCCTGGTCGTTCTGGCCCACGCAGGCGCGCCAGTGCATCTGCCCGCCCGGGTCGGTGGCGAAGCGCGACACGTCGCTGTCGGTGGGCGAGGCTGTGTAGACCGCTGCGGAGACCTGGTTCACGGCTACGCCGCTGATATTGCTCAGCACCGAGCCTCCGCCGGGCACGTCTTCGCAGAAACCGCTCGAGCCGGTCGAGCTGACGCAGCCGCCGTATGTGAGCGCCCCGTTCGGGGCGACGAACAGCTGCGAGACCAAGCCTTGGCCTCCTCCGTGACCCTCGCCCGCGACGTACAGCGTGTTGCCGCTCGGGCTGAGCGCAAGTTGGGCCGGCCCGTCCAGCGCGCCGGCTTCCGATTTGGCCGCGACGCAGGCGCCGCCCGAGCCGGAGTCGCTGATGCAGCCTTCGTAGACGATCTGGCCCTCCGGAAAGGCGCCGAGCCGCGCCACGAGGTTCGAGGATTGCGAGGAGGAAAACACCGCCGAGCGTTTGCTGTCGATCGCCAGCCCTTCCGAGCCGCTGAACGGATTCGCGCTCGAGTTCGCGTCGGTGCAGCCGCTGGAGCCGTCGGCGCTGACGCAGCCGTCGAAGGACAGGTGTCCTTCGGCGTCTGAGAAGAAGTGCAAGATCGATTTGCTTCCAGTTGCCGTTGCGTACAAGGCGCCGTTGCTGGGGCTCATCGCGACTGCCCACGCCCCGTCCAGTTGTTTGTCCGGCAGGTTGATACAGGGGGCTGCCGAGCCGAAGCATTCGTCGAACGTCAGCTCGCGCCGGCGAGCACGAGCGTCAAGGCAGCAAGTATCAGAAACGTCGAAGGCCGTCTGATTGCCTCGGTAGTGCGGATCGAACGATGGCTACCCCATCCGGCGTTCCAGCCCATCTCACCCATCCCGACCTCCTCCATTGAAATCGTGCTGCGCGAGGTGAAGTCCCGCTGCGCTGGACACCGCGCTGGGCCGACTCTACCAAGGCAATCTCGGCCCATGTGGGTTCGAATCTCCCTGCATTTCACCTCGTTGCCGCCCTGCGAAGGCGGTCCTGTTCGATTGATCGGTACCTCCATTGACATTCCGCGTAAAACATGATTTATATGTCCCAGCGGGGGAACTCTTCCCGCCCACTCGGAGACATTGCAGGTCGGGTGGTTCGTGAGGGTTGGAGAACGACAAGGGGCCTCAGTCATGGGTCTTGGTTCAGGTAGGGGTAGGCAGCGGCACCGGGGAGAGGGCGAACGGTCATGAGGGTGTCCGTCTGTCAGAAGCAGCGCATGTTGCGCGCGCTGCACGGTCGCTGGCCCTACCGACGCTCACACTGTCGACACGACCTGCACTGGCTCGTGCGTGTTCGAGCGCAATCGCGTTGGTGCTCGACGGGGCGCACGCATTCGATGGCGGGATTGCCGGCGCAGCGCCGGCGACCCCACGGCGAGTGAGGGACGCCGAGGGGGCCTACCCAGTCAGCCCTGAGAGGGGGGCTCGGGAGGCACGCAGGGGCGGGTGGCGATCCGGGGAGCCACCCGCCCTTTCAGCGTTCTCGACGATCGCGCCGATCAACTCCGGCCAGACCGCGCGAGGCATGTCGTGGCCCATTCCCTCGACTGTCATCAGTTTCGCTCCCTTGATCGCCCGTGCCGTGGCCCTTCCACCTGAAGGGCTGACGAGTGGGTCCGCCGTGCCGTGGACGACGAGCGTCGGCGCCGTGATCCGCCGCAGTTCTCGCGTCCGGTCGCCTGAGGCGATGATCGCTGCGAGCTGTCGCCCCGGGCCGGCGATGTCGTGGTCTCGTTCATAGCTGATCCCTGCGAGTTCGCGGATCTCCTCAGGGTCGCGCGGCAGCGCAGTCGATCCGATCGCTGCGAACAGACGCGCGAAGTGCGCGATGTACTCGTCGAGGCCAGCAGGACGCCGCCGCAAGAAGAAGGGATACAGCCGCAGGGCCGGTTGGCCATTTGTGATCGCGCCAGTGTTCGACATGATCGACACGAGCGAGCGCACGCGCTTGGGGTGTCGCGCAGCGAGCATCTGCGCGATCATCCCGCCCATCGACGCGCCGATCACGTGAGCTGGCGAGAGGTCGAGCTCGCGCAGCAGGCCTGCTGCATCCTCAGCCATGTCAGCCAGCGTGTAACGCGCTGCGCTCTTCGAGCGCAGCAGCAGCTGACCGACTGTCGGTGGCGGGCCGCCGACGTGCGTCGAGCGGCCGATGTCGCGGTTGTCGAAGCGCACGACATAGAAGCCACGGTCGGCCAGCTGACGGCAGAGATCCTCGTGCCAGGCGATCATCTGCGTGCCGAGACCCATGATCAGCAGCGCCGTCGGATCGGACGCTTTGCCGAACGTCTCGTAGCAAAGCGTTATCCCATCGCCGACGTCACAAAATTGCTCGTCCACAATCAGGGAACTTTAGCTACCGATCGTCGCTAGGATCGGCAGTAATGGACGAGCGCGAGATCCGCCAGCTGTCGATCGACACGATCCGCGGTCTGGCGATGGACTCGGTGCAGAAGGCCAACGCCGGCCACCCTGGCACCGCGATGGCGCTCGCGCCGCTGGGCTACACGCTGTTCAAGCGCTTCCTGGGAGTGAACCCGCAAGACCCTGACTGGGTCGACCGCGATCGTTTCGTGCTCAGCTCAGGGCACGCCTGCGTGCTGCAGTACTCGCTGCTGCACCTGTGCGGGTACGACCTGGCGCTCGAGGACCTGCAGCAGTTCCGCCAGTGGGGATCGCGCACGCCGGGGCACCCCGAGCGCGGACACACGCCAGGCATCGAGATCACTACTGGGCCGCTCGGGCAGGGCGTCGGCAACGCTGTCGGCATGGCGCTCGCCGAGCGCTTCCTCGCCGAGCGCTTCAATCGTCCTGGCCACGAGCTCGTCGACCATCACACGTACGCGATCTGCTCTGACGGCGACTTGATGGAGGGCATCAGCCAAGAAGCCGCTTCGATCGCCGGTCATTTCAAGCTCGGCAAGCTGACGCTCTGCTACGACGACAACCGCATCACGATCGACGGCACGACAGCGCTCTCGTTCGACTCCGAGAGTCACCTTGGGCGCTTCGCCGCCGAGGGCTGGCACGTGCAGCGGGTCGAGGATTCCGAGGACGTCGAGGCGCTCGAGCACGCGATCGAGGTTGCGCGCGAACACGAGGAGGCGCCCTCTTTCATCTCGATTCGCTCACACATCGCATACCCGGCACCAAACGCGATCGACACCGCTAAATCCCACGGCGCTGCGCTCGGTGAAGACGAGGTGCGCGCGACGAAGGAAGTGATGGGCTTCGACCCCGACAAGAAGTTCTGGGTCGACGACCGCGTCTACGAGCACATGTCGCTGCGCGAGAGCGGCACGACGGCGCAGCGCGAGTGGCAGGTGCAGCTGATGGAACCGTGGCGCGAGGCATTCCCTGAGATGGTCGCCGACTGGGACCTTGCCTGGCGGGGCAAGCTGCGCGAGGGCTGGCAGCAGGCGCTGCCGACATTCGACGCTGGTGAGGAGATCGCCTCGCGCTCGGCAGGGCAGAAGACGATGGCCGCGTTCGCCGAGTTCGGCCCGACGATGATCGGCGGCGCAGCCGACCTCGTCGAGTCGACGAAGACCGTGTTCGACGGTGGTGGCGAGTTCTCCAGCGTGCACGCGGGGCGCAATGTCCCGTTCGGGATCCGCGAGCACGGCATGGGCGCGATCGTCAACGGCGCCTGTGCGCACGGTGGCATCGTCAAGCCGTACGGCTCGACGTTCCTGATGTTCTCCGATTACATGCGCGGCAGCGTGCGGCTGTCGGCGCTGATGGGGCTGCCTGTCGTCTGGGTGTGGACGCACGACTCGGTTGCGCTCGGCGAGGACGGCCCGACGCATCAGCCGATCGAGCACTTTGCATCGTTGCGAGCGATCCCCGACCTGTGGGTGATCAGGCCTGGCGACGCCAACGAGACGGCCGTCGCCTGGCGCGTCGCTTTGGAGCGCGAGGACGGCCCGGTCGCGCTGCTGCTCTCGCGCCAGAACATCCCGACGCTCGATCGCAGCGAGGTGGCGAGCGCCGATGGCCTCGAGCGCGGCGGCTACGTGCTCTGGGACTCGGCTGAGGGTGGGCAGCCCGAGCTGATCCTGATCTCCACTGGCGCTGAGGTGCCGACGACGCTGCATGCCGCGCAGACACTCGCCGGTGAGGGGACGAAGGTGCGCGTCGTCTCGATGCCGTGTACCGATCTGTTCGAGGCGCAGTCGCAGGATTACCGCGACGAGGTGCTGCCGCCGAACGTTCGCGCTCGCCTTGCCGTCGAGCCAGGCGCGACGATCAGCTGGGGCAAGTGGGTGGGCCTCGACGGCGATGTCCTCGGCCTCGACCGCTTCGGCGCCTCTGCGCCTGGCACGAAGGTGCTCGAGGAGCTCGGCTTCACCGACGAGAACATCGCTTCACGCGCCCGCGCGCTGTTGCAGCGCGCGGACGCGCCATCGAGCTAAAGGAGACGGACATGTCCACCGTCGAGAACCTGACACCAATGCGTTTGCTCTCGGCGCTCGGCCAGAGCGTGTGGATCGACTTCCTCTCGCGCGAATCGAATCGCAACGGTCATCTGCAAGGGTTGATCGACGACGACTCCGTCGTTGGTGCCACCTCGAACCCTTCGATTTTCCAGAAGGCGATGGCCTCCGGATCAGCCTATGAGGAGCAGCTGCGTGAACTCGACCCGCAGCTGCCGATCAAGGATGTCTTCTGGACGCTCGCCGAGCAGGACATCAAAGACGCCTGCGACCTGTTCCGTCCGATCTTCGACGGCGGCGGTGGGCGTGACGGCTACGTCTCGCTCGAGGTCGACCCTGGCCTCGCCTACGACACGCTCGCCACGTTCCGCGAAGCGATGCACCTCCACGAGATCGTCGAGCGGCCGAACCTGATGGTGAAGATCCCTGCGACGAAGCCAGGACTCGCTGCGATCGAGGACGTGATCTCCAAGGGCAAGTCGATCAACGTCACGCTGATCTTCTCGCTGCGCCGCTATGAGGAGGTCGCCGAGTCCTACGTTCGCGGTCTCGAGCGCCTCGTCGCCGAGGGGGGCGACCCGACTGCCGTCGCATCTGTAGCGAGCTTCTTCGTCTCGAGGATCGACACAGAGGCCGACAAACGTCTGGACGAGCTCGGCGGTCACGATGAGCTCAAGGGCAAGCTGGCGATCGCCAACGCTCGTCTGGCCTACCAGCGCTACAAGGCGATCTTCTCCGGGCCGCGCTGGGAGTACCTGCAGTCCAAGGGCGCCACGCCGCAGCGCGTGCTGTGGGCTTCGACGTCGGTCAAGAACCCTGACTACCGCGACACGCTGTACATCGAGGAGCTGATCGGGCCGGACACCGTCAACACGGTGCCAGAGGAGACGATCCACGACTTCCAGGATCACGGGCAGGCGCGCCCGCGACTGGAGGCTGAGCTCGAGGCAGCACGCAAGGTGTTCGACGACCTTGCCGAGGCTGGCGTTGACTACAAGGATGTCACCGACACGCTCGAGCGTGAGGGCGTCGAGAAATTCGCTGACGCCTTCGCCGAGCTGCTCGACGCGCTCGAGCAGAAGCGCAGCGCGCTCGCGTAGACGCGAGGTGATTCGCGCAACGCGCGCGCTCGCGCGTCAGCGCTCAGGAGTACGGCAGCGGGATCAGCACAGTGATCCGCAGCGGGCCGGATGGGAACGCGTCGGCTGTGAACGTGTAGGCGCGGTAGCTGCGCCCATGCAGGCTGACTGGGCCGCTCGTCGGGACTTGACCGGGTGAGTAGCCGACGGTGCTCTTGACGAGCTTTGGGCCGATGTACATCAGCACGTCCAGTCCGGCGAGCCGATTGGCCAGGCGCTTGTAGCCCTCATCGTCCTGGATCGAAAGCGTGAAGCTGCCGATCGTGCGGCCGGCGAGACGCAGCGGCGCTGTCACTGGCGCGAGCACGTATGGACCGCCTACGTCTGCCAGCAAGTGCCCACCGGCACTCACGCGCAAGCGCACGATGTGCTGATGCAGCAGCGCTTCGATCGCTGCGCGCGTGGCCTTGGCGTCGCGGTGTGAGACCGCCTGCAGCAGAGGGCCGTACTGCTCGACGCGGTGAATCTGCTTGCCCGTGCGTTTACCTGCCTCACCGTCGTAGATCAGCCGCGCGATGCGGCTCAGCGTGTTCACTGTCGTGTCGTCTGCGCTCTTCCCGCACAGCGCTTGCAGCGAGCTGAGCGCGCGCAGCACGTACACGCGCAGCGGCGCCCCATCGGGGTAGGCGCTGGCGAGGTAGGAGGTGTATTGATAAGCGACGCCGTTGCTCGTCAACGTGCCTTCGCTCGGCAGCTGCGTCGAGGGCAGCACGAACGAGCCGGCGATCGTGCGTGTGTCGCTCGGGGTGCGCGCCGAGCGGATCACCGTTGAGCCCTCAGCGATTCCGTTCGTCTCGGCCACGAGCCCCCCAGCGGCCCACACGCTCGTCACGTACGTTGCGATTGGTCGCTTGGCTGTGCCTGTGAGCGCGCCGCGCACGGGTGCGAGCGCAGCGCCGCCGACTTCGATCAGCAGCTTGCCGTCGCGCACGATGCGCAGATTGGTCAGATGCCCCGTGGCGATCAGCGCCCGCGCTGCTGCGCGCGCGGCGACAGCGTCGTTGACTTCGACCGCTTCGCGCAGTGCTGTCGAGCCCTCGATCATGTGACGCGCACTGTCGACGCGTTCGCTGACGATGCCCTCGCGGTAGACGCGCGTGGCGACGTGCCCGAGCGCATCGAGCACTGTCGCGCCGCACGAGCCAGGCGTTGCAGAGTCGATGTCTGCGCTCGCGTCCTCCTCGCCACTCACGTGGCGCAGGCTCGCGCCGCAACCTGACACGGCGATCGTCGCGACAGCTGCGACGAGGATGAATCGAACGCGAGCTCTGACTGGGTGAAGCTTGTCGAGGTGCGCACGCACGGCAGGAACCATCGACAGCGATCCTAAGGCGGGGCTAACGGGCACGCGGAACGAGTAGCGTCCAGTGCATGCCGACTGTGCTGATCACTGGAACGTCGACTGGAATCGGCGAGGCGACTGCGTTGCGGCTCGCCAGGAGCGGGTGGACAGTGCTGGCAGGCGTGCGCGAGCTCGACGTCGGCGAGCAGCTCGCTGCTCAGGTCACCGCAGAGGCGGCCTCGCGCGCAGCCGGCAGCATCGAGCCGCTGCTGCTCGACATCACCGACGAGACGCAGATCGCGCAGGCCGCAGAGCGCGTCGGCGGGCGCTTGGACGCGCTCGTCAACAACGCCGGCTTGGGCATCAGCGGACCGCTGGAGCTGATCGCGATGGACGACATTCGCCGCCATGTCGAGGTCAACCTGCTGGGACAGGTCGCGCTGACGAAGGCACTGCTGCCTGCGCTTCGGGTTGCGCGCGGTCGGATCGTCTTCCTGTCCTCGGTTGGCGGGCGCGTGTCAATGGCCTTCACCGGTCCTTACGCCGCTGCGAAGCACGGCTTGGAGGCGATCGGCGACGTGCTGCGTGTCGAGCTTCACTCCTCCAAGATCCAGGTCGCACTGGTCGAGCCGGCTTCTGTGGCGACGCCGATCTGGGGGAAGTCGCTTGCCGCTGAACAGCAGCTGCGCGTGCCGCCAGAGCTGCAGCGGGAGTACGGGCACGTGCCTGCGGCGATGGAGAAGAACATTCGCAACACCGAGAAGCGCGGGGTCTCGCCAGACCAGGTGGCGCGGACGATCGAGACCGCGCTGGCCGCATCGCGGATGAAGTCTCGCTACGTCGTCGGCGCAGAAGCCCACGCGATGATCGCGATTCGACGACTGCTGCCGGATCGCTTGTTCGACGTGTTCTCGAAACGTGTGATGGGGGCCTGAGCCGCAGCCCGAATCGGAAGCGTGCGTGCGGGCTCGCGAGAGTTCAGGCAGGTTCAGGCGGGTGGTGGGTAGACGGCGAGCCATGCGAACAGGCTTGTCGTTGCAGCGTGCGTCTGCAGCATCCCTGGCCTGGCGTTCTGCGGCGCGAGCGTCTCGCCGCCCCAAGAGAGCAGATAGAGCCCTTCGCTGCTGCGCGCACGCACTTCGACGACGCGCGCATTGTCGGCTGCTAGTGAGTACAGCGCTCGTTCGTGCTCGAGCCCGTACAGCGCGAGCATCCACTGCAGATAGATCGCGTCGTACTGCGGCGAGAAGTCGAGCAGGTAGCCGAAGCGCTTGAGCGAGTTCGCCTTCTGTTCTTCTGAGCGCTGGCAGTCGCTGCTCGTGCCTGTCAGTTCGCACAGCACCGCTTGCGCATAGATCAGCGGACCCTCTGCGTAGTCGATCGGCGTTGGGTTGAGGCTGCTCCCGGCATACAGGCCATCGGCCTGGCTGAAGCCGCTCGTGTTGCCCCAGCCAAGGAACTTGCGTGCCTGTCCGAGCGCAAAGCTCGACTTCGTCTGCTGGTAGAGCAGCGCCGCGAGCAGCGTGTCCGAGGCGAGTGCAGCGCCGGCCTTGTACGGATGCGTCGTGTTCCACCAGAGCCCACCTGTGCGGCTGTCCCAACCTGCGGCGGCGATGTACTTCAGCGCCCGTTCTGCGTCACTCAGCCAACGTCGCGCGCCGGTTGCACGATAGGCGTTGACGAACGCGATGCCCCACCAGCCGTTGTCGTCGAACCAAGTCTCAGTGTTCGCTGTGCGGTCGCCTGGGTAGGGCGAGTAGCCAGGCAGCGGGTGCAATCCGTGGTTGAGGTATCGCTCTGCGCCCTTGGCGAAGCGCGTCAGCGCAGCGCGATTCGCCGGCGTTGGCTGGGCGATCGCGATCGCGTCGAGCGACTCGAACAGCGGCACGATGTCCCAGATCGTCGCCAGTGGGTAGCGGTCGCGGTCGTGCAGGCGCGAGTCGTACCAGCCGAGCTTGTGATCGGACCAGTGGGCTCTTGCTGCCGTTACGCCTTGCTCAGCGAGAGCGAGGTAGTGCTGCTGGACCGTCGTCAGTGCAGGGGATGCAGCTGCGGCTGCGCCGACCTTCGTGGCCGTGGCCGCAAAGGCGAGCAGAAGCATCGAGATGATCAGAGCGAGCTGACGCACTTGAGGTGAAACACAGACAGTAGGTTGATGTCTCGGCTGGGCGATTGAGAGCTACGACGATCGTCCGCCGGCGGCTACGGTGTCAGCGGTGACGACGCGCGATCAAGAACCTGAGCAACCCTTGCCTGAGGCGCACTTCCCGACTCCACCCTCTGAGCGGGCCAACTGGCTGCTGGCAGGTGGCCTGGCACTCATCGGTGTGCTCGCACTGGTTGCGGCGCTCGTGCTCGGCGGAGCAGGATCGAGCTCGCCACGGCATGCAGGCGCACCGCCGGGCGTGGCTGTCGTCGCGCCGACGCCGACGCCGAGCCCAGCTGCCTCTGCGAGCGTGCTCTCGGCAGCGGCGACGTCGGGCGCTGCAGCGAAGCGTCATGCCCGCACGGCGCGGTCTCGGCACGGGATCGTCGCTCGCCCGTCGAAGCGCGAGCAGCAGCTCGACGCAGCGCGCTTTGTCGACCAGACGCAGACGCACATCGCATCGCGCTGGATGGAAGGCTTCTACCCGATCTACGCGGTCGCGCAGCGCACGTTCGGCGTGAACTGGCTGCTGATCGCCTCGATCCACCGCCAGGAGTCGGCTTTCTCGACGGCCCCAGACACGTACACGGGCTTGAACTTCGCTGGCTGCTGCGGTGGACCGATGCAGTTCAACGTGACGAACGGGCCTGTGACGACGTGGCAGCTTGTGAGCGATTCGTTCCGCTACGGCAAACGCCCAGCGGCATACGACCATCCGACGGCAAAGCACCCGTCGATCTACGACGACTTCGACGCGATCATGGGTGCAGCGCACCTGCTCTCGGCGGACGGTGCGACATATGCGCTCGACGCGGGCGCGTGGGGCGCGGCATACGACTACTACGGGCACGACGCGACGGGCGTTACGTACGCAGATCAGGTCTTGGCCCGCGCGATCGGCTGGTCACAGCATGGGTTCTGCATCAACTGCGGGATCGACACGACGCTTGTCGAAGCGGTCCACGCGGCGTACGGAGCGCCGGTGCTGGCGGCGCTGACGCAGGCGAGCGCTGCGAGCGTGCGCCACTGAGCCCGCCGCGGTCGCTCAGCGCTTGAGCGTGAAGCTCCTCGTGGCGCTGATCGGCGCCTTGCCCTTCGGCGTGAACGTGCCCTTCGCGGTGAGCCGTACTTGCTCGTGGCCCTTGAGAAGCGCTTTGCCGACGCGCGTGAGCTTCAGCTTGACGGTGTGGCGCGCGGCGGCGGTGAACGTGATCCGCCCTGCGGCGATCAGCACTGGCTTGGGCCTGGCCCGGCGGGCGAGCTTGGCCCCGGGTGGCAACTGGTACCAGCCGATCGTGAGCGACCCTGGCTCGAGCGCGCTGAACGCGAGCGAGAAGCTGCCGAGCTTCAGCAGCGAAGCGATCTTCGCCACTTTGCCTGAAGGAACGATCTGAGCGAGCAGCTGCGCTTTGATCTGTGCTGAGGAGATCGTTGGCGTGGGGGCGGGACTCGGCGTCGGCACAGGCGTCGGCGCAGCTGGTGCGACCTGTGCAGGCGCCGCTGCAGGCGGCCGGTTGGCGATCGCGCAGAGCGAGGCGCCGAGCGCTGAGCCGAGCGGGGCGCCAAGTCCAGTCGCCATGTCGTAGTTGGGAGTTACAGAGAACGGGCTGAGGCCGGTGGCAGTGTTGTTGTCAGCGACGTGTGTCTCCGGGCTCGGTTCGACGACGTCGCGGAAGTTGCCGGCATAGTTGCTGCTGGCGATCGCGTAGAGCGAGGGATTGGCAAAGCCGATCGGCACGCCGCCACACGCGGACGAGGCGTTGGCGAGGCCGGCGAAAGCTGCCCACAGCGGTGCGGCAGCGCTCGTGCCGCCGACCTGCGTCCAGCCGCCGTTGGGTGGTTCTCCACCGACGTGCACGACATAGCCTTTGTTCGGGTCAGCGCTCGCGGCGACGTCGGGAACCTCGCGGCAGAGCGTGCTGCGACCGCACGGTTCGGAAGAGGACTCGGCGTTGACAGTGCCGACTGCGCTGGCGGCGGACTGGTAGCCGGGCATCGTCCAGACCTCTGACAGCCCGCCCCCGCTGCCGCCGAGTCCTTCGGAGCGTTTGCCGTTGTTCCAGACGCCTTCGATCGGCGGCAGCGTGCCGTCATAGCGGACGTCTTCGCCGCCGTTGCGCGAGAACAGGCTGGTGCCGCCGACGCCGGTGGCAAACGGCTGGCTGGCAGGGTTGTTGACGGCGAGTTCTATGTCTTCTGGTTCGATCTGTTCGCACTGCACGGAGCCGGCGTCGCCGGACGCGGCAAAGAACGACTGCCCCTGCGCTGCGGCCTCCTGCAGCAGCGTGTTCTCGAACTGGATCACGCCGGCGCCGGCGAGGAACGTGAACGCCTCGCACAGGCCCCACGAACTGGAGATCACCTGCGCGCGGTCATCGGCGACGATCTGCGAGAGGATGTCGATGGGCGCGACTTTCTGTTCGCCTGGACCCTGGTAGACAAGCACGTGTGCCTGCGGTGCGAGGCCGATGACCTGCTCGATGTCGAGCGCGGACTCCAGGTCGTCGCCTTCGAATGGCGCTGGTCCGCCGTCGACATCGATGTTCGTGACGGTTGCGTTCGTGCCGTAGCAAGCCTGATAAGCGTCGATGTCGAACGGGTCGTACGATTCTTGCTCGAACAGGGCGATCGTCTGTCCTGCGCCCAGATCGCCGGCTTGGTAGAAGCTCGACAGCTGGTAGGCGGTCGCTACGTCGTCGGCTGTCTCGCCGCCGAAGCCTGGTTCTTCGCTGACTTTGCGCGCTGCCTGACACGGTTGCGGACCGCCGGTGTTCAGTGGCGCGGCCCTGGGCGCGACGCTGCGTCGTGCCTGTGCGCCGCCGCCGATCGCGGATGACGCTCGCGGCAAGCGCTGCAGGTCTTGCGGTTGATCAACCGAGATGTCCTCGAGGCCGATCACGCCTTGCACGTAGGGGGCGGCAGCGGCTGGGATCGATGGCGCCTGGGCGTTGGCGTACGCGCTGCGGCCGTCGGCCAGCTTGATCTGGGAAAGCGAGATGGCGAATGCACGCTCGACCTGGGCGGCGGTGGCGCGGATCGGCAGCGAGAGGTCGTTGGCGGCAGGCTGGCCAACGACGAGACCTTGCGCGCTCAGCTGCGAGCGAACCAGCGCGATCTGCGCGGGCGTTGCGCCGAAGCGCTGCGCGAATTCGCCAGCGCTGAGGTACTGGCGAAAGAGCGGCGAAGACGGCGTCGAGACGGCTTCGGCGAAGCCGCTGAGGCCGCTGGGGTCTTGCGAGCGGAGCGCAATCGTGAGCTGCAGTTGCTTCTCGGCGTCGAGCGGCGCGAGCACGCGTGCGCCGCGCGGCAGCGACGGCGCGTGGCCGACTGGCAGGCTGCGCGCGGCAGGGCCGGCGAGCGCAGACGCGGCCCCTGGGCAGAGGCAGAGCGCGAGCGCGGCGCCCAGCAGGCACCTCGTGATCGTCGCTGTGATCTTGCTAGAGCTCGCCAACTCGCACCTCCAGTTGCACGCATCGAGCCGCAGCGCAGACGCAGGCTGCGCGCGGCGGGGTGCGCGTCAGCCTACGTGAGGCTTCGGTGGTGTCTGCGTCGCGCTCGGCGTGTGTTCGAGCCAGGCTGGCGAGCTAAGCGGCGGCGTCTGCCTGCAGCATCAGCTCGCCGGCCACCCGGTCGGTGGCGCCGGCGGTGCCGCCGAGCAGCCGACGCGAAAGCTGCGCGCGCCTGAAATACAGCGGAGCGTCGTGCTCCCACGTCGCACCGATCCCGCCGTGCACGGAGATCATCGTGCGCGCGGCGTTGTCGAGCGCGCGGCCGGCGACAGAGCGCGCGGCGCTGGCAGCAAGCGGGAACTCGGCAGCGGCGCCGTGACGCGCCCAGCCGGCGTAGTAGAGCAGCGACCGCCCGTTGTCGAGCTGGCGCAGGACCTCGGTGAGCGAGTGCTTGACGGCCTGGTAGGAGCCGATGGCGCGGCCGAAAGTGTGCCGCTCCTTGGCGTACTCGACTGATGTGTCGAGCGCGGTTTCGACGCTGCCGAGCGACTCGGCGGCGATCAGCGACTGCGCGAGATGCCAGGCGGATGCGAGCGACTCGGCAGGCGCGTCGAGCACGAGCGCAGGAGCGTCTGCGAGCGTGACGTGGCCGAGTGAGCGGCTCGCGTCGTAGCGCATCGTCGACTCGATGCTGACGCCACTGGCGTTGCCCTCGATGGCGACGCCGACAGGCTTACCGTCGAGCAGGGCGACGCCGACGAGCACGTCTGCGCCTGGAGCGTCGGGCACGAAGGCGATCTCGCCGCTGACGCGCGCGTCGGCACCTGAGCCGGTGACGGTCGGCGCTGCAGCGCGCGTGATCCCGCTGCGCGGCTCTGCTGTCCAGCTGTCGAGCAGGTCGTCGGGTGGGCTGACGGGCAGATAAGCAGCGCGGCGCTCGCCGGTGGCGAGTGGCTCGAGCAGCGAGGCGCCGGCAGGCGAGTCGTTGAGGATCGCGCTGGCAGGCAGATGACCGAGCAGGGCGATTGGCGCGATCACGCGACCGCACTCGCCGAGCACGAGCATCGCGTCGAACGCGTCGAGCCCTGCGCCGCCGTGCTGCTCGTCGATCAGCAGACCAGGCCAGCCGGCCTCCTTGGCGACAGGCCACAGGTCGGGCAGCGCGTCGGCCTTGCCATCGAGTGCTTCACGCGTGGCCTCGAGCGTCTTGATACGCGAAAGCGCACCGCGCGCGGCCTCGCGCAGGAATTCCTGCTCGTCGGAGAGGGAGAGGTTCACTGTTGGATCTCCTTGGGGATCGAAGTTCGTCGGCTTTGGCGTCGCGCTAGGCGGCGGCTGTTTCCTTGGAGCGCAGCTCGGAGAAGGGGATCCCCTTGTCGAGGCGCGGGGCGGGCGGCAGCCCGAGCACGCGCTCGCCGATCGTGTTGCGCAGGATCTCTTCGGTGCCGCCGGCTGACTTCAGCCCGGGCAGGAAGGAGATCATGTAGGCCCACTGGCTGTTCTCTGCGAGCGCGTCGGGGCCGAGCACGTCGGCGATCAGGTCGCCGGCTTTGATTGCGCCGCTGACGATCGTGATCTTGGCGAGCCCTGACTCTGGGCCTGGCACTTGGCCCTTCTGCAGCGCAGTCAGCGTGCGATAGCCGGTGAAGCGCACGGCGAGCAGTTCGCTTGCGATCTCGCCGAGCTGCTTGCGCACCTCGTGGTCGCGGCGCGCGTCGGGCTGGGCGGCGATGGCGCCTGCAAAGCGCGTCGAGTTGTAGCCGAGACCCTCGCTGCCGAGACCGATCGTGACGCGCTCGAACATCAGCGTGGTCAGCGCTGTGCCCCAGCCGCCGCCGACGCCGCCGACGACTGCGTCTGCGTCGACTGCGAGGTCGTCGAAGAAGACCTCGTTGAACTCGGCCTCGCCTGAGATCTGGCGCAGGCCGCGCACGGTGACGCCCTGGGCGTCCATCGGCACGATGAACATCGTCATGCCCTTGTGCTTGGGCACGTCGGCGTCGGTGCGGGCGAGCAGCAGGCCGTAAGAGGCGAACTGCGCGTTGGTCGTCCAGACCTTCTGCCCGGAGATGCGCCAGCTGCCGTCGTCCTGCTGGCGCGCACGGGTCTGCACTGCTGCGAGGTCAGAGCCTGCGGCGGGCTCGGAGAACAGCTGACACCAGACCTCGTCGCCGTGCAGCATCGGACCGAGGTAGCGCGACTTCTGCTCGTCAGTGCCGTGGGCGATGATCGTCGGACCGAGCATGCCGACGCCGATCGCGTCGAGGATGCCTGGGACTTTTGCGCGGGCGATCTCTTGGTTGCAGAGCACCTGCTCGATCGGGCCTAGGCCTTGGCCGCCGAACTCCTTGGGCCAGGTGACGCCGGCGAGCCCACCCTCGGCGAGCTTGCCCTGCCAGATGCGGCGTGCGGCGATTATCTCCGACTCGTCGGTGATCGCCCCGTCGCCCTCGAGCACGGGGGCTTCGGATGAGTGCTCATCGAGCCAAGCGCGTACTTGGGCGCGGTACGCAGCCTGGTCTTGTGTGTCGTCGAGATCCACGGCGTTCTCCTTTGGCTGACTGACCAGTCAATCTAGAGCACGAACGGTACTCCTAAGGGCCAGGAAGTGCAGTTCAGTTGGGAGGAGAAGGGCGGGCCCTCTCAGATCGCGGCAACCGACAGCTATGCCATATACGGCGTATATACCTTTGCTATCGCAACCCGAAATGAAGACACCGACCCGCCCGCACCAGTCACTTCGCCCGCGCCCAGTCGGTCGCCCTGACCTGCGGGATTCGGCCCCCGGCGCTCGGTCACGCCCCGGCAGGCATTGGCGGCTCGGTGACGGGCGCCTGGTGGTAGACGCCCTCAAAGCCACGATCGAGCAGCTGTTTGGCTTGCGTGCCGGGGTTGGGCGAGTGCAGCACGACGACGCCTAGGCGCACGCCGTCACGCTCGGCGGTGGCGACGAGGCAGCGCCCGGCGGCGTCGGTGAAGCCGGTCTTCAGCCCTGTGACGCCTGGGTAGTGGTAGATGAGCAGCGGGTTGTTGTTGTACAGATAGACCTTGCCGCCCTTGATCGGCAGCGGAAGCTGCTTGCTGTACGTGCGCACGATCCGTGCGAGCCGCGGCTGCTGCTCGTCGACGTGGGCGAGCACGGCGAGGTCGGCGGCGCAGGAGAAGTTGTTGGCGTTGAAGTAGCCGGAGGGGGAGGAGTAGCGAGTGCAACCCATGCCGAGCTGTGCTGCGCGCGCGTTCATCTGCTTGACGAAGCCGTTGATGCTGCCGGCGACGTGCTGGGCGAGCGCGATGGCGGCATCGTTGCCTGATGGCAGCAGCAGCCCATAGAGCATCGTTTCGAGTCGCACGTGTTTGCCGAGTGGCAGCACGCCGACCTTTGAGCCAGCGGAGTTGACGGCTGCCTTGGTGATGAGCACGCGCGCGCTCGCCGGCTGCGATTCGACGGTCAAGAGGGCGGTCATCATCTTCGTCAAGCTGGCGATTCGCAGGCGCGTGTATGGGTTGCGCTGCCACAGCACTTGACCTGTGTCGAGGTTGAACAGGATCCCGGCGCGAGGCGGGTTGTGGAAGTTGACGTGCACGACGTCGTGTTGTGGTGAACCGACTCCTGCGAGCGTCAACGCGGGCTTGGCAAGCGGCAAGCCGATGGCGGAGACAGCGGGCTTGACGGGGGGCTTGCGCAGCTTGACCTTGGCGTGCGCGGAAGGCCCGCTGGAGTGGTGACTGGCGCCCCCGGACTGGGAGAGCGCGATGGCGATCACGACGGCAGCGACGACGAGCACGACGAACGAGCCGAGCCCGATCATGCGCCTGCGCCGTCGCTGCTGGCGCGCGAGCTCGCGCCGCCGGCGACTCTGATCGGGGGTCATGAACGGCGAGCGGGTGCTCATACAACAGAGCGGGACACAGGTCGGCGGTGGCGCGTCATCGGCGAGGAGGATTGCGCAGCGCGCCGACGATGCCGATGGCGAGCAGCGCGAGGATCAGGATCGAGAGCAGGCTGGCGATCGTGAAGCCCTGTTCGACGATGGCGGCGAACGTGAGGAAGGCGAAGCCGGCGATGAACAGCAGCACGGCGCCGAGCACGAGCGTGCGTCTCATGCGTGGGCCTTGCTGTGGGTGGGGACTGTGCCGCGTGCGAAAAGCCATCCGACTAGCGCGCTGCAGGCAAGCGCGCCGCATGCTGCACCGGCGTCACCTGTGATCGGGCTGGCGACGCCACCGATCGTGAACCAGAGCTGCAGGCCTAGCCACACGGCGAGGTACAGCGCGGCGGGCACCTCGACGATCGTGGCGAAGAAAGGGATCAGCACGAGCGAGACGACGCGGGCGCGCGGCCGTGTGGCCAGATAAGCGCTGAGCACGGCGGCGACGGCGGCGACGGGGCCGAAAGCGGGGACGAGAGAGACGGACACGACGAGCAGCTGCAGGGCGAGGGCGAGGCTGCCGCCGAGCAGGTAGAGGACGAGGAAACGAGCACGCCCGAGGACGTCCTCGACGGCTGGGGCGAACACGCCGAGGGCGAGCACGTCGACGAGCAGCGTGGGGAAGCTGGCGTGCAGGAACAGCGAGCGCAGGAACTCCTCGGGCCGAGGTGCGACGGGGAGGACGCCGTATTCGCGCGCTGTCTGGGTGGAGAGCCCGCGCCAGAAGCTGCCGCCGTGGAGCACGGCGAGCGCGTAGACGACGGGCAGGGCGACGATCAGGGCGATGCTGAGCAGCGGCGTCCGCTGCAAGGGCACGTTGTCGCGGAAGGGGAAGATCGGGCGAGACTATCCGCGCGGGAGGGCGGCGAGCGCCGGCGCGCGACTACCGGGCAGCGGCGAGCGGCCCGACGCCGGCCAGCGGCTGCGGCACGTGCTGGTCGGCGTGGTAGGAGGAGCGCACGAGCGGGCCGGCGGCGACGTGGTCGAAGCCGAGTGCGTAGGCGGCGTCCTCGAGTGCCTTGAACTCGTCTGGATGCCAGTAGCGCACGATCGGCAGGTGACGCTCTGAGGGACGCAGGTACTGCCCGACGGTGAGCACTTGCACGCCATGCTCGCGCAGCACGCCGAACGTCTCGACCATCTCGTCGTGTGTCTCGCCGAGCCCGACCATCAGGCCGGACTTGGTGACGACGTCGCCTTCGCCCATCTCGCCGGCGATCCGCAGCACGCGGCAGGAGCGCAGGAACTCGGAGCCGCGGCGGGCGATGGGGTAGAGGCGGGGGACGACCTCGACGTTGTGATTGAACACGTCAGGGCGCTCGGCGATGACCTTGGCGAGCGGCATCTCTTGCCCTTGGAAGTCAGGGGTGAGCAGCTCGATCTGGCAGTCGGGGGCCTGTCGGCGGACTTGGCGCACGACGCCGACGAAGGCGGAGGCGCCCTTGTCGGGCAGGTCGTCGCGGTCGACTGAGGTGATCACGGCGTGACGCAGGCCCATGCGCGCGATCGAGCGCGCGACGCGGGCGGGCTCGAGCGGGTCGTTCCACGTGGGCTTGCCTGTCTTGACGTTGCAGAAGCCGCAGCGACGCGTGCACGTGTCGCCGAGAATCATGAACGTGGCTGTGCCGCGCTCCCAGCACTCGCCGACGTTGGGGCAGGCAGCCTCTTGGCAGACGGTGTGCAGATTCTCGTCGTGGATCAGCTGGGTCAGCTCGCGGTAGCGCTGCCCGCCTGGAGCGGGGACCTTGAACCAGGGGGGCTTGCGCTCGCGCAGGGGCCTGACGTCAGAGCCGAGCACCTTGAGCACGTCGGCACCGCCAGGGTTGGCGCGCGAGCGGGTGGCGCTCATGCAGGCACCATCTCAGATGAGATGAGCTCCGCCCCTGCCGGGGCTCCGCCGGATGGCTGCGTGGGGGCGATGCCGAGGCGCGCGGGCGAGACAAGCCGCTGGCGCCGCCCGTGGGCCTCGCAGAAGCGGTAGGCGATCTCCTTGCGGAAGCAGGCCATTCCGGACCCTCGCAGGGCGGATGCAGACCCGGGTGCGGCGGAATCACAATCCGCGTGTTGGGGGTTCGAGCGCGCGAGCTCGGCGGCGATCGAGGTCATCTGCACGTCTGCCAGCCCGCAGGCTGTGACCCACGAGAACGGCTCGAGGTCGTTGCTGACGTTGACGGCGAATCCGTGCGTGGTGACGCCGCGCGAGACGTGCACGCCGATCGAGGCTATCTTGCGCTCGTCGACCCACACGCCTGTGTAGTCGATGCCCTCGTCGGCGCGCGAGCGTGCGGTGATGCTGTGCTCAGCGAGGGCGGCGATGATCGCTGCTTCCATCGTACGCAGGTAGCGGCCGATGTCGTCGATGCCGATGATCGGGTAGCCGACGAGCTGGCCAGGGCCGTGGTAGGTGAGCTTGCCGCCGCGGTCGGTGTCGAACACGTCGATGCCTTTGGCGCGGTAGAAGTCCTCGGGGAACGGAAGGTCCTCGGCGCCAGAGCGTCGCCCGCGCGTGTACGTCGGCGGGTGCTCGAGCATCAGCATCACGTCTGGCAGCTCGCCGGCAATTCTTCGCTCGCGCAGTGTCCCTTGCAGGGCAACGCTGTCGGAGTAGGGCACATGGCCCAAGTGACAGACCCAGAGCTCGTCGGCGTGGCGCATCGCTCCTACCAGCCTAGCGTCAGCTCGGTGAAGCATCATTACAGCATCTTGCCTGATGATATGATGTCTGCATGCGCACGACGGTCACGCTCGACCCTGACGTGGAGGCGAAATTGAAAGCGGCGATGCGCGAGCGCGGCGTCTCGTTCAAGGCTGCGCTGAACGACGCGGTGCGGGCAGGGCTCGACGCATCGGCACCTGTCTCGCGGCCCTACAAGATGCAAACGGCTCCGCTGGGAGTTCACATCAACATCGTCAAGGCGAACCAGATCGCGGGGGAAATGGAAGACGAGGAAATCCTTCGCAAGATGGAAGAAGGCAAGTGAGACTGCCCGACATCAACCTGCTGGTCTACGCTGCGGACGAGGACGCGCGTCAACACCATCAGGCGCTTGGGTGGGTCGAGGCGACCCTCTCGGGAACGGAGACGGTTGCCTTCGCGTGGCAGACGTTGATCGGCTTCCTCCGCATCACGACACGGGCACGGGGTGCACGCGAACCGTGGCCTGTCGAGCGTGCTCTCGATGTGATCGATGGCTGGCTGGCTCAGCCTGTTGCGACAGTCGTCCATCCTACGAACCGTCACGCGGCGGTACTGCGGGACTTGCTTTCCCCGCTCGGTGCGGGCGGCAACCTGACGAGCGATGCCCACCTCGCTGCTCTGGCCATCGAGCACGGGGCGACGCTGTGCTCGCATGACAACGACTTCTCGCGCTTTGCTGGCCTGCGCTGGGAGGACCCGCTCGCGGCGTGAGCTTCGTCAGCTCTGTGGCGTCTCGTCGGCGAGCTGCCAGTTGCGGACGGCGTCCCGTGCGGGATCGGAGGCGAGCAGCGAGTAGACGGCGTCGTCGCTCTGGTGCTCGTCGCTGACGCTGTAGGACTGCCGGGCGACGCCCTCGAGCGTGAAGCTGAGCCGCTCAGCGACGGCGCAGCTCGCGCGGTTCTCGACGTCGGCGCGGATTTCGAGGCGCAGCAGGCGGTCGTGGGCGAAGCCGTGCTCACACAGCGCAGCGGCTGCAGCGGTGACGATGCCTTTGCCCTCGCTCTCTGCGTCGAGCCAGTAGCCGATCGCGCCCAGACGGTTCTGTCTGTCGATCGTCAGCCCGACGATGCCTGCGAGCTTCCCACCCGCCGTGACGATGCCGCGGCTGAAGCCGCTGCCGTCCTGCTCCTTGGCACGCGCGCGGCGGATGAAGGCGAGCGTGTCGGCTTCAGTCTGTCCCTGCGCCCAGTGGATCCAGCGGGCGAGCCGCGCGCGGTTGCGCTCGATCAGCGCGTGCAGCTCTCCGAGATCGCGCTCATCGAGCACGCGCAGCGCGTATCCGCCTGGCAGTGCTGTGTTCACAGCGTCAACGAAGCAGGCGTCTGCAACAGCTCACGAATCCGCGCGAGCAGCTCAGCGGCGTCTGCGCCGTAGAGGATGCGGTGGTCGCAGACGAGCGTGAGCGTCATCGTGTGGCGTGCGCTCAGCTCGTTCTCGAACACGACAGCGCGTTGCTCGACGGAGCCGACAGAGAGGATCGCTGCCTGCGGCGGATTGATGATCGCGCTGAAGCTCTTGACGCCGTACATGCCGAGGTTCGACACAGTGAACGTGCCGCCGCCGAGCTCAGGCGGGGTGATCGAGCCGTCGCGCACGCGCCCAGCTAGCGCGCGCGTCTCACGGGCGATCTCGCCGAGTGACTTCTCATCGGCGTCGAACACAGTCGGCACGACGAGCGCATCGTGCGCTGCGACGGCGACGCCGACGTTGACGCGCGAGTACAGCTGCAGCGCACCGTCCTTGTAGCTGCCGTTGGCGCGCGGGTGCTCGCGCAAAGCGAGCGCTGCAGCCTTGACGACCATGTCGTTGTACGTAGGCGCGTCGTGCAAGGAGATCCGCTTGAGCTCGGCGCGCAAGGCGACGCATGGCTCCATGTCGACATCGCTGTGCAGCGCGAAGTCTGGGATCGTCGCCTTCGACTCAGCCATTCGCCGGGCGATCGTCTGCTGCATCCGGGAGAGCTCATGCGTCGTCGTCTGACCCTTTGCAGTGCCGACGTCCTCGTGCGCAGGAGCCGCTGGAGAGGAGTCAGCGCTCGGCGCTGTGGCGATCTCGCGCTCGCCGGCCGATGGCGCTGCGCTTGCGCCGTCTGCTGCGCCGGGTGACGCGACAGCGCCTGCGGCCTGGACATCAGCCTTGACGATGCGCCCGCCAGGACCGCTGCCGCTGAGCGTGTGCAGGTCGATGCCCTGCTCAGCTGCGATCCGCCTGGCGAGCGGCGAGGCCTTGACGCGCTCACTGTCTGGGGTGGAGGGCTGGGCTGCGGAGGGTACGTTGGCCGGCGGCACTGCAGATGCTCCCGCCGCTGCTGATGGCGCTGGCGCTGAGGCCTCGGCGGTCATGTCTGCTGCTGATGTCGCTGACGCTGCGGCGGACGCGCTGCCACTGGCCTGGTCGGCCTCGCCGACGTGAGCGATGACGGCGCCGACTGGCAGCGTGTCGCCTTCAGCGGCGACTGTCTGCAGCGTGCCTTCTTGATCTGACTCGTAGATCATCGCTGCCTTGTCTGTCTCGATCTCGACGAGCTCCTCGCCGCGCGCGATGTGCTCGCCGTCGGCCTTCAACCAGCGCAGGATCGTGCCCTCCTCCATCGTGTCCGAGAGGCGCGGCATGACGAGCTCAGCCATCAGACGCTCGCTCCGCCTGGGGCGTCGGTCGGAGCTGGCGGCGCGGCGGCAGTGCCGGCAGCGCTTGTACCAGCGTCGGCGGGAGCGCTGGTGCCGGCGCCTGCGCCGGTGGATGCCCCGCCGGTGGGTGCGGCGAGGCCGAGCGTGTCGAGCACAGCGCTGACGATCTGCGGCTCGTGCGGGTAGGCGATGTCCTCTAGCGGCTTCGAGTAGGGCATCGGCACGTCGGCACCTGAGACGCGGCGAACGGGCGCGTCGAGGTCGTCGAACGCCTGCTCTGAGATCAGCGCAGCGAGGTTGGCGCCGACGCCGCCGTGCGGCCAACCCTCCTCGACGATCACGCAGCGGTTCGTCTTGTGCACAGAGGCGAGGATCGTGTCGAGGTCGAGCGGGCGCAGCGTGCGTGGGTCGATCACCTCAGCGCTGATGCTGTGCTCGTCAGCGAGCGTGACAGCGGCGCGCTCAGCTGTGATTGCCATCCGCGAGACGCCGATGATCGTAACGTCAGCGCCTTCGAGCGCGATCCGCGCCTTGCCGAAGTCGACGAGCACGTCGTCGCCGTCAGCCACCTCGCCGCGCACGCCGTAGAGCGACTCGTGCTCGATGAAGATCACTGGGTTCTCGTCGCGGATCGCGCTCTTCAGCAGGCCCTTCGCGTCGGCTGCAGTGGCAGGCACAGCGACGAGCAGCCCAGGGATGTGCAGGAACAGCGCCTCGAAGCAGTGCGAGTGCGTCGGTCCGAGCTGGTGGCCGGCGCCCTGTGGCATGCGCACGACGAGCGGCACGCGAGACTGACCGCCGAACATGTAGTGGATGTGCGCAGCGTGGTTGACGATCTGGTCGAATGCGAGCAGCGCGAAGTTGATCGTCATCAGCTCGACGACAGGGCGCAATCCGGCCATCGCAGCGCCGACGCCGATGCCGACGATCGTGTTCTCTGAGATCGGCGTGTCGCGCACGCGCTTCTCGCCGAACTCAGCAAGCAACCCGTCAGTCACCTTGAACGCGCCGCCGAAGACGCCGATGTCCTCGCCCATCAGCAGCACGCGCTCGTCGCGCGTCATCTCCTCGCGCAGCGCAGCGCCAAGCGCCTCGCGGTAGCGCAGCTCAGCCATCAGGCGCGTTCCTCGCGCGCGAGCGCGTTGCTGATCTGCTGCGGAACATCATCACGATCACCGGCAGGTGATCGCTCATCGAGGTCCTCGCGCGCATTGGCATTCGGGTCGGTCGTCCTGACTGAGTACCAGCCGCGCGAGCTGTCGTCGAGCACGTAGACGTCGTCGTACAGCGTCTCAGGCGCTGGAAAGGGCGAAGCCTCAGCGAACGCGACTGCAGCGTCGACCTGGGCGATCGCATCGGCGTCGATCTGCGCGCGCGTCTGCTCGTCGATCACGCCCTCGCTGATCAGCCGCTCGCTGAACGCAGGGATTGGGTCGCGCTCGCGCCAGCGGGCGACCTCCTCCTTGGAGCGGTACTGCTCTGGATCGGCCATCGAGTGGCCGCGGAAGCGATACGTGACTGCCTCGACGAGCAGCGGGCGACGCTCCTCGCGTACGCGCGCGACCGCTTCGCACAGCACTGCGTACGTGTCGAGCACGTCCATGCCGTCGCAGCGCACGCCAGGGACGCCGAGGCTCTCGCCCTTGCGCTGCAGGTCTGTGACGGCTGAATGGCGCTGCAGCGACGTGCCCATGCCGAACTGGTTGTTCGTCACCATGAACACGACAGGCAGCTTCCACAGCGCTGCGAGGTTGAGCGTCTCGCCAAACGTGCCCTGGTTGGACGCGCCGTCGCCAAACGTGCACAACGTGACGTCGTCAGCGCCTTCGTAGTCCGATGCGAGCGCGAGGCCTGCAGCGATCGGCAGGTTGCCGCCGACGATCCCGTAGCCGCCCATGAAGCGCCGCGAGGAGTCGAACATGTGCATCGAGCCGCCGCGCCCGCCAGAGCAGCCGTCAGCGCGTCCGAACAGCTCTGCCATCACGTTCTCTGGCGGCGTGCCGCGCACGAGCGCGTGGCCGTGCGAGCGGTACGTCGAGATCAAGTAGTCGTGCTCGCGCAGCGCGCGCGCAGAGCCGACGATCGTCGCCTCCTCGCCGATCGACAGATGCAGGAAGCCGCCGACCTTCGCGCGCGCGTACATCTCGCCTGCGCGCTCCTCGAAGCGGCGGATCAGCGTCATCGTCTGCAGCCACTCGCGCGCGACAGCCGGATCAGGCAGGGCATGTTGCTGCTGGGCCCTGTCTGCGCTCGGCTCGTGCGTGCTTGCCATCAATCCACGGTACTCCAGCGCGCGATGAACTCCGTCGCGTCGAGCTGCGCGAGGTCCTCGCGCAGCTGGCGGGCCATGCGCGAAGCGACGTGCGGCGGCACATCCCAGAACAGCGCAACTTCACCGTCGTCGATGTCGACGAGCTCGATGTGGTCGACGCGCTCTGTGTCAGCGAGCAGCGCAGGAGCGCGCCCGCCGCGCGTCACGATCAGGCGGTAAGCAGACTTCGCCTTCATCGCGCAGCTCCTGTGAGGAGCTCGTGCATCCGTGCAGCTGCCTGCTCGACAGCGTGCGCTCCTTCGAAGACGTCTGCGCCGACAGCGATCGCAGGGACTTCGACGATCCCGGGCTCGCCTGCTTCGCCTGTCGTCGCAGCGAGCTGCGCAGCGACAGAGCTGAGCTCAGCGCCGCGTGAGACAGCAGCAGGATGCATCTCGCATGCAGCAGCAGCGATCAGCACGTTGTCGAGCTGCTGCAGGTCGCGCCCACCGGCAAAAGCTTGTCGGTAAGCGGCCTGTGCGAACGGGACAGTGCGCCCGATCGACTTTGCGTACGTTGCGACGAGCATCGCCAGCGAGCTGTCGAACGGGAACGGCTCAGGCCAGCGCAGCGGTTGCAAGTCGAGCTGTCGCGCGTGCAGAGCGATGTCCTCGCGGAACGCGTCGCGCTCGTGCTCGCAGCGCCATGCCTCGACCGGACGGCTGCCCTGCGCCGGCGCGTCGGTTGACAGCTCGACGGCGAGCACAGGGCGCCACTCGGCAGGGCCAGGCAGCGCGTGCAGGATGCGCTCAGCTGCGAGGTACGCGAGCGGGCTTGCCAGGTCGAAGTAGAAGGCGGCAGTCATTTTCAGAGCGTATCTGCGACACGCAGACGTAACCGCATCCAGCTCCAGGCCGGGCCACCCTCTGCTCTTCGAGTGATTTTGTGACCGCTCCGGGTGTCCCGGCAGTCAGCACGGTCGGGCATCCAGCCCGCCCTTTGTGGCTCAGCCGTGAATCAACCAGCCGTCAGCTGCGCGGCCAGCTTCCATCACTGCCTCTGAGAGCGTCGGGTGGCCGTGGATGATCCGCCCGACCTCGGCGAAACCGCCCTCGAGCGCGCGCACGTTGACGAGCTCTTGGATCAGCTCTGTAGCGCGCGAGCCGACGATGTGACCGCCAAGGAGCTCGCCGTACTTCGACTCGCCGACGATCTTGATCATGCCGCCTGTGTCGCCGTAGACGACGCCGCCGCCGACTGCGCCGTACTGAACTTTGCCGACGACCACGTCGTAGCCCTGCTCGCGTGCCTGCTCCTCAGTCAGCCCGAACGAGCCGACGTTCGGCGTGCAGAACGTTGCGCGCGGGATGTCGACGTAGGCGATCGGGTGCGTCTGCATGCCGGCAGAGTCCTCGACAGCGATCACGCCCTCGTCGGAGGCCTTGTGCGCGAGCGCTGGTCCAGGGACGAGGTCGCCGATCGCATAGACGCCTGCACGGCTCGTGCGCATCGCACCGTCCACCTTGATCAGCCCGCGATCGTCGAGCTCGATGCCTGCTTGGTCGAGGCCGAGCGCGCTGACGTCCGCGCCGCGCCCTGCGCAGATCACGAGGTAGTCGACCTCAATGCCAGTCTCATCGCCGTGCGAGAACGTGACGCTTTGATCGCCAGCGACGACGTCTGCGATCGGCTGGCCTGTCTGCACCGTGATCCCTTGGCGCTTGAAGCCACGCTCGACGCGGCGAGAGACGTCGACGTCCTCGCTTGGCAGCAGCCTGTCGACTACCTCGATCAGCCGCACCTCAGAGCCGAGGCGGGCATAGCCAGAGGCGATCTCAGCGCCCGATGCGCCAGCGCCGACAACGGCCAGACGTGCCGGCAGCTCGCTCAGCGCCCATGCCTGCTCAGTACCGATCACGCGCGCAGAGAAGTCGATCCCCGGGATCGAGCGCGGCGTCGAGCCGGTCGCGAGGATCACAGTGGCTGCGGCGTAGGCAGTGTCGCCGACGACGACGTGGCCGTCGGCGTCGAGCGAGGCGTCGCCCTCGATCACGTCGATGCCGCTTTTCTTGAACAGCCCGCCGACGCCTGAAGTGAGCGTGTTGACGACTTTCTCCCTGCGCGCCTGCACGGCTGCGAAGTCGACGCTGACCTCGCCGACGTTCAGCCCGTAGTCGCCTGCCTCGTTGATCTCGCTGAGCAGGTCAGCAGAGCGCAGCACCGCCTTCGCCGGGATGCACGCGTAGTTGAGGCAGCGCCCGCCGAGCTTGTCGCGCTCGACGACAGCCGTCTTTTTGCCGAGCTGCGCGGCGCGGATCGCGGCCACGTAGCCGCCCGGCCCAGAGCCGATGACGATGCAGTCGTACGTGTTCTCAGCCATCTTCAGATGAGCCTATCGAAGCATCGCAAGCGAGCCCGCGCCGTTCGATTCATCGGTCATCTGGTGTCTATTTCAGGCAACTCAGGGCTACGGGTGGTTGGCTGCGCCTGATGGCTGCGTCGTATGTGGCTTGTGGCTGCCGCCGTTCATTTACCCCGCTTCGCTTTGATCTGCAGCTTCTGCGTCTTGATCGTGGCGCCGCCAGAGCGGATGGTCAGCAGCGCTGCGAAGTGCTTGTGCTTGGCGAGCAGCCGCTTGCCTGTGCGGTTGAGCGACACCGAGACGATGCGGGTCTGGCCGCCTTTGAGCGTCAGCTTCGTGCTGGCGATCGTGATCTTCTTGCGCTTGGCCTTGCGCGCAGCGATCGCGCCGCCACTGGTTTCGTACAGCGAGACTTCGACGGTGATCGGGCAGCCGCCGGTTCTTTCGATCGGGCATTTGACTTCTGCCTTCACGCCTTCGCCAGTCGAGCTCGCCGCACCGACGATCGGTGAGACGACCGCGCCGGTGCCCGATTTCGCGGCGCTCGGGGCGAATGCGGCGTCGCCCGAGTAGGCGCCGGTGACCGGCGCGGGCGTGCCAGGCGGGATTTTGCTCGCCGGCGTGTACGTCACCGAGCAGGCCGCGACGTTCGGCGATCCGGGTGTTGCCACCAGCACGCACTGGGGGAGCGGCGAGAAGGAGCCGTTCGGCGCGCTGAAGGCGACCGTGCCCGTCGGAACTTTGGCCGAGCTGGGATCGCCCGCGTCGCCGACTTGGGCGGTGCAGGTGAAGTTCGCCCGCGCGACCTCGTAGTTGCAGAGGACCTGGATAGCCGATGGGCGCAGGGCGCCGGGCGTCGTCTGGAACACGGGCAGCGACGGGCGCGTCGCCGTGAACGTGCCGCTCGTGCCGTCGCTGTCTTTGTAGCTGCCGCTGAGCGAGAGGCCGTCGGCGGAGATCGTCTCCACGCCGGAGGCCGTGTAGCCGTTTTCGCCTTTGCCTTCCAGCGTCAGCGTGTTGCCGTTGAGCGTCCCGGCGATAGTCCCTTCGCCGCCGCCCGTGACCTTCAGCGTCCCCGTCACCGTGCTCGAGCCGGCGGCCTCCTGCAGCACGAACATGCCGGTCCTTTCCTGGCCAGCGCAGTTTCCGCTTTCGCAGTGGTAGGTCCCCTGCCAGGTGCCAGTCGCGTTGACTTCGGCCGCGGCGGCGCCGCTCGCGGGCACGAGCGCGGCGACGAGCAGCGCCATGAGCGTCGCCAGGGTCGCGAGTCCGACCGTCGGTGCTGCGGGGGACGGCTGCCTGCGTGCGCTCACGGTTCCTCCTGTGGTTGGACGGTCCGCGATGCTACTCCCGGCTTGCGATGCGCGGGTCGGGACTGTACGCGCCGCTGCGTATCGCCTTGCGGAGGTCAGACGCCCCGGGCCCGATCCTCGCCGGCCTGGATCCGTCCCATCACGCGCACGAGCTTCCAAAAAAGCCAGCCGCCGAGCAGCACGCTGAGCAGGCAGATGGCGGCGGCGAGCAGCGTCGAGGCGACGACGAGCGCGAGCGATGTGACGATGATCTGGAAGGCGAGCAGCGCCTCGAAGGCGAGCACCGCCCAGTAGCGATGTCTGTACATGCCCTGTGCGAGCAGCACGAGCACGATGGCCAGCAGGGCCGCGCCCGGCAGCGAGCCGCCGTGGCGGCTGAGGTCGTGCACTGTCGCAGCACCAGCGATCACGCCGATCGCGAGCAAGATGCAGACGCCGATCGCGACGCGCAGCGACGTCGGCCACTCACGCTCGCCGAGCGGGCTCAGCGCGGCGCGGGCCAGCTCGTCGCGTTCGCTGCGCGGTACGCGCTGTCGTCTACCGCTGTCGCCTGGTTCGGACATTGGCAAGGCGCGCTATGAGCGATCGTCGAGCAGCGCGCGGAGTGCGTGTGCTGCCGCCTCTGGGTCTTCGGCGTCGGCGATCGCGCGCAGCACGACGACGCGTGTCGCGCCAGCGCTGAGCACCTCGTGCACGTTTGTTCGGTCGAGGCCGCCGATCGCGAAGAACGGCACCGACGCGTGCGCCGCGGCGTAGCGCACGAGCTCGACGCCGACCGCTGGGCGTCCAGGCTTCGTCGGCGTCTCGTGCACTGGGCCGACGCCGATGTAGTCGACGAGCGGGGCGCCGTCGTCGCTCGTCGGCGCGGCTGCATCGATCTCAGCGGTGGCGTGTGTCGAGAGCCCGACCAGCATGTCCTCGCCGACGATCTCACGCGCCTCTGCGACTGGCATGTCGTCCTGCCCGACGTGCAGTCCGTCGGCGCCTGACTCGCGCGCGACGTGCGGGCGATCGTTGACGATCAGCAGCGCGCCAAGGCGCTCGCACAGCGCGTGTGCAGCGTTGGCGACAGCGACGAGCTCTTCGTCGCCGAGCTGCTTATCACGCAGCTGTACGACCTCGACGCCGCCTGCAATCGCAGGGCGCAGCACGTCAGGCAGCGGCCGCCCGCCTGGGTTGGCGTCGCATACGAGATAGAGCTTGGCGGCTGCAAGTCGCGCGCGGCGCTCAGAGCCGAGGTCTGCTGCTGGCATCTCGCTGCAGTCTCGCAGGCACGCTCTGCTGGAGCCGCAACGCAGGCGCGGGCTAGCATCAATACATGGCAAGCCCACCAACCTCTGGCGACGTTCTGGTGATCGGTGGCGGCGTGATCGGGTTGTCGATCGCGTGGCGGGCCGCGCAATCGGGCGAGTCAGTGACAGTGCTCGAGCGCGACACGCTCGGCCGCGGCACGTCAAGTGTCGCTGCCGGCATGCTTGCGCCCGTCGCAGAGGCAGAGTTCGGCGAGGCTGCTGGCCGCGTGCTCGAGCTCGGCCTGCGCTCGGCTGCGTTGTGGTCGTCGTTTGCTGAGCAGCTGCAAGCAGCTTCGGGTGTCGATGTCGGATTGCATCGAACGGGCACGTTGATGCTCGCGCGCGATGACGATGAGGCACGCGAGCTCGAGCGCCAGATCGTCTTTCGCGAAGGACTTGGGCTACGCACGCACCGGCTGCGTGCGAGTCAGGCGCGAGAGCGCGAGCCAGCGCTCGCGCCGGCGATGCGCTTGGCGCTCGAAGCGCCCGACGACCACTCAGTCGATCCTCGTCGCGTGCTGGAAGCGCTTCGCACTGCGTGTGAGTCCGTCGGCGTGCGCCTGCGCGAGCGTGCGTGCGTGACGCGGCTCGATGTAGACGCAGCTGAGCACGTCGCCGGCGTCGTGCTTGCTGACGGCGAGGCGATCCAAGCGTCGCGTGCGATCGTCGCAGCGGGTGCCTGGAGCTCTCATCTCGCAGGCAGACTGGGGCCGACGCCCCCTGTGCGGCCAGTGCGCGGACAGTTGCTGCGCCTGCGCGATCCTGCTGGACCAGGCTTGCTGGGCAGCGTGATCCGCTTCGAGGGCGGCTACATCGTTCCGCGCGCCGACGGGCGCTACGTGCTCGGCGCGACCGTCGAGGAACGTGGCTTCGACGTCGAGCCAGATGTCGGCGGCATCTACGAGCTGCTGCGCGAGGCGCACGAGATCGTACCTGGCGTCAGTGAGCTGAAGATCGAGGAGCTGTGTGTCGGGCTGCGTCCAGGGATGCCAGACAACGCCCCTGCGATTGGGCCTGGCGCCTTGGCGGGTCTGACGTGGGCGACAGGTCACCATCGCAACGGCATCCTGCTCGCTCCGCTGACGGCAGAGCTCGTCGTGGCGCACCTGCGCGGGGAGCAGCAAGACGAGACGACGGCGGGCCTGCTCGCTGCGTGCGATCCACTGCGCTTCGCGCCTGCCGGGGCCGATCGCACGGCGCGCCCAGCCGGCGCGAGTCGACAGCAGGCGGCGCTCGCATGATCAGGCTCAACGGCGCGCAGTCCGATGTGGCTGCCGGCGAGACGGTCGCGGCTGCGCTCGCGCAGCTCGACCTGTCACCCGATGCCCGTGGCGTTGCCGTCGCCGTCGACGGCGAGGTCGTTCCGCGCGCGCAGTGGGGCTCGTTCGTGCTCGGCGAGCACGCGCGCGTCGAGGTGCTCACGGCGATGCAGGGCGGTTGATCGAGCGATGGCCGAGGAGCAGCTGACGATCGCCGGGCGCACGCTGCGCTCGCGCTTGCTGCTTGGCACGGGCGGCTTCCCGTCGCTGTCGATCATGGCCGAAGCGATCGCTGCCAGCGGGTCAGAGCTCGTCACGGTCGCGCTGCGGCGCGTTGATCCAGCTGCGCGCGGCTCGCTGATCGACGTGCTCGCTGAGGCCGGCGTCGAGCTGCTGCCGAACACAGCTGGCTGCTACACGGCACGCGACGCCGTGCTGACTGCGCAGCTCGCGCGTGAGGCGTTCGAGACCGATTGGATCAAGCTCGAGGTGATCGGCGACGAGGACACGTTGATGCCAGACGCACCTGAGCTGCTGCGTGCCGCCGAGCAGCTCGTCGACGAAGGCTTCGTCGTGCTGCCGTACACGACCGACGACCCTGTGCTTGCACGGCGCCTCGTCGACGTTGGCTGCGCCGCTGTGATGCCGCTCGGCTCACCGATCGGCAGCGGCATGGGCATCCGCAACCCGTACAACATCGCGTTGATTCGTGAGGCGGTCGCAGTGCCCGTCGTGCTCGACGCCGGTGTCGGCACGGCCTCTGACGCGGCGCTCGCGATGGAGCTCGGCTGCGACGCCGTGATGGCCGCATCGGCGATCTCGCGCGCTCAGGATCCTGTGCGCATGGCGAGCGCGATGCGCGCCGCAGTCGAGGCAGGGTGGCTGGCGCGCGGGGCTGGGCGGATTCCACGGCGTACGTATGCAACCGCCTCCAGTCCCGAGCAGGGGTTGCCTGACTTCAGCGTCAGCTGACGTACGTCAGCTGACCACTTCTATGGTGCCGTTCATCGACGCCGGGTGGATCGTGCACTCGTAGTTGATCACGCCGGGCTTCAACGCCTCGATCGAGAACGTGCCGCCTTTGCCGAAGTCCTTCGAGGCAAATTTCTGCGTCCCGCCCTCGCTCGTGACGTTGTGCGCGACTTCGTCGAAGTTGGTCCACTCGATCGTGCTGCCGACCTTCACCTTCAGCGTGTCAGGTGCGATCGCGATGTTGCGGTAAGCGATGTTCACAGTGCCGCTGTGCACCGGCCCGCTCGCTGGAGCGAACTTGGGCGTCGTGTTCACTTTGACGCTGCTCGCTTTGGTCGCCGTGCTCTTGCTCGTCGTTGCCGTGCTGGACGACGAAGAGGAGCCGCAGCCTGAGGTCAGGGCGAGCAAGCCAACTACAGCCACGCTGAGCAGACAGCGGCTGCTCGCAAGTCTGCTGATCTGCACGCTGCTCATCTGCGGAACGCACCCTAGCCTAGACTGGCTCGTCCATGCCAGACCACTTCCTCACCGGCGCTGAGCTCTCTGCGGCTCAGCTCGACACGCTGCTGAGCCGAGCGCTCGAGCTGAAGGCCGAGCCGCTGTCCTCGCGCGTGCTCTCTGGACAGAGTGTGGCGCTCGTCTTCCAGAAGCCATCGACGCGCACGCGGCTTTCGTTCGACGCGGGCGTGCATGAGCTCGGTGGCCACCCGATCGTGCTGCGCGCTGACGAGCTGCAGCTCTCGCGTGGCGAGGCGGTGCGCGACACGGCGCTCGTGCTCTCGCGCCACGCCGCCGCAGTCGGCGTGCGCACCGGCGCGCACGAGATGCTCGAAGAGCTGGCCGAGTACAGCGAAGTGCCGGTGATCAACATGCTCACTGCGCTGCATCATCCCTGTCAGGCCCTCGCCGACCTATTGACCCTGCGTGAGGCACACCGCTCGGTCGCCGGTCTGCGGCTGGCGTACGTCGGGGATGGCAACAACGTCGCTCGCTCGCTCGCGATCCTTGGCACGCTCGCAGGCGTCGACGTCGCTGTCGCCTCGCCATCTGGCTACACGCTCGAGCAGGACTTCGAGCTGCCAAGCGAAGCGAGCGGCTCGCTGACGTTGCACACCGATCCACACGAGGCAGTCGCCGGCGCTTGCGCCGTCTATACCGACGTGTGGGTCAGCATGGGCGATGAGCAAACTGCCGAGCAGCGCCGTATCGACCTCGCCGCCTACCGCGTCGACGACGCGCTGCTCGATGTCGCTGCACCAGGGGCGTTCGCGATGCACGACCTGCCCGCGCACCCAGGTGAGGAGATCACCGCCGAGGTCCTCTACGGCGATCGCCAGCGCATCTGGGATCAGGCTGAGAATCGCCGACACGCGCAGAAGGCGCTGCTGGAGCTGCTCGTCGGCGAGCGCTCATGAGCACGTCGCCAGACCTCGCGCAGGCGGTTGATGCAGCCGCCGATGGCTTCGAGCGTCCGCAGCGCGGCGACGAGCTGGAGCTGCAGATCGAGTCGCTCGCTTTCGGTGGCGAGGGCGTCGCGCGGATCGGGGATGGCGGCTACGTCGTGTTCGTCGCCGATGCCGTTCCAGGCGATCGCGTGCGGGCTGTCGTGCACAAGCGCAAGCGCAGCTACGCGCACGCGCGCACGATCGAGGTGCTCGAGCCGAGCCCCGAGCGGATTGCGCCGATCGCCGATCACCCAGGCGTGCCGTGGCAGGTGCTCCCGTATGAGCGCCAGCTGCAGATCAAGCACGAGCAGGTCGGCGAGGCGCTGCGACGGATCGGCCGGCTCGACGGCTTCGAGCTGCGCGAGATCGTGCCCGCTGTCGAGCAGTGGCGCTACCGCAACAAGCTCGAGTACTCCTTTGGTGACGCAGACGGCGAGCTCGTCTGCGGCTTTCACGCGCCTGCCGGCGCCAACAGCGTGCTCGCGATGGGCGACTGCATGCTCGCCTCCGAGCGGGGCAACCTCGCGCGTGAGCTGGCGCTGCAGTGGTGCCGCGCCGAAGGCCTGACCGCGTGGGATCGCGGCAAGCGCTCAGGCGCCGGACCAGCTGGGCGCCGCGGCGGGCACCGGCGCGAGCAGCGCATCGGCCCTGCTGCCGACGGTCGCGCACAACTGCGCAACCTCGTCGTGCGCGAAGGCCGCCACAGTGGCCAGCTGCAGGTCCGCATCGTGACGAGCGAGGGCGAGCTCGAGGCAGGCGCGCTTGCCGTCGCGCTCAGCGCTGGCCTCGAGGAGAGCCTTTCAGGAGTGCTCTGGACGCGCTCAGGCAGCCTTGCCGAGACGACTGCAGGCGGCGAGACGGAGCTCGTCTGGGGCGAGCAGAAGCTGCCTGAGCGCTTGGGTGAGCTCGACTTGCAGATCTCAGCCGAGGCTTTCTTTCAGACGAACACCGAGATGGCCGAGCAGCTCTACGGACTCGTCGTCGAGTCAGCTGCGCTCGAGGGCTGGGAGCGCGTCTATGACCTGTACAGCGGGATCGGCTCGATCGCGCTGACGCTTGCGCCACGCGCAGGCGAGCTGTGGGGGATCGAGTTGATCGAGCCTGCCGTCGCCGACGCGATCGCCGGCGCGCGCGCAAACGGTGTGACGAAGGCGAACTTCTTCGCCGGCGATGTGCGCCTCGCGTTGCCCGAGTTGCTGGGGCGCGCTGGGCGCCCTGACGTGATCGTCGTCGACCCACCTCGCGCAGGGCTTTCAAAGAAGGTCGTCCACCGCATCATCGACGCTTCGCCCAAGCGAATCGTCTACGTCTCGTGCAATCCGACGACGCTTGCGCCGAACGCCGCCGAACTCGTCGAGGCCGGCTGGGCCCTGCGCACGGTCACTCCCGTCGACATGTTTCCGCAGACCCACCACATCGAGTGCGTCGCGCTCTTCGAGCGCAGCTAGGCTTCGCCGCGATGCGTGCCGCCACCATCCGCGAGCAGGAGATCGTCATCGAGCAGCACCCCGATCCGGAGCCAGGCTCCGAAGAGGTGCTCGTGCGCGTGCACGCAGCTGGGCTCAACGGCGCTGACATGATGCAGCGCCGCGGGCTGTACCCAGCACCGCCAGGCTCGCCGCAGGACATCCCTGGGATGGAGTTCGCCGGAGAGGTCGCAGCACGCGGCCCCGGTGCTGAGCGCTTCGACGTCGGCGACCGCGTGATGGGGATCGTCGGCGGTGGCGCGCAGGCTGAGCTCCTCACCGTGCACGAGCGCGTGCTGATGCCCGTTCCAGCTGATCTCGACTGGCCTGCAGCAGGTGGGCTGCCCGAGGTCTTCACGACCGCGCACGACGCCGTCTTCACGCAGGGCGAACTGCGCCCAAGCGAGCGGTTGCTCGTGCACGGCGGCGCCGGCGGCGTCGGCACTGCGGCGATCCAGCTCGCCCGAGCTTGTGGCGCGCGCGTAACTGCGACCGTGCGCAACGAGGCGCTGCGCGATCAAGTCGCTGCGCTGGGCGCGAGCGTCATCGCCTGCGACGGCTTCGCCGAGCATGGTCCCTTCGACGTGATCCTCGAGCTCGTCGGCGGGCCGAACATGCCCGAGAACATGACTGCACTTGCGACCGGCGGCAGGATCACCGTGATCGGCGTCAGCGCCGGTGCAAAGAGCGAGCTCAACCTGCTCGCGCTGATGGGCAAGCGTGCGCGGATCCACGGCTCGACGTTGCGCGCCCGCCCGCTCGAGCAGAAAGCGCTCGTCGCGCGGCTCGTCGAACAAGAGGTGCTGCCGCTGTTCGAGTCAAGCGCGCTGACCGTGCCGATCGCCGACACGTTCCCCTTGGACGAGGCTGCCGCCGCTTACGAGCGATTCGCCGCAGGAGGCAAGCTGGGCAAGGTCGTCCTCGCGATGGGCGATTAAGCGGCACCACGGTCGTCCAGCGCATAGCCGGCCCGGACGGCCGGCCAGGTAGCTGCCGTGGCGGCCGGAACGGTCACAAATTGAAACAAGGAGTGGAGGCCGGCTCGGCCAGGAGGCAGGATGCCGTTCACTCAGTACGGCGGCAGCGCCGCATACCACTCGCCGAGTGCGCGAAACGATGCCCAGAAGTCGCGCTTGGCGTCGGTCTCGTCAAGCGAGTCGTCGATGTTCGGCACGTACAGCGCGTCGATCGTCGGCGTCAGCTGCTGGATCTCGCCGAGACGTTCCCGCAGGGGATGCGCGAGCGGGATCTCCATCTCGTTCAGTGCAGCCAGCGCCTCTGGCCCCATCACGACGACGATCTTCGGCTGCACGATCGCGAGCTCGCCGACCACGCGCGCCATGCACGCTGGATCGGCCAGCGACGCATCGCTCAAAGGACACTTCACGCACAGCGTTCCGTAAACCGCCAGCGGGTCGATCTGCAGGCGCTTGAGCGACTTCATCAGCGCCCCGCCTGCGCGGCCGTAGAAGGCGACGCCCTCCTCGATCTCCGACGGCAGCGGCGCGTACTTGAGCAGCATTATGTCCGCCTGTGGGTGGCCTGAGCCGAGCACCGGCATCAGGTTGCCGCGCGGGCAGTGTGGGCACGACTGCAGCTCACGCGTCAGCGTGTTGAGCTCGCGGATCGCTCGCTCGAGGTACTTCTCCCGGATCTCGTCATCGGTCACAGGCATCGACTCCGAGGGATTTGACGACGCCTCAGGTTGTCCTTGACCGTGCATCAGTCCTTGCGTCCAGCGTAGCCCGAGTTCGCGAGAGGGACGGTGTTCAAGAGCAACTTTGCACGCCGTCGTGCGTTTGTTGGGCATGCGCATGCGGGGGGCCAGGCATGAATCTCAGCGTTGCGCTGCAAGGCCGGCCGGCCGCGCCGCCTTGTTGCTCGTGGTGGTCTTGGCGGTGCTCGCACAGCCTGCTTCGACGCTCGCGACAGGCGCCCTGACGAGCCCCTCACCGCTGCTGTTCGGGCTTTCGTGCAGCTCCAACACGCTGTGCGCGGCGATCGACGATAAGGGCAATGCGGCTATCTCGATCGACCCCACCGACCCCAAGCCCAGCTGGCACCTCAGCGCAATGGGCATCGTGGCGCCCGTCGCGATCTCGTGCGTGGCGACCGAAATGTGCCTCGCGCTCGGTGACAACGGTACGGCTGCTGTCTCGACCGACCCGATGGCCCCAAGCCCTAGCTGGACACTCGATGCGGGCTTCGTCGGGGGCTTCATCGGCGGCGTCTCCTGTCCGTCGACTTCGCTGTGCGTTGCCGCTGAAGCGGCTGGTGTGGCGATCTCGACAAACCCGGCAGGGCCCGCACCGACATGGGCGATATCGAGCGTTGACCATGAAGGCCGTCTGATCAGCGTCTCGTGCCCCTCAGCCACACTCTGCGTCGCCGTCGACAGGCTCGGTCGCGTAATCGTCTCCACCGATCCAGCGTCAAAGTCCGCCGTTTGGAGCGCGCCGCTGCAAGTCGACGACGTGGCGCTCACCGACGTCTCATGTGCGTCGCCCTCGTACTGCGTCGCAGTCGATGCGGGCGGCCGTGCCACGATCTCGCATGATCCGTACCTGAAGGACCTCTCACACTGGAGCACCCCTGCTTCAGTCGTATCGACCAGTCATGGCGGGACGACCGTCTCCTGCGCCGAACAGCTGTGCGCAGCATCCGGCAGCACGCCCACCGTGGACGCCGCCGTCACGACCGATCTGTCCTCTCCGCTCGCCGCGTGGACGCCCGATGCGGTTCTGTCCACCTCCGCTGAGGAATCGCCTGCGAGCATCTCGTGCGCCTCGACATCGCTGTGCGCGATCGCTGCGCTCGATGGGGTGTCTGTGTCCACCAACCCAGCGACGCCGAATCCCACATGGGGTGTGGCACAGACGATCGACAGGATCCCGGCGGGCAGGCTCGAACTGGTCGGCAGCCCCTCAGCGGACGGCTCGACCCTCGTAGTGCGGGCTCATTGCGGCGGACAGACCTACCAGGAATGCCCCTCGATGGCCACGCTCACCACGACTGAGTCACTCTCGCGCGACGGGCGCCGCGTGACAGGCGTCTCCGCGAGCGCGCAGGCGCGCCGCACGCGATCCGTTCTCGTCGGACAGGAGAGCTTCAACCCTGGGTGGGCGGGTACCGGCGAATTGGCGAGGGTCGTGCTGAACCCTCTCGGGCGCCAGCTTCTGGCGAAGTTCCGAAAGTTGCCGGCGACGCTCACCGTGACGGCCGAAACCCCCGAAGTCAGCGTGCCGCCAACTGTCGCCGTTGTTGCGGCTAGGCATGTTGTCTTCACAGCCCCACGGCGCCCTACGCATCACCGACCGCGTCACGTCCGGCGGCGTCGGAAGAGTCGCCGCGTCTCTAGTCGCGCCGGTGCGCCGCGCGGCGCACGCGCTTGACGCGCCGCGCGCGGCTCGCGCGCTGAGCTGCAGGTGGCGTGGCGCGCGTCTGCAGGAACTTCAGCGCCTGCACGTACAGCAAAGATGAGCGCCCCATCACGATCTCTGCTGTGAGCAGCGACTGCATGAACTCCTGCGGTCCGTCGAAGTCGTGCATTCTGATCCGTGCCGAGCCAAGGCCCTGCGCGACATGCGAGTCAGAGCCAGCGCCCGCAGGCAGCCTGTACTTCGCAGCGAAGCGCACCGCCTCGTCGTTGAACGCGCCAATCGCCACGCGGGGGTTGAACACCTCGATCGCATCGACGTCGTCGAGGATCGCCAGCAGGTGCTCGTAGTCAGGGACCGAGTGCATGCGGTCGAACGGGTGCGGCACATAGACGAGACCGCCCTGTCGCTTGATCTCTGCGACCGTCTCCTGCAGCGTCAAACCGCGCGGGATCTTCTCCTTGATGAACAGGCCGATCACCTCGCCCTGCTCGGCCGTCTTGACCTCCTCGGCGACGATCACTTTCACCGGCGGCTGCTCATCTGACTCCGCCGCCTGCCGCGCAGCCTCCAGCGCGCCAGATATCTCGTTGTGGTCGGTCACCGCGATCGCGCCGAGCCCCTGTGCGCGAGCCGTCGCCAGCAGCACCTCGACAGGCGTCGCGCAGTCGTAGGAATGGTCCGTGTGCATGTGCAGGTCGACGTCGATCAGCGGTCGCTGCGCGAGCTCTGCCGCCAGTCGCCCGTCGCCTTCCAGTGAGTGGCGGCGTTTGGCGAGCTCGCTGTAGATCTGCTCGTAGCGAGCTGCAGCCTCCTCGTCGTCGGCGACCATCTCGTAGTCGGCTGGGAAGTGCTTGATCATCAGCTCCGCCGTCTCTGGCAGGCTCGCCGTACGCGCGTCCAAGCGCCCGTAGAAGCTCTCCACGAAGCGTCGCGCCAAGAGCGTCGAGAGCAGTCGCTCGGTGGAGGAATGGAACGAGCCGACGTTGAGCGCGCGCGAGTGGCGCAGCGCCGCGTTCGACGTGCTCGGCGCGAACGGCTCGTGCACGTGCACGAAGTCGAGCTCGATCGTGCCCAGCAGTTCCTCGATCGTGCGCGCCACGTCGATCGACAGCGCTGACGGGCGCCGCCGCGCGCCCCCCGTCACGTCGAGTACCTCGCCCACCGCGATCACGCGCGGCTCCCCTGGAGCCGCGCCCTCGATCAACTGCGCCAAATCACCGCGTGCTGCACGCAGTGCCTTGCGCGACTCGCGTACGCGCTCTTGCGAGTGCGAAGGCGCGAGCACCAGCACGCGATGTCCCGCCCGCGCCAGCTGCGCAGCGACCGTGCACACATGTGCGTTGACCTCGTTGTCCTGCGCCTCCCACGGGTACGGCGTGACGTGGGCGATCGAAAAGCGCTCAGACATCGGCTCGATGCTCATGCGCGCGCTTTGGCCTTCGCTTTCGCTGGTGCTTTCGCTTTGCGCGCCGGTCGTCCGCCGCTCGCCTGTGGCCGGCCTGCGTACTTGGCGATGAACTTCTCCGTGTCCGCTCGTGCCTGATCGTCCGGGCGCTGGTTATGCGGCGACTTCATCAAGTACGAAGACGGCCCATCGAGCTGGCCGCCGATGCCGTGGTTGAGCGCCAGCTTGCAGCAGCGCACAGCATCGATCACGATCCCCGCCGAGTTCGGCGAATCCCACACCTCGAGCTTCAGCTCGACGTTCAGCGGCACATCGCCAAAGGCCTGGCCCTCGACGCGGATGTGTGCCCACTTGCGGTCGGTCAGCCACGGCACGTAGTCCGAGGGGCCGATGTACACGTCCTCCGCCGGCAGCTTGTGGTCCATGATCGACGTCACTGCGTTCGTCTTCGAGATCTTCTTCGACTCCAAGCGCTCGCGCTCGAGCATGTTGTAGAAGTCCATGTTGCCGCCGACGTTGAGCTGCGAGGTGCGCAGCATCTTCACGCCGCGGTCCGCGAACAGACGCGCCAGCGTGCGGTGCACGATCGTCGCGCCGACCTGCGACTTGATGTCGTCGCCGACGATCGGCAGTTTCGCCGCCTTGAAGCGCTTGTCCCAGTAGTTCTCACGCGCGATGAACACCGGGATGCAGTTGACGAAGCCGCAGCCTGCCTCGAGCACCTGCTCGACGTACCACTTCGTCGCCTGCTCAGAGCCGACAGGCAGGTAGGAGACGACCACGTCGGTGTGCGTGTCCTTGAGGATCTGCACGATGTCCGCCGTCTCACCTGGGGCCTTTTTGATCTTCTCTTTCAGGTACTTGCCGAGGCCGTCGTGGGTCATTCCGCGATACACCGGGACACCGAGCTTCTTTGGCACCTTGGCGAACTTCATCGTGTTGTTCTGCCCCGCCCAGATTGCTTCGCCGAGGTCCTTGCCGACCTTCGTCGAGTCGATGTCGAAGGCTGCCGTGAATTCGATGTCGCGCACGTGGTAGCCACCGAGGTCGACGTGCATCAGGCCTGGAACCTGCTCGTTCGGGTCAGCGTCGCGGTAGTAGTTGACGCCCTGCACGAAGGCCGAAGCGCAGTTGCCGACGCCGACGATCGCGACGCGGACCTTGTCCTTCTGGTAGCGGGCGGCGCCGTTGCTCGAAGCTGCGCCGTTGCTGGTGGCTGCGCCGTTGGCGCGCCCATTGGAGTCCTGCTTGATCACGAGAGAAATTTCCTTTTGTGAGGGCTCGGCGCTGGGGGCCGAGGCGCGTTCAGGGGAAGCTTTTGGGCTTTGCGGAGACTACCCCGCTACTCGTGCGAGGTCACACCGAGCGCACTCGCCACGCTGCCGCCGTCGCTCAGGTCGTTGCGCCGAGCAGCTCACGCCGCACGTGCCAGATGCGCTGCGCCACTGTCACCAGGCTGAGCGCAGCCAGCACGTAGACCGCCGGCTCCAGCAGCTGGAAGTTGCCGAGTGATGCGCCGCGAGCGAATACAAGGCCGATCGAAAGGATCACGACGCGCACCGGCCGCGTCGCGATCCCCACCTTGCACTCGACGCCGAGCGCCTCCGCACGCGCGCGCGTGTAGCTCACCATCAGCGATGCGAGCACCGCGACCACGACAGCTGCCGCTGCCACCTGTTTGCCGCTCAGCGCGAAGTAGCCCGCCACCGACGTCAGCACGATCCCCTCCTCGATCCTGTCGAGCGTCGAGTCCAGAAACGCGCCAAACGGCGTGCCCTTGCCCGACATCCGCGAGTAGCGACCGTCGAGCGTGTCCATGATCGAGCCGACGATGAACGCGATGCCGCCGAGGAAGAACAGTCGTTCCCACACGAGCACTGCCGCCACCAGGTTCAACGCGAGCCCCGTGAGCGAGATCGCATTCGGCGTCAAGCGCGACTCGATCAGCGCGTTGCGCATCAGCTCGCGGCGTTCGCCTGAGCCGATCGGCGCGCGTGTGCCGCGCGGGTTGCCGCCTGCACGCGAGCCGGCGCGACGGACTCGCCGTGGGGAGCTGTGCTGTCTCGGGGTCATCGCTAGGCCTGCAGCCCAAGCCGCTTGCCCGCATCCGCAGTCGGGGCGACTGCTGAGAAGCGCCACACGCCAGGACGCGCGCGCCCCAACCAGCGCGCGCCATAGGCGGACGCCCCTGCCGTCAGCGCGCCAAGCAGCGCGTCGACGATGAAGTGATTGGCCGTCACCACGATCACGAACGCCATCAAGAACGGATAGAGCAGCCAGATCGCGCGCACGACCCTGTGCTTGCACAGCCGCGCCAGCGGCCAGCCGATCATCAGCGCGAACGCCACGTGCATCGACGGCACCGCCGCATACGGGTTGAACAGCGCTGTCGCCGTCGCGCTCGCATGCGAGACGTGCACGCCAGTGAAGTCCGACACGCTGTCGATGAAGCCCCACTCAGGCATGAAGCGCGGCGGCGCCGTTGGGAACACGACGTAGCCGATCAGCGCGATGCCCATCGCGATCATGAACATGTTGCGCACGAAGTAGAACGACTTGTTGTGGCGTAGGTACAGGTACAGCAGCGCGCTCAACGTGATCGACGTCTGCGCGTTCACGTACAGCCAGCTCGCGCAGAGCATCACGAAGTGGCTGCCCGACGCCCACGCCTGGATCGACGGCTCGACGAACAGGTGCAGCTTGCTCTCGATCGAGATCAAATCGCGCGCGTGCGCGAACGCTGCATTCGCGTCGCCCTCGACCAGCCCGCGCACGAGCCTGTAGGCGAAGTACGCAGCGGCGAAGAGCGAGACCTGCCGCAGCGCGTCGAGCCAACCGTGCGGCAGGACGCGCGCCTGCAGGAGACGAGCGCGGGCGAGCATCGTGAGAAGCCTAGTCGACCGCGGCTGGCCGCGGTTCCGCACTCAGCTGCAGCGCGGCCCGTGCTCGAACACGCGCGTCAGCGAGAAGTCGATGCCGACGCGAAGCGTGCCCGCCGTGCGTGCGCGGACCTCCGTAAAGCCGTCACGAGCGCGCTGAGCGCACCCATCGCCTTTGCTCACAGACCAGTAAGGCGTGAAGCGCACGCGCACGCCGAACGTCCCCGCGTGCGGCGCGTGCAGTACGAACGAATCAGCACCGAGCGATGTGAGCGTGCTCGGCGGCTGTGCCAGCGGCGTTGGCGCGAGCACCGCGAACAGGCGCCAGTCGCGCGAGCTCCAAATCTCGTGCAGATAGCCCAAGCCGCCATCGATCAACCGCGCCTCAGCGCGGGCCGAGTAGTCGAGCGGCGCGTCCGCCAATGCCACATAGGCGACCGCGTTGCGCGACAGCCATGCGCCATAGCGCGCCGGCGTCAGCGGGCCGCCACGGCCGTAGAAGAGGCCATCGTCGTGGACGTCCAGCTGGCGCTCCCAGCCGCGCGCAAGCGGCACTGCGTCAGCGACCCAGCGTGCCTCGCCGTGGTCGCGTGTCGGCGGCACCTCGACGCGAGCTGGATGCGCGCCGCCGTAGTCGATGCCGAGCCGCTTCAGCTCGCCGAGCAGCGGCTTGTAGTAGGAGGCTGCCGTCGCCGTGTCAGAGGAGCCTGAGGAGTAGTCCGCGATCGGCGCCTTCAGCTGCCAGTAGAGCAGCAGCGGCGCGAGTGCCAGCAAAAGTGGCGCACGCCGTCCGCGCGGAAGCCACGAGTGCAGCTCTCGCGTGCGGTGCATCCGCTCCACGTACGTACCCGCTGGCTGTGCGATCAGCGCGGCAGCAAGCAGTGGGCCTGCCAACAGCGCGCCAAGCCTGTCGACGTTGCCGCCGACTGGCGTCGGCAGCACGTAGCACCCGACCAGCGCCAGCGCGTACAGCCACACGCCCAAGTGCAGCGTGTGCTCGCGTCGTGGCAGCGCCACGCCGAGCAGCAGCACCGCCGCCAGCGTCGGATAGAACGCAGAGGCCACGAACGGCTCTGCGCCGCCTTCCGGGAAGGCAACCGCAAGCAGCACGATCGGCAGCAGCGCCGCACACGCGAGCGCCAACGGAAGTCTTCGTCTGGCGCCGAGTGACCACGAGAGCGCGGCCAGCGCCAAGAACGCCCCTGCAACTGGGCTCGCCAGCGGGCAGAGCACGCTCAGCGCGAACGCCAGCAGGACTGTCGTGGCGCGTAGCCGCCTGTCGCGCCTGCGCGAGCGCTGCGCCGCCAGCAGCGCGGCGAGACCCACCGCAAGACCAAGCTCGAACGGGATCCGGTTCGTGAACAGCTCGACCCCCGCGCCGAAGGCGAGCCACAGCGACGCTGCTCGCTCGCCGCGCGGTGTGAAGCGCCCGCGCACGAGCAGCGTGAACAGGCCTGTCGCGATCGTCATCGACAGCGCGCCGAGCGTCTGCGGCCTGAGCAGCGCGCTCAGCGGCGGCGCCAGAACCGAGTACGCGAGCAGGTGATGGCCCCCGAACCAACCGTTGTCCCACAGCGTGAAGCCGGCCCGCGAGAACAGGTCACTGCGATAGCCCGCCGCCGCCAGGTCACTGCTTGCCGGCGCGAGCAGCACATAGAACAGGCCAAGCGCCGCCGTCAGTAGCCACGCCGGCAGCATCGTCACAGGTGCCCGCAAGCGCCGCATGCCAGTGCCAGTTGCGCGTGCTGCCTCAGGTGCACCAGGCGCATCGACCGACGCAGCGTCCGCCGGCGCAAGCGACGGCGCCACGACCGTGCTCACCCCGGCGCTTGGCCGACGAAGTCGACGACGCTGTCGATCACGTCTGGGCGATCCAGCCATGCCCAATGGCCTGCATCGGCCAGCTCGAGCAGCTCTGCATCGAGCACGTCCGCGTACGCCTTGCCGAAGCGTGCAGGGATATAAGGGTCGCGCACGCCCCATATGACCAGCGACGGCACGCCGAGCGTGGGCAGTTTCGCGCCCGCTTGTGCGAGCCGCTCTGGAGGTGAGCTGCGATAGAGCCGCAAGATCGCCCGCTGCGTGCCCTCGTCGAAGTGCGCCAGCACGCTGTCCAGCCAGCTCTCCGGCATCGGTCCAGGCGTGGCGTTCGACTCGCGCGAGATGAAGCGCAGCAGCCGCCTGTTGGTCGTGCCCATCGACAGCTCGCCCAGCAGTGGCGTGCGCCAGATCCGCGCCGTGCGGTGCCAGCGGTAGCCCGGCAGAAACGGCACCGCATTGATCACCACCAGCCGCTCGATCCGCTCTGGATGACGCTGGGCAAAGGCCAGCCCCACTGCGCCCCAGTCATGCACGACCATGCTCACGCGCTGCACCTCCACGAGGTCGAGGAACGTCTCGAGGAAGTCGGCGTACTCCTCGATCGTGAAGCTCAGCGAGCCCGGCTTGCCCGAGCGACCGAAGCCCGGCAGGTCAGGCGCCAGGCCGCCGCTGCGGGCGAGGAAGTCGAGCCACGCATCCGAGCTGTCGGGCACGCCGTGCACGTACAGCGGCACTGCCGCATCGATGCTGCCCGCTTGCTCTGGGGCAGACGGGGCGCTGCGCCAGAAGATCGGCAAGCCGAGCTGCGCACCCGATGGCATGTCGATCTTGCCGTTGTGATCGCTCACCTCGGGCACCGCGCGAGGATATAGCGCCGGTACCGTTCCCGCGTGCCCTCCGCTGTGTGGAAGCCCCCTTCGCGTGCGCGGGTGCTGCGCGTGCGCGACCGCTTGCGCGAGGTCTACGGCGTCCCGCTGATGGCGCCGCACGGCCATCCGATCGCCGAGCTGATCCTCACAGTGCTCTCGCAGTCGACGAACGACCGCAATCGCGACGTCGCCTTCCTGCGCCTGCGTACGCGCTTTCCCTCATGGGAGGCCGTACGCGACGCCCCTGTCGCAGAGATCGAGGAGGCGATCAGGCCAGGCGGCATCTCCAAGGTCAAGTCCGTGCGCATCCAGGCGATCCTGCAAGCGATCGCCGCTGACCCCAGGGATCCAGCACACGAGCTCTCGCTCGACTGGCTGCCAGACGTCGAGCTGGCTGAGGCGCGTGACTACCTGACCGCGCTCCCCGGCGTCGGGCGCAAGACGGCTGCGTGCGTGCTGCTGTTCGGCTACGGCTTGCGCGACGTGCCTGTCGATACGCACGTCTCGCGCGTCGGTGCGCGGCTTCATCTACTGCAGGAGGGCGCTCCGTTCGAGCGTATGCACGATCAAATGCTCGCGCTGACTCCACCTGGTCAGGAGCTGGAGCTCCATGTCAACCTGCTGCGCCACGGCCGGCGCACGTGCCACGCGCGCTCGCCCGAATGCGCCGACTGCGCGCTCGCGCGGATGTGCCCGAGCCGCAAGCTGTTCGTCTGAGTGTTTTGTCTGACGTTCCCGTAGTGGGACGTTGCGCACATTACGGATAAGCGGGCTCCCTCTGTACAGTTGCGTCTGCAATCGACCACCGGGGGTCTGAGAAGTGCGTTTGCGGATAGCAGGACTGATCGTCGCGGCGTGCCTGATCGTCACAGCGTGCGTTATTGCGAGCGCAGGCGCTCGCACGCGCAAGAGCACGAGCGCAACTACCGCGCAGCCATTCAAGCTACGCGTGAGCCAGCGCAACGGCACGATCTTCGTGCGCATCGCGCCGCATCGGACGAACGCTCGCTGGCGTGCCTATCTGAACGGGCGCGACATCACCCCCGCGCTCGGCTACGTGCCGCCGAGCGGGCGCTCGATCGTGATCAGCGCGAGCAACGGCGTGCGCTTCGGTGCCAACAAGCTCGTGCTGCAGCTTCGCTATCCCCACGGCAAGCGCAAGATCGCGCGTTCCTTCAACGTCTCCCGTGGGCGACCGCTGCCTGCCGCAGGAGCCGACATCCGCCTGCTCGGTCCGGCGCACGTGCGGCTCTCGGCCGGCGCTTCGCGCGCCGCCCGCGCCGAAGCGCTGCGCTACCGCTGGACGATCGCGCGCAAGCCCGTCGGCTCACGCGCGCGGCTGCTCTCGCCCCGCAGCAAGCGCCCCCGGCTGATGACCGACATGAGCGGCACGTACACGCTGCGCCTGCAGGTGCGCGGGCGCCGTGCAGGCGCTGCCGCGTTCTCGCAGCCGAGCAGTGATCTCCTGCAGGTGGTGCAGAGCGCCGTCACCCAGCAGGGTGTGTTCGTTGCCGCCGAAGGCCTGACGCCGAGCGCCGGCAAGCTGCGCGTCTCCGGCGGCCCGTTCGCCGGCACGTACTCGCTTGGCTCAGGTGCGCCGTCGGCCGACGTCGCGATGTTCTTCGACCGCGCGACGATGGAGCCGCTGCCGCTCTCGCACAAGGCGCCCTATCTGGTCTCGAGCAACGGCCAGGGCGCCGAAACGCTGTCATCCGGCCTCGCCGCCGCGCAGAAGGAAGCGACCGAACTCGGTCACACCGTCGGCATGCTGCTCGTCGCCACGAACGCCGGTGGCTACTCCAGCTCGTTCGGCAAGTTCCTCACCGAAACGGTCAAGGCCGCCGGCGTGCCGGCGACAGGCGCGAAGACGCCGTTCGCGCTGTACGCCGTGCCTGGCGTCGCCGGCACGAGCTGGATCTCGACCGGCGCCGGTCAGCAGCGTGAGCTCGCCGGTCTGCTCGCGCCCGACAACAACGGCAACCTCAGCTTCGCGCCGAATAGCGTGCCGTCGTTCGGGCAGACCGTCGTCTCCTATGCGACCACGCCGAATGGCATCACCGTCAACGGCAACACGATCGCCTCCGGCGCCGACAAACCCTGCGGCGGCACCGGCGGTGGCTACCAGGTGCGGATCCTCGAAGCAGCGACGCTCGGCGACATCGCCGACCCTGAAAACGGTCGCACGTTCTGGACGAACGGCTGCGGCGACAACAGCGGCGCTGTGGAAGCCGACAAGATTCACGCCCTGCTCGCGCGCGCCGCGCTCGCCGCCGGTCTGCCCGCGCGGCTCGTGATCGTGCAGAGCGTCGGCGTCTCCCAGCACGCGAACGTCCAAGGCAACCTGGCCACCGCGCTGCGCGAAGTCGCCGCGCAGATCAAGCAGCTCGGCGGCAGCGCCGAGGCGTTCGACGAAAACCCCGAAGCTCCCAACGGTCCCTCATATGCGCTGATCGGCAAGAACTTCAAGACCGGCGGCGCCGTCGGGTCGAGCGACTCCTCAGCCGCCGAAATGACGACCGCCGCGCCGACGCCCAAAAAGCTCGAAGCGGCGCTTTCCGGCACGTTCGAACGCGATCGTCAGTGGCGCTTCGTCGTCGCCGCAAACGTGACCGGCTCAGCGCTCAGCGGCGCCACCGGCACCGCCTTCACGCAGCTGCAGCGCGCAGCGCAGACGATCAACCCGAGCACGCTCGCACCGACGCCGTTCCCGATCCTCAAAGGCCTGACCGAAGCGCAGTGGCTCGAACTGTCCGATTACACCGCGCGCCAGTACGGCTACACCGACACCTCCGTGACCGACGACAGCGCTTCGCTGTGCGCGCCGATGCCCAAAGCGCCGGCCGGCAGCGGGCACGTCTACGAGATCGACGTGCGTGACCTCTACTGCGGCGGCAAGAAATCACAAGGCCGATGGGAAACGAAGGCGAGCGGGCTCTCGACCGATGTCAGCAACGGCACCGTGCGTCCGCCGAAGGGCACGAGCAAGCAGACTTACATCGACTTCCTCGCCGAGCTGCAGAAAGAGGGCGCGCTGGTCGACAACGTCAACGAGCTGACGAGCATCCTCGCCGCGCCGTTCGGGGCGCAGGGCGTGAAGGCCAACATCAGCCTCTCGCACGCCGCCGAAGTGATCAACCAAGCCGTTGCCGCAGCGCGCAAGGAACAGCGCAAGGCGTTCGAAAAAGCCAACACCGAACTCGGCAGCAGGACGATCTTCGCGCTGTTCGGCGAACTGCTCACCGCAGCGCAGACCGTCGTCGGGTTGTTCACCGATGGCACTGTGCCCGCGATCACCGGGCTCGCCGGCGTCGCTGCCAACACGGCCAGCCTGTTCGCCAACGAACAGAACGGGCTGCCCGTGCTCGGTCCGTTCGTCGCCGGCACCGAAGTCGCCCAGATCGGGCAGGGTCTCTCCAACAGCTACCTCGCCTTCGGCGAAGGGCTGCAGCGGACCAGGAACCTGATCGTCTCCGATTGGGCGCGTCTGCAGGCGACCGAAGGGATCAGCAACGGCGAACAGGAAGGCGCCGAACTCGAAAAGGCGCTGAACGTCTCCGCCAACCAGCTCATCTGGCGCACGCTGCTCGGCTCGCTGTTCACGCCGACGCGGCTGCCCGCGAGCGAATACAACCCCGCGCCGCTCGACGCGCGCAACTTCCGCTGCCCCGTTTGGGGTCAGCCGAAGTTCGAGGCAGAAAGCTTCACGCTGTACTTCTGGCGTCCGTGGGGCAACCAGGGAACGTTCGAAAAGACGCTCGCCAACCGCGACACGATCGCGGGTCACGACAACCTCGCGCCGCTCGAGGGCACGTACATCGCGCTCGGCGGCGGCGAAGCGTACGTGCTCTCCGCCGGTGGCTACGGCAGGCCGTACAAGAGCTACACCAACGTTCACGCGCTGCCGCCGTACGAAGTAAGCGAACTCGGCAAACAGGTCAACCAGCCACCGCAGAACCTGCCGTTCGAAACGTTCGCGCCGCTGTTCCAGACGCCGACCAAAGCGACCGTCGAAGGCGCGATCGAAGGCGCCGGTGCGAGCCCGCAGGGGTTCGACAAGCAGCAGCTGTTCCCGCAGCTGATCCGCGCCGCCGAAGAAGGCGGGCGACTCGAAACGCTCGAATGCCGCGAACCGAGTCAGGAAATCTACGACAACGGCGTCGAAGGCTACGAAGAAGTGACCGAACACGAAAACCGCGTCGCCGTCGGCTCGCCGAACGCGAAACCGCTCACGCCGGCCGCGAAATGATCGCCGGCGTCGAGATGTAGGCTTAGCCGATGGCGCAGAGCGATCGAGCGATTGCCGAGAAGGATCGATGCCAGACCTGCTCCGGCGCCGGCTGGAACTGGTTCGAGGCCGAGCCCGAGGGCAAGTGGATCGTCTGCCGCGAGTGCATCGGCACCGGCAGGACCGATCAGAAGGGGCGCAAGCGGATCAGGCCAGACGAAGCAGAGGGCGCCTAGCCTTCTAGCTCAGTCGTGCGGCCGGCTCAGCTCAGCCATGCGGCAGCACTGCGAAAGCGATCACCGCGTAGTGCAAGCCCGCCGCTGCGAGCACCAGCGCGTGGAAGATCTCGTGGTAGCCGAACACCTTTGGCCAAGGGTTCGGTTTCTCGCTCGCGTAGATCACCGCACCCGTTAGGTACAGAATGCCGCCGAGCGCGATCCCGATTGCCCCGAGCCAGCCAATCGCCGCCGGCAGCTCACCGAAGATCGCTGCCGTGACGAGGCCGAGCAGGGCGTAGACGATCGCAAACAGCCACTTCGGCGCGTCGATCCATGCGAGCTTGAAGATCACGCCGCCCAGCGCCCCCGCCCACAGCACGATCAGGATCGTGCTCGCCAGCGAGCCCTTCAATGCGAGCAGCGCGACCGGCGTGTACGTGCCCGCGATCAGCACGAAGATCATCGAGTGGTCCAGCCGCCGCATCCAGCGACGCGCCTTCGGCCGCCACGTCACGCGGTGATACAGCGCGCTCGTGCCGAGCAGTGCTGAGACAGCGACCGCGTAGATCGTCGCTGCCAGCCGTGCTCGCCCGCCCGAGGCGGCGAGAATCAAGCCGACGCCGCAGCCGAGCGAAACGAAGAACGCGTACTGATGAGAGACGCCGCGCAGGCGCGGCTTGACGGGTAGCGATGGCGCGAGCGCTGCTGCGCGAGCGGTCACTGATTCCATCTGCTGAAGGTACCGCCTTGCGCCGCAGCTGTCACGGGGCCAAGCGTGCCGTTCGCGTCACGCCAGCGTCCTGCCAGCTGAGCGCGCCCGCCCTGAGCTCGAGCGAGTGTGGCGCGATGCTCGGGCCTTCGTCCAGAACCGCCGTGCCCTCGTCTGCAGGTGCGCTGTGCACGATGAACGTCTTCGTCCTATTCGAAACAGGGCCGACCTCCTCGTCGATCCACGCGCTCGAGCCTGCTCGACTGAGCACGAAGTCGGTCCTGTACGTCCCGCCGGCGAATCCAGCGTCGACGAAACCCTCGCCCCGCAACTCACTGAGGATGCGCCGCGCGGCGATGTTCGCCACGAACACGTCAGTGCCACCTGAGTCGACGCCGAAGTGGCCGACGGCGTACGCAATCGCTGTGCCCGAGAGGGCCACAACTTCGAACGACGTCCGGAACCTGCGCGGCACTTCAGGCTGAAACAGCGTCATCCGCGCGCCGCTGCTGACGAGGCACGCCTCAGTGCGTCGGGGTGGCGGGTAGCGCACTCTTGTCCGTGGATACGTGTAGATGCGCACCAGCTTGTTCGACGCGATCACTTGCGATCCGCTGCGCGGGCAAAGCTTGTGGCGCGAGATATCTGCCTGCGCAGCGGAGGTCATTGACGGTGCGCTCAGCGCGATCCAAGAGAGCGCGACGACAACCGATTTCCCTTGCCTCATTGCGCGAGGCTAGCGCGCTTGTGCTGATAGCCACTTGTCAGCTGGGAGACGGTGAGTCTTGTACGACACCTCTCGCGCGTACCTCGCATCAGCGACGGCGTCGTCGAACAGCCGCCGATCTTCGTCAGACAGGCACGTCTTGCGGGAAAGCAGGGAAACATCACAAGGAAAGCACGCGATCGCGTGCTTGAATCTCATCAGAAAATCTGTCACAATCAGACTCAGATTTATTCCGCACACTCGAAGGAGCAACCCACATGGCCAAGACCATAGGCATCGACCTCGGCACGACGAACTCGTGCATGGCCGTGCTCGAGGGCGGCGAGCCCACCGTGATCGAGAATTCAGAGGGCGGTCGTACGACCCCTTCTGTTGTCGCCTTCACGGCATCCGGCGAGCGCCTGGTCGGCACGGTGGCCAAGCGCCAGGCCGTCACCAACCCGCAGAACACCGTCTTCTCGATCAAGCGCTTCATGGGCCGCAAGGAGGCCGAAGTCAAGGAGGAGGAGTCGATCGTCCCCTACAAGGTCGTCTCCGGCCCCAACGGCGACGCGCGCGTCGAAGTCGTCGGCGACTCCAGCGGCAAGTCAGAGCAGTTCTCGCCGCCTGAGGTCTCCGCGATGATCCTGCAGAAGCTGAAGACCGACGCTGAAGCCTATTTGGGCGAAGCAGTCGACTCCGCAGTGATCACCGTTCCCGCCTACTTCAACGACGACCAGCGTCAGGCGACCAAGGACGCCGGCAAGATCGCCGGCCTCGACGTCAAGCGCATCATCAACGAGCCCACCGCCGCTTCGCTCGCGTACGGGCTCGACAAGGAGTCAGACCAGACGATCCTCGTCTTCGACCTCGGCGGCGGCAC
>FTBE01000027.1_pt1 | contig 62202 bp, 54 predicted proteins | sample 1639291 | NCBI WGS metagenome assembly FTBE01 (sample SAMEA3914864, study PRJEB12502) | metagenome | biome: forest; material: soil | place: USA | collected 2012-03-12 | depth 0.3 m | reverse complement strand
CGGTGTCGAGCCCTTGCACAGTTGCTTCGGGGTCGTGGAAGGCAAGGAGCGACAGCAGTTTTGGGATGCCGATGCCGTATTTGACCTGTTCGTCTTCATACCAGCCGAGAATGTGCTCGGAAGCGCCTTTGGTCGTGTGCGCGAGACCCTCGAAAGCGGCGAGCTTGACTGGCTGCTGCGTGGCGACGTCGCGCGCAGCCCAGTCGCCGACGAGTACCTGTACGGGCGAGGCGAGCGCAGCGATCGTCAGCGGGATGATCAGCGCAGTGCGCTCGTAGCGGTCCCATTTGCCACGCAACTTGCCGATCGCATAGGCGCCGGCGACGAGAAAGCCGGTGACGATGTAGCCGGCGATGTACATGTGCGCGAGCTCAGGCCAGAGGAAGCTGTTGGCGAACAGCGCCTTCAGCGGGTGCACGTCGACGGCGTGATGGCCGACGAGGCGAAAGCCGCCTGGGTGGTTCATCCAGGCGTTGACGGCGATCACCATCAGCGAGCCTGTGATGCCTGCGATCACGATCGGGATGCCGCTCCAGAAATGCGCGCGCGGCGAGAGCCGATCCCAGCCGTAGATGTAGATGCCGATGAAGATCGCCTCCATGAAGAAGGAGAAGCCCTCGATCGCAAAGCCGAGCCCGAAGACGCTGCCGAACGTTGCTGTGAAGTTGGGCCACAACAGCCCCATCTCGAAGCTGAGGATCGTGCCTGTGATCACGCCGACAGCGAACAGTGCAGCCATGATCCGCGTCCAGCGGCGCGCGAGCGTGCGATAGAGCTCGTCGCCTGAGCGCAGGTACAGCCACTCACAGAACAGCACCATCGCGGGGAAAGCGATGCCGAAGCAGACGAGCGGGATGTGCACAGAGAACGACAGAGCCTGCATCTGTCGCGCCTCCAGCAGGTAGGCCTGGTGCGCTGCGCCCATCGCACCTGTTGTTGTACCGCTGTGGTCGGACCTGTGGTCGGTCGCCTGTCAGTTGGCCTCGGCCAACGCGGGCGAAGTGCCCGTCAGTTCTCGCTGAGGCGTTCGATCAGCTCGAGCGCGTCGGCGAGCAGCCGCTGCTCGGCGGGGGATAGGTCTTGCTCGATTCCCTGCGCCAGCCAGCCCTCGCGGTGGCGCCGGTCGGCTTCGAGCGTCTGCAGGCCTTGGTCGGTCAGCTCGACGATCGTGCGCCGGCCGTCGCTCGGGTCGGCACGCCGGGCGACGAGCCCGTCGGCCTCCATGTCGGAGATCGTCTGCGTCATCGACTGTGGGCGGATGCGCTCGGCGGCGGCAAGCGTGCCGATCGAGCTCGGCCCTTCGCGGTCGAGGCGTCCGAGCACAGCACCGTGGGAAAGCGGAAAGCGATGCTCTGCGCGCATTCGGCGGATGAGATGGCCGACGACCATCCGCAGCCGGCTGGCCAGCAGCGTGCTGTCAACGGTGCGCGACATGAGAGAAATATAGCGATGCGTAGGCAAACTGTGTAGTTTTCCTTTATAATATTTATTGGATGACGAAGACGACGGGTATCGGCACTGACATCGGCCTCAACGGCACCGCCCCGGCGTCAGGCACCGAACCCGCAGAGCAAGGTGCTCAGCACGACGACCGCTACAAGTGGATCGCGCTGTCGAACACGACGCTCGCAGTGCTCCTGGCGACGCTGGACGGATCGATCACGCTGATCGCGATGCCTGCGATCTTCCGCGGCATCCATCTCGACCCGCTGCAGCCGTCGAACAGCTTCTACCTGCTGTGGATGATCCTTGGCTTCCTCGTCGTCACGAGCGTGCTGATCGTCAGCCTGGGACGGCTTGGGGACATGTATGGGCGGGTCAAGATGTACAACCTCGGCTTCGTCATCTACACGATCGCGTCGCTGATCCTGACGGTCGACTGGCTGACCGGGCAGGCGGGCGCGATGTACCTGGTCGTGTTCCGCATCGTGCAGGGCGTTGGCGCGGCGTTCCTGCTGGCGAACTCGGCGGCGATCCTGACCGACGCGTTCCCGCCGAACCAGCGCGGGATGGCGCTCGGGATCAACAACATCGTCGGCGTCAGCGGGGTGTTCATCGGGCTCGTGCTCGGCGGCGTGCTCGCGCCGATCGACTGGCGGCTGGTCTTCCTGATCTCGGTGCCAGTTGGGTTGTTCGGCACCGTCTGGGCGTACCTGAAGCTGGAGGAGCGCTCCACACCGCGGCGTGCGCCGGTCGACTGGTGGGGCAACGTCACGTTCGCGCTCGGGCTGATCCTGATCATGGTCTCGGTGACATATGGGATACGTCCGTATGGCTCCTCGAGCACGGGGTGGGGCAGTCCGCGCGTGCTCGCGCTGCTGGCGGCCGGCGTCGTCTCGCTGATCGCCTTCGCAGTGATCGAGGCGCGCATCGAGAACCCGATGTTCCGCCTGCCTCTGTTTCGCATCCGCGCATTCACGTTTGGGACGCTCTCGACGTTCCTCTCGGCTGTGGCGCGGGGAGGGCTGATGTTCATGCTGATCATCTGGTTGCAGGGCATCTGGCTGCCACTGCACGGTGTCGACTATGTCGACACGCCGCTGCGCGCGGGCATCTACATGCTGCCGCTGACGCTCGGCATGCTGCTCGCAGGACCGACGTCGGGCTACCTCTCCGACCGCTTCGGCGCGCGCTGGTTTGCGACGGGTGGGATGCTCGGCACGGCGCTCGGCTTCGGCCTCTTGCTGATGCTGCCGATCGACTTCGGCTACTGGGCGTTCGCGGCGATCCTGTTCCTGATTGGGGCGTCGATGGGGCTGTTCGCCTCGCCGAACCGAGCGGCGGTGATGAACAGCCTGCCGCCGCAGGACCGCGGCGCCGGCGGCGGGATGAACCAGACCTTCCAGAACTCGGCGCAGGTGCTGTCGGTCGGGATCTTCTTCACGCTGATGATCATCGGCCTCTCGGCGAACCTGCCGCACGCGCTCGCCTCAGGCCTGCAGGCGCACGGCGTCTCGGCGGCGAGCGCGCATGGCGCTTCGCAGATCCCGCCGGTGTCGATCCTGTTCTCGGCCTTCCTCGGTTACAACCCGATCGAACACCTGATCGGCGCGCACGCGCTCGGTGGGCTCTCGGCGGTCGATCACGCGGCGGTGACCGGCCGCTCGTTCTTCCCGCACCTGATCTCCTCGCCGTTCAGCTCGGGGCTGCACGAGGCGTTCCTGTTCGCAATCATCGCCTGCCTGATCGCCGCGGCGGCCTCGCTGGCACGTGGCGGCAACTACCACCACGGCGACGCCGTCGACGACGCTTCGGTGGGCGATTCCACATCGGGCCCCGATCGCGCGCCCGGGAACGATCGGCCGGTGGCTGGCGTCAATGGGAGCGGCAGCGAAAACGGGCGTCTGAGAACTGGCGCAGGCCGGATTCCGGCGACAATCAAATCGAGAGAGGAGCAGCATGCGCGTTGAGTGGTTCGGCCAGTCTGCGTTTCACCTGAGCGGCGATGAGGGCTCTGTTGCGATCGACCCGTTCGGCGACATGTCGGCGCTTACAGGCGTGCGTGGCATGCAGTGGGACTACCCCGCGATCGCAGGCGTAGAGCCAGATCTGCTGCTCGTCACGCACGAGCACGGCGACCACAACGGGGTCGAGGCGATCGACGGCGAGCCGCACACGCTGCGCTCGACGGCCGGTACGCACTCTTCGCCGCTCGGCGACGTCACAGGGGTCGCTTCAGAGCACGACGAAGCAGCCGGCACGCAGCGTGGACCAAACACGATCTTCGTCTTCACGCTCGACGGCGTGCGCGTCTGCCACATGGGCGACTTTGGCCAGAGCGGGCTGCGCGAGGAGCAGGCGGCAGCGATCGGCGAGACCGACTTGCTGTTCGTGCCTGTCGGCGGCGGACCAACGCTTGGCGCTGACGGGGCTGCAGCGGTGATCAAGCGCCTGCAGCCGCGTTGGATCGTGCCGATGCACTACCGCACGGAGCGAATCGGCTTCCTCGAACCGGCAGACGCGTTCTTGGAGGCGTCGGCGAACGTCGAGCGGGTCGATAGCCCTGCGTTCGATACCGGTTCGTTGCCGAGCGTCGACGGCCCGCTGGTCGTCGTGCCGGCGGCCCCCTGAGCGGAGGGTTGAGGGTTCGAGCGGAGGTCTGAGCGGAGAGGACGACGCGGTCTACACGACCAAACTGCGTATCGATAGCGATGGTATATACGCCTTCTAGAGTGGACTGAGGTCCGCTACGGGGTATAGGGCCTGGATGAATCCCCACACTCGCACCAAGAGAAAGGCTCGGCCATGAAGATCGGACGTCTGCTGCTTCGCACCGCCGTCGGCGGCTTTTTCGTCGGACACGGAACCCAGAAGCTGTTTGGCTGGTTTGGCGGCAGCGGCATCGAGGGCACGGCCAAAGGCTTTGAGTCGCTCGGGCTGCACCCAGCGAAGGCGAACGCCGTTGTGGCAGGCGCTGCAGAGGCCGGCGGCGGCGCGTTGATGCTCGCCGGCTTCGAGACTCCAGTGGCGGCAGCTGTGCTGACGTCGACGATGCTGACGGCGATCAAAACGGTGCACTTCAAGAACGGCCCGTGGGCTACGAACGGCGGCTATGAGTACAACGTCGTGCTGATCGCAGCAGCGCTTGCGATCGCCGAGGTAGGCCCAGGGCCGCTGTCACTTGACGCGGCGCGCGGACACGAACGCCACGGCTCGCGCTGGGCGCTGGCGGCGCTTGCAGGCGGCGTGATCGGCGCTGTCGGCGCGCACTTCTCGGCGGCGGCCAACCAGCCGGCTGCAGCGCCGGCGAGCGCGAACGGCGCGGGGCCTGAGGAGCAGCAGCCAGCTTCGGCGCCTGCCCCCAGAGCGCCTGAGCCCCCGAGAACGGCTTCCATCTGAGCGACGCTCAGTCGAGGTAACTGACGAACTGCTCTGGAGCGGCGCGCTCTGGCACGCGCTGCTCCTGCACTGGCATGCCGAGGTAGAGCAGACCGAGCGGAGCCTCTTCGTCAGTGATGCCAAGCAGCTCGCGCCCGCGCGGGTCTTCGAGCAGCGGCACGGTGCGCCAGTAGCTCGCAAGCCCGCGCGCGTGGGCGGCGAGCAGCACGATGTAAGCGGCGACTGCCGTTGCAAGCGTGTCCTCGTGGTTCTCAGCAGGGTCGTTGCCACGCATCGTGCTGACCGCGACGAGCGTTGGCGCACGCCTGAGCTTGATCGCCGAGCCCGGCTGCACCTCCTCTGCGAGCTCCATCAGTTCGTCGCGCGTACGCTCGCCGAGCACGCGAAAGCGCCAGGGGTTCGTGACGTGGTGATTGGGCGCCCAGCGTGCCAGCTCGAACAGCTCGTCGAGCATCTCGCGGGGGACGGGCTCGGGGCCGTATGCCTTGTGCGTGCGGCGCGTGCGGATCGCTTCCTCGACGTTCACAGCAGAGAACGGTAGAAGGCTCTTGGGAAGGATCTGTGCCGGGCGGTGTCGTAATCACCGACGACCCCGACTATTGGAGGATCTCGATGCGCTCGAAGGCCCTGTTCTCGCTGCTTGCACTCCCTGCGGCACTGTTCGTGCTGGCAGGCTGTGGCAGCTCCTCATCCAGCTCCTCCTCTTCGGCGAGCACGGCCGCTGAAGCGCCGACGACGAGCTCAGCGAGCACGTCGACGCCGGCGCCTGCGACGGAAAGCTCTGGCAGCAGCAGCGTGAAGCTCGAAGCGAACCCTGAAGGCCAGCTCGAATACAACACGAAGTCGCTCAGCGCGAAGGCCGGCAAGGTGTCGATCGACTTCACGAACTCCTCGTCGCTGCCGCACAACGTGACGATCGAATCGTCCTCCGGTGAAAAGGTCGGCGCGACGCCGACGTTCAGCGGTGGCTCGAAGTCGGTCTCGGTCAACTTGAAACCGGGCACGTACAAGTTCTTCTGCTCCGTGCCAGGTCACCGCCAGGCGGGCATGGAAGGCACGCTCACCGTCAAATAGCAGCAGACGAGCGCGCGCGTTCAGCTCCGGGTCCACGCAGCGTTGGACCCGGAGATCGCGCTCGTGGCGAGGGCGAGCGCTGCGGCCAGCAAGAGCGCAAGGACGAGCGTCGCTGAAACGGACACGTTCAGCACGAGCAGCGCGCCGCAGAGCGCGCCGAGCAAGATCGCGAGCACAGCGACGCTGCGCCGCCCGACCTGCGAGCCAGGGCCACCGACGAAGCTTGCCTGCGAGGCCAGGCCGGTGAGCGTCCGTGTCAGCACTGTCGTCGTCAGCTCGGGCACGGAGAGACGCAGCGCAGCCGCGTTCTGCACACCCATGGCGAGCGCGAGCAGCACGATCAGCGCGTAGCGCACGGACTCAGCGAGCGGTTCGCTCGCCGCCAGGCTGAGCACGAGCGCAAGCGCGATCAGCACAGCCTGCACGACGCTCGCGGCGCGCAGCAGGCGACCGCGGTGATCGGTGTGGCGCGCAGTGAGCCAGCCACCGGCGAGCGCGCCGAGCAGAAACGAGACAAGCGCCAGCAGCGACGCGACGGCAGAGAGGCCGCCGGCGCCTGCCAGCGCGAAGCCGAGGAAGACGACGTTGCCGGTCATGTTGGCGACGAACACGTGCCCGAGCTTGAGGTAGCTCACAGCGTCGACAACGCCTGTCAACACGGTCAGCACGACCATCATCGGCACGAGCGGTCCGTGCTTGTCGTCGGCGGGTGGGCGCAGCGTCAGCGTCGCTTCGCGCAGCACGCTCATGGCGCCAGCGTGTCAGCGCCTGCGGACGCCCTCGACGACACTCATCGTGACGCGAGCACGTCGCCTTCGTGCGTCTCACGCGCGGTGGCCTTTGCGCGATACAGCGCCAGGTCCGCTTCGCGCACGAGGTCGTGCGAGCTGATGTGGACGCCGGTGGCGGCGCCGACGCACAGCGGAATCCCGTTGGGCAGGCCGATGTCTGACAGATCGATGGCTGCGGCGGTTGCGCGCAGTCGCTCAGCGGTGGCAGCAGCGCCTTCGCTGTCGGTGCTCGGCAGCACGACGAGGAACTCATCGCCACCCCAGCGCCCGTACATGTCTTCGTTGCGCAGCACGTCGCGCAGACAGTCGGCGACCGTGCAGAGCACCTGATCGCCGGCGGCGTGGCCGTAGCTGTCGTTCGTCTGCTTGAAGCGGTCGAGATCGATCATCAGCACGGACAACGGCGAATCGTGGCGGCGCGCATAGGCGACGGCGCGTGCCATGTGCTCGGTCAGCGCGCGGCGGTTGTCGAGGCCGGTCAAGGAGTCTGTCTGCGCGTTGCGCTCCATTCGCGCCGACAGCGCGCTCAGGCGCGAGCGGTCGGCGAGCGAGCGGGCGAACAGCACGACGATCAGCACGCCGAGCATCGTCACGAGCGCGAAGATCAGCCACGGGATGTAGAGCGTCCAGCCGGCGATCGAAGAGAACAGGCGGCTGTTCGGTACGGCAATCAAGACCCGCCAGCCAGTTCCAGGTACGCGTGCCGATGTGAACGTGCTCGGCGTGCGCATTCCAAAAACTCGTCCGAGCGAGCTGTGGGCGGCGGCTTGGGCGAGCATCGGGTCGTCTTCGGCGAACGTTCCAGTGCGACCCCTTGGGCTTGCAGCGATCACGCGCCCGGCGGAGTCGATCAGGAAGACCTGGTGCTGGGGGTAGGAGATCGTGTGGTCGACGAGCGCGTCGAGTGCGAGCCCGGATGCGGGGTAGTCGGCAGACAGCACTCGTCGCCCAGCGGGAGTGTCAAATGGGACGGCGATCGCTGTGACGGCGTCGCCGGTGACGGGCGAGCCGATGACTTCGGAGATGCTGAGCTTGCCGCGCTCGGCTTCGGCGAGATGCGGATAGCGCGATGACAGCGGCGCGCCGTGCAACAACGGGCGGGCGGGCACTGCGTCGAGCACGCGCCCTGCGCCGTCGAGCAGCACTGCGCCTGAGCTGCCGAGCGAGGCGGCGACGACATTGAAGCGCTCGGCGGATACGTGCGAAGTGGAAAGGAACCGCTTGGCAGCTTCGTGCTCGCGGCTGGCCTGCTCGGCGAGGTATGTAGCGACGAACTGCGCCGAGCTCTCGCCGCGCAGCGCAAAGCTCGACTCGAGGTGCGATTTGGCTTGATTCTGCGTCAGCACGATGCCGGTCGCGAGCACACCGAGCAGCACGAGCAGGGCGAGCGATACGAGCAGCGTCGCCCACGAACGAAGAGCCCGAGCGAGTCCGACGGAGTGAACGGACTTTGCGGTCATGGCAGGCTCTTAGCGATAGATCGATCGGCGTCAGATGGGGTATTGGAGTCCAGATCGGCGAATTTCGGGTCGAGCTTGAGCGTTTACGCCTGGCTCGAGAGGGCACTGGACCGATTTACCGTCCGCTCGGCACAGCCGTGCGCTCGGATCGCGCCGTCGCACAGATAGGCTCAACGCCATGCCCGACCGCGCGACGTTCACGAGCAGCGACGGTCTCGAAATCGTCTACTGGGCATGGGGCGAACCTGGCGGTTTGCCGCCGGTCGTGCTCCATCACGGCTTCGTCGCCCACGCACGGGCAAATTGGGAGGCGCCTGGCGTCGTCGAGGCACTCGTGCGAGCGGGTCGCAGGGTGATCGCTCCAGATGCACGCGGACACGGGGAGTCGGCCAAGCCGCACGGTGCCGGCTTTTACGGCGAGCAGCGCATGGCGGCCGACCTCTCAACGCTCGTCGACCAGCTGGCGGCAGCGGAGATCGACTTGGTCGGCTACTCGATGGGCGCGGTCGTCTCGCTGCTGTTCGCGGCTGCGGAGGAGCGCGTGCGCCGCCTCGTCGTCGGGGGCGTCGGCTCGGGCATCATCGAGTGCGGCGGCGTCGATCGCCGAGCGCTGTCGAACGAGTCGATCATCGAAGCGCTCAGCGTCGATGATCCGCAGGAGATCGAGCCCGAGGGCGCGAGGGCCTTCCGCACGCTGGCCGACGCGCTCGGCAGCGACCGCGAGGCGATGGTCGCCCAAGCCCGCTCGATCTATCGTGGCGAGATCGCGCTCAGGCAAATTGCCGCGCCGGCGCTCGTGCTCGCCGGCGATGAGGATCCGCTCGCGATACGTCCGCAGGTGCTCGCGGAGGCGCTGCCGAACGCGAGACTGGAGCTGCTCGATGGCGACCACATGCGCGCGCTGATCGATCCGCGCTTCAGCTCCTCGATCGTCTCGTTTCTGGCTTGAGCGGAACGTCGAGCTGCCCGGCTGGCCGAGCGTCGTGAGCGCCGGGGAAATCATCGCGATCGCGATCGCCGGCATGGCAGCTGGCACGATCAACACGATCGTCGGCAGCGGCACGCTGATCACGTTTCCTGTGCTGCTCGCGTTCGGCTACGCACCGGTGACGGCGAATGTGTCGAACACGATCGGGCTCGTGCCTGGCTCGGTGTCGGGGGCGATCGGCTACAGGCGCGAGCTCGCTGGGCAGCGGAGGAGGGTGCTGCGCTTCGGCACGATGTCGGTGCTCGGCGGCGTGACGGGCGCAGTGCTGCTGCTCGTGCTGCCTGCCTCGGCGTTCAAGGACGTGGTACCTGGCTTCATCGCGATCGCGCTCGTGCTCGCGGTCCTACAGCCTGCACTGAACCGTCGCCTCGCGGGACACGTCGCGAGCGGCGCGCTTCGGGTCAAGCTGCTGCTGCCGCTCGCGATCTACATAACGGGCGTATACGGCGGCTACTTCGGCGCGGGGCAAGGAATCATCCTGATCTCGATCCTCGGTGTGACGCTGCCGCAGAGCCTGCACGACTCAAACGCTTTGAAGAACGTGCTCGCAGGGCTCGTCAACGGCGTGGCAGGCGTGTACTTCGTCTTCGCAGCGCACGTCGAGTGGGGGCCGGCGGCGATCATCGCCGGCAGCTCGATCGTCGGCGCGCAGTTGGGCGCGCGCTACGGTCGGCGACTGCCGCCTGATGCGCTGCGCGCGCTGATCGTGCTCGTGGGATTGACGGCGATCGTTCGTCTGCTCACGGAATGAGCTGCGCGAGCCATTGCTCGGCTGCGGGGATGCTGCTGGGCGAGATCGTGTGCCCGCCGGCAAACTCGCCGTAGTCGACGTCGAGGCCGCCGGCGAGCAGCTGCTCGTGCGCCGTGCGGGCGAAGGCGACGTCGATCACAGGGTCCTCCGTGCCGTGACGGATGAGAGCGCGCAGCGCTTGGCGATCGTCGAACGACGGCGTCCAGCCTTCGACGGTCGGGACGAAACCAGAAAAAGCGAGCACGCCGGCGGGCGCAGGGCGATCGCGACCGAGCGCAAGTGCGTAGCTCATCACGCTGCCCATCGAGAAGCCACCCAGCACGGTGCGCTCAGGCGCGAGGCCCGTTCGCTGCCACAGCTCGTCGTGGAACTCAGCGAGCAGCGCGTAGGAGGCGGCGAACGTCTGCGGATCGGGGTAGCCGACGCGCGGCACGACGTACCAATGGTGACCGCCCCAGCCTGGCAGTGTCAGCGGCGCGCGCGGCGTGACGACGTGCAGACGTTTCTGCGGGTCGAGCACGTCGGCAAGCGGCAGCAGGTCGTGCTCATCGGTGCCGCGGCCGTGATGAAGCACGAGCAGGCCGCTCGGCTCACCTGCGGCCGAGGCTGCCGGACGCTCACGGAACACGGCTGCGCTCATGCGCGCAGCCTATTGCGCGCCGCTGATCATCCTTGCTGCTCGATCCACTTGAGGATGGCGCGTGAGGGCGCGATCACGGTGCCGTCGGCGAGCTTCAAGGTTGGCAGCTTCGTCCCGCCCGTCGCCGCCCGCAGCTCCTCGCGCGAGCCTTTGCGCAGGAACGGGATCGGGTTGCCGTGCGCAGCGATCACCCGCTCGTACTGAACGCCCTTCGCGCGCAGCGCTTCTTGGACGCGACGGCACGGATGAACTTTCGGACCCCCGTCATCTCCGTGGCACACATACAGCGTGGGGAGCTCTGCCATCTCAACCTCCAGTTTCGATTTCTAACGCGCATCTCATCGTCTGCTCAGACGAGAAAGAGAGGCGGATCTCATCGTCGAGGATTCCGCTTTCTCGCCTGCTGTGCAGATCTCACGTTTCCGGCCGACGCTCCGTCGAACATGGTGATGATGATCTGTCTGTTCGAGACTGCGCTTGGAACATGCGGCGTACGCTGGAGCGAGCGCGGGATCGCCGAGGTGCTGATGCCGCCGGCGCAAGTCCCTCACGGAACGAGATGCGTGAGCGCCGACCGAGTGCCACAGGCCGTTGGCGAGACGATCGCCGGCATCGTCGCGCTGCTCGCCGGTGAGCGCCGCGACCTGCGCTCGATCGTGCTGGACGACGATGAGCTCGTCGAATTCGACCAGCGCGTCTATGCGGCGACGCGCAAGCTCGGACCAGGGGAGACGGCCAGCTACGGCGAGATCGCCAAGGCGATCGACGTGCCCGAAGCGGCGCGCGAGGTCGGTGCTTCGCTCGGTCGCAATCCGTACCCGATCATCGTGCCGTGCCATCGTGTGCTCGCTGCCGATGGTTCGCTGCGCGGCTTCTCAGCGCCCGGTGGGATCAGGACGAAGCGTCGGATGCTCGAGATCGAGGGCGCGCCAGGCTTCACCCAGCAGGCCCTGTTTGCCTGACTGAGCACTCGAAGGACATGGCAAGCCTCTAGAGAATCGCCTCAGGCGGAATCCGTGCCTCGGCCATCACGACACGCTGGCCGCGAATCGGAACATCCTCGGCGAGCAGGCGGGAGCGCTGCTCGGCGCCCTTCGGCCACGTGCCATCGCTGCGGACGACCCGCCACCACGGAATGTCTGCTGGCATCTGGGATAGCGCTCGGCCGGCATGGCGCGGCGCGCCCGGTGACAGGTCTCCGTATGTGGTGACGAAGCCAGGTGGGACGCGGCGCACGCGCTCGTAGATTGCTTCTGGGCTGAGCGGCATCGGCTTGTCATATCAAGCGCCAGCGCGGCGCAGTGGAGCTCGGTTTCCGCGCCGCGCTACATATCGAGCATCTCATGCACGAGCGCCTTCACGTGGCTGTCGATGTGTTCACGCGTAGCGCGCACCTCGACGAGCGGGCGGCCGGCCGGGTCGGGCAGCTCCCAGTCGATGTAGCGCTTGCCAGGGATGTACGGACAGGCGTCGTTGCAGCCCATCGTGACGACGACGTCAGCCTGCTCGGCAAGCTCGTGCGTGAGCAGCTGTGGCGTACGTTCGGACAAGTCGATCCCGATCTCGCGCATGACCTGCACGACCTCGGGATGAACGCGCTCGGCCGGGGTCGTCCCAGCCGACAGCGCACGGTGGCGACCTGCAGCCGCACGTTCAAAAAGCGCGGCGCTGATCTGCGAGCGCCCTGCGTTCTGCCGGCAGACGAACAGTGCGATAGCCATCGTCTCAGGGCTGGCCGAGCGCGGCCGCGCCTTGCGAATTCTCGTGGGACACGACGAGCTCGGCCGCCTCGGCTGGCGTTATGTCTGGGTAGAGCGCCCTGATGACCCCGATTGCGCAAGCCCCACCGAGGAGCTGCGCAAGCACAAACGTCGGCACTGAAGCCGGCGCAATGCCGGCAAACGTGTCGGAGAACATCCTCCCGACGCTGATCGCAGGGTTGGCGAAGCTCGTTGAGCTCGTGAAGAAATAGGCAGCGCCGATGTATGCGCCGACGGCAGCCGGTGCACTGCTCGTGCGTTTCGTGCGCGCGAGCGAGAAGATCACGAGCAGCAGCCCTGCAGTGGCGATCGTCTCGGAGAGCAGATGGGCACTGGTGGCTCGATGATGCGTGGAAATGCTGATCGCGCTCAGCGCGAACATCGCGTTGGCCACGACAGCGCCGAGTGTGCAGCCGACGACTTGCGTTGGGACGTACGTGAGGGCATCGCGCCAGGCGATCCCGCCGAAGCTGGCGTCTGCGAGCGACACGACGGGGTTGAAGTGGGCACCAGAGACGGGACCGAACATGACGATGATCGCCGCCAGGCCCGCTGCGGTGGCGACTGCATTCTCAAACAGCTGCAGCCCGACGTCATTTGGAGAGAGCTCCTGTGCAGCGATTCCAGAGCCGATCACGAGCGCAGCGAGAAAGGCCGATCCGAGCAGCTCGCCCAGCAGGCGTCGGGCAAGAGGAGAGGTGGCTGGACGCTGCGCAGAGGCCGATGCTCGAGCAGGAGTCTCCGCGGTCAGCGCAGCTGTCATTGCGCGATCGTATTGCATTGACAATCATCGTTTCAATAGATATAAATAAATTGATGTCGATCGATTTGGAGCTTGCGCCGAAGCAGAAGCGAGCGGCAGGGGAGCCGTGCTGTGAGCCTGTCGTCTACCCCGACGTAGATCGTGCGCAAGCGCTTCGGCTCGCGGAGGTTGCAAAGGCGCTCGGCGACCCGATCCGGCTGCAGCTCGTCGACGTGCTGCGACGCCATGCAGGCAAGGTCTGCGTTTGCGAGCTCGTGCCGCTGTTCGACATCTCTCAGCCCACGCTCTCGCATCATCTCGGCAAGCTCCGGGCAGCCGGGATCGTCGACTCCGAGCGACGCGGGCTGTGGGCCTACTACTACGTGATTCCTGGTGCGGTGAAGGAGCTGTCAGCGTGGCTGAGCTAGCTCGGGCGCGCTCGTCTCGCTAGACCTGGGCGGGCGCCGATCGAGCCGCTTCGGGCTCAAGCACAGCATCTGCGCGACGCTGGATGCGCGGCAGGAGGAGGGGGGTCGGCAGCGCGAGAATGCCCGCGATGGCGATCGCGCCGCGTACGCCGATCAGTTCGCCGAGCACGCCCCAGAGGGCTGTTGCGACAGCGATCGTGGCGCTCGTACTGATCGACCATGCAGACAAAGTGCGCGTAATGCGCTCCGTTGCAGTCTGCTCCAACCGGTACGTCGCGTACAGCGGATTGAAGACCCCAATGCTGAGGATCAGCCCGAACTGCAAACCCATCACGAGCAACAGCCCAGGCGTGCCGGCAGGAATGAACGCCATGCCAATCGGCCAGCCGACACGCAGCACGCCGGCGATCAACATCACCTTCGCCTGTCCGAATCGGGCAGCCAGGGGACGCGCCAGGCGGGAGCCGATCAAGCCACCCGTACACGGAACAGCGAATGCAAGCCCGTACTGCCAGGGTTCGAAATGCAGCCGCCCGAGCAGCAGCACCGCCAGCAGTGGCTCCGTCGCCATGAGCAGGCTGCTGACGATCACCGTGTTGAAGAAAACACCGCGCAGGCCCTGGTGGTTGAGGATGTAACGCCAGCTGTCCAGCAGGTCGCGTAGACGTCGGCGTACCGCCGCATCTGACTGTGGTGGGGCGTGTGGCGGGGTGGGCTCCTGCCCGCCGATCATTCCGATCCCGAGCGCAGAGAGCAGGTAGCTGACTGCGTCTGCAGCGATCGTCGCGACCGGACCGAACAGACCGACAGCCGCACCGCCGAGCGGCGGACCGACGACCATCGAGCTCCACGTAGTCGACTCGAAGCGGCTGTTCGCGACGAGCAGCTCGTTTGGTTTGACGAGCGCCTTGAGATGCGCGCCGCTCGCCGCCTGAAAAGCGATCTTTGAGCCTGCGACGACGATCGTCACTGCAAGCAGCTGAACGAACGTCAGCCAGCCGAGCAGATACGCGACAGGGACCGTGATCTGGGCGGCAAAGCGCACGACGTCCGCAGTGATCATCACCGGCCGCTTGCGTCTGAACTCGACCCAAGGACCGAGCGGCAAAGCCAGCAGCGCGCCCGTGCCGACTCCCACCGAGCTGAGCAGCGCCACTTCGCCTGCGCCAGCGTGCAGCACGCGGATGGCGATGATCGCCATCGCGCCGAAGCCAAGGCCCGTTCCGTAGCTGCTGACTGCAAACGCAGCCCACAGCCAGCGGAACTGGCGGCCCAACGACGATCTTCTGCGCATCGCTACAGCGAAGCGAACGCTGTGGACGGCTTTCGGCGGGGATGTGCTGCCGCCGACTCTTTGGCTTGAGTCAGGCCGAACCGGTCATGCACGGCCGATTCAACGCTCGATAATGCATGTTATGTAAACAAGAACAAAAGGCGGCCGTATTACAGCGGCGCTTCTGCACGTTCACGCTCGGCAATCACACCCCCCGCCCAAGCATCAGCGCGTGCGCCAAATGGGCGTCCGAGCAGCGCCCGATGCCCAGCGATCCAGTCGTAGACGAGCGATGTCGTTGCGGGAAATCGCTCAGCCGTCATTGCGATCGGCTGCCCGCACGGCAATACGTCGAAAACAGCTGGGACAGCCGCGCCGCCTGAGCGCCGCTCGCCTCGAGCGTCGAGCAGATGCCATGAGGAAAGCCGCTCCTGCGGCTCGAGCGCAGCGAGCAGCCACTCACCGCGTGTGCCTTGAATCGTCGCAGGCCTGAGGTGATTTGCTCGATCCCACTTCAACAGCATCGCCAGGATCACGCGGCAGAAGCCGCAGTCGCCGTCGTAGAGAACTACGAGACGGTCATCGTCCATTGGGCTGACTAGGACGAGCGTCCCAGGCCCGCTGTATCTGCCGCATCATCGCTGGGTAGACGATCAGGTGCCGGAACGGGCCGATCAGCAGCATGTATGCCTCTCCGAGCGCACCGCGCGGCTTGACATAAACGCTCATCTGGCCGCGGTAGACGCCATCGCCCTGCTCGACCCAGCCCAAGTGCATCACGCCGTGCACTGTGCCGTTGGAGATCTCCGCAGCCGCCTCGTTCGCCGTGCGATAGATGGGCACGAATGTCGACGAGTCGATCGACTTGACCGGCGTGTCGTGGTCGCGCAGCTGCTCAGGGACGCGTGCGCTGAGACTTGTCTCGGTGCAGCCAGGAATCGCAAGCTTGCGGTCGGGGTCATCCCAGCCGAGCCACGATCCCATGCGGTGGCGCAACGAGAACAGCGCGCGAGTGGGCCACGAGCTGCCGCCGCTCGTCGGGTCCATTTCGTCGATCAGCTCCAGCAAGGCCGGGAAATCGTCCGCGCCCCCCTGCACCGGCAGCGCCCAGGCGTCCAGCAGCCTGAAATCGGGCGCAATCTCGGCGATCACCCACGGATGCCTTTCGTGCTCGCGGTTGGAGAGCCTCGCGCCGTCAGCGCTTGGCTTGGCGCCGTGTGTTCTTGCTCCAGCGCTCATCGCGCACCGGCCTCGGGCGAGAGCTCGGGCACATTGGTCAACCCCAACGCCCCAGCGGCGACACTCGCGGCGAGCAGCTCGTCGTAGGGCTCTTGCCCTGCGAGCTCGATCACCGCGCCCTCGAGCGCACCGAAGTAGGCGAGCGCCACAGCGCGGGCGGGCGGGCCAGGCGGAATCGAGCCCGCCCTCCTCCCCGCCTCGACTACACGCGTGCAGCGTTTGATCAGCGTTGCTGCAACGTCCTTGACTGCGCGCCCGACTGGATGATCCTGTCCGCTGAACTCGAGTCTCAGCGCAATCATCACGCGCGCAATGTCGCGCCGGCAGAAGACGGCGTGGCCGCGCGCCAGCAAGAGCAGCGCTGCCACTGGGTCTCGCTCTTGCTCCACGATCCTCCCCACCTCCTGGCGCCAGGTCTCATCCACCCAGGCCACCACCGACAGCGCCAAGTCCTCCTTGTCTTTGAACTGGTGGTAGAGCGCACCGCGCGTGTAGCCCGCTTCGCGCGCCACCTCCTCGAGCACCAAGTTTCCGTACCCGTAGCGCGAGATACCCCGGGCGGCCGACTCGAGCAGCGCGCTGCGCGTGCGAGCGCTGCGGTCGGCCTGCGTCGGGCGCTCTGTGTCGGCCGACGCCGAAGCTGAGGCTGTTTGCGCTTTGGCCCGCTTCGATGGAGTACGTACAGACATGTACGTATGTTAGCAATATGACGTCTCAGTCGACGAGCACGCGAATGACCTCCGCTTGGTTCGTGTGCCCAGCGAGGCAGATCGCGGGCGCCCCGCGATAATCGCGCGATGGCAAGCGCCGAAGCCAGCTCCACCTTCAGTGGCCGTACGGCCTGGGCGCGCAATCTCGCAGCGCCAGTGCGCGACTTTCTCAGCACTGAGACCGGCAGCGCAATCGTGCTGCTCGTCGCAACGCTCGCAGCGCTCCTGTGGTCGAACCTGCCGTGGTCTGACACGTATGAATCGGTGTGGACGACGAAGCTCTCGATTCATGTCGGCTCGAGCGGCATCTCAGCCGACCTGCGCCACTGGGTCAACGAGGGCCTGATGACGTTCTTCTTCCTCGTCGTCGGACTCGAGGCCAAGCGTGAGTTCGACCTCGGCGAGCTGCGCGAACGCCGGCGCTTGGCCGTTCCTGTGCTCGCAGCGCTCGGCGGCATGGCTGTGCCAGTGGCGATCTTCCTGGCCTTCAACGCCGGCCGCGCCGGCTCAGCCGGCTGGGGCGCGGCGATGTCGACCGACACTGCCTTTGCGCTCGGCGCCCTCGCCTTGCTGACGCCGCAGGCGGCCACTCGCCTGCGCGTGTTCCTGCTGACGCTCGCCGTCGTCGACGACCTCGGTGCGCTGATCGTGATCGCCACGGCATACACAAAACACCTCGAGCTGATGGCGCTGCTCGTCGCGATCGGCCTGTTCGTCGCGCTGCTGCTGCTGCGCTTCGTGCCCGCCGGGCGCCGCCAGGCCTCCGTGCTGATCGGCATCGCCCTCTGGGTCGCCATGTTCAAGTCGGGCATTGACCCCGTGATCGCAGGACTCGCAGCAGGGCTTGCGACGAGCGCGTTCACACCCGCGCGCGAAGATCTCGAGCGCGTGACCGAGCTGACCCGCTCCTTCCGCGAGCAGCCGACGCCAGAGCTCGCACGCTCTGCCCAGCAAGGCGTGCTCTCTGCAATCTCGCTCAACGAGCGGCTGCAGTACGAGCTGCATCCGTGGACGAGCTACGTGATCGTGCCGCTGTTTGCGCTGGCCAACGCCGGCATCCACATCACCGGTTCGCTGATCGAAAACGCGGTGACCTCGCCGATCACCCTCGGCATCGTCATCGGCTATGTCGTCGGCAAGCCGCTCGGCATCGTCGGCGCTTCCTGGCTTGCTTCTCGTCCCGCTTTGCATGGACCCAAGCCGCCGATCAGCTGGCCGCTGATCTTCGCCGGCGGCTCCGTTGCCGGAATCGGCTTCACCGTCTCGCTGCTGATCTCCGGACTCGCCTTCACCGGCGAGCATCTCGACGAGGCCAAGCTCGGCGTGCTCGGCTCGGCGATCATCGCGCCGATCGTCGCTTGGGTCATCCTCCGCGTCGTCAAACGGCTACCGAGCAGCGTCCGCGCACGCCAGATCAGCGCCACCGCAGAGGATCTGATCGATCTCGCCGAGGAGGTCGATCCCGCGCGCGATCACATTCGCGGTCCTGAGCACGCGTCGGTCACGCTTGTCGAGTACGGCGACTTCGAGTGCCCCTTCTGCGGTCAGGCCGAGCCGATCGTGCGCGAACTGTTGGCCTCCTCAGAAGACGACGTTCGCTACGTCTGGCGACATCTGCCGCTCAACGACGTGCACAGCAGCGCGCAGCTGGCCGCCGAGGCAGCAGAGGCCGCAAGCGACCAAGGGGCTTTCTGGCCGGTCTACGACGCCTTCCTTTCACACCAGGACGCGTTGACGCCACGCGACATCAGTCACATCGCAGAAGAGCTCGGGCTCGACATGGACCGGTTTTGGTCGGGGGTGCGCAGGCATGACCATGCGCCGCGAATCGCCGAGGACGTCGCCAGCGCAGACGCAAGCGGCGTCTCTGGTACTCCCACCTTCTTCATCAACGGTCGCCGCCACCAAGGCGCATACGACATCCAGACGTTGACAGCAGCCGTTCGCGCCGCACGCAACCGCTCGCGCCTTACAGCGACCGCTGCCCGCTGAGCGCCGCCCAGAGTCGAGCGGCAGCTGCTCATCAGACGACACGCTGCTCAGTCGTATATCGCGATCGGGATCACGGCGAGGACGTGGCCACCGTAGGTCAATGACCGCTCCATCGCTCCGAATAGGTGTCGGCGGCGCTTTTCTCCTTTCATCTTCAGGAATTCGCCGCGGACTCCAAGCTGGCGGAGCAATCGACCGTTTGCAGAGCGCAGTGCCGGCCAGTAGGTCGCAGCCGACACTCCATCGCCAAAGCCAGCCTCGGTGTCGCTCACGACCAGACCGACGACCGTTAGCGGCACGGCGAGCAGGCTGGGATCCCCAGTCAGGTTGGCGAAGCGTGCAGGCATGACCACTGTCACTCGCCCCGTGCTCGATCGTTCGGGTGTTTTCGGGTCATTCTGCGACCGCCGATTGCACGCTTCGACTTGCCGCCGTTCAGACGGGACAGAGAACGAGAACGGTATTCGGGGATTCTTGCCCGCCCGCAGCTCGAACGATCGCCGTTCTTTGATTGCGGGCTTCTTCGTCGCGTCGTCAGCCGTGGCGAATCCCGTCAGCGGCACGCGCCCGAACACTTCCGTGTCGACCCAATGGGGCTTGCGATCTCCGACAGCCTTGCGCAGCACCTCGTGTGAGAGCAGGCGAAAACCTGCGTAGCGGAGTTCTGGATAGGCGGAGAGAAACGGAGGAATCTGGACGGTGGCGCTCTTGATCAGGACGATCGTGCCGTCTTTCACAGCAGTCGGTGAGAGATCGTTGCCGAAGGTGCATTCGCGGTCTGTGTCCAGTTCGAGCACTGCTTTGTGTTCCTTCAGCCTTTCGAGCAAATCGTAAAACCTGTCTGCCTCGCTCTTGGTAACGACGACGCTTCTGACCAGCTGACTCCCGCGCGAGCCCGTCGCCGTCCCGACCTTCTCCAGTTCGAGTCCGAGGGTCGCGTTTTCAGTCGTCGTTTCTTGCAGATCTTCCTTATCGATGTCGCCTTTGTCCAACTGCCCAAGATATGAATCGACACGAGCACTGTCGAGATACATGTACTCGTTGGGTTCGGCCCGTGCAGACGCTTGCTTTGTGTAGTGCCCCAGCTTGAAGGCGCCAACAACGACCAGGACGAGCACCGCAGCAGAGATTGCGGATTTCCAGTGCTGCGCTAGCCATTTGAGCAGGCGGCTGAGCAGCGACCCGCCGCCATTCCCATGCTCCATTTACACACACCCCCGGCAAATGAATTGCTTCGCGGTCGCGGAGGTTACTTTGATCTACAGCTAAAAGTCAAGCTATCCGAATCCCAATCCGTCGAAGTTTACTTCCTCTTCACAACTCCGCCCACATCGCTTGAAGGCAGTCCAGCAAGCTCACGCGCTCGCACGAGCACCGCGTCGATCATCGGCTCAGTCAGCTTGCCTGTGAACGTGTTCTGCTGGCTTGGGTGAAAGCAGCCAAGCAGCGTGTATGAATCGAACGTCGCTTCAGCGCCATGTGTGAAGCGGGGCTTCGGGCGAAGTGGGCGGGCCGCTGGACCACCGCTCATCACGAGCAAACGCAACGCCGCGTCCCACGCAAACGCGCCAAGACACAGCAGCACGCGCACGTGCGCCAGCAGGCCAAGTTCTCGCGCCGTCCACGGCAGGCACAGATCGCGCTCCTCTGGCGTCGGCCGGTTGGCCGGTGGTGCGCAACGCACCGCCGCCGTGATCCTCATGTCGCGCAGCCTGAGGCCGTCGTCGCGGTCGACAGCCGTTGCCTGATTGGCAAAGCCCGCGCGCGCGAGCGCGGCGTAAAGGAAGTCGCCTGAGCGATCGCCCGTGAACATCCGCCCGGTGCGGTTCGCACCGTGCGCCGCTGGGGCCAACCCGACGACGAGGACGCTGGCGAGCGGATCGCCGAACGCCGGAATCGGCCGCCCCCAATAGGTCTCCCCTGCGAACGAAGCACGCCGCTCTCGCGCAACTTGCTCGCGCCAAGCGACGAGTCGGGGACAGCGCCTGCAGGCGGTGACCTCGTCCGAGAGGGAGTCGAGCTCAGTCGTGGCGTCCACGCTCACGGGGCAGTAGTAGCATCGTCGAAGCCATGCCACTGTGGATGCTGATCATGTTGCTCGCGCTGATCAAGCTCCCGCTCGCTGCGCTGATGCTGTGGATGCCGTTCCGCGACGACAGCGCGCTGAGCACAGGCGAGCCACCCGACCGCAGCGACGACGACGGCGGCTCACACGCGCTCCCTGCCGGCCCGCTCGATCCGCGCCCACGGCGTCCACTGCCCCAAGGCCCATTCCCGCACAGGCCACGACGGGGGCCACACGCCTCTCCTCCTCCCCCCTCTCCAGCTCGCGTCCGCGTTGCCTCGCGCAGTGCGCGACGCGTACGCGTCTCGCACCAGTAGGACGGCGCCGGCCGGACGGCGCCGCAGCATCATCTGGCTGTTCAGTCAGCGATTGCGCTTGCGCTGCTGCCGTGCGGCCTTCGCTTTTGCCCGTCGCTTGCGCAGCGCTGCAGCCGCATCGTGGGCCGAGCGCGCTTCAGCGACCTGCGGATCGCTCGCCGGAGCGACGCTGCGCGCGTCGCGCACGATCACGTAGGCAATCGCGACGAGCAGAACGAGCGCAACGACGATGACGATGATGATCGTTTTTTTCGAGTTCGTCGTCGTGCTCGTTGCCGGTGTCGTTTCCGTTTTCTGCGTTTGGGTCGTTTCCTGTACTCCGCCGCCTTCGCTCAATTCGTTGAAGGCGCCGCTGTTGCCGCCTTCTGACGCGCTCGACCCGCTTGCGCCTGTGCTCGATGTCGGCGTGGCTGGAGCGCTCTTGCTCGGGGTTGCAGCAGCCGTCGCAGCGAGTGGAGCGGCTATGCCACTGCAGCACAGTGCCAACAGCGTCGCAGCGCAAGCACAGCTCGAACGCAAACGCCACGTCTTGCCAAGGTGGGTTGACATGCGGCGAGCATACCGCCTGCATGTCCTGCGGCAACCGCGACATCACCAGGCCGATCCCGGCTCCGCAGTCGACCGCTCAGACCATAGAATGACGGCCGATGGCGCCCAAACAACGACAGGTCAGGATCGAGCAGCGTGGCGGCTTGGAGGCAATCCAGGCACTCGAAACGCGCTCTGACGAGGAGCTCGAGGCTGAGACCAAATACAAGTCGGCTGCGATGGCAATCCTCGGCGCCCGCGCTGCCGAGCGATTCGACGCCGAGAAGGCGCGCGCATACTTCCAGCGCGCGATCGCTGCCGCTCGTCCGCAAGAGCGGATGCAGCTCAGGCGCATGGCTGACGCCTCGCTCGCGCTGGCAGAACGCCGCGCCGGCGATCTGAAGAGCGCTGTTGAGCGTCTTGGTCAGGCGCCCCCGAGCGGTCGTCAAATGCTTGCTCTGCGTGCGATGGGTCTGCTGATTCCGTCCGCCTCGGCAGGCATCCTCGCGCGCGTTCGCGGGATCCTCCTGATCATCGTGCTGGTCGTTGCACTGCTCGCGATCGGCCTGGGCATCGTCGAGCTGATCTCGCTTCCATTCGGCGGACTTGGCCTGGCCCCAGGCATTCTGCTTGGACTGTTCGTCGTGATTGCCGCACTCGGGATTGCCGCTGCCATCGGGCGACGTCGCCGCGATCGAGCCAAGGCCGCGGCCGGGTAGCAGCAAACGACTGCACGCAGAAGTGGCGTGTGTTCTCGGCGCACTACGCTTGGCGCCGTGCCAGAGACAGTCGTGCCCAAGACAGGCGCTTCGATTTGCCTGCTCGTCAATCCTGCAGCGGGAGGTGGCAAGGCGGCAACGCTCGCGCCACAGGCAGAGCGCATGCTGCGCGCCCGTGGTCTGGACGTGCATCGCACCGACACACGCAGCCTCACGCACGCACGCGAGCTGGCTGTCGCGGCTGCACGGGCGAATCAGCACGTGGTCGTGCTCAGCGGTGACGGGGCCATCGGGGCAGTAGCTGAAGCGCTCCGCGAGGTGCCTGGCGCCGTTCTTGGCGTGCTGCCTGGTGGACGCGGCAACGATCTCGCTCGCGCGCTCGGCGTTTCGCTGGAGCTCGACGAGGCGTGCGCGACGATCGCCGGCGGCGTGTGGCGTGCGATGGACGTCGGCGAGGTCAGCGCGATGGCTGTGGCTGCGCCCGACCGCCCTGCACGGACGTTCGTCGGCATCGCCTCAGCTGGTTTCGACAGCGACGCCAATCGCATCGCCAACGAAGCACCGTCGTGGCTGGGCAATCTCGTCTATGCCTATGGCGCGTTGCGCGCGTTGCTCGCGTGGCATCCAGCGAGCTTCGAAATCGAGCTCGACCCGCCCGGCGAGCGGCATCGCTTCACCGCTTACACCGTCGGTGCCTGCAACTCACGATCCTACGGGGGCGGCATGCGCGCCGCGCCTGATGCGCTGCTCGATGACGGGCAGCTCGAGGTGGTCGTGCTCGAGAACGTCAGCAAGCTCGCTTTCCTGACGAAGATCCTGCCGCGCGTGTTCAGCGGCAGACATGTGCAAGAGCCGAGCGTGCACGTGTTTCGCGCACGCGAGGTCGCGATCGAGGCAGATCGTCCATTCACGATGTACGCCGACGGTGACCCGATCGGCGAGCTGCCCTTGCGGGCACGGGCCGTCGCTGGGGCGATCAACGTGCTCGTCCCGCCTGCAGCCGAAGCGGACTCCGCGTTCAGCAGCAGGCCAAAGCGATGACGAGCTCGCTGGCGCCAAAGCTGGCTGTCGCCCGTGCCGTCGCGACGCTCTCTCGTCTGCGCGGCGGAGGCGCAACGAGCGCGCCTGGGAAGGTGCTGCTCCGACTCGAACCGCACGCGATCGATCGCCTCGGCGCACGCTTGCGGGAAGGCAGCGTGCTCGTCTCCGCCACGAACGGGAAGACGACGACAGCCGCGATGGTCGCCGGCATCTGCGAGCGAGCCGGTGTCGAGCTGGTGCACAACGCACAGGGCGCGAACATGGCCGGCGGCATCGCCACTGCTCTGCTCACAGCTGCCCGTCCGCGAGGGGCGATCGCCGGCGAGCTCGGTCTGTTCGAGGTCGACGAGCTGTGGCTCGACGCTGTCGCGACACAGCTGCGACCGCGCATGATCCTGCTTGGCAACCTGTTTCGCGACCAGCTCGACCGCTACGGCGAGCTCGAGACGATCGCCGAGCGCTGGGCGGGAGACCTGCGTGCCGATCGCCTGGTGCTCAATGCCGACGATCCACTGATCGCCGACATCGGCCGCGAGCGTCCGGAGACTCTGTACTTCGGCGTCGATGACGATTCGCTCGCCCTGCCCGGGATGTCGCACGCAGCCGACGCAAAGCACTGCCGGCGCTGCGGCGCCCCGTACGTGTTCGACGCCATCTATCTCGGTCACCTTGGCGACTACCACTGTCCGAGCTGTGGCCAACGTCGCCCGCAGCCCTCTGTGCGGGCGAGCGGGATAGTCCTCGAAGGCGTCCGCGCCTCGCGCTTCGCGCTGCACACGCCGGCAGGAGATGCATCCATCGAGCTGGCCCTGCCAGGTCTCTACAACGTCTACAACGCGCTCGCCGCCGCAGCGCTCGCGACAGCGCTCGAGATCCCCGTCACCGATATAGCAGCCGGCTTGCAGGACACGCGCGCAGCCTTTGGACGCGCCGAGACGATCATGCTCCACGCCGCCGCCGGAGCTAACGGCGCGACACACCGCGCAAGCGGTGCTGCGACGGCGCCGCGCGAGCTGCGCATCTTGCTCGTGAAGAATCCGGCCGGTGCCAACGAGGTTCTGCGCACGCTCACGCTGGAGCCAGGCGAGCACGACGTGCTGGGCGTGCTCAACGACAAGATCGCCGACGGTCGCGACGTCTCTTGGATCTGGGATGCCGACTTCGAGCTGCTTGCCGGACGCGTGCGACACTTCACGTGCAGCGGCAGTCGAGCGCCAGAACTAGCCTTGCGGATGAAGTACGCAGGCGTCGAGCCCACGCGAATCCAGATCGAGCCCGACCTCGGGCGCGCCCTGGAGCACGCGACCCAAAATCGTCCTGACGCATCCTCGCCGCTCTATGCATTGCCGACCTACACGGCGATGCTCTCGCTGCGCGAGCTGCTCGTCGCGCGTGGGGAGGCGAGCAGCTCGTGGTCCTAGACGACTCGCGCTTGGCTGGAGGTGCCGAGTCGATTGTCGCGCCGACGCCACCTTCGGTCGTTTGGCACGACATCGAGTGCGGCGCCTATCGTGCCGATCTGCCCCTGTGGCATGAGCTTGCTGAGCAGAGTGGGGGCTCAGTGCTCGACATCGGCGCCGGCAGCGGGCGTGTAACGCTCGAGCTCGCGCGCTCGCGCCACACGGTCACTGCGCTCGACCGCGAGCTGCAGCTGCTCGAAGCGCTGCGTGACCGCGCCGGCTCACTCGACGTCAGAACCGTCTGCGCTGACGCATGCTCGTTCAGCCTGAAGCAGTCCGACTATGACCTCTGCATCCTGCCGATGCAAACGATCCAGCTGCTCGGCGGAGCGGCGCGAAGAGCCGAGCTGCTGCGCTGCGCAAAGACCCACCTGCGCCGAGGTGGCGTGCTTGCCTGCGCAATTTTGGGCAAGGTCGAGCCGTTTGACTGCTCAGCCGGCGGCAATGGCCCGGCGGCTGAGCGGGCGAAAGTCGACGGCCTGCTCTACCTGAGCCGTGCCGTCCGCGTGAGCGAGACACCGACGACGGTGGTGATCGAACGGGAGCGCCGGATCCTGGGCGATGACACGCTTGAAGATGGGCGTGCAACGAGCACGAACGACGATCGTCCTGAGCGCAACATCGTCGAGCTCGACAGGATCACCGCCAAACGGCTGCAGCAGGAGGGCGAAGCAGTCGGCCTGGACGTTGCACCGGCGCGTGAGATCGCCGCCACCGATGAGCACGTCGCCAGCAGCGTGGTGATCTTCCGTGCATGAGCCAGCGGTTGTCCGATGAGCGCAGCTTCGACTGGCGAATCGCGTGGGCTGCGGGTATGCGCGCTGTATCCAGACCTGATGAACATCTACGCCGACCGCGGCAACCTGCTGATGCTCGAACGCCGCTGTCGATGGCGCGGGATCGACTTTCAGTTGCAGTCGAGCGGGCTCGGCGATTCGCTCGATGCAGAGGCGCACGATCTCTTCTATCTCGGAGGCGGACAGGACCGCGACCAGCGTCTGTGCGCAGCGGACCTGCTCGCCACCAAGCGCGATGCGCTCCAGCAAGCCGCCGCGCGAGGCGCGGTCGTACTCGGGATCTGCGGCGGCTATCAACTGCTCGGCCACTCGTACACGCTGGGCAGGCAGCGGATCGAGGGCGTCGGCCTGCTCGACCTGCACACCGTGCGCAGCGACGAGCAACGGCTGATCGGCAACGTCGCGATCGAGTTGCAGCTCGGTGCCAGTCGACGCGTGCTGGCGGGCTTCGAGAACCACGGCGGGCGCACGTCGCTTGCAGCTGAGCAGGCGCCGCTCGGTCGAGTGCTGCGCGGTCACGGCAACGATGGGCGCAGCGGCTTTGAGGGCGCGCGCAGCGGCAACACGATCGGCACATACCTGCACGGTCCGCTGCTGCCGAAGAACTCCTGGTTCGCCGACTGGCTGATCGCGCAAGCGCTTGGCATCGACGAGACACGGCTCACACCGCTCGACGATGAGCTCGAGCTGCAGGCACACACGAGCGCGCTGCACGTTGCAGGCCTTTGAGCTGCCTCCAGCGGCCGCGCTCACGCCCGCAAAGTCGGCAATTGCCGCCTGTCCCCGTCGGCGTCGACTCATACGATCGGCAGATGGAGCTTTCCGAGTATCAGCGTTTGTCGCGCAGCACCGCCCAATACCCGCGCAACGAGGCGTTGACGTACCCAGCGCTCGGTCTTGCAGGTGAGGCCGGCGAGTTCGCAGACCACGCCAAGAAGGTGATCCGCGACGACGGCGGTGAAGTTACGGCCGAGCGGCGGGAGGCAATGGCCAAGGAGCTTGGCGATGTGCTCTGGTATGTGGCTCAGCTGTCGACCGAGCTCGACCTCGATCTCGATCGGGTCGCCCAGCAGAACCTCGAGAAGCTGCTCTCGCGCAAGCGGCGCGGTGTCCTCGCCGGCAGCGGCGACGACCGCTGACTAGGCGCTCGCAGGGCGCGGCGGCGGCGAGATCGCGAAGCGCTCGAAGCGCTGGGCCAGGCGTGCAGGCACGAGCGCACGCACGCGCACGCCCTCGGGCGTGTCCTCGCGGCTGACCTCGCCGGCGAGCTCGTGCAGCTCAGCGAGGCTGCCGCCGTCGGCGTAGGGCACGAGCAGCTCGAGGCGGCGCAGCGTGTGGGCGAGCTCGCGCTCGATCCGCTCGCCGAGCTGCTCGAGCCCCTCCCCCGTGACGCCGCTGACGAGCACTGCGTCGGGGTGACGCAAGCGCAGCTCGTCGCGTGCGTCCTGGTCGATCAGGTCGATCTTGTTCAGCACGAGCAGCCGCGGACGGTCGCCGGCACCGATCTCCTGCAGTGTCTGCTCGACGGAGCGGCGCATCTGATCAGCCTGCTCCTCAGGCGCAGAGGCGTCGATCACGTGGGCCAGCAGGTCAGCGCGACGAGTCTCCTCGAGCGTCGCAGCAAACGCGTCGACGAGCTGGTGCGGAAGCTTTGCGATGAAGCCGACCGTGTCGGTCACGAGGTGCTGGCGACCGCTCAAACGCAGCGTGCGCGTCGTCGGGTCGAGCGTGTGGAAGAGGCGGTCGCGCACCCCTACCTCAGCGCCCGTCAGCGCGTTGAGCAGCGTTGACTTGCCTGCGTTCGTGTAGCCGACGAGCGCGATCGTCGGCAGCGACGCACGCTCGCGCTCGGCGCGCTGCACGGCGCGTGTGCCCTTGACGTGCTCGAGGCGGCGCTTGAGCGCAGAGATGCGGTCGCGCGCGAGGCGTCGATCGGTCTCGATCTGGCTCTCCCCCGGCCCCCTCGTGCCGATGCCGCCGCCGAGTCGCTCGAGGTGGCTCCACAGCCCGCGCATGCGGGCGAGGTTGTATTCGAGCTGTGCCAGCTCGACCTGCAACTTGCCCTCGGCGCTGTTTGCGTGCGAAGCAAAGATGTCGAGGATCACCGTCGTGCGGTCGACGACCGGCATGCCGACAGCCTCCTCCAGGTTGCGCTCCTGACGCGGTGTCAGCTCGTCGTCACAGGCGATCAGGTTGGCGTCTGCAGCGCGCGCAGCTGCCTTTGCCTCAGCGACCTTGCCCGGACCCAGGTAAGTGTTCGGGTGCGGCGCTTCGCGCCGTTGAACCATCTCGCCGACGACGCCGACGCCGGCCGTGCGGAGCAGCTCGGCCAGCTCTGCGAGGTCGTCACCGTCAGGCAGCGCGGCGACGCAGAACGCGCGCTGACGCGCACGGGCCGGCTGTCCGTTGGGGCCGCTGTATACGGCGGCAGCTGCCGGGGGCGCGGGCGCGTGGCCGTTGGCGGAGGGCTGGCTCTCGACGTCGCCCTGTGAGCGAGCGGGCACGCTGCGGCTTCTTTGCATCTAAGCGTCAGTTTAGAGCGCAAACGGGCACGCGCTTGTGAGCAGCCTGTAGCTGCGACGCCCCGCGTCAGCACTGCGCGGCGCTCTCAGCCGGCAAGTGCACCGAGGCGCTCAACGGCCTCGAGCAGGCGATCGTCGGGCGTCGTCAATGCGATCCGAAACCAGCCCTCGCCGGCAGGTCCGTAGACAGCACCGGGCGTGATCACGACGGCTGCCTCTTCGAGCACGTGCTCGCAGTAGGCCGCAGAGCTGTCATAGCCCGCTGGGACGGGCGCCCAGACGTAGATCGTGGCGTGCGGCGGGTGCACGTCGACGCCGACCTTGCGCAGCGCGTCGCAGACGAGATCGCGACGTTTGCGATACAGCTCGACCATCGAAGCGACCTCGCTGTCAGCCTCCGGCGAGAGCGCAGCGATGCCGGCGAGCTGCACGGCCTCGAACAGGCCTGAGTCGATGTTCGTCTTCAGTCGCCAGTACGTCTGCAGCGCGTCGGCGTTTCCGACCAGCACGGCGCAGCGCCAGCCGGTCATGTTGGAGCCCTTCGACAGCGAGAAGACCTCGATGCCGACGTCCTTCGCGCCGGGCGTAGCAAGGAACGACGGCGGCTTGTAGCCGTCGAAGGCGATCTCTGAGTAGGCGTTGTCGTGCACGACGAGGATGTCGTAGGCGCGCGCAAACTCGATCACGCGCTCGAAGAAGCCCTCAGGAACGAGTGCACCCGTCGGGTTGTTGGGGTAGTTCAGATACATCAGCTTCGCCTTGCGCGCGACGTCCTCGTCGATCGCGCCGAGGTCGGGGGCGAAGCCGAGCTCGGGCTCGAGCGCCATCAGCACAGGCTCTGCGCCGGCCAGCCAGGGGCCGGCCGTGTACACGGGATAGCCAGGGTCGGAAGCGAGCGCATAGTCGCCCGGGTCGAGGAAAGCGAGGTTGAGATTGAAGATCGCCTCCTTGGCGCCGAGCGCTGGAATGATCTCGCTCTCAGGGTCGAGCACGACGTCGAAGCGCCGCTCGTAGAAGTCGCGCACAGCCTCGCGGAAGTCGGCGCGCCCGCGGTTCGAGGGGTATTGGTGCGTTTCAGCCTCCGTCACGGCCTCCTGCATCGCCTCGACGATCAGCGGCGGCGTCGGTCTGTCGGGGTCGCCGATGCCGAGGCTGATCACGTCGATTCCAGCCGCGCGCTTCTCGGCGATCTTGCGCTCCAGCTCGGCGAACGCATACGGCGGTATGCGCTCCAAGCGCTCACTCGGTTTCATGCAGCTCCTTTGCGAAGTCGTCACTGAGGCGTCCCTCGAACACCGGTCGCGCCCATCCTGTCAGGTGGACGTTCAGGCCATCGTGCACGTCGACCTGCAGCTCGCCGCCGTCGAGCGTCACGGCGATGCTCGCATCGGCGAGCCCGCATTCGGTCAGGTAGGCGACTGCTGCGCCAGTGGCACCAGTGCCAGAGGAGAGCGTCTCGCCGACGCCACGCTCGAAGATGCGCGCGCGAATCTTCGGCGCAGCGCCGCCATCGAGCTCGACATACCAGGAGACGTTCGTGCGGTTGGGAAACTGTGGGTCGGCTTCGATCGCAGGTCCGAGCGAAGGTAGGTCGAGCTGATCGAGCTCGCGCTCGTCCGCCACGCGAATGGCGCACTGGGGGTTGCCGATCGAGACGTGCTGGAAGGACCAGTCGCGTCCGCCGGAGGAGACCGTGCCACGTCCGTCCGCCGGCCCGTCTGGAAAGTCCTCGGAGGCGAGCTTGGCGCTTCCCATGTCGACGCGACAGGTGTCTGCCCCGGTGATCGTCGGGCGAATCACGCCTGCAGCGGTCGTAATCGAGAACTGCTCGCGCTCAGTCCAGCCGCGATGGCGCAGATAGAGGATCGCCTCGCGCGCGCCATTGCCCGACAGCTCTGCCTCTGAGCCGTCTGGGTTGAAGATCTGAAGGGCCGCCACGTGCTCTGGATCGGGCGAGGGAGAGAGCAGCAGCACGCCGTCTGCGAACACGCCGAAGTGACCCTCACAGAGGCGCCTGATGCGCGCCGGCGTCAGCTCGAACGCCAACTCGTCGCGCTCGACGATCAGATAGTCGTTGCCGAGCGCCTGCCACTTCTCGAATCTCATCCGGCGGCGGAGTCTAGGATCTCAGCGGCCACGTCGTCCGCCGAGCGTCCCGTGACGTCGATCGTCGTGACGCCGGAGAGCTTGCGCATCCAGGCGAGCTGTCGTCGTGCGTAGTTGCGCGTGCGCCGCTTCATCGTCTCGACGTCATCGCTCAGCAGCTCCTCGAAACCGAGCGCCTTGCGCGCCGTCTCAGAGACGCCGGCAGCGCTCGCGCGCCGCACCTCCTCACTCGCGCCAGCCGCGACGATCTCCTCCACGCGAGCGTTGATCCGCTCATACAGCGCCTCGCGCTCCATCGTCAGCCCAGCCAGCAGCGTCGGATGACGCAGCTCTGAGCTCCACAGCTGCGAAGGACCTTCAGGCGGTTCGAGCTGACCCAGTTCGAGCGCCTCCAGTGCACGGATCACTCGCCGCGTATTGCTCGCGTCCAGCTCCTCAGCCGCCCACGGCGCGCGTCGGGCGAGCTCGGCATGGAGTGCGCCGGCACCGTGCTCCTGCAGATGCTCGGTCCAGCGTTCGCGAGCGCCCGGCGCGGGTGCAGGGCGCAGATTGAGGTCGGCAAGCGCAGCTCGGAGGTAGAGGCCTGTTCCCCCGACGACGATCGGCCGACGGCCGGCGGCGAGCAGCGCGTCGATCTCGCTGTGCGCCAACTGCGCGTACTCCCCGACGCTAAACGTCGCGTCGAGCGGGAGGAAGGAGACCATGCGGTGCTCCAGCGCCTCGCGCTCGGCCGGCGAGGCAACGCCCGTCAGCGCCTCGATGCCGGTGTACACCTGCAACGCATCCGCCGACACGGCGACAGGGCTCTCGCCGCGCTCACGCAGCAGCCCGGCGAGCGCCACGGCGATCGCCGTCTTGCCCACGCCCGTAGGACCGAACAGGGCTATTACCTGCGGCGCATCGTGCGATGCGGACAGTGCTGAGGGCTCGGCCATCCGCGCAGTATCGCCAGGATCTGACAGCTCGCGTCGACAAGCACGCTGACGCTCGAAGGGAGCGGGCCAAGCGACCACCGAAGCGCCTTCTAGGCTGCTGTGGTGCACAGCACCGAAGAGGAGCAGAGCAAGCTCTCCCCTGCGCTCGTGCTGCTGATGGCCGTCGCGTGCGGCGCAGCTGTGGCGAATCTGTACTACGCGCAGCCGCTGCTGAACACGATCGCGCACGACTTCAACACGTCCGACGAGGCGGCTGGTCTGCTCGTGACCGCCTCGCAGGTCGGTTATGCGGCAGGCCTCGTGCTGCTCGTTCCGCTCGGCGATCTGCTCGAGCGCCGGCGTCTGATCACGGGAATCCTGTTGATCACAGCGCTCGCGCTGGGCGCGACGGCAGCGGCGCCAAGCTTCAGCCTGCTGGCGGCTGCGCTGCTCGTCGTCGGCATCACGTCCGTCGTCGCGCAGATCCTCGTTCCGCTGGCAAGCACGCTGGCAGCCGAGTCAGAACGTGGCCGCGTCGTCGGCAAGGTGATGAGCGGACTGCTGATTGGGATCTTGATCGCGCGTACTGCGAGCGGAGTGCTCGCCGAGCTTGGTGGATGGCGCCTCGTGTTCGGCCTGTCGGCGGCATTGATGGTTGCGCTCAGCTTCGTGCTTCACGCGAGGCTGCCACGCGTCGAGCCGAGCACCAAGCTCTCCTACCCGGCGCTGCTGCGCTCGATCGGCGAGTTGATCGTGCAGCAGCCTACGCTGCGTGTGCGGATGATCTACGGCGCGTTGCAGATGGGGCAGTTCAGCGTGCTCTGGACGACGATCGCGTTCCTGCTCGGTGGCCACCCGTACAACTACGGCGAGGCGACGATCGGGCTGTTCGGCCTCGTCGGGCTGGGTGGCGCGCTTGCCGCGCAGTTCGCTGGGCGTATGGCTGACCACGGACACCACCATCGCTCGACAGGGCTGTTCTTCGCGATGATGCTGCTCTCTTGGGGTGCAATCGCCGATGGTCGCTCCTCGCTTGCACTGCTGATCGTTGGGATCGCCGTGCTCGATCTCGGCATCCAGGGTGCGCAGATCACCAGCCAGAGCGTGATCTACGCACTCGATCCTGAGGCGCGCAGTCGGCTGACGACGGCATACATGACCACTGTGTTCGCCTCGGCTGCCGTCAGCTCGGCATTGGCCTCCGCGGTCTACGAAGGCTCAGGCTGGGACGGCGTCGCAGGGCTCGGTGGTGGGCTGGCCGCGCTCGGAGTGATCATCTGGGGAATCGAGCAGCTCCTCAGACGGCGGAGCAGCACAACGGCAGCGCATCGGACCCCGCTCTCGGAGGTGTAGCCGGCTGAAGGCGGCAGAAGGCGCCCGCTTCGCGTAGGGTGAGTGTCGTGCAGATCGCCGGCTCGACAGTGCTCCTGACAGGCGCCACCGGAGGCATTGGCCAGGCAATAGCTCGCTCGATGCACGAGCGCGGCGGCAAGCTGATTCTCACCGGTCGGCGCGTCGATGTGCTCGAGCCGCTGGCCAAGGAGCTTGACGCCCGCGTGCTCGCCGTCGACTTGGCGGAGGTCGCCGAGGTCGACAGGCTCGTCCGCGAGGCGGGCGAGGTAGACATACTCGTGGCCAACGCCGCCCTGCCCGCCTCGGGCACGCTCGACTCGTTCTCGCTGCAGGAGATAGATCGCGCGCTCGACGTCAACCTGCGCGCCCCGATCGTGCTCGCCCACGCGCTTGCCCCGGCGATGGTCGCGCGCGGCAAGGGGCACCTGCTGTTCATGTCCTCGCTTGCCGGCAAGGCCGCCACACCCGGTACAGCGTTGTACAACGCTTCCAAGTACGGCCTGCGTGGCTTCGCCGGCGCCCTCCGTGCCGACCTGCGAGCAAGCGGCGTCGGTGTGTCCGCCGTCTTCCCTGGGTTCATCCGTGACGCCGGCATGTTTGCCGAGGCAGGCGTCAAGCTCCCTCCTGGCATCGGCACGCGCACTCCAGGGGACGTCGCCAAGGCTGTCCTCCGCGCAATCGAGCACAACCGCGGCGAGACCGACGTCGCGCCGCTGCCACTGCGCGCGAGCACCCTCTTCGCCAACCTCGCACCAGAGCTGGCGGGCAGCGTTGCGCGCAAGATCGGCTCAGAGGACATCACGCGCAAAATGGAGGCCGGCCAGCGCCACAAGCGCTGATCGACCACAGCTCAGAAGAGCGAGGTCTGCAACATCGGCGTCGGAGCACCGTCGTCGCTCGACAACGATGGACTCGTCGCTCGCGCGAGTGGACGAAAGCCGTTGCGCAGGCCGGGCCGTCGGACGAGTTTCGCCAGCCGCTCGCGTTCTTTCTGCGGCGCATACGCGCCGCGTGCATAAAGGCGTTCGTAGCGAGAGACGAGGTCGGGGCGCTGAGCGCGCAGCCAGTCCATGAACACGTGACGCACCTCCCCGCGCAGATGCAGCGCCACGCCGCCGACGCTGGTCGCTCCCGCCGCCGTCACCTGCTCGAGCAGCTTCTCGACCTGAGCGGGCGAGTCGTTGATACCCGGCATCAACGGCGCGATCAGGACGCCCGTCGGAATACCAGCGCGGTTCAACTCGCCCACCGCCTCAATCCGCGCTCGCGGGTTCGGCGTGTGCGGCTCAGTTGCGCGCCACGCCTTCTCATCGAGCGTCGGGATGGAGAGGCATGCCGTGAAGCTCGCCCGCGCTGCGATCTGCAGCATCAGCTCCAGGTCACGCAGCAGCAACGGCGACTTCGTCAGCACCGAGCACGGGTTGGCAGCATCGCGCAGCGCTTCCCAGATGCCTTCCATCAGGCGGTAGCGCCCCTCGACCCACTGGTACGGATCAGTGTTCGTCCCCAGCGCCACGTGTTCGCGCCTCCATGAGCGCTTTGCCAGCTCCGCGCGCAGCACCTCCGGCGCGTTGACCTTGACAACGATCTCCTTCTCGAAGTCGCGGCCTGCATCGAAGCCGAGAAAGGTATGGGTTGGTCTGGCAAAACAAAACGTACACGCATGACAACAACCCCTGTACGGGTTGACAGTCCAGCGAAACGGCATCCGCGATTTCTCGGGCACGCGGTTGAGCACCGACCTTGCCCGCACCTCGTAGAACCGGGTCTCGAGCGCCTCGGGTGCGTCGAAACGGCGTACGACGGCTTCATCGCGGTAGCCGGGCAGCCGGCGCTGCTCCTCCTGCTCGATCGTGAGATTGCTCCAGCGCACGAACACATGTTCGCACAGCCCGCTGTCGGACCTCCCTACACAGCTCCTACAGAGCACTTGCAGCGCACTTAGCACCCAGCGCGAGCATCTGATGCAGGCAATCCGAACCATGACCGAGGAGGTCGAGCGCTATGAACGTCTCACGCTTGCTTGCAGCCACAATGGTCGCCGGCACAACTCAGGAATCGCCCAGAACTCGCTCCAGCATGGTCGCACGGCGGGCCGCGCCGAGCAGCGATCTTGCCTCGGCTCGGGACGCCGTCACGCAGCGATCCCAAGGCCAAGCGAAGCTCTCCCGTCGCACGCGCGAAATGCTCACATCCAGGCAACGTTTGTCCACGCCGTGAGTCGTTCGTAATCGTGACCTTCAACACCGCCGAGCAGAGGGTTGATGAAGAGTGACCACGCTCACTCCCAAGAGACAAGGCCAGGGGCCACATCATGGCTTTGTCAGGATGATTTCGACCGCGAGCGGATGCTCGACATGGAGGAGCGCGTGCGGCCGGTCAGACAGCGTGCGCTGGCGATCCTCGCCGTCGCGCTTGTCGCCGCCGGGCCGTGGCTCGGCTGGTGGCCGGCGCTGTTCTTGATTCCCGCTGCGCTGTGCTTCGGCACCGCGGACCTGTTCATGCCGCGCGTCGTGCGACCAGAGCTGCTGATGTTCGGCGCGTGGATCGGCAGCGGCCTCGTGATCGGCGGTGCGGTCGCACTTTCTGGCGGCCCCACCCAACCGACTCTCTCCTGGCTTGCCATTCCTGTGATCACGCTCAGCTCACGCTTTCCCATGCGCGGCGTCGTCGTCGGCGTGATCATCAACATCGTGATCCTGCTGGTCGTCGCCTTCGGCGTCGACACTGCCGAGGTGATCGACAATCCAGTGCTCGTGATCGCGCCTGTAGCGCTGCTGCTGTGCGTGGCAGTGCTCTCGACGCCGCTGATGCGCTCTGACATCCAGCACCGCAGCGACGCAGTGATCGACCAGCTGACGGGAATGCTCAACCGCAAGGCGCTCAGCACGCGCGTCGACGAGCTCGCCCAGCAATCGGCCTTCACAGGCGAGTCCGTCGGGATCATCATCGGCGACCTCGACCACTTCAAGCAGATCAACGACACGCGCGGTCATTCCGTCGGGGATGTCGTGCTCAGAGAGGTCGCCTACCAGGTGCGCAAGGAGCTGCGCGCGTTCGACCTCGCCTATCGCCTTGGCGGCGAGGAGTTCCTGATCCTGCTCCCAGGCTCCGACCTTGCTCAGTCGGCTGAGCTGGCCGAGCAGCTGCGCCAGTGTGTCTCCGGCCGGCGCGTCGCAGGCGGCGTCGCCGTGACGATGAGCTTTGGCGTCGGCGCTTCGCGCATCGGCGAGCCCTTCGACTACGCGAAGGTGTTCAAGCGCGCCGACGCTGCGCTCTACCGCGCCAAGGGCAATGGCCGCGATCAGGTGTGCCTCTCAGAGCCGAACTCACCACCGTCGCCCGGCGTCCGCGCCCTCGCCTACTCGAGCTAGCCCCTCAGGCGCCGACGCGGGCGAGCAGCAGCTCCTCGCCGGCAAGCGTCTGGCTCGTCGCCGAGTCGATCCGCACCTGCGTGAGCTCGCCTGGGGCCGCCAGACCGGCGAAGTTGACGACTTTGTTGTGGCGCGTGCGGCCACGCAGCTTCTCTGGATCGGTCCGCGAGGCGCCTTCGACGAGCACCTCGAGCGTGCGCCCGACAAAGCGCTGCGCGCGCTCGCGTGCACGACGCTGCACGACCTCCAGCAGCCGCTCCATCCGCTCCACCTTGACTGGGTGCGACACGAGACCCTCTTCGATCAGGGCCGCCTCCGTGCCGCGGCGCGGCGAGAAGACGAACGTGAACGCTGCGTCGTAGGCAACCTCCTCAGCCACTTCCAGCGTCTGCACGAAGTCCTGCTCGCTCTCGCCCGGAAAGCCGACGATGATGTCCGTGCTCAGCGCCACGTCCGGTACGTGCTCGCGGATCATCGCCACACGGTCGAGGTAGCGGCCGCGGTCGTACGTGCGGCGCATCGCCTTCAAGATCCGCGACGAGCCCGACTGCAGCGGCAGATGGATGTGCTCGCACACGCTCGGAAGCTCTGCGTGCGCGCGGATCACGTCCTCGCGCATGTCCTTCGGATGTGGGCTCGTGTAGCGAATCCGCGCGATTCCCTCGACCGCGTCGACCGCCTCGAGCAGCGCCGCAAACGTCGGGCGTCCCGGCAGATCGCGGCCGTAGGAGTTGACGTTCTGGCCCAACAGCGTCACCTCGCGCACGCCCTCCCCCGCCATCAGCTGTACCTCGGCTACGAGCTCATCGAGTGGGCGGCTGACCTCGCGACCGCGTGTCGAAGGCACGATGCAGTAGGAGCATGCGCAGTTGCAGCCGACGCTGATCTGCATCCACCCTTGGAATTGACGCGCGCGATGTGCCGGCAGGTGTCCCGTGAAGCCCTCGAACTCGAAATAGCCCTGCGCAGTCAACGAGTCGCTTGTCAGGAACTCGGCCAGCTTGTGCACCTGCCCCGGCCCGAACGCGACGTCGACGAACGGGAAGCGCTCGAACACCTCGTCCTTGACCGACTGCGCCCAGCACCCTCCCACGCCGATCGTCACGCCCTCGCGTTCTGACTTCAGCCGTTTCGCTTCGCCCAGGTGCGCGATGAAGCGGCGGTCGGCCGACTCCCGGATCGAGCACGTGTTGAACAGGATCAAGTCCGCCTGCGCACGCTCCTCCGCCTCGCTGTAGCCGAGCGACTGGAGCATCCCCTTCATCCGCTCGGAGTCGTGCTCGTTCATCTGACAGCCGAACGTCGTCACGTGGTATCGCTTCTGCATTCCGGGCCCCGTCATCAAGGCCTCATGATGCCAGGCCACGCCCCCCTCGCTTCAGCCTCCCCGCTCCAGCGCTGGCAGCTCGCGCTTGGCAACGTCGATTGGGATCGCAAAGTTGATTCCCGCGTTCCCGCCGTTGGCACCCAGGCTCACGATCTGCGAGACGATCCCGATCACTTCTCCCTGGGAGTTGATCAACGGGCCGCCTGAGCTGCCGGGGTCGATCGGCGCATCCGTTTGCAGAGCACCGTCGATCGCAACGCCGCTGGGAGCCTGGATCTGCCGTCCGCTCGCCGACAGCAGACCGGCGGTGAGCGTGCGGGCATAGCCGAACGGATTCCCGATTGCCAGAACCGGATCTCCGATCTCGACGTCGCCAGAGCTACCTAGCCTGAGCGGGTGCAGCGTCAAGCTCGTGGTTGGGATGCGCAGCACCGCGAGGTCGTGAGCGGGATCCTTGCCCACGACCTGAGCCCTGATCATCTGGGCGCTTGCGCCAAGTGAGACCAGCACCTTCGCTCCTCCGGCGACGACGTGCCAGTTGGTCAGAATCGTTCCAGCGTCGTCGATCTCAAACCCAGAGCCGCTGCTCGTACCCGCTTCGCCGCCTTCGCCTTTGACGAGCTCTTCAGCCGACGGTGACTCGCTCACGCCGGTGACGCTGACCGACACGACACCCGGTGCATCCCGTTCGTAGATCTCGTGAGCCGAGACTGCGCGCAGGTCGCGGGCGGTGGCTCTCGCAGGGGCCGTGACCTGCTGCACGATGGTGACCGTTCTGCTCGTCGAGGCGTCGAACCCACCAGACGCGAACATTGCGATGACAAAGACGATTACGGCGAACGCGCCACCCGCGATCCCCAGCCCGAGCGATACCAGTGAGCGCCTTTTAGGATTCACAACGATCCAAGGGACATTGCATCGAAGGCGAACGGCAACGACATTTGCCCTGTCCTTCTATCGCTCCCCTTCACCCATCCGCGCACCTTTCTCGAACTGTCTGCGCCGAATCCATCTCGCCAAACTCGCGATAATCGAGATCCCGAGAAATCCAACACCGACGGTGGAAACCCAAGTATGGTGGTTGCCGGTAATCCCCAGCCAAATGAGCACTAGGCCAAGCCGCAAGCTCCAGATCTCCACACGCCGGTACACCTGCCAGAGATTACCCTGCGACATGACGTGGTCAGCACGCAAACGCTGAAATGAGGCCACTCCATTTGAGCGCCTTTGAGAAGGCCGCATCCTCTGGACCAAAGCCGACGATGGCAAGCGCAAAGCTGCCCAGTTCACAATTGGTGGCAGTGTTTCCGATGGTGTTGCACCCGATCCGCGCGTACTTCTCGCAGTTCTCCTTTCTCAGCCAGTTGAAGACTTTTACGCCCTTGTCAACGATCGTCGCCCCAGCTTTCTTGATCGCGGACCATCCCTTGTGCAGGTAGCCACCGAGTTCGCTGAAAATGCTCACGTACTTGACGCATGGATGGCCGGAAGCAGATGAGCGAGCGACACACACAGCGACGACGCGCTTCCCCGTCCCGCTTTCGCTGAGCGCGCCCGTCGACTGGAACAGCAGTCCTTCTTCGACGAGCGGGCTGGCTTGCCCGCGTTCGCCCGGATGCAGCGATACCCCAAGTTCGGCCCATTCTTCTTCGGAGAATTCTTCTTCGCCCCATTCGGCTTCGCCACCCCACGGGTCGTAGCTCGCCCACCAAGCGGCCCATTCCGCTTCTTGCGCCGCAAACGCGGCAGCCGCTTCTGCAGCCCGTTGCGCTTCAGCTTCTGCAAGCGCCCTCGCCGCTGCTTCTTCGGCCGCTCGGACGCTCGCCTTTTCGCTCGCCTGTTCGGTCGACGTTGCAATCGACCACGCTGACGGCGTGCTGGCCGCTCCCGTCGGGTCTGAGGTGCTCACGGGATCGCCAAACGTGTATGTGTAGGCGTTGGCCGAGCCGCCGCTCACCGGGTCGGGCTGCAAGAAGCGCCCGAGCTGTGGCACGTAGGACCGTACGCCCATGTTGAGCACGCCCGAAGACAGTTCTGAGGGGATCTCCAGGGCACCGAGCCAAGAGTATTTCGGCGGCAGGCTCGTCGTTGGCACGCCAAACTCGCTGGTGTCGACTTTGCTCGTCAGCGCCGTCGCCGTTTCGGAGGAAGACGCCGTGGCAACGATGTCGCCGTGGAGGTTTGTCACCTGCAGGCTGGGGGTTTCCACGCCGACTTGGACTGCCGCGAGCATGCCGTTGATGCCAGCGATGTTGCGGCTCGTTTCGCCCGTGCTGTTTTCGCTCCACGCTGGAGTGCCGCTGCTCGACGCGTAGTGCAGCGTCGTGTTCGCGACTTTCGTCCCCGTGGTGTCCACTTCGACCGGCCGCAGCGTTGGATCGAGGCTGTAGCCCACCGTCTCGCCGGCTTGACTCTGCGTTGCGACCTGGTTGTCCGTGAAGTAGGTGCTCGTGAGTTCTTCTGAAGGTTCTTTGCCTCCAGCGTCAGCGGCCGGCAGAGCCGTGATGTTGCCGAATTCATCGTATTTGACGTTGGCGTCCGTCAGGCGATCGGCAGTGTCGTACGTATGTTTTTCTTCGCTGCCTTTTTCGGTCGCACATTCGCCTTTGGCGTTGGCTTCGTCTGTCGTCAGGCTAGTGCGGTTGGTGTCGGCTTCGTAGGCATAGATGCGCGTCGTGCATTTGCCGCCGACCGGCGTGCTCTGCACCTGCGTGAGTCGACCCGCGTTGTCGTAGGCGTACGCCTGTTTGGAAAGGGAGCTCGTCTGCGACAGCCACTGTCCGTGGATCGACGGGATAGCGCTGTCTGTGAACCATCGGCAACTTTCGTGTTCTTCGGTGCAATGGGTCGTCTTTTTGTATTCCAAGGCGGTCGGCTTGGCCAGTGCGTTGTAGCCGTAGGTGGCCGTCATACCGTTCGGATAGCCCTCAGTGAGCAGGTTGCCTTCGACGTCGTAGCCCCCCGTGAACGCAAGTTTGCTCGTGCCATATTCGTTTGTGAGTTCTGTGAGGAATCCGGTGGTTCCGTTGTAGGAGTACGTTTCGACGCCTTTGCCGTCGTTCATTTTCTTGATGCGTCCGTCCGTGTCGTATTCGTACGTCGAGGCGCTTTCCCGCGAGTCGGTGTACGACGTCAGCTGGCCGAGCGTGTTGTACGAGCTCGTGATCGCCTTTTTCCCTTCTTCGGAGCTCTGCTTGACCAGCGCACCGGTTTCGCTGTTGTATTCGCTCGTCACCGTCGGCAGCGCGGCGCCTTTGGTCGAGCTGATCGCCGTCGTCTTGAGGCGCCCGGCGGCATCGTAGGTGTTGGTCGTCGTGCGGATCGTGCCGATGCCGGCGATGCCGTTGACGACCGTTTCCGGTGCATCCCACATGTTGTATTTGTAGGTCGTGTACTGCAGTTTTGGCAGTGTTCCGCCTGGCTGTTCGGCCGGCTTGGTTTCGCAGGGCAGGTTGGCCCATTCCGGGTGTTCGCCGCAGGAAGACCCTTTCGCCGCCGTGTAGTAGAGGTAGCGCGTCTCGTGCGCGTTCAAGGTGCCTTTGGGATAGCCGTTTCCATTTGGCGTCCACTGCTGCACGTTGCTGCTGGCGGTGTTCGCAATCCAGATGTCGCCTTCCGGATCACCCGCCAGGCCCTTCGGCCCTTTCAATTTGCCCTGCCCCGTTCCTTCTTTGCCAAAGGCCTCCATGAATGTCCCAGTAGGGCTGAACTCCTCGATCCGACTGTTGCCGGTGTCCGCCACCCAGACGTCGCCTGCGGAGTTCGTACTCACGTCGTGAGGCGCTTTGAGCTGTCCCGCGCCGCTGCCTTCGGTGCCGAAGTTGGCGACGTGTTCGGCGAGGATGCCGTATTTTATTCGCCACTCGTCGATCCGGCTGTTGCCGGTATCAGCGACATAGATGTTCCCTTCGGCCCCGAGCGCGATCCCCTGCGGGCCGCTGAATTGCGATTCCCCGGTCCCTTTGGCGCCGAATTTCGTGGACAGGTGCCAACTCCCGAGTTCTGCCTTGAACTCCTCCACGCGACTGTCGCCGGTGTCAGCAACCCAGACGTTGCCTTCGCTGTCGATCGCGATCCCCTGCGGTTCTTTCATTTCGCTCGTGATCTTCGCCACGTAGTGACCTTCGGAGTTGAACTCGACTACGCGGCTGTTGCCCGTGTCCGCGACCCAGACGTCTCCTTTGGAATCCAGCGCGATCCCAGCTGGAGCTTTGAGCACGCCTTCGCCTTCGGTGCCGAACGTGCGAATCCAGGTGCCGGTCGAGTCATACTCCTGCACCCGGTTGTTCCCAGTATCGAGCACGTACTCGTCGCCGTTGGCGGTGACGGCGATGCCCTGCGGTTCTTTGAGCCCCAATTTGCCGGTGCCCAGTTCGTCGAACTGCAAGTTGAAGAAGTATTCCTGTTCTTCCCCAGGCGCACCGGCCGCAGGCATCCGCGTTTCGGTCACGTTGCCCGTCTTGGGTTCGTAGTAGATGCTGTGGGCGAGGCTCAGGCCGCCAGGGTCGGTCGTGATCGACGTCGGTTTGCGCAGTCGCCAGCCCAGGTTGTTCTGGCCGTTGTATGAGGTCTTCGTGGTACGGACTTCTGATTCTTCTTTGCCGGCGACGACAGCCCCAGCCGTCAGCTTGGTGACGAGGTGGTATGGACCTCCTTCGGCGGGGGCGCCTTCGTTGTAGCTGTAGACCGTGTGATCGCGAGCTTCGACCTGCGATCCGCCTGCCAACTGGACCGTGTGCTGCGCCCCGAGTGTGCTGAGCAGCTCAGTCCCCGGTTCGGCGCCTTTTTCTTCGTAGACGCTCTCGTCGTCGAGCAGCTTGGACTTTTCGGCTGATTTGCAGTGTTCCGTCGATTCGCAGGATTCTTTGAGCGCCGTCGCGCGATTGTCAGGCGTCAGCGTCCGAACCACATCGTTGTAGAGGTTGTATTCCGTCGTCGAGATCGCCCCGCTCGGGCCTGCGACGTTGACCACGCGGTCCCTGCCATCGATGTAGCTGGTCGTCGCGCGCGTGTATTCCTTGGCGGGCCACCCCATCGGCTGGTCGGGCGGGAACACTGCCATCGCTTCGGCTGGCGAGTCCGTCTGGCCCCACTTTGCGACTTCTGTCGGGCTCATCGGATGCGGAGCGCCCGTCCCGGAGACCGGCACTTGATACTCGAGCGTCACCACCGAGTTGCTGCCGACAACGGGTGGTTCGGGCAGCGGCGTGCTGGTCGTGCCTGCGGCGACGACGGATGTCGCAGCGGTCACAACGGTGCCAGCCCCTGTCGCATTGAGCGCCGTCACCTGGGCGACCAGCGTGTGGCCTTCGTCGCCGGCAACCGGATAGTAGGCCTGATTGACAGCGCCTGGAATTGGGCTGCATTCTTTGCCCGAGGAGTTGCAGTCCTGCCACTGGTAGGTGTACGCGAATGGTTTGCCACTCCACGCGCCAGGCACTTCGCTGCTCAGGTTGACGCTTATTTTGACGCCCACTTTGGGCGTCGTGCTCGACAGCGTCGGGACGGTCGTGTTGACCGGCGCCGCTTGCGTCATCTCTTCTTTCAGCACAGCCGTGGTCGTGTTGGCATGGCGGGCGATCGCCAGCAGGCGGCCCTTCGAGGCGTCGCCAGTCACGCTCCCCTGCTCGAGCACGACGGGCTGCTGTCCGGGCGGGGCAACGGCCGTCACGTGCCCTTCCGAGTCGTAGCCGTACACGATCTTCAAGAAGGGTTCGATCGTCGGATTCCACTCGGCGCGGAGGCGTCCCTGTTTGTCGTACGCATACTGGGCCGCCGCCACGGTCGCCATTTCTTTGCTCGTTGGGTTCCAGGCGGTGTACGTGACCTTGGCGAGCCGACCCGCGAATGCGCCCCATTCGGACGGTGCTTCGCCCGGAGTTTTCGTTTCGCTGCTGGAGTATTCGAATTTCAGCGCACGGCAGCCCTTGGCGAGCGTAGGCGAGCACGACACGCCCACAGGAACAGGCGCGAGCTCCTCCGTCGGCTCAACGAGCCCTCCTTCGAGGCGGTAGGCGAACGTCGTCGCGTTCGTCCCGCCGGCGCCTTCGCTGACCGCTGGCGTCCACGTGCCGCCACTGCTCCCCGTCGGCAAGGCGAACGTGGTGACCGAGCCGTTCGCAGCGAGCGAGAACTTCACCGCTTTTTCGACGACCTGTTCGCTCAGCGTCAAGCCCGCATCTCCTGCGGGCGAGGCGAATTCTCCTTTGCCCTTGCTCGCAAAGACCGTTTGTTCGCCGTTGCTGGCCGTGAGCACCATCCCGCCGCTAGGCGTCCTCGCAAGGCTCTGCTGCGCCCCCAAGCTCAGGCTCCACTGCGCGCCCAGCGGTCCTTCGAGCCCCTGCGCGACGTGACGGGAGCGGTAGCTTCGATTGACGCTGAGTTCGCCGTTGGGGACAGAGATCGAGACGTCCTTGTTGCTCATCGCGAACTCGCCCGTCACCGGGTTGACCGCGCCTGGGCCGACCGTGACGCTTGTCGCGTGGCGGATCGTGACATGAAATTCTTCTGTGGCGACGTTGCCGGCGTTGTCCGTCGCGATCAACGCGAGTGTGTATTCACCCGCGGCGTAGCCTTCGCCGCTGAGCGTCCATTCGCCATTGGCCGTGCACGGTCCAGTAGTGCAGCCTTTGGCTGGAGTCCCGACTTCCTGGCCGTCCATCGTCAGCCGCAGTGACGCGATGCCTGAGCTCGGCGTCGTGCCTTCGCCGTCCTTGGCGGACGCTTTCAGCAGCACGTGCTGGCCGTCGACGATTTCGTGGGTGCTCGGCAGGTTGCTCAGCGTGAGCGCGTGCGGCGCGGTGCTGTCGATTTTGACTTTCGTCGTAGCTTTCGCCTTCAAGCCGGCGGCGTCGCCGACTTCGACTTCAACTGTGTCTTCGCCGTCGGGGAGGCGTTCTTTCGACCCCGACCAAACTTCGCTTTCCAGCGGATAGCCCCAGATCAACGAGCTGCCGCACTGAATGCCTTTGCAGTTGTCGAAGCCCGGCGAGAAGCCCCCTTGCCCGGTCGTGTAGCCCCAGCTCGGCGCTTGAGGCGAGTACCACTTCTCCGTGTACAGGCCCATCCCTGGGTCGCTTGCTTCCGCCAGAACGTCATAGCCGTTTTTTTCATGCGAGTTGCTCCAGCGGGTGCCGTGGAGCACGTTCAGTTCGCCGTATGGGCCGTGTTCGAGAGACGAGTTGAACGCCACCGACGGGCCGGCTTCCTGCACGATCGCAACGGCGGCGTGCGTGAGGCGGTTTTCGAATATCGAGCCCGACGAAACTGCTTCTTGCTCGAAATACACGCCGTTCGCGTTGTGGTGAGTCGGCGATTCGACCGTACCGGCGGCGCAGGCCGCATGAGTGCACAACGTGTTTTCAGCGACACCCGAAGGCAGCGCCACGCTGCCTTCCACCCCGGCGGCTGACTGAATGCGCAGCGAGCCTTCCACCTGCCGTTTGCCTTCTTTTATCCCGTCGTTCATATTCGTCGTGGCCGTCACCGCGTAGATCTGCGACGCGCCCTGGGTTTCGTAGTAGAACTCAGCCCATTGGCCCGGCGAGAATTCCACGCGTTCGGGAAAGCTCACATTCAGATCGATGCACCCAGAGTGCGCGCACGAGTTTTCCCAGCCGGCAGTGTGCTCCTCCTCGAATATGGCGGGAAAGGGCGTGTAGAACTGCCAGCCGCTGTAGAGGAACGATTGCGCTGAGAATTCGCTGGCGAGTTCTGAGCTTTCTTCGATCACCGTGGGGTCGACGTCGATTGGATAGTCGTATTCGGCAGACTGCAGCGCGACCGACAGCGTCAGCTCGTCGTCTGATGCGACCATCGACACCGGCACCGCTGCCCCAGCGGCGTCCCTGGCAACCGGGGCGTCGATCCGGGCGATCACATTGCCCTTCTCGAGCACTTGCGCAGATCCGGAGTCGTTTGGACCTGGCACGAGATTCGCTCCTTCGGGTAGGCCGACGCGGAAATGGAGCTCCTGAGGGCTTTCGGGCGAGCGAAGGATCGTGTCTGCCTCGAATCCTGTCGCCATCGGCTTGACGAGCGCATCCGCGTTGGGCAGCACGTTGGCATAGAGCACGCTCGCGCCATCGACGATGCCTTCCGAGCCAGTGAGAGGAGCGCCCTGCGCAGTGACCGGCGTCAGCGACAGGCCCGCAGCGGAGAGGGACACGCCATCGTTCAATCGTCGCGGTATTCGAACGCCAACGCGAGGTTGCTTGGGCACGAACGCACTCCCATCAGACCTGAGCCCAAGATCGACTGGCACCCACCGTCCAGGCGAGCTTTCGGTAGCCATTGGCAACAGGGAGGCAAGAACCGCGCGCTTGCCTTCGCCGATCGCGAGTTGAGCCGTGCTGTCGGACAGGTAGTTCGTGATCGCCTGTCCAGCCGGCAATTTTGGCGGTCCCCCTGCCTGTTCGAGAACGAGCTTCGGAAAGCTTTCTGCAGCGACCGCAGCCGCCCGTTCGGCGGAGAGGTTCTCGAACTTCGTGCGTGAAGCCGTCCGTTCTGCGACGGCCTGCGGGCTGGCTTGCCTGGCTTCTTCTTCGACGCGCAGCTGTTCTGCCTGCAAAGGCCATCCCAGAGTCGCCGCCAACGAACCTTCCAGGGTCAACGTAGCTTCTTCCAGCGTGCCGCGTTCCGCTGTTTCCCCCGAGCTTCCCATCGGGTTGGCTGTGGCCTCAACCGACCCTTCGCTCGCCGCCGCTGGAGTCGGTGCAGAAGACGCCCAAGCGAGTGTGCCCCCGCAGCAGAGAAGGCAAGCCCAGACAGCGACGGTGGTCAACGCAACGGCTCCTCGAGGCCACTTTCGTCGTCTGACGAGGGAGTCACGCACAGGCAGGGTCTGCGAATCCAGGCGTGAGTCGTTCATCATGCCGGCCCCCTTTTGGTGTCAGGCTTTGGGCACTGGTCACTTGCCCGTCGCGTCGCGCTATCGGTCTGCCGTGGCTAGTACGCGAACCCGCGATTTCGCCGAACCGTCCCCCGATGTCGACTTGCGGCTACCGTCTCAGGGCACCCGACCAAAGTCAATAGACAGATTTGTCGCTGATAGTTGGAATGCGCACCGTCTACGCGCTTCAACTTCCAACCGTGTTCTCGTGACTTCCTTCGCGTTACGGTTCAGGCAGCCCAGCCAGCAGATCCGCCACTGGAATGCTGAGCGCAAATGCGAGCGCGTAGAGCCTCGATACGCCGGTGTCAGCTTTCGCACGCTCGATACGAGAGATCGTCCGTTTGTCGACGCCGGCGTGCTGCGCAAGCACCGACTGCGACACGCCCGCGCGCTTTCTGGCGCTTCGCAGGTTCGTCGCAACCGTCTCTCGAACGATGGCCATATGGGCGACGCCCGGCACCCATTCTCCAGCTCCCGACAACGGCGGACCGACAGATCCGTCTGCTGAAGCGCCCGTCATGGTGCCTCATCCTAATCCAACTCCTTGGGATTGCGCAGTCTGTCGATATCGCCCCGCCTGAGCGAAACCGACATCTAGCGTCGCATGCGCGATCAGTGGGCGTGCCGACGAGCGGCCGCCCGAGTCAGTCGATCCGCTCTGCGAGCTCGACGATTATCCCCTCTGGCCCACGGAGATAGCAGAGGCGATAGACATCTCCGTAGCGTCCGACCTCGCCAACGAGCTCCGCGCCGCACGCTTGCACGCGGCTGAGCACGGCGTCGATGTCGTCGACTTCAAATGTGATGTGGCGGATGCCCATGGCGTTCGCCGGTGCATGCCGATCGCCGACCCCGGCAGACGGCGCGTGAAACTTGCTCAGCTCGACCCGCGCCTGTCCGTCTGGAGTCGCCAACATCGCGATCTCTGAGCGGACGCCCGCGAGCCCGATCACGCGGTCCACCCAATCCCCCTCGACCGACGCCTCGCCCTGCAACTCGAGACCAAGCTCGACGAAGAACGCCGTCGCCGCCTTCAGGTCGTCGACCACGATGCCCACGTGATCCATGCGCTGGACTGTCATGCGCCGGACGTTAGCGACATCACGACCATCGCCCGCGCCCTCGTGATGCGTCAGCCGACCAACCGACACACCCTTGGGGGCGCAGACGAGCGAGCCTGCTCGGATCTAACTGCCGTAAGCGCTCGAGTTGAACTCGATTTCCCACCACTGCTACTCGAGATCAGCGATTTCATCCCGGCCGCCTCGATGGCCGTTGGGCCGACCTGGTGCCCAGATCGGCCTTGGTCATGCAGCCGCTACAGCCGGTTCGCTGGCGGCGATTGGCACTGGCGGCGAGACATCCTTGTCACGGTCGATCGGCGTGACGAGGTCTTTGCTCATACCCAGCGCCGCATAGATCTTGTCTTCGATCTCCTTCGCCACCGCCGGGTTCTCGCGCAAGTGGGCCTTTGCGTTGTTGCGGCCTTGGCCTAGACGGTCGTTGCCGTAGGAGAAGAACGAACCCGACTTCGAGACGATGTTGTGCTCCAAGCCAAGGTCGATCAGGCAGCCCGCCGTCGAGATGCCTTTGCCGAATTCGATGTCGAACTCCGCCTGACGGAACGGCGCCGCGACCTTGTTCTTGACGACCTTCACGCGCACGCGGTTGCCAACTGCCTCCGTGCCGTCCTTGAGCGTCTCGATGCGGCGGATGTCCAAGCGCTGGGAGGCATAGAACTTCAGTGCCCGACCACCCGGCTGGGTCTCTGGCGAGCCGAACATCACGCCGACCTTTTCACGGATCTGGTTCGTCAGGATGCACAGCGTCTGAGTGCGGTTCAAGTTGCCCGCCAGCTTGCGCATCGCCTGCGACATCATCCGTGCCTGCGCGCCCACCGTCTGGTCGCCCATCTGCCCCTCGAGCTCCACGCGCGGCGTCAGCGCCGCGACCGAGTCGATCGCGACCACGTCGACCGCACCCGAGCGCACGAGCATGTCCGCGATCTCCAGCGCCTGCTCGCCGTAATCCGGCTGGGAGACCAACAGCTCGTCGATGTCCACGCCGATCGTCTTCGCATACAGCGGGTCCATCGCGTGCTCCGCGTCGATGAACGCGCACACCCCACCGAGCTTCTGTGCTTCCGCGAGCACGTGGTAGATCATCGTCGTCTTGCCCGAGGACTCTGGGCCGAACACCTCGACGATCCGCCCGCGCGGGACGCCGCCGATGCCGAGCGCGAGGTCGAGCGACAGGGCCCCGGTGGGAATCGCCTCACAGCGCACCTGTGCGCCCTCATCGCCCATCCGCATGACCGTGCCCTTGCCGAACTCGCGCTCGATCTGTGTAAGCGCGCCCTGAAGAGCGGCGTCGCGCGCCTTGGCTGCCTTCTCGTCGTCGGTCACGGGCATGGTCTGACTCCTCCAGTCGGGGTGGAGTGAGCAAGTTAGAGATCGGCTCGGACGGAACGTTTGTTCGTATTGGGGCAGTTTCAAACCGCGCCTGTGAGCCGCAGGTTTGATTGCAAAAGCCAAGTTTCAGGTGCTTGGCGCCACATCTGCTGACCTTTCGTCCAGGTCACAGCCAGCGCTTCATCCGCACTCCCTGCGTCGACGAATAGGAAACAACCCCCCACGTGAACATCGGAGACACTGTGATCATCGCCCCCGCCTCGCGCTCTGCATCCGGCAGCAGCGCAACCTGCAACAGCCGCGCAGCCGGCCGCTGCGCCCTGCCCGCGCTCGCCTTGCTGCTCGCAGCGCTGCTTGCGCTGCTTGCTCAGCCTGCCGGCTCGCTCGCCAAGAGCACGAGCAGCGCCTGCTCCGCTGCTGCCCATTCGAAGACTGGGACGCGCGCTTGTGCCGAGCGCAACCGCAAAGGACACGCGCACGCGAAGGCCAAGAGCCACCACGCCAAGCGTCATCACTCAATCATCAAAAAGAAGAAGTCGAAGCACCGCTCGGTCACTCCTGTCGCCGCAGCGCCCAAGCCGGCCGTCTGCGAAGACGGCTCGCGGCCGATCAACGAAGGCGAAGGCTCGTTCGTCTGCGGCAACGGCGAAGAACCGATCTGCAAGAACGGCGCCGAACCGGCCCGCTCGAAAAACGGTGCGAGGCTGCTCTGTCCGACAGGCGCCGGCACGAGCGCTGAATCCAGCGAAGCTGAATGCGAAGACGGCAGCTCACCTGAAGCATCGCTTGGCGGCAGCTTCAGCTGCGAAGACGGCTCACAGCCACGCTGCGAAGACGGCAGCCGGCCGACGTCGTCGAGCGACGGCTCGATGCTCGTCTGCCTCGCCGCCGGCTCCCCACCGCCCTCTTCGGTTGCCGAAGAAGAAGATGAAAGCGAAGAAAGCTAGGGCGCGTCGAGCGCGCGCGTTGCGATCGGCTCGTAGCGTGCGCCGTCGCGGTCGAGCCACGAGCGGTACAGCACAAGCGCTTCAGGCGTAAACGAGAGCTGCGGCGTTGCTGGCAGCTGCGGCGGTCCTGGGGCCCCGTGATCGAGATCGTGGCCTCGTCGTCTGTCCCTGCGTCCGCCGCCCCGCGCACGCCTGCTCGGCTTGCCCCGCCCCAAGCGTGCCACCGTCAAATGCGCCCTGAAGCGCCGTCGCTCAGGCTGCCAGTCGACGGCCTGCGCGAACGCGTCGCTGAGGCCTGCTTGCGCTTCAGCCAACGAGCCATCCTCGTCGCCCACTGCGAGCGCCAGCGTGCGTGGAGCGCGCGGCGGCAGCCACAGCGGCGCACCAAGCGCCAGCTCCTCGATGCTTCCCTCGAACGCTTCGAGCGCTCCTGCCAGCGTCTGCATCTCCTCCGGCGGGCGCGCGCCAAGGAAGCACAGCGTCACGTGCATCGTCTCTGGCGCAAGCAGTCGCACTCTGAAGTCCTCCCCTACGCCGGCAGGGCCTGCCTGGGCGCGAATCGCGCCTGCCACCTCACGCGCCCATGACGCGAGCTGCTCGCTGACGGCACGCGGCGGGTCGATCGCCGCGAACAGCCGCGCCGCCTGATGGCCACTCATCGCTAGCTCGTGAGCAGGCGCAGCAGCATGTGCATCGCTACTGTCGTCGAGCGCTCGCGCACGTCAGCACGCCCACCTGGCAAGTTGACTGAGCGCGTCGTGAGCTGCTCGCCTGGGCCTGCGATGCTCAGCCAGACAAGCCCGACAGGCTTCTGCTCAGTGCCGCCATCTGGTCCTGCGATGCCTGTGATGCCGACGCCGATCTCAGCGTGCAAACGCTCGCGTGCGCCTGCTGCCAGCGCCTCGGCAACCTCCCGCGAGACGGCACCGTGTCGCTCGATCAGCTCCTGCTCGACGTCTGCAAGCGAGACCTTTGCCTCGTTGCTGTACACGACCAAGCCCCCCTTGACGTAATCAGAAGCTCCTGGTCGATCAGTCAGCCGTGCAGCCAACAGGCCGCCTGTGCAGGACTCTGCTGTCGCGATCGTGTGGCCCTGAGCGAGCACCTGCGCGACGAGCTCGTCGATCGTGCTGCCGTCGGTCGAGAACAGCGTGTCAGCGTGGCGCTCTGCGATCAGCGCTGCCAACGCCTCGTACGTCGCCTCTGCGTCAGGCTCGTAGCGCGTGACCACCTCGATCTCGCCTCGTTTGAGGCACGTCGTCACCTCCAAATGCTCCAACTCGATGCCATCGCGCTCGGCCACGCGCAGCGTCTCTGCGATCTCGGACTCAGGCATGCCGAACAGGCGCAGCGTGTGCTGCTCGTAGCTCGTCGCGCCGCGCAGCGCCGCTTTGAGCGCGTCTGTGTCGACTGCCTGCTGCCACATCGGCTGCAGCTCCCGCGGCGGACCAGGCAAGACGACGACCGTCGGGCCTGTCGTCTCGCTGTCGCTTCCAGTGCTGCCGTCGCCGGCGCTCTCGCCATCGGCTGGCGCCACGACGAGACCAGGCGCCGTCCCAACAGGCGCGAGCACAGTCGCCCCCTTTGGAATCGTCGCCTGCTTGCGCGTGCCCACTTCGATCGCCTTCACGTCGAGATTCGGCCAGCGTTTGGCGAGCGGCGCGACAATCTCGGCGATCCGTTGCTCGAGCGCCTCGTCGAGCACCATCTCGCGCCCCTGAAAGCGACCGACTACCTCGGCGGTCAGATCATCGGCCGTCGGTCCGAGCCCACCGCTCGTGATCACGACGTCGAGACCCTGATCGGCCAGGAACTGCAGTGCCGCCTGCATGTCCTCTGGCCGGTCGCCGACGATCGCGATGTGCGCCAAGTCGACGCCGAGCTCGCGCAGGCGATCGGACAGCCACGGGCCGTTGCGGTCGCTCACGCGCCCTGTCAGCACCTCTGTGCCCGTCACGACGATTCCGGCTCGCGCGCCCATACCCAGACCCTAGATCAAGGGCGCCCGAGCTGACGGCGCTTTCCATACCTCACTTGCAAGTCGGCAGGCTGCCGAGCTTCAGCCGCTTGCGCCCGCCGGCCCGCGTGATCGAGTACCCGATCGCCTGACTCGAAGCAGGCACAGAGCGCTCGTGACCGTCGATGAACAGCTTCACCGAGCTGTTGCCGAGCGTCAGCAGGAAGCGGTGCGCGTGATACGTCGGCGTGCTCGTCCCTGGCTGCAGTTCTTCGCCTGGGATCGCTTTGCGCCCGTTGTCGCCGATCAGGCACACGTAAACAGGCGCAGACGGGTGCAGCGAGAGCGCCACGATCGAGTTGCCGGGGCGTGTGCGCGAAGCGCCGTCAGCGTGCGTTGCAGCGTGGCCCTTCGTTTTTTTATTTGATGAGTTGACCGATTTTGACGCGGTTGAGCTGCCTGAGTCAGAGCTCGATCCACCCCCTTTGCCGATCAGACCAACGATCAGCAGCACGATCAGCAAGACGACGACGCCAACGATCGCCAGATAGCCGCGCGACGGCCCACTCCCGCCCGGCGAGCGACCAGCTGAGCCGCGACCGCCGGCTGAGCGTCCGCGGGCGCGGTCGGGGCGCGAGACGATCGGCTCGAGCAGCGCGTCGCTCGGGCGCTCGTGGCTCAAGCGGTACTCCTCGACGAGCGCCTTGCCATCGAGGTCGAGTGCTTCGGCGTACGTGCGCAGGAAGCTCTTGACGAACGTCGGGCCTGGCAGCAGACCCCACTCCTCGTTCTCCAGCGCGCGCAGGTACTTCGCGCGGATCTTCGTCTTCGCCTCGATCTCCGAGACGTCGATGCGGGCGCGCATACGCGCGTCGCGTAGCGTTTCACCGATCTCGGGCATTGTGCGAGAGAAGGCTAGTCGCTCGGTGGTCCTGCAGCGGACTCTGCAGGCTGGGCGTCGCCGGCCAGCGCAGCGAGCACGCGCGGCAGATCGGCCTCTGTGACGAGCACCTGGCGCGGCTTCGATCCCTCGTAGCCAGAGATCACGCCGCGGCGCTCGAGCATGTCGATCACGCGTCCTGCGCGCGTGTAGCCGAGCCGCAGGCGTCGCTGCAGCATCGACGTCGAAGCCGTCTGCATTTCAGCGACAAGGCGAATCGCGTCGCCGAGCAGCGGGTCCTCGTCGGGGTCGAGCTCGCCCTCGCTGCTGGACTCAGGGACCTCTGGCTCGACCTCCGCGAGCAGCTCCTCGCGCAGTTCAGGTTCGCCCTGCTTGCGCCACAGCGACGTCAGCTTCTCGATCTGGCGCTCGTCGATGTACGCGCCCTGGATCCGTTGCAGGCGCGAGCTGCCGATCGGGCTGAACAGCATGTCGCCTTGACCGAGCAGCGACTCGGCGCCGTTCTGGTCGAGGATCACGCGCGAGTCCGTCTGGCTGGAGACGGAGAAGGCGATCCGCGACGGCACGTTGGCCTTGATCATGCCCGTGATCACGTCGACGCGCGGGCTCTGCGTCGCGAGCACGAGGTGGATGCCGACTGCACGCGCCTTCTGTGCGAGGCGGATGATCGAGTCCTCGACGTCTGCCGGCGCGACCATCATCAGGTCGGCGAGCTCGTCGATCACGCAGAGGATGTACGGCAGCGGCGCTTCTGAGCGCTTGGCGCGCGCCTTGTTCAGCTCGACGAGCCCGCGCGTGCGCGCCATCGACATGATCCCGTAGCGGGTCTCCATCTCCTTGACGAGGTTCTGCAGCGCGTTGGCCGCCATCCGCGGGCTCGTGATCACGGGCGTCAACAGGTGCGGAATCGACTCGTAGTGGTTGAGCTCGACCTGCTTCGGGTCGACGAGCACGAGGCGAACCTCATGTGGTGAGGCGCGCAGCAGCACGCTCGAGAGCATCGCGTTGATCGCGCCAGACTTACCAGCGCCTGTCGTGCCTGCGACGAGCAGGTGCGGCATCTTCGCCAGGTCTGCGCCGATCGCCTTGCCTGCGACATCCTTGCCGAGCCACACGGTGAGCGGCGACCAGTCCTTCGGCGGCTCCTGGAAGACGTCACCGAGACGCACGATCTTGCGGTGCACGTTGGGCACCTCGACGCCGACCGCCTGCTTGCCTGGAATCGGCGCGAGGATGCGGATGTCCGTCGCCGCCAACGCATACGCGAGGTCGTCCTTCAACTGCGCGACCTTTGCCACCTTCGTGCCCGGCGCGAGCCGCAGCTCGTAGCGCGTGATGTGCGGGCCGGCGACGGTCCCGATCACCTTCGCCTGCACGCCAAAGTGCCCGAGCGCCTCGACGAGTGCTGTCGCGGTCTGCGCTTGGCCGGCAGTGTCAGGACGGGTCTGCTCGTTTGTCGAGCGCGTCAGCAGCTTGCTCGCGTCTGGCATCTCCCAGACGAAGTCCGGATCGTCTGTCACCGCATCACGCAGCCGCCCCTGCGGCGTCAGCGCATCGGCGTCGACGTCGGTGCGAGCGACGCCTGTGACTTCCTCGTCGAGATCGCTCGCGTCCGCCTCCGCGAGCTCGCCGCCGTCCGTCCGATCGCCGGCTTCTGGCTGGGCTGGCGGCGGCATCGGCTGCAGCTGATCCCCAGCGTCATCGATCTGCGCGTCCGGCCTCGGCTCTGGGTCTTCTTGGGCTGGACCCTCGACGTGCGTCGCGCGCACGACCAACTCGTGCCCTTGCGGCTCAGGTGGGTGCATGAAGGCGCTGTCGGCGAACTCGTTGAGATCAAAGCCTTCAGGCGAGGTCTCCTGCTCGTCGGACTCGGGCGGTTCACGGCGAGCGCGGATCATGCTCGTCGTTTCAGCGACTGCGCTGCCTGTCGCACGGAGCGTGCCGCCGAGCGAGGCGCCTGTCACGAGCGTCGCGCCGATCAGCAGCAGGAAGATCACGAGGATGTCGACGCCGACGTCCTGCACGAAGCGGTGCGCGAGCTGGTAGATCGCTTCGCCGACGATGCCCCCGTGCGTCTGCATGAAGGCCGACGTCCACGCGGTGTGGCTCGTGCTTGCGTCGTCACTGAGGTCGAACATGCCGGCAGCGAGTGCCAGCGTGGCAGCGAGGAAGAGGCAGATCGCGCCGATCGTGCGCGGATCGCGCAGCAGCGGGCGACCGGTAGGCAGCACTTCGCGCAGCAGCAGCATGCCGCCTGCGCCAATCAACGCAAGCGGCGCGAGCACGCGCGCCCTGCCGAGCGTCCAGCCAAACGCGACAGCGAGGCCATGACCGGCGCGCCCACCATCCCAGCCGCCCCACAGCACGAAGCCCATGAACACGCCGACAGCAACGAGCGCAAGCCCGATCACATCGCGGCCGCGCTGACCCAGCACGAAGCCGCCAAACCCGCGCGGCAGCAGCCCTTCGCCCCATGAGAAGCCGCGAGCGCTCTTCGCGCGTCGCGTTTTCGCTTTCGCACGCGAGCGCGTCGTCTTGCGCGCCGGCGCCGAACGACCGCGCGAGGTGCGCGCTGGAGCGCGCTTGCGTGTGCTGGGCATACACGCGCAACTTCGACGCCGAGCCGCCGGAACCTCCCCACGAGGCCTTACCATCGCTTTAGTGCCCGTCGATACTTAAAGATCATGAACGACTTCTCCCGTGCACCCAGGGTCCTCGTAGTCGAGGACGACGAGGACATCGCCCAGGCGCTGCAGCGCTCGCTGCGGATGGAGGGCTATGAGGTACGCGCTGCGCCCGACGGCCCGAGCGCGCTCGAGAACGGCCGCTCGTTCGCACCCGATCTCGTGATCCTCGACCTCGGCCTGCCCGGACTCGACGGCGTCGAGGTGGCAAAGACGCTGCGCGCCGAGGACGACGTGCCGATCTTGATCCTGACGGCGCGCGACGCGCTCGAGTCGCGCGTCGAGGGTCTCGACGCAGGCGCTGACGACTATCTCGTCAAGCCGTTCGAGCGCCAAGAGCTGCTCGCGCGGATGCGCGCGCTGCTGCGCCGGCGCCCGCCACGCGGATCGGCCCCCCTGCGCGTCGGCGATCTGTCGCTGAACGTCGACACGCACGAGGTCGAGCGCGCCGATCGCACCGTCGAGCTGACCCAGCGCGAGTTCGAGTTGCTCGAGTACTTGATGCGCAACGAGCGCATCGTGATCTCCCGCCAGCGGTTGCTCGACGAGGTGTGGGGCTATGACCCGTTCTCGACGACGAACACGATCGAGGTGTTCGTCTCGAACCTGCGCCGCAAGCTCGAGGCCGAGGGGGAGCCGCGCCTCCTGCACACGATCAGGGGAGCCGGCTACGTCCTCCGCGCCTAGCCTTCCAGGCTGGTTCAAACGCGCTGTAGAGCGCGTCTCAGCCGCGTTCGACCGGCTGCCGATCCGCTTGCGCCTGGCCGGTGTCTCGGCGCTGCTGACGTTCGTGATCCTGTGCGCTTTCGCTGTGGCGATCGGCTCGTTCACGGTCCACAGGATCCGCTCGGACTTCAACCGCCAAGTCAAAGACACGGCGAGCGAGCTGCCGACGCAGCTGAACATCAAAGTCGCCGCGAACGTGCGCCGCGCGATCACGATCACGCCGACGCTCGCGGCATACGCAGCGCCTGCGGACCACGCGATCGTGCGGATCTACACGCTCGGTGGCACGCTGATCGCACACGAACCGTCCAAAGGTCCATCGCTGGGTGCGCCAAGCGCGCAGGAGCGCACGGTCAACGGCTATCGCACGCTGAGCGTCGCGGGGGTCGTGCGCCTGGCGAGCACTGATGAGCCGATCGGCCAGGTGATCATCCAATACGGGCGCAGGATCTCAGACACTGAGGCCACTGTCGCCCGCGTCGAGCTGTTCCTGCTGTTCGGCGTGCTCGCCGGCTCAGGGCTGGCACTGCTCGCGGGAATGGCAATCGCCCGCCGTGCGATGTCGCCGATTGCGCAGCTGACGAAGACGGCCGATGCGATCGCGCGCACGCGCGACCCGTCGCTGACGGTGCCACAGATGGAGGCCGACGACGAGGTCTCAGAACTGGCGCGCACACTCGAAGGCATGCTCCGCGAGCTCGACGCTGCGCGCGGCGAAACGGAGGCGATGCTCGCGCGTCAACGCCGCTTCGTGGCGGATGCCTCGCACGAGCTGCGCACGCCGCTGACGAGCGTGCTGGCCAACCTCGAGCTGCTCGCCGAATCACTGCACGGCGACGAGGGCGAAGCGGCGCGCTCTGCGCTGCGCTCCTCGCAGCGGATGCGCAGGCTCGTCGCCGATCTGCTGCTGCTTGCGCGCACGGATGTCGGCCGCGTCGTCCGGCACGAGCTGTGCGACCTCGCGCAGATCGCCGTCGAGGCGGCAGGTGAGCTCGGACCCGTCTCGGGCGAGCACGAGATCGAGCTCGACGTCCATCCGGCGATCGTCGACGCGGCTCGCGATGAGATCCACCGCGTCAGCATCAACCTGATCGAGAACGCGCTGCGCTACACGCCGCCCGGCACGCGCATCCGCGTGAGCACGCATGCCGACGACGGTGAGGCGACGCTCGTCGTGCAGGACAACGGCCCTGGCGTCCCGCCCGAGCTCGCCGACACGCTGTTCGAGCGCTTTGTGCGTGGCGCCGGTGACCGCGGCGGCTCATTCGGTCTGGGCCTAGCGATCGTCAAGGCCGTTGCTGAGACGCACGGCGGCAGCGTCGAGCTGCAGTCCCCGCCGGACGGCGGCGCACGCTTCGTCGTCAAGCTGCCCGCGAAGGAAGCAGTCGCCCCGGTCTCAGCCACGTCGCCACTTGCGACCGACGCTGCCGTAACAACGTCGGGGTAGCCGCCGTACCCCGTCTAGACGGCCGAGAGGCAAGTGAGCCTAGGACGTACCCCTTTGGGGCACAGGCAGTTCGGTGGCGTGCAAAAGGCACGCGAGCGACCGAGGACGCCGGCTCGCGCCGCCTATCGGTCGTCTAGACCTCGACGACGACTGGCAGCACCATCGGCCGCCGCTTGAGTCGGTCGTAGACGAGCTTTGCCATGTCGTCGTGCAGCATGTCCTGCACGACGTCTGTCTCTGAGATGCGGTCCTTGGCGGCGCGCTCGATCGTGTCTTCGACAGTCGTACGGATCTCCTCGACAAGCTCGTCTGCCTCGTCGAGGAAAGGAACGCCGCGGAAGATCACCTCGGGGTCGGCCATCGAGCGTCCGTCCTGCTCTGCGATCGTGACGACGACGATGAAGATCCCATCGGCCGAGAGCATCCGTCGGTCGCGCAGGGCGACGTCGGCCATCTCGCCGATCTCGACGCCGTCGACGAAGATCATCCCTGACTGCTCAGCTGAGCCGAAGCGCGCGCCGCGCTCGTCGATGTCGAGTGGCAGCCCGTTCTCGCCCTGGTAGGTGTTCTCGGGCGCAATGCCAACGGCCTCTGCCAGCTGCGTGTGCATCCGCAAGCGCTTGAAGTCGCCGTGAAAAGGCATCACATAGCGCGGCTTGACGAGGTTGAGCATCAGCTTGATCTCCTCCGCGTAGCCGTGCCCAGAGGCGTGCACAGGCGCCTCGCGTGGCGTCACCACGTCGCAGCCGATGTGGTAGAGGCGGTCGATCGTCTCGTTGACAGCACGCTCGTTGCCTGGGATCGGCGTCGCGCTGAAGACGACGGTGTCGCCCTCGCGCAGTTCGACCTGACGGTGGTCGCGGTAGGCCATCCTGCGCAGCGCCGAGAGCGGCTCGCCCTGTGACCCAGTCGAGATGATCACGACGCGCTCGTCCGGCAGGTCGTTGATCTCGCGCGGCCCGACGAGCATCCCTTCAGGCACCTCGATGTGGCCGAGCGTGCGCCCAATGCCGACGTTCTTGCGCATCGAGCGCCCGACCAGCGAGACCTTGCGGTCGAGCGCAGCAGCAGCGTCGACGACCTGCTGTACGCGGTGTATGTTCGAGGCGAAGCTCGTCACAACGATCCGTCCCTCACAGCGCGCAAAGACCTCCTCGAGGTGCGGCCCGACACCAGACTCAGACGGCGAGAAGCCGTTGCGGTCGACGTTCGTCGAATCGCCACACAGCAGCAACACTCCCTCGCGCCCGAGCTCGGCCAGACGGGAGACGTCGGCCGGCGGCCCGTCGACAGGCGTCTGGTCGAACTTGTAGTCGCCGGTGATCAGAACCGTGCCGAGCTCCGTGCCGAGTGCGACGGCGCTCGCATCAGGAATCGAGTGCGTCATGTGCACGAGCTCGAGCGAGAACGGCCCGAGGTCGAGCTCTTCGCCGTCCTCCACCTCGTTCAGCTCGACCTCCTTGAGTTTGTGCTCGTCGAGCTTCGAGCGCGCCATCGCGATCGTCAGCGCGCCACCGTAGACGGGCGGCGCATGTGTCTCCCCCAGCTCGCGCAGCACCCACGGCAGCGCACCGAGATGGTCCTCGTGGCCGTGCGTGACGACGATCGCCTCGATGTCCTCGGCGCGCTCGCGCAGATAGGAGAAGTCAGGCAGCACGAGGTCGATGCCGACCATCTCAGGCGTTGGAAAGCGCAGCCCGACATCGACGACGACGATCCGACCGTCGTGTTCGACGACCGTCATGTTCTTGCCGATCTCGCCCAGCCCCCCGAGCGGTAGGACGCGTACCTTGCTCACGCGGTGTGCGCCTGCGCTGCGGGCGCTCCAGCCCCAGCGTGCTGCGTGTTGCCGTCGTCGACCTGCAAGCCGTTACGCGCGAGCATCGCGCGCACCTCGGCGAGCTCGTCCTCGGTCGCCGGCACGAGCGGCAGACGCAGCCCACCGGCACGGTGGCCGAGCAGGTTGAGCGCAGCCTTCGTGCACGTCGGGCTGGCGGTCATGAACAAAGTCTTGTAGACATCGCGCAGCGAGGCATCGATCTCAGCGCGGTGCTCTGGCTCGGAGACCATCCGCTGCATCTCGTCGCCGACGATGTGGCTGGCGACGCAGATCCCTCCAGCGCCGCCGAGGTCGAGCGTGCGCGCGAACGTCGCGTCGTCGCCCGCGTAGAGCGCGAGCCCGTCGATCAGCTGCAGCTCGTCAGGATTGGCCTGCTTGACGCCGTCGATGTGCTCGATCTGGGCGAGCTCTGCAAGCAGATCAGGCGACATGTTCGTCGCCGTGCGGCCTGGGACGTTGTAGAGCAGCAACGGCTTGTCCGTCGCCTTCGCGACCGTTTCGTAGTGGCGCACGATGCCCAGCCGACTCGGCCGGTTGTAGTACGGATTGACGACGAGCGTCCCATCGACGCCCAGCTCCGTCGCGCGTTCCGTCAAGTGCACGACCTCTTTCGTGTCGTTCGTCCCAGTCCCCGCAAGGATCGTCTTGCCCGACGGCCGCTCTGCAAGCGCCAGCTCGATCAAGCCGAGTTGTTCCTCGTCAGTCATCGTCGAAGCCTCACCAGTCGTTCCCGCAACGACAAACCCGTCCGAGCCGTGCTCGGCCAGATGATGCATCAGCGCGACGAACGCGCCCTCGTCGATCTCCAGCGTGTCTGGATCGAACGGCGTGACAATCGCCGTAAGGATCGTCCCAAGCTCAGTCATGACACCAGTATTTCACGACCAGAGCACCGGCCAGGACGGCCGGTCCGGTAACTGTCGTGGCGGCCGGAGCGGCTTCAGGTTGTGACCAAGAAGCGGAGGCCGACTCGACTAGAAGGCAGGATGCCGTGAAAAAGGTAGGGATGAGACGCCGGTCACAAGAACGAGCGCCCCCTACAGGTCGGGGGCGGATTGTGGTCGAGCCGCTCAAAACAGCAAGTTCTCCAGCCCAACCACCAACGGCTCAGGCAACGACCCGACGCCGCGCACCCCAAGCAGCACCCCCGGCATAAACGACTCTCGCCCGATCGTGTCGTGCCGAATCGTCAACGTCTGCGCCAAATCCCCAAGGATCACTTCCTGATTGGCGACGAGCCCCGGCAGGCGCACCGAGTGGATCGGCGGCTCAGGCTTATCGCTCGCAGCGGCCATCAACTGGGCCGTGCGCGCCGCAGTGCCGCTTGGCGCATCGAGCTTGCGGTCGTGGTGCAGCTCGATGATCTCAGCCTTTGCCATGTGCTTAGCCGCCTCAGCAGCAAAGCGCATCATCAGCACCGCGCCAATCGCGAAGTTCGGCGCGACGAGCACGTTCGCGCGCGGCTCTGTCTGGGTAAACGCCGCGTCGTGCAGCGCCTGCAAGTCAAAGCCTGTCGTACCGAGCACGACGTGCACGCCTGCGTCGAGGCACGCCAGCGCGTTCGCGAGCGCAGTTTCTGGCTGCGTGAAGTCGACGACCACCTGCACTCCGGCGTCTGTGTCGCCCAGCACGTCGGCCAGGCCGATCCCAAGCAGCGGGTCTGCACGCCCGACGAGCTGCATGTCCTCTGCACCGTCGACTGCGCTGCAGACAGTCTCGCCCATGCGCCCTGCGGCGCCGGCAACGGCGACGCGAATCATCGAGCAGGCACCTCAGCCACATCGCGCCCGCCAAGTGGCGCGATTGCGTCATCGAAGACCCGCTCGTCTGGACCGACGCAAGCTACAGACAGTCGCTGTGGCGCGAACAGCTCTGCTGCGAGCTCCTGCAGGTCAGCGAGCGTGACAGCGTCGATCCGCTCGATCACCTCATCGACAGAGAGAATCGGCATCTCGTGCAGCAGCGATCCACCGAGCTGGTTCATGCGCGCTCCAGTCGACTCGAGCGAAAGCACGACGCGTCCCTTGAGGTTCTCGCGCGAGCGCGTCAGCTCCTGCTCGTCAGCTGGATCTTCAACGCAGCGCTCTAGCTCAGCCGTGATCACAGACAACGCCTGCTCGAGGTTGTCAGGGCGCGTGCCGACGTACAGCCCAACCTCGCCCGTATGCGCGTACAGATTGGAGAAGCAGAAGACCGCGTACGCCAACCCACGGCGCTCGCGCACCTCCTGGAACAGGCGCGACGACGACGTGCCGCCGAGCACCCCTTCGAGCACGCGCAACGCGAAACGTCGCTCGTCCTCGCGGCCGATGCCACCGCCGCCAAGACACAGGTGGTACTGCTCGGTGTCTTTCTCGAAGAACTGCACGCGCCGGGCGTAGTCCGGCAGCGCCGCAGCTGAGGCGTTGACGGCGCGTCGATCGCCGCTTGCAGCCGCAATCGGCAGTCGCTTGGCCAGCTCGACGAGCGCGTCGTGCTCGACTGAGCCTGCCGCTGCGATCACGATCTCCTCAGGTCGGTAGTGCGCTGCATGGAACGCGCTCAGCTGCTCGAGCGTCACCGAGCCGACGACTTGTGCTGTGCCGATCACCGCGCGCCCGAGCGGATGGCTGCCAAACACGGCTCGCCCGAGCAGGTCGAAGACCTTCTCCTGCGGGTCGTCTTCGTACATCGCGATCTCCTCGAGCACGACCTCGCGCTCCGTCTCGAGCTCACCGAAGCGCGGCTGGAAGACCATCTCGCCGATCACCTCGAAGGCACGCTCGAGATGGCGGTCGAGCACACGCGTGTAGACCGACGTCGCCCCCTTGTCCGTGCTCGCGTTGATCTCCGCGCCCATCGCGTCGAAGATCTGGTCGATCTCCTCCGAGCCAAAATGCTCTGTGCCACGAAACAGCATGTGCTCGAGCAGGTGCGAGATGCCCGCCTCGCCGTCGTGCTCCGTCATCGAGCCCGTGGCAATCATGAAGCCGAGCGCCACCGAGCGCACGCTTGGCATGCGCTCGGTGACCACTCTCACGCCGTGGTCCAGCGTGGTTATCTGATGCTCTGCGTGCAGCGGACCCTCAGTCGCGGTCGCGGCGCGGACGGCCAGAGCCACGGTCGCCCTCGCGACGTGGGCCACGCGGGCCACGGTCAGAGCGTCCGTTGCGTCCGCCGCCGTCACGTGACGGGCGACCGCCTCCG